>Ga0187815_10000008_pt1 | contig 99007 bp, 75 predicted proteins | sample NC_S_5_FD_132962 | JGI IMG/M metagenome (GOLD analysis project Ga0187815, IMG submission 132962) | Wetland sediment microbial communities from Neuse River Estuary, North Carolina, USA - ASW-S_5 | ecosystem: Environmental > Aquatic > Freshwater > Wetlands > Sediment | place: USA: North Carolina... | reverse complement strand
CGGGCTGATGATCCGCGGCCCGCGCGGGGCGTTTCGCTGGACGGCCTACGCGCTTGCGGTCACGGCGTTCGGGGCCGCAATTCCCACGCCGCTCTATCCGCTGTACGAGCGTGATCTCCATTTTACGACGGGGACGCTCGGCCTCGCGTTCGGGGCCTACACCCCGGGCGTCTTCCTCACCCTTTTCTTCCTCGCGCCCCGGGCCGAGCGGATCGGCCGGAAGAACCTCCTCTATGCCGGAATGACCTTGACGGTCGTCGCGGCCGTCATCTTCCAGTTCGCACCCGACGTCCTCTGGTTGGCCGTGGGCCGATTCGTTGCCGGCTTCGCGGTCGGGGCGACGACCAGCGTCGCGACCGCCGCGATGAGCGACCTCGAACCGTACCGCGACCAGCACCACGTCGCTCGGGTGGCCGTGGCCTCGAACTTCGGAGGGTTCGCTGTCGGCGTGGCGTTGAGCGGGCTCCTCGTGCAGTACGCCCCCGAACCGTCTCGGTTCGTCTACATCCTTCCGATCGTCGCCAGCATGGTCGGCATCTTGGCGGTGGCCGTGACCCCCGAGACCGCTTCCGCGGTTGGTTCAACGCCGCGAACCGGAAGGTCGGGCCCGCTGGTGCGTCCCGAGATCCGCCGACCGTTCTGGGTCTCGGTCGGGGGGATCGCGGCCTGCTATTCGATCTACGGCCTCTTCGCCGCGCTCATCCCCTCGTACGTCCGCGGCGAGCTCGCGATCTCGAGTCCGCTCGCCGCCGGGGGGATCGTCGCGCTGATGTTCGGAACGGCGGCGGCCATCCAGTTAGCGACCTCTCAGATCCGGGACCGGAGGGCGCTCCTCGTCGGGTTCCCCGTGATGATCGTCACCCTCGTCGCGCTCGTCGTGATACTCCCGTTGACCGCGTGGGCGCTCGTCGTCATCGTGTCGGCCGCCCTGGGAGCTTCCGTCGGGCTCACGTTCATGGGGAGCGTGACGCTCGTCGACCGGGTCGCCTCCGAAGAGGGGCGGGGAGCGATCCTCGCCGGCTTCTACTCGGCCGGGTACCTCGCCCTCGCGGTGCCGACGATCGGGGTCGCCGAGGCCTCGGAACGGGTCGGCTTCACCGACGCCGGCATCCTCTTCGGGATCGTCCTCGCGTCGGCGGTCGCCCTGCTCTACGGAGTGATCTACCGGACCCCGACACCGCCGGGTGGCGGAGGACGCCCCCGTGCACCTCGAGCTCGAGCCTAGGAATGCTACTGTCCGGCCGAGAACCCGAGGAGCGTCACTGTACGGGCCCAAGCTCGAGCCGACGGAACGAAGCGATGGCGAGCCCGAAGGCGACCGCGGCCAGGCTCGCGAGCACCGCCCCCGCGAGCAGGTCCCCCGACCCGAATCGGTTGGTGAACGCGTCGCGCACGGTGTTGGCGGCGTAGGTGAGCGGGTTGGCGTAGACGATCGCGCGCAGGACCTCGGGCGTCCTCGAGGAGACCGGGTAGTAGACCGTGGAGATGAAGATCAGGAAGTACTGGAGGAGCGACTGGATGGTGAAGTAGAGGTTCGCCGAGCGGATCCGGCCCCCGAGCGCGATCAGGAGCCCACCGAAGAAGAGGCTGCCCAGCGCGATCGTCCCCAGGATCGCACCGAGCTCGAAGAGCGAGAGCGCAGGGAGCCCCACGAGCGGAAGGGCGACCAGGACCATGATCCCGACCCCGACCAGCGAGAAGAGGAGCGCGGTGAGGAGGAGGGCAGCGAGGTACTCAGCCCTTAGGTACGGGCCCGAGAAGATCTGCTCGACCATCGCCCAGCGGCGGTCGAGCCAGAAGACGCGGCCCGAGAGGACGGCGCCGGTGATCATCTGGGAAGCGATCATCCCGGGCACGAGGAACGCGATGTACGACCCCGACGCTCCGACCGTCGGGATCAGCTGGTTGAACATCGTGCCGAGGATGGCGATCAGGAACGCCGGTTGCCCGAACATCACGAGCAAGGTGATCGGGTCGAGGTTCGCCGCGAAGTTGCGGACCACGAGTCGGACCACCGGCGGGAGCTTCACGCGAGCTCCGATCGGCCGGCCGAGTCCGCGGCCGGGTCCTCCGAGACCAGGTTCACGAACGCCTCCTCGAGGGTCGCCTCCCGGACGGAGATCCGGACGACGTCGACGTCGATCGCGTGAGCCCACCGGGAGATCTGCGCGACCAGGTCCTCCGCGTTGTCGGCCCGGAAGGCGATCACCCCGGCGTCCACGGCGGTCGGGACGAACCCTCTCCCCTCCCGCGTTAGGGTAGCCAACAGGTCGTGCTGCTGGACGTTGGAGAGCGCCCGCTCGAACTCTGCCTCCACCGTTCGGGCGCCCCGGTAGCGCCGTTTGATCTCGGCGGGGGGACCGTGCGCCCGGAGCCGGCCGTTCTGGAGGACCCCTATCCGGTGGCAGAGCTGGTCGGCTTCCTGGAGGATGTGGGTCGTGAAGACGATCGAGAGGCCACGGCGGGCCCGGCCGGCCAGGTAGTCGAGGATCCGCCGGCGAGTGAGCGCGTCCAGCCCGACCGTCGGCTCGTCGAGGAACAGGAGCTCCATCTCGTGCATCAGCTCACGGGCGACCTGGAACCGGCGGCGCTCTCCGCCCGAAAGTCCCCACGGCTTGCGCTCGCGGACCTCCTCCAGCTCGAACAGGGCGAGCATCTCCTCCGCCCGGCTCTTCGCGACCTCCCTCGGGACGCCCCAGAGGAAGGCATAGAGGGTCAGGTTTCGTTCGACCGAGACGAAATCGAGGCTCTCGGCCTGGAGGACGACCCCCATTCGCGCCCGTTCGGAGCGTCCGCAACGTCGCAGGTCCTTCCCGAAGAGGTAGGCGGTCCCTTCGGTCGGGGGCAAGAGCGTCGTCAGGACGCGTACGGTCGTCGTCTTGCCGGCGCCGTTCCGCCCGAGGAGGCCGAAGACCTCGCCTCGACCGACCTCGAACTCGAGGTTCCGGATCGCGAACCGGCCGGGGGTGTAGGCGAACCCGAGCCGGTCGACCCGGAGGACCACGTCGCGGGGGGACCCCACGGAAGCGGCGGACCCGCTCGGGGCGACGTAGCGGTCGTTGGAGGTCGTGTTCCGCTCCATATCGGAGATGCGCTTTGGGGCACGACCGGGCATGGAAGAGCCTTTGGCAGGCACACACGCCCGGATCCGAAGCGATCGTTCCAACGCGGTCCCCCGACGCCGCTCCGCGTACCGAGTCAGGAGCGGCGGCATTCGTGGGCATGGGCCGAACTCAAGCGGACATCGGCCCGGGCGCTCTAGGGGGGACGAACGCGTCCGTGCTGTTGCGACCGGGCCGGGCGCTGCGGAGCGGCTGGTCACTCGCCCGAAACCGACCTCGGTCGCTGAAGTCCAGCCCGGGTCTTGCGGGGAGTCGGCCCGGACACCGACCGAGGGTAGCGCCGAGGAGGGAGGGCTACGAGGATGGCGTCGCAGGCTCGGGCTCAGTCGACGCTGTGCGTACGACGCCGAGGCCGGTCAGTATCCGGTCCACGTCGCTTTCCGGAAGCAGGCTGGGCGTGAGGTGAAGCCATCCGCGAGCGTCGTGCGCCTTGAGGCTCGCGTCGAGCTCCGCGAGGAACCTGACGATCCGGTCGATCCCGTGGATCCGGACGAGGTACTCGACGCCCTCCAGGAACACCGCCGTTACGCCTTCCGCATCGATGGATCGATTGAGCCGGTCGAAGACCACGGCAAGGTCGTTCGGCTTCAACGCCCGGTCCCGGGCGAGGTTCGTGAGCCAGTAGACCGCGACCGGCCTCGGACCCACGTGGGCTTGGATCCGGTCCGGCATCTCGCGGACCACCGCGACGCCGTGGTGGCCCGCGGCGGTCTCTTCCAAGAACGGCTCCAGAGCAGGAAGGAGGGACTCCGAGAGGTCGACCTCGAGGCCGGTGGGAGGGGGTGGCGGCGGGGGCTCCGGAGGCGGAGCTGGGGGCGCCTCCGGGGCGGGCGGTTCGACCTCGGGGACGGGCGGCGCGCTGACGACTGCGGGAATCGCGTCGGCCGCGACGGGTGCCTCTCCTGCGGGCAGGGGAGGCTCCGGTTCGGGAACGGCCGGGACCACCCCGAGGGTCTCGTCTGCTTCCTCCGCCCTCGCGGCCGGCGGGGCCTCTGTGATGTCGCCAGAAGTGACAGTCGCATTCGATTCTTCAGGGGATGGAACGACCGCCGCGAGCGAGGTCGGCGCCTCCCGTTCGGAAGATGGCGGCTCTTTGGGCGGGGTAACGGTCGGGGCGGGCATCGCGATCGCGTGGCCCGCGGACCGTTCGGGGACGGCGGGCAACGTCTGCTGGACCGTGGCGAGCTCGACGGCTGTCGCTCCGAGCGTCGGCGGAGCCGACGGGCTCGACCGCAGGGGACGTGGGCGAGTCCGGGCGAGCGGAGGAGGGCGGGGGACCTCCTTCCCCAGCTTCTTCCAGAGCCGAGACGCGACCGACCGACCGATCCCGGGAACCGCGACGAGCTGGTCGAACGGAGCCTCCGAGAACTGCTGCACGGAGCGCAGCCCGGCGTCCCATGCGATCGCGACCTTCGAGGGACCTAGCAGCTCGGCTTCGAGAAGACCGTCGAGCTCGAGGCCGAGGGTTCGGACGGCCTCCGCTTGGGCGACGACCGATTCGGCGCCGTAGTCAACGCCCGGGATCTCCTCGCCCGTATCGGTCGGCCGTGGGATCCTCCGGGTCGGGGCGCGCGCGTTGCGATGCTTCTCCGGTCGGGTCGGGCGAGACAGCCCCGGAACGCTCACCCACCAGGCGGCCCCCGTCCGAGTGCGCCCGGAGATCCGGCGGCGAGGTCGGCTCTCTTCGGTCTGATCGACGACCCGCAGTTCCGCGAGGCCCAGGTACCGGGCGATCGCGGGAGCGTTGTCGCGCAGCTCGGTCGCGAGGGGGTCGACCGCGACCGCCAGGGCCACCCGAGGGGTCGACCCGGGCGGTAGGGGATCCCGCCGCAAGGCGCGCTCGACCCGGCGCAGGAGCCAGAACCCATCGGGGGAAAGCGGGGGAGGCGTCGACCGCTCCGCGGAGCCGGACGGTGGGGCCTCGATGTACATCTCCCCACGGGCGAACGGCACGGGGACGGTCCGGTCGGGGAGGACGTCGACCGTCGTGACCATCGTCGGGGTGATCCGGAGCGGCTGGCCCTGGACGACGACCGAGAGCTCCTCCGCCTTCGCCTCCTCGCCCGAACGGCGAGGCGGGAGCCGGTTGACCAGGTGGACGATCGGCTGGACGAGGGAAGGGTAGACGCGCCGGACCTCGCTCTCGACCGCGACCAGGCGGCGCCGTCGCCCGGGCCACGGCGCGCTCGGACTTCCGACCACGAGGTGCCCGATGCGCCCGAGCTTCTCGAGAACGGTCCGGTCGGCGCGCAGCTTCTCGGCGGCGTCGTCGTCGGCCAGGACCAGGACGACGGACGGGAGGACCGTCCCCGGGGGAAGGCGCCGATCGCGCCGGAACCGGTCCGTGGCCGCGACGACCCCGTGCCACCGGTCCCAGGCGAGCGCGAGGCGCTCGTCCGTCGCGGCGTCGGACCCGAGGTCGTGCCGCTCGAACAGGCTCCGCGGCTCGGCAAGGAGCATGCGATGGATCGTCTCGGCGGTGAACGGCGCGATCGGGGCGAGGAGGGTCGCGCCGGAGCGAACGATGTGCGCGAGGGTGCGCAGGGAGCTCCTCTTCGACGGTGGCATCCCTTGAGCCTCGAGGCGAGAACGCACGAACGACCGGTACTCCTCGAGCTCGCCGCCGAAGAACCGGTAGAGGAGCCGTTGGGCCGACGACGGCTTCCAGCGTGCGTACTCCCCGACGATCAGGAGCTCCGTACGGGCCCATCGAGCGAGGATCGCGCGGTCCTCCGGCTCGAGGTCCCGGTCGGCCCCCGTCGTCGGCTCGGCCAGGTCGGCGATGCGGTTGGGTCCACACCGGTCGAGAAGCTCGCCGGCGAGCGACCGTAACCGTTGGAGCCTCGCCGCCTCCTGACGGACCCTCTCGGCGAACGTTCCCCCTGCCCCCTCGCTGAACTCGGCGCGCACGAACGCGGCCCGGACCGCGTCCGCGCCGTTCGCCTCGATCAGGCCGCCCACGTCGATCCCTCCGACCGTCGGAACCACCGTGAGTCCCACGTCCGACGGAGCCCCGCGGGCACCGGCCATCGCCAGGAGGTGATGGACGAGCGAAGGAGCCCTGCGTCGTTCGTTCGCGTAGATCCTGATGGAGTCGGTCGGAGCGAGAGGCTCGTTGCGGGCCCAGGCCGCGAACGTCCCCGTGATCGAGGGGAGAAGTCGGCGCGAGACGCGGCGACGGGTGCCGCCGCAGGGGCACTTCATCGGTCCCTCGGGAGCGTCCAGCCTCTCGCATCGTCCGCATTCGAGGAGCGTGATCGAGCTCGGCGACACGGTGGAGACGGTCTCGCTGATCGGCCACGGCGTGATCTCGATCTGACCGATCGGTCGGTCGCCGGGGAGGAGCCGCGCGTAGCGGCCGATCTCCGCCGGGGGAAGGTTCCGGATCTCGAGGCACCAGGCCCGTCCCGGCATCCACACGAGAGAATGCCCGCAGAGCGCGCAGTACGGGACCCCGCGGACGACCCGGAGGCGGGCGAGCACCGAACCGCCCTCGCTGAGATCGCGCGCGACGAACGCGTTCGCGGTCTCCACGTCGAGCCCCGAGTACTCGTGCATCAGCGACGGGTCGAGCAGCCCGTGCGGGGTCAGGAGGGGCCAGCCGGCGATTCCGAGCCGCTCCGCGATCTGCGCGTCCGTCCCCCCGTGCCCGGGGACGAGAGGAACGATCCCCGTCCCGGTGTCTCCCACGTCGGGGACCGCCTGGATCGTCCCGGCGGGAGGGTTCAGGTCGCCTCCGATCGGGAACTCGTGGCGAAGCGGGTAGGTGTAGGCGCGCCCCACGAGCTCCCGACCGGCGTGCTCTTCGACGAGCGCGATCGAGGACCCCGGAAGCCACGCCTTGAGCCGTTCGAGCGACGAGCGCGTCGTCAGGAGCCTCGCGGTCACCTCCTTGCGAGTGTAGTCGACGGTCGCGTAGGTGACGTCCGGGTGGACCAGGAGCGCGTTCGCGCCGAGGAGCCTCCACGGCGCGTCGACCCAGACGAGAGCGTCGACCGGGGGGTCGTACCCCCGCAGGGGGAACCGGACGAGGTACGTGTCCCCGAGCTCCTGTTGGTAGATGATCCGTTCGGGGCTCCGGGGCGCGGCGCACTTCGGGCAGACCCGCAACGGTCCGTCGCGCGCGACCAGCGCTCCGAGCTGGGCGAGGCGGGAGACCATCCCCTGGATCCCCGGATGCCAATCGGCCGCCTCCCACGGCCGACCGCGTACTCCGCCGGTCCAGACCCCCAGCGCGAGCAGCATCGGGTGGATCGCGGGGTCGGGCTCGTCGGTCGGCCAGCCCTCGCGGCGGAGCGTCCCCAGGACCCGTCGTCCGGTCAGGGCGAGGTAGCGGGCGTCCACGTCCGCGACGACCGCCCGGTGAGCGATCAGCTCGGGCGGGTCGCCCGGGGTGAACGTCCCCAGGAACTGGCGGAGCAGAGGACCGTCATGGGGCCCGAGGAATCCGTCGCCCGGAGGGACCAGCCGGGAGGACCACAGGCGCCGCGCCTCCTCCTCGACCTCCTTCGCGGACGCGAGCGTGCGGGGATCGGTCATCGTCCCTTGGAGGGTCCCTCCTCCCCCGCGATGGCTAGGTGCCGAGAATAAACCCTCGCCCGATGAGCGGCGGCCCGGCCTTAGGATGCCGGGCAACCCTTATCACGGCCCGACCCTGCTCGGCGCTTCGGGGAGCGTTTCGATGGCCTGGACGCAGCTTGAGGTGCGGGAGCTGAAGGAGGGCCGGTACGTGCTGATCGACGAGGAACCGTGCCGGATCCTGAGCATCCAGACCTCGAAGCCGGGGAAGCACGGGGAGGCGAAGGCCCGCATCGATGCGGTCGGCGTGTTCGACGGCTCGAAGCGGAGCGTCGTCTATCCGGTGAAGCACAAGGTCCAGGTCCCCGTGATCGGAAAGAAGCAGGCCCAGGTTTTGTCCATGACGGACGCCGAGGTCCAGCTGATGGACCTCGAGACGTACGAAACGTTCAGCCTCCCGATCGATGCGGAGACGAAGGGCCAGCTCGCTCCCGGCGGCGAAGTCCAGTACATCGACGCGATGGGACGCCGCCGGATCACTCGGGCTTGAACGGCGGGCGTGAGCGTTCTTCCCCGGCGGCAACCTGACGTCCCTCGCGCTCCATTAATAAGGAGGGCGGCGCATGAAAGCGCTGCCCGACCATCCCCTACCGGCGTGTCGGGGAGGTCCGGCTGAGGAGGGATGGGCACGTCCGGACCGGGAGGGGTCGGGCCTCTCTCCTCGTCGCGACTGACCCGGATTCTTCAAGAGAAGGCGGAGGCGCTCCGCAAGAAGCGTCAGGCCGCCGAAGCCGCCGAGAAGGTCGTCGAGGAGCAGGTCGGCTCGCTCGAACGCCTCGGGATCGCGCCCCCGGAGCTCGCGGAAAAGCAGCAGCAGCTCCGCGACCTCGCCCGCCGCACCGACTGGGAGCAGCTCGAGGTCCAAGCGCGGGCGACTCTAGAGTACCTAGAGAAGACCGTCCCCGCGACGATCGAGTCGAGGCGGCATCGGACGGAGGAGTCGATGCGCCGGCTCATCTCGCTCGGGGTCACCTTCCCCGCGGGCCTCGGTACCGAGCTCCGCGCGCTCGCGAAGCCGCCGCCGGAGTCGGGGTGGGCGGAGGTGGTCGGCCGGCTCGCCCGGATTGATGACGCGATCCGCCAGGCGGCGGCCGAACGCTTGGAGAACGTCCGCGCCCGCGCCCTGGCCGTTGCCCGAGAGTCCGGCCTCGCGGGACAGAAGCTCGCGGCGTTCGAACGGCGTCTTCCTCCTTCGGAGGAGGCGTCGACCGACGAGCGCCTGGCCGCGGCCCTCGACCTCGTCCGTCGCGAGGTCGCGGAAGGGCTCCCCGAGGCCCTCGAGCGGAGCCGCGCGGCCCGACGAGCCGCGGAGGAGGTTCGCGCCACCGCCGAGCTCTTGGGCGCGCCGACCGGCGCGCTGGACGCCGCGCTGAAGGAAGAAGAGGAGCGGGGACCGGAGGGGTGGCCCGACACCCTGAGGTCGGTCGACCTGGCCGCGAAGGAGATCGGGGAAGGTCTGCGCGGTCGCTGCACCCAGGCGCTAGAGTCGCTTCGCGCCTCGCTCGCCGGGCTTTCCGAGTTCGGAGTCGACCCCGCGCCGGCTCGGGCGTCGGTCGAGGACGCGCTCGCGAGGCTTTCCACCGCCGGACCCTCGGAGATCGGCCCGATCCTTGCGGACGCGAGCCGGTCCGCGGAGGAACCGATCGTGACGGTCGTCGCCGGCCTCCTCGACGAGGTCCGGCCCCGGATCGCGGCGGCCCGCCGGCTGGGCCGGGACACGACGGACGTGTTCGTCGCGATGAACCGCGCCCGCGAGGCGCTCCGCCTCAAGATCTACTCGGAAGCGCTCGCGGCCGCGCAGGAATCGCTCGAGCGCGTCCGCAAGCTCACCGAAGACCTCGATGCGGCGGGCGACGAGCTCGCGAACCTCGAGGAGATGCTCGGTCGGTTCCGCGACGCCGGGTTCCCGGCCGCCGGGTTCGACCCGGCCCTCAAGAAGGCTCGCGACCTGATCCAGCGGGCGGAGATTGGGCCCGCGACCGAGACCCTGCGGGAGACCGTACGGCTCCTCGGCCAGGAAGCGGTCCGCTTCTTCGTCGACCGATGGCGATCGCTCGAACGCGTCGCGGGGATCGCCCGCGAGCGGGGGTTCCTTCCGGCGGACGCCGAGAACGGGCTGGCCGACGCGAAGACCGCGCTCGACCGAGGCGACCTCGCGGACGCGGCGGAGACGATCGCGCGGTTCGAGGTCGAACTTCGGAGCGCCGCTGCTCCGTTCGTCTCCCGGCGCGTCGAGGAGATGGAGAAGGGGTTCGCCGACATCCCGGACGAGGCCCTCACGGACCCGGTCCGGCGGCTCCTCGCGGACGCGGACGTGACGCTCCGGGTCAAGCAGGACCTCGTCGGAGCGGTCGACAGCCTCGTGCGCGCGGAGCGTGAGTTCGCCGCGGTGTTCGCGGCGCACGCCTCCGCTCTGGTCGAGGCGCTGGAAATCGAGGGGCGGACCCTCGAGTCGATGGGCGGCGCCGGCGACGAGATCCAGCGCCAGATCGACGAGGTCCAGCAGATCTTCAACATGGGGGACTTCGTGAAGGCGTCGAGGTCGTCCCAGGAGATCCGCACCCGCGCGCAGCAGCAGCAGCTGCTCCGCAGCGAGGAGGCGGTCTCTCATGCGAAGCTCTCCCTGGTCGAGCTCGAGACGACGGGGCTCGACTTGGGGCCCCTCCGCGCCCAGCTCGAGAAGGCGCAGACGGACGCGCGGGAGGGCCGCCACCTGGACGCGTACCGCACCGCGACCCGGCTTGAAGAGACCGCGCTCAAGCACCGGAGCGCTGCACAGGATGCCCTTCGCCGATTCTCCCGCGTCGAAGAGCTGGCCGGACAGCTGGGCACGGGATCGGGCATCGCGGCTCGCTCCGACGAAGCCTTGGCCAACGCTCGCACCGCGTTCCGCTCGCTCGACTTCGACCGCACGCGGACCCTGCTCGACGAGCTCGAGCGCCAGCTCGGGGCGGAGGAGGCCCGGGTCGACGCCGACCGCCGCCTCCACGAGCTCTCCCTGCTCATCGAGGAGGGCCGGCGGCTCTCCGTGCCGATGGAAGCGTTCGAGGCGCGCTCGGAGCGGCTCCGAACCGAGCGGCCGACGGCCCCGCCCGAGGCGACGCGCGAGGGGGTCCGTCTCTTGCACGAAGAGCTCGTGAACGTGCTGCGCCCGGTGCTGGAAGAGAATTTGAGGGCGCTCGAGCGGGACCTGGACGTGGGACGGGCCGCCGGCGTCACCCTCGACCCCGTCCTCCCCGCGCTCGGCGAGGCCCGACGGCGGATCGCGCTGCCCGTGCCGGTCGGCGCGGCCGCGCTCCTCGACGAAGTCCGCTCGGCGCTCCTCTCCACCCGCGGGTTCGTCGACCAGGCGGACCGCGTCGCACGCCGGGTCCGCGATGCGATCGCGCAGGCCGAACTCCTGAGGGTCGACCTCGGGGTCCTCCGGCCGAAGGTCGACGAGATCGAGCGCCTCCTCGCGGCCCGCGAGTACGCCCGCGTGGTCGACGTGGGAGGAACGGTCGAGCGCGAGCTGATCCAGACGACGTTCCAGCACGTCTCGAAGACGCTCGCCGGCTTCCAGGCCGCGGTCACCCAGCTCCGCCGAACCGGGGGGAACACCTCCGTCGCGGAGAACCTCCTCCACCAGGCCCGGATGGCGCTCGACGAGGGGAAGCCGATGGACGCCGTCCAGTTCGCGGCCCGCAGCGAGACCGAGCTCGAGCGCGCGGACCTCCAGCGTCGCCTCGCCGAGGGGTCGATCCAGGCGGCGGCGCAGGCGCTCGCCCGGGCCCGCGACGAAGGCACGGTCGCCGAGGAGGCCGCGGACGCCTTACGCTCGGGCGAGACGGCGTTCGGCCGGGCGGACTACCCTTCGGCGCTCGAGCAGGCGCTGAGCGTCTCCGAGCTGGTCGAGACCGCGCGCGAGGGCCACCGCCGCGCTCGCGAGTCGACCGCCGCCGCGGAACGTCAGGTCGGCGAGGCCGGGGCGCTCGGCGCCGAGACGAAGGACGCCTCCCAGCGCCTGACCGAGGCCCGCACCGAGGCGAAGGCCGGCCATTATCCGACCGCGGTGAAGCTGGGACGGGAAGCGACCGAGATGGGCCGCTGGGCGATCGAACGCATGTTCTCCACCTCCCTCGGGGAGCTTCGGCGGGAGGTCGAGTCCGGCCGAGCCGGGGGGCTTACGGTCGAGGTCGAACCGCTGGACGCGGTCGTCTCCGAGGCCGAGGCCGCGCTCCGCGGCGGCGCGTGGGCTCGGCTGAGGACGTCGCTCGCCCGCGCGGACGCGGCGAGCCGGCGGCTGTTCGACGAGGTCGTCGACGGCCGGTGGCGGAGGCTCGAGGCCGACGCGAGCCGCACGGCCGGCGCCCCGGCCGGCGACGCCGTCCGTCGGGCCGAGCTCCGCGGCCAGCTCGACCGGTTCAAGGAGCGACGGGATCTGGGCGGCGCGCTGAAGCTGCTCAACGCCGAGCTCGACGCGACGCGCGCGCAGCGGCGCGAGGAGATGGGCCGGTCGATGGCCGGGTTCCGCGACCGCCTCTGGGTCGGCGAGCGGCTGGGCGTCGACACGACGCCCGTGATGCAGACGTACACGGAGGCGAAAGGGGCGCTCGACACGAACCGGTTCGACGACGCCACCCGTTCGCTCGAGCGTGCGACCGGTCTCTTGGAGGCGGCGGTCCGGCCCCCATTCCAGCGTCGCCGCAAGGAGCTCCAGTCGGAGGTGACGTTCGCGGAGGAGGGACTGCACGTGTCGGTCGGGCCGGTGAAGGACGGCCTCAAAGAATCAGACGAGCTCGCGAGCTCGGGGAAGCTCCTGGACGCCGCCCGGCTCCTCTTGAAGACGGAGGAGGAGCTGAACCTGAGGAAGTCACTCCACCGGGAGCTGACGAACCTCCACTTCCTGATCGACGCGGCCCTGGGACGCGCGTCGGAGCGGCGGGTCGATACGACGGAGGCGCGGAAGCTCCTGACCGAGTCGCTCACCCTCCGGCAGACCGACTATCCGGCGGCCCTGGCGAAAGCGCGCGAGGCGCTGAAGAGACTACAGCACGACGGGCTCGCGAGCCCCGAGATCGCTCCGGCCGCCCCCGCCGCGGGACCGCTCTGGCCGTTCCGCCGCCCGCCGTGAGACCCCGCCCGGGCACTAGACGGTCGCGAAGGCGCTCGCGGCTCCGGGAAGCGGCATCCCCGGGACGCCGCGGGGTGGGCCGAGGGGCAGCCGGTCGTACTCGACCTCATGGCGAATCCCCCGTCGCCGAAGGAGCTGGGAGACGTGCTCGGTGATCTGAACGACCTCCTGGCACCGGGACGGCTTCGCGAAGTAGAACTCCGCCCGACGGTCGTCGGCGATCGGGAAGATCAACCGGAGTCCGAACGGGTCGGGGCGGTTGTACCCGACCGGCTTCCTCCCTCCCTTCAGGTCCCGAAGGTTCTCGTCGAGCAGGACCTGCGGAAGCAGAGGGTCGGTCTCCTTGACGAACGGTCGATTCATCTCGACGATCCGGCGGTGAATGTCCGGGTACACGCGGACGAGGTCCCGATACGACCGCTTGGAGTCGAGCAGGATGTGGCCACTGCGGGCCTTTACCGGAGGGCTCATGAGAGCGAAGACCCGATGCAAACTCATAGGCTCTTCGGCCCAGACGCCGTTTCAGAACCGCCGGTCTCTGGGGCAGCGGCGGGTCGGGAACCGTCCGCCCGCGTTGGCTCGGCAAAGACCCGCAAGACCCACTCGGAGCTGGGCGTGCCAGTTCCTGACGCGGCGTTCCGAACGGGGTGCAGAATCTCGACCACAGAGGGATACGTTTCGCGTCCGGAAACGAGCTTCGGAGCGGTCGTTCCGACGAGGAGTCGAAGGCCCGCGGAGGCGACGTCGTGTGCCCGTAAGGAGGACAGCCGGAGGAGTCCCGACCGGCCCAAGCTCGCCCCGGTTCCGACGCAGACCCTCGAGAGTCGAGGGCCGGGAGCATGCGGGGGCAACGCTCAAAGAGGGGCCCCGCTACGGACCCACGGCGCTCCCGTAGTCTAGTGGTCAAGGATAGAGGCCTCTCGAGCCTCTGACGCGGGTTCAAAGCCGGCCGGCACGGTCCGACTGGGGAGACTCCCGCCGGGAGCACCTCCCATTTCGCCCTGTGGCACGTCGGTCACGGTGCCACTTGGGACGATTCATTGAACGGGCTCCGGGTGGGGATGCGGGGCCTAACATGGACTAGCATCCGGCAACGCGCGGGCTTGCTCTGTCGAGTTCCTCGACGGCTCGTCGTCCGCAGCAGCGTCGCTGGACCCGACCGACTCGTCGGGACTGACCCGCCGCTTCCCCCGCCCCCCACTCGATTGAAGATGGTGCCGATCGCTCGGTGCCTGGCCAGGCGCTCGATTCGCGAGGCGGGGTCCGACCTTGGCCCTCGAACCCCTTAATGAAACTACTTATAGGGGGTAACGCTTCGCCGAGTCGGGTGGCTCAATGGTTAGAGGGTCCGATTGGTCTGAACGAAAGAAAGCGACGGTAGTGCTGACGGTGCTTGGGGCGGTGGTGGTCCTCGTCCTGAGCATGCTGATGCCGGCGATTGGTGCCGTGCATACAGCGGCTGGGTCGTCTGCCGGAGGTGGCGCTTCGGCAGCCCAGGCGAATAGTGGGTCGAGCGCGGCGCCGGCTACATCAGCCGCGGCTCCGGCCTCGGTTGCAGTGCCGACCACCAGGGCGTGTCCGTACGGCGGACCCGGTCCGTGCACGGACAACCACGCCGGCACTCTGAACGTCTACGATGATGCTCCGGGTGGTTTCAACACGGCAGACCCCCAGATTGCATACGACACACTTAGCTTCGAAACAATCCTGAACGTATACGAGCGCCTGATCGGCTACAACGGCGCCAACAACATCCAGTTCCTTCCGGGCCTCGCGACCTGCGTTCCCGGAACGCCGCAGTGCATGACGGACTATGGCCAGAGCTTGGTCGTCAATGGAACGGGACCGCTGGCTGGCGAACCCGTCTATTGGACGTTTGTAATCGACAGCCAGGCTCACTTCTACGACCCGTCCACGCACACGAGCTGGTCGGTCTACCCGTCCGACGTCATGTTCTCCATCGCGCGGGACCTTGCGTTCGGCGACCAACCGTTCACGGGACGACACCCGGGTTGGCTGCTGATGCAGGCGTTGCTCCCCTACGGTAACCCCGCTTGGGACAGCGGCATCCACTACGTGTTCAACAACACGCCGGGCGCGATCTTGAGCCAGATGCTGGTCAACGACTCGTCCTACTGTCCGGCGGCGGCGATGGCGCACTCGAACGGATGCATCACCTTCATCGCGAACGGTGGAGGAGTGGACTGGCCGTTCTTCCTGCAGCTCGTTGCAGATGCCTCCGGTGCGAGCGTCTCGCCTTGCGGCTGGTTCTCCAACGCGGCCCAGGCGGCAGGGATGCCCGGCTGGGGAAGCGCTGCGGCCCACGGCGATGGTCCATGCCTTCTCCCGGATGGCGGGAACACAACGAACAATCCGGCCTGGACTGCCTACCTTGCGGCCCTTAACGCGCCCAGTGACTACGGCAGCGGCCGCTTCCATGCTGGAGCCGACACTTCGTGGGACGTCTTTGAGAACGCGAGCCACGCTTCCAGCGCCGTTGACCCTAACGTCCGGTACTCTGAGGTGGGATCGGGCCCGTACTACTCGGGCATCGTTGCTCACACGTCGATCTCGTACGCCGTGAACCCGGCCTACCGGCAGCCCTCGGGCTGCTCGGGCGCGGGCGGCCTCGCGGTCTACGTGGGGTACTGCCTGCCCGCTCCAGGGACCTACATACCGAACGTCGTGGTCAACTACGATCCGGACGACACGCTGGGAATTTCTAACTACGAATCGGGCCAGGCGGACTTCGCGGGCATTGCAGCGACGCACACGGTGACGCTGCTCTCGCTGGCCTCCGCGGGTGAGCTGAACGTCTTCGAGACGGCGACGATCAGCAATTTCTTCAACCCGATCGCCCTCTACTGGAACCTACACCAATACCAGACGATCTTCACGGGCGAGCCGGTTCCCAACGTCGCGCAGAATTTCTTCTCGTCGCTCTCGGCGCGGCAGTTCCTGGCGACCAGCTACCCGTACGCCACGGTCGAGTCCAACATCCGGACGGTAAGCGGGGTCCAGTACACGTTCAACGCCGGCGGGCCAATACCCGCGGGAATGAGCCCGTACTACCCGTTCAACGTGAGCTACACGTCGCTGCAAGGTGACCCGAACTTCGACCCCACGCATGTCGGTGGGGCGGCTTGGTGGTACAACCAGGCGCACAACGTCACCAACGGGCCCTACTACGACCCACAGATCGCTGCGTGCACAACGGTTCACCCGTGCACGTTCGACCTCGCGGGGCTCGAAGGCGACCCTTCGGACGATCTCGCGATCAACGACTGGATCGCCGCGATCAACGACCTTACGGGGGGTTCGGGAGGGAGCGGTGGAGCAATCCAGCCGTTCACCTTCGACATCACCTTCGACCAGTACAACAGCCTGCCTTCCGGCGCGTACTCGTTCCCGGTGATCGCATACTCGGGAACCGGCTGGGCACCTGACTACCCTGACCCGACGGACTTCCTTGCCCCGATGGCCTACCCTGACGGGTACTTCTCGGGGTCCCAGGCGCTCTCGGAGCAGCTCGGCTCGAACACCACCAACGACAACACGCTGGCTTGTGGGCACTCGGCCCCGTCGTTCGCCGACCTCGCCTACTGGGCTCACCAGGCGAACAACTTCGCGCTCGGGACGTTCAACAACAGCTGCCAGGGAGTCGCGTACAGTGTGGCGAACGCATGGATGCAGAACGCGGCCTCGCTGCCCGTCGGCGCGCCCCGTATCCTTGACTACAACCTCGTTCAGCAGATCCTGAACGGCCTCGCGTTCGATGTCTACAACGGCCAGGGCAACACGGTCCTGTCGGCCGCGCCCTGGATCGCGAGCAACTCGATCAACAACAACGTCATGATCGGTGGCGGCGGGGACCAGTTCTGGTACCAGATCCGCTACGCCTCGAACTCGGTTTCGTTCAACGAGGCCGGGTTGCCCGCGGGCACCCACTGGTCGGTCGAGACGAACTTGGTGAACTCGAACTACGGACCGGGTGGGCACGTCGCTTCGGGAGTGAACACGACCGTGGCGATACCCCACAAGAACCCCGCGAAGTTCTCGAACGGAACGGTAACCATCACTGAGGTACCCAACGGCACGTTGAACTACACGTTCGACCCGGCGGGTTACACGGTGGTGGGCATCACCGGAACGGGAACTCCAGGAGCAGCGTCCTCGAACGTTTCGGCGCGCGCGAACCAGTACATGGTTCAGTTCGAACCGAACGAGACGTTCTACTTCAACGAGACCGGCCTACCGAACGGAACGCTATGGGACGTTAGCCTGACTCCGCAGGTCCCGGGAGGACCGGCGGCCCAGCACGCCTCGACGACTGGGACGTCGATCAGCTTCGTGGGCCCGAAGAGCGGGAAGTACTTCGTCACCATCTCGAAGCCGGCAGACTACAAGGGACCCAAGGAGGCGAAGTTCACCGTGCCTGGAAAGACCCACACCACGAAGGTCAAGTTCACCTTGATCACGACGACGATCAAGATCAAGGAAACCGGACTGAAGCACGGCTTCATGTGGGGCTTTAACCTGACCGGCCCGATGGGGCTCATCGCTGTAGGTCCGACGACGAAGTCGACGTTCTCGGAGAAGCTGATCAACGGGACGTACCAGGTGATCGGTTGGGGGACCCCGGTGCAGGAGTTCAACTTCACCGTGGCGAGCCCGACCAAGCAGACGATCACCTTCACGTACAGCGCACTAACGCACCCGCCAGTGCCCTACGCTCCGCTGCACCTCACGCCAACGCGGAGTGCAGGCTTGGCGCAGCCCGCGAACAGCTGGCTAGTGGCCGCGGCCCCCCTAGGCCGCGAGGTTCGGCTAAGGTAGGGCTAACGGACACGCCGTAGGGCCGCCCTCCGAAAGGGGGGCGGCAGAACCCTTTCTCCCTTTCTTCTTTTTTCAGTAGGGTGGAGACCGTTCGCCGTTCGAAGCGGTGAGCTCAGGCGCGCAGGAGGCTGGGAGTGACCCCGCGCGGTCTGCGCCGGAGATACCCAGGCTTCCTCGAGCGCAACCGACGCTATGGCGTTACGGACGGGGAACTCCCTAGCTTCCGTTGCGGACAAGACGTGCGGGAGGATTTTCAATGGGCCAATCCCGCGGGCTTCGGGAAGAGGTGCGCTCGCATTTCCAGCTCCGCCGGACCGCGTTCTCGGGCAGGATCGTAGCTGACGAGCGAGATGCCTGCGCCAGGTTTGCGCCCTACCTGTGTGAGCGGGAATCGACGCTCGGATGTCGTGGAGGATGACGGGTGGGCGGAGGGGTCCCCACGCCCGAGATGGGTCGGGGAGGCGAGGCGTTTCGATGGGGTCCCCGGGAATCGGGCCCCTCTACGGCCGACGGGCCGGCTACGCCCGCGCGGGGGTCTGAGGCGAAACGCCCTGGGCCGGCAACGGCAAGGACGATGGCAGGGGGGTAGAGCTCCCCGACTCCTCGCTCGAGACCGTGTAGAGGTGGCAGGCAACGTAGTGGTCGGGGTCCACCGGGAGCGACTCAGGACGCTTCTCCTTGCAGATCGGCATGGCGTAGGGGCACCGCGGGTGGAATCGGCAACCCGCCGGGGGGTTGATGAGGTTGGGTACCGAACCGGCGATCGTGACGAGCTCCCGGTCCGGTTGGTCGAACCGGGGAATCGATGCGAGGAGGCCCTGGGTGTACGGGTGGAGCGGGCGGCGGAACAGCTCGGTGACCGGCGCCGACTCCACGATCAGTCCCGCATACATCACGTTCACGAAGTCGCAGACCTCGGCGACCACGCCGAGGTCGTGCGTGATCAGCACGATCGCGGTCCCGACCCGTTCTCGGACCTGCCGCATGAGGTCGAGGATCTGGGCCTGGATGGTCACGTCGAGGGCGGTCGTCGGCTCGTCGGCGATCAGGAGCTCCGGTTCGCACGACAGGGCCATCGCGATCATCGCCCGCTGGATCATCCCTCCCGAGAGCTCGTGCGGGTAGCCTCGAGCGACCTGCGTGGGGTTCGCGATCCGCATCCCTTCGAGCAGCTCGACCGACCTCCAGAACAGCTCGCTCTGGAGGGGCCGGTCCACGCGTTGCCTGATCCCCCAGAGTCTGAAGTAGATGTGCCGTAGTCGCTCGGCCGTCATCGCCAGGGAGACCGCGCCCCGGGACGCACGCTGCGACTTTCCGATGCGCATCTCCTTCATGTGGAGGTCGTTCATCGCCTGCTGCAGGATGATCATCCGGCGTCGGTGACGAAGGTAACGCCGCTGCATGCCGGTGAGCTCGATGCGACGGAGGGCCCGGTCCATGCGGCGTTGGAGCCCGGCCGACCCCGGGCCCGCGTGCCGGGCGAGGTAGAAGAGCTCGGTCGCAGCGGAAGGAAGGCCGACCAGTTCGGCGACCTTGGCCGCCGCGGTCCGTTTCCCCTCTTGCTGCTCGGACTCGGCGGTCGCCTCCTGGACGAGGGCCGCGATCGCCCCGCCCAGCTCGGAGGTGCTGGCGGCCGCGGCTTCGAGCCCGAGGTCGGCGGTCCGGCTGGCCCCGGTCGTGCCGAGGACCTGCCGACGCTTACGGTCGGCGGCCAGGAGGCCGTCGACCACCTCGAGTCCACGATGGAGCAGGAGCGCCTCCCCCAGCTGGTTGCCGATCGAGAAGACGGGGTTCATCGCCTGGGACGGCTCCTGGAAGATCATCGCGATCCTCTTGCCGCGGACCGAGCTCAGCCGGTCGTTGGCCGCCCGGATCCGACGGAACGAGCGAATGACCTTGACGCGGTCCGACCCGCGTACGCGTTTGAATCGGGCCTCCGCTCCCAGCCCCCAGAGAAGGTCGGCGTCCCGGAACAGGACCTTCCCGGACATCACGCGTCCGGGCTCGGAGACGAGCCGGGCGATCGAGAACGCGGTCACGCTCTTCCCGCACCCCGTCTCGCCGACCAGGCCCGTCGTCTCCCCCGCCCGGACCGTGAGGTTCACGCCGTCGAGCGCGTGGACGACCCCATCGTACGTGAAGAAGTAGGTCTTGAGATTCTGGACGTCGAGTACGACGTCCCCCTTCGCGGGCTTGCCGGTGGCGGGCCGCGCGGCGGGACGACCCGCCGGCCTAGCCGTCGGCGCGGGGCGGGTCGGCCGGGGGACCACGCGCTCGTGACGCCTTAGGACCGGCCGGTGACCTCCCGCCGGGCGAAACCGCGGCGGGACACTGACCGCTGCGCCCTCGGCCAACCGCGCTCACCTACCGTCGGAGCCTCGGGTCGAGGGCGTCCCTCAAGCCGTCGGAGAGCAAGTTCACGCTGATGGCGAACATGAAGAGCGCGAGCCCGGGGAAGAACAGCTGCCACCAGGGGATCGCGCATCCGCTCGGGAGGAAGCACTGTCCGAGGAATTCCTGCATGTCGATGACCGAGACGGCGGCGATCGACCCCCACTCGGGGAACGGCACGAACGGGAAGAGCTCCGGGCCGAACCCGAGGAAGACCAGGCCCCCGATGAGGAGCGGGATGGTGCCCACGTCGAGCGAGAACTGGATGAAGATGGGGTAGACGCTGTTCGGCACGATGTGGCGGAAGAGGATCCGACCTTTGGACGCGCCGCTCGCCCGAGCGGCCTCCACGTACTTCTGCTCGCGCACGACCAGGACCTGTCCTCGAACCAGCCGAGCGTAGAACGGCCACCACACGAGGGCGAACCCGACGATGAGCATGAAAAGCCTAGTACTGATCGCATCGAGGGGCCCTAAAGTGACCACGGCCGAACCGGCGACGACCACGACGACCACGACAAAGAGGATCACCGGAATCGACAGGAAGACGTCGACGATCCGCATCAGGACATCGTCGATCACCCCCCCGAAGAACCCCGCCACCGCCCCTACCAGCAACCCCACGAGCGCTCCGATCCCGACGATCGAGACGGAGAACGCAAGGGACCAATCCGCACCCCGGAGGAGCGAACGATAGGTGTCGTACGCGTTCACGCCCCCTAACTGAGTGGTGAGACCTCCCAGCGGCATAGGTCCGACGGAGAACGGAGACAGAGTGATCGTCGGGGGAATGAACGAGGCGAAGGTGATGTTGATCCCGCCCCCGGTGTAAAGCGGGGTCTTGTACCACTGGCCGTCACAGTACTGGGCGGCGTTCGGCGGGGGGGATACCTCGTACGTGCAGACGTGAGAGCAGCCCAGGGCGTTGTTCCCCGCGTAGGGCTTCGGCCACGTCGAGTTGGGGTTCCCCGGACCCCAGTCCGAGGCGCAGTAGACGGGCATCTTGTACCAGGGCAGCGGCTGGGTTAGGGCGTAGACCGCGGTCCCGGCGATCAGGACGAGCACCGCCAGTCCCACCAGGGCGAGCGTGTTGCGACGGAAGAAGTACCACGTCCTCGCCATCTGGGCCAGGCGAGGGTGAGCCTTCCTTCGACGCTTGGGGGCTGGCGCCGCGACTTCCCCCTGAACCGACATAGGGATGCTCACCCGATCCGGACGCGGGGGTCGAGGAATGCGTAGAGTACGTCGACGATGATGTTCGCCCCCACGACCAGGAAGGTGAAGAGCAGGGTCGACCCGAAGATCATGGCGAAATCGATGTTCGGAACGACGGAGTACGCCAGGAGCTCGCCCACTCCCCAGAGATGGAAGACCGATTCGATGACGGGAAACCCTCCGACGAAGAAAGCGAAGGTAAGCCCGAGCACCGTGATCGTCACGTTCAGCGAGTTGCGGCCGGCGTGACGACGGATAACGGCCTTCTCAGGGACGCCCTTGGCCCGGGCCGTCCGAACGTAGTCGAGATTCATCACTTCGAGCATGCTGTTGCGAACGAAGCGAAGGAGACCCGCGACCGTGCCGTACGCGATGACCAACGCGGGCACGATCATTCGGATGATGGAGTCGAGCGCCAGCCAGTAGTCTCCGTGGATCATCGCATCGACGGTGGGGAAGCCCGTCGGATGGGAGATGACCCCATACGTCAACCAGTGGGGATAGTTCTCCGGAAACAGGAGCTGATGCGGATAGCATGCCTTTCCCCCCTGAGGCCACGAGTACGTGAACTCCTGGGTGAGCGGTTCGCCGCCCGGGCACCATGGCTGATGCGAGGTGAGCCCGACCGTCGGGAGAAGGATCAACGTCAACCCGACGACCAGGAACGAGCCCAAGAGGAAGGCAGGGATGGCGTATCCTGAGAACGACATGACCCGGGAGAGCTGGTCGACCGGCCGGTTTCGGTTCACGGCGGACGCGTTCCCGAGGGGGATTGCGATGGCGAGAATGATAATGAGGGAGAGGATCGCGAGTTCGAGCGTGTAGGGAAGGAACCATGAGAGCACGGTCACGACGGGTACGTCGGCGATGAACGCGACGCCCCCGTGGTTGACGATGTAGCTGTTGTTCGAGACGGTCCCCCACTGAAAAGTGAAACTGTTGTAAATGTACGTGGCCCATTGCACGGGAATCGGCTTATCGAGCCCTAACTGATGGACGTCCGAGACGTAGAGCGGGTTCGGGCAGCTGGCATACGGCGTGGTATTCGTGGCGGGACTGGTCACGGTGGCGGGGCACTGGCAGGTTGTATTGCTGACCGAGTGGGGGTTGATCTCCTCGCAATCGCAGCTTGGGAAGTATCCGCCGCACGGGGCCTTCTGGCCGGGGACGCCGAAGTGCGCCAGCAGCTGGTACGAGACGGGGAGGGAGGTGAACAGAAGAAAAGTGATGGTCGTGACCCCGATCAGAACGGGGAGGATGAGGAGGAGCCGCCGAACGATGTAGGTAGCCATCCTCATGGACGGGTTCCCCCTTGCCCTCCCGGCATCGGGCAACTAGCCAACGGCACACCCTTATTTAGGAGTTCCAAAACGAGAATGCGGCCGGAGCACCGAAACGGACCTCTCTGGCCGTATCGGCACGCACCCGGCGAGGGGCGAGCCGAACCTCGACGCTACGTCGCCTTTATCCCCAACACCCAAGCCTGCAGAAAGGCGAGGGACAAGCAGGCGACACGACCGGCGCTCGCACATCGGAAACGGATACGTCGGATCGGTCCGCCGCGGACCAATCTCTCGGAATCCGATCCAGGCCCCCGATCTGATCGAGCCCCTTGCCAGGGCGGGGGCTGTAAGCCTATCGGCTCAAGGGAGGTCGTCGGCGGGCGACTTTGGTTCACGAGGAACGATGTCGCCGGATTCCTCCTCGTGCCCCTCGCCCTCCATGCCGGGTTCCGCTTCGCCGGTCTCCTCCCCTTGGCGCTCCGCCTCGCACTCCTCTTCCGTGACCCACTCGAAGTCGATGTCCTCGGGGTGGTCGTGCGCTATGTACGCTCCCGCCTCGAAGGCGCTCGAGATGATCTCCTCCATCTTTTCGGCCTCGTGCGTACCGAACGAACCGACGAGGCGCCAGAACCAGTCCGGGGCCTTCCCGGCGGCCTGGAGGAACTCGGTGACGAGGTCGTAGTACGTCGCCCGCGGGTCGGTTACGTGAACATGGAGGTGCCGGTCGTGGTGATCGTAGCCGGCGGTAGACTCTGCGCGAGCCATGACGGACGATGGCTGTAGCCGCCTATAACCCTTAATGTAGATATACCACCCCTGGGCTAGGCTGTTCGACTCGGAAGCTCGGCGAGGAACGGGGACGCGACCCTTAGAGGCCCCCCAAGAAGGCCGAGTTGAGGCGAGTAGCGTGCCCTACGCGCCGGGTCGAATGACCCCCCTTCGCCGGCCTTTAATAGTGCTACGCGATGGCATGCCCAAGGTGGGGTAATGCGTCGGGAAAGTCATCGGCGTAGGGGATTGTCGAGGGCGACTTCGGGTGGGTGGGGGCATCGCGCAGTGTATGTTGGTGCAGCGATCGCAACTGCGGCGCTGGTCACGGGCTTTGCGCTGGCGGGCTTCTACTTTGGGACTTTTTCCCACACCTACAATCAGACGAGCGCATCCGGCCTCGAGTCCGCTCCCTACGGAGTGGTATTCCTGAGCGCGGGTGTGATGCCTGCGGCCCACATCTCGAACCTGAACTTCACGAACTGGACCTGGAACACGACCAGCGGACCGTGCACGAACATCACGATCGCGAACGGGACGAACAGCTCGCTGATGTTCGGTAACAACACGGATGTCAACCAGACCCAGGACAGCTCGAACTTGAGCACGGGCACGGGACCGGGTCAGAACAACACCGAGTTCATCTGCCTCAACGGGATCAGCAACGCGTTCATCAACGAGACCTGGGCGTCCGGGCTCCAGACGAACTACACGCAGAACGGGACCCTCAACGCCTCGTTCTTCAATGAGACGGCCTACTACAACAACACCCTCGCGAACATCACGGGGAACGCATCGACCCCGGGGAACGTGTCGATCCAGGGCTGCCTTCCGTTCTCGAACAACACGAGCGCGTTGGCGAACTGTCCGTTCTTCGTGGGCAACAACAACACGACCTACGAGGCTCACACGTGCTACAACGACAGCGGGAGCTCGTGTTACAACGCCACGTGGCACCCGAACCAGTCGGGGTACTTCCCTGACGACCTGGTGTTCTACGCGTCGGTGCTGTTCAACAGCTCGATACCGGCGAACACCACGTTCGAGCTCGTCGTCTCGTTCGCGGGTGCGACTCCGATCCCACAGATCTTCTACCTCAACACCGGTGGAGGAGGGAACAACACGACCGTGACGGTCGTCTTCGACATGACGGCCGCATGGCTGAGCCAGATCCCCGAGATCCTACAGGGCGGGAACCTGTCGGTGGTTGCGTCCATCAACACGTTCTCGATGGTGATCTCGGAGTGCTTCCCCGATGCGAACGGCAACATGGCCTGTCCGAACACGCTCGGAGGCACGACGTTCCCATAGGGCCGAGCGAACGGCAGGCGAACCCTCGGAGGGGGGGTTAGACCCCCCTCCGAGAACCTCTTCCCCTTCTTTCAATTCAAACGAAGAAGAGAGTTCCGTCTCGCACTCCGATCTGGTCCGGAACACCGGCCTCCGTCCCCGAGGGCGTTCGGATCTCCGCCGTCTCTTGGGCGGTACGGTGTCTTTCGCGGCCGCCTCTCGAAAACCCTTGGAGTGGAGGACCCCCCGTAGGGCCGGCCCGGCTCCGGCCGAGCCTCCTCGGATCTGGGCGGGAAGATCGCGTCGTAAGCGGCCGTGGAGTGAGGCTTCGGACGGGCTCCGGGCAGTGGGGACACTGCCCCGCCGAAGGGCCCCTGCCGGCGACGCGCCCCTGCATCATTATGGGGGGCTACGCCCTAGAGAACGCCAAGGGCGGATCCCATGGTCAAGAAGCAAGGCGAGCTCCCCTGGAGGGGATGGCATGTCATCGTCCGCTTCCTTCCGATGGCGGTGCTAGGGATCGTATTCATTGTGCTCGGGGCTACGGGACATTTCCAGCCCCACACCACCCAGGGATTCCTCGACACCTTGTTCCTCATGGTGGGCGGTCTCCTGATCTTCTTCGCCTTCCTCGGAATGATGTTCACGAAGTGCCCCATCTGCTACCGGAGCTACTGGATCGTCTGCCTTCAAGAACCGGACATGCGGCACGACGTCGAACAGAACGCTTTCTACCGCGAGCTCACGCCCCCTGAGGAAGAGGGCTAAACGGAGGACCGTTCGAGAGTCCACGGGCGATCGGATCTCCGAGGGTAATCCGAAGGGCACTGGACCGTTGCCGAGCCTGGTCGATCTCCCCGACCGGATCCGCGGATCTGGCCGACAGGACGAGATCCCTCGCTCGTGTCCAGCCCCGTCTCGGAAGGTCAAGAGGAAGGGAGAAGTACTCCATCGAGCGCATGTCGTAGGGCGGCCCTCATGTCGGTCCACGACTCAAGCACCCTTGCGACCGGTCCATCGGCTTGGGTCAGGACCCTTGGCAGGTCCGGCGTACCGGACGGTCGGTCGCGATTGCGCCGATTCGACGCGACGCGCGCACGCGGGCCCGTCCTGGCCCTGGTCATCGCCACGCTCGTGGTCGGTTCGCCCTTCGGCCATCCAGCAGGGTCCCGCTCAGCGGCGGCCTCATCGTTTCCCGCGCCGGGCTTCTCCGCGACCGCCGTGTCAGCGCCCCAGAGCGTGCCCACCGTGGAGCACGCCAGCACCGCTCCCGCGCCCTCCTCCGGCGGCCTCCGGGCGGCCCCCCCCTTGGGGTGGGGTTTAGGGCCGGGGTCTCCGTACAACGGTTCCGAGCCCGCCCCGATGGGGGTTTCCGACCAGGGAGTGGACCCGGGAGGGGGTTCCCACTCGTACGCAACCGCGTCGTTCCAAGGTTCGATCTCGATCGCGGAGCTGTCGGCGTACAACGCCAGCATCCTGGGGGCGCAGGACGAGATCGGGTTCCAGCTGAACGCGTTCCTGGGGTTCGATTCCGGATCGAGCAGCTTCGTCTACTGGGTCCAGGACGTCTTCGAGGTGAACACCTCCTCGAAGTCGGTCGACCTCTACGACAACATCTGGAACGCCACCTCCAACCCCCTACCGGAGATCGATGCGTCGGCCGTGAGCGGGAACGGAAGCTTCTCGTCGTTCACGTACGATGGGCAGTCGGAGACGTACTACGGAGATGGGGCCTCGTGCACGTACTCCGGCGCTTGCGCGGTCTTAGTCTACGGCCTCGGCCAATCGGCCAACATCACGCTGCGCCTGAACGCATCGCTGACGGCCGGGAGGCCGACGGTGCGGTTCATGTTCGACGACGGGCTCGGAGCGCAGTGGTTCGACCAGGCGACGTTCTCGCTCTCGGTGGCACCGGCCGCATTCCAAGGGTTCTTCGTTAACGCGGGTGCGTTGTCGGCCTCGTGCGCCCGATGCGTGGGCGACGTCGAGCTGATCGCCGGCGGGCCGAACAGCGGCTATCAGACGGCCCTCAACGGGCTCACAAACGTCTCGCTCGGGATCGAACGCTGGAACGGCCACAACTACGAGTCGGTCCCGGACGCTTACGACTACGGCCTCGCGACCGCCGAGGGATTGAGCGATGCGACGGTCCGCCTCGCCTCCGACGCCGAAGGGGAACCGTCCGCTCGCATGACGTACGGCGCCGGCACTCTCGGACCCGTGTGGGGCTCGGGATCGGTCTCGGTCGTCGGGGTCAGCGTCGTATCGGGCCACGCCGGAGGCGCCCTTACCGTCAACGGCACGAGCGTACCGTTCCTGGGCCAGTACGTCGAGTTCACCCTCGTGCCGAGCACGTACGCGCTTTCGGTCGATTCCGGGTCGGTCTACCCGCTGGGTGACCGGACGCTCCTGGGCGGCGAAGACCTCACGCTCGAGGTGGGGCGACCGGGCGTCGTCGCCGTCGTCTTCGTTCCCCAAGGCCTCGGAACGTTCCAGGTCTGGTCGGTGACCCTCGGCGGCGAGACCCTGAACGGCACGGGCAACATCACGTTCGGCGAACCTCGGGGAAACTACACGTTCGCGGTCGGCTCGCTCACGGGATTCGCGTCCAGCCCGAGCGGCGGTAACGTCAGCGTCAACGGGTCTGGCACGAACGTCACCGTGCCGGTCCGATGGACGTCGACCCAGACCGGCCTTCTTGCGGAGATTGTCTCGATCCTGGAGCTGCGGCTCGGCCCGGTGCCCTTCTACGTACTGCTTCTGATCCTGATCGTCCTCGGCGTGGGGGCGGGAGTTGCGTCGCGGCGACCTCGGAGTAGGACCCGCTTCATCCCTCCGCCGTCCCCGCCGCCGTCCGCTTCGACGGGGGAGTCCGTTCCGTCCCCGTACGAGCCCGCGCCCAGCGAGCCCCCGCACCGCACCTTTCCGCCGTGATCTCGCGGGTCCCGCGCGGGCGGGGACATCGGTCGGGGGAGAGGCGCCGCCGGCGCCTCGAGCGCGGGCCGGCGACGCGTCGAGCGAACCTCTTGAGCGCGACCGAGCTCCCGCCGCCGATGGGCGGGTCGGTCTTGGTCGTGCTCTCCGAGCCGGACCCGGTCGCTTCGCTCGTGGGCGAGCGGTGGGGAACCCTCCCCGCGACCGGTTCGATCGTCGACGGAACGCCGGTGCGTCGGCTCGCGGAGGGCATCTTTACGCTCCGGCGCCCCGGCCTTCACATCCACGACGAACACCTCGACCTCGCCGTTCCTCCCGAGGTCCGACTCGATGGCCTCACGATCGTGTTCCCTTCGATCCACAAGAGCGAACGGAACGTGCCGTGCCTCACGGTCCACCCGATCGGCAACCCGGGACCTCTCGCCGAGGTGGGAGGTCGACCGCGCACCTTCGTGCCAACGGACCCCGCCCGGATGGTCGCGACCCTGCGGGCCCTCCACGAGCGCGCCTCGGCGGAAGGTCTTACCGCCACGTTCGAAGCGACGCACCATGGCCCCGAGCTTCGTACTCCCGCGTTCTTCGTCGAGATCGGTTACGGGACCCTCCCTGCGCCTCCGGACGGGGCCGTCCGGATCCTGGCGGAGGAGATCCCGCGGCTCTCGGCCGAGCCAGGAGACCGGGTGGCGATGGCCGTTGGCGGAGGGCACTACGCCCCCCACTTCACCGACCTTGCTCTCCGCCGTCGCTGGTCGTTCGGGCACATCGTTTCGCGCCACGCGCTCGCTGAGCTCGATGAAACCACGGCGCGCGCCGCGTTCCACGAGACCCCACGGGCCGAGGGGATCGTCTACGCCCGAGCAGAGGACGCGGACCACCGTGCGCTGCGAGGGATCGGCCCGCGGCTTCGCGACCGGGACGCGCCCGGTCGAGCCGAACGATCGCCCGTCGGGCCTAATCCCGCCGGTCGGGGCGCTTCTGGAACATGATCGCCCCGGATCGGTAGACCGCCTTCCCGAGCCGGACTGGCTGGGTCGACGCAACCCCGGGGCTCCGCTCGGCGAGCATCAGGCTCTCCACGATCTGACGGAAAAGGGCGCTTTGGTTGATCTCGGGATGCCTCGCGAGGAAGTCCTCTTCCTCCGGCGTGATGGTGATGTTCTTGCGGAGCATGGCGTGGGCCGCCGAGTCGCTCGAGGGTTTGGGGCGCATGAGGAGGGAACGGCTTACCCGTATAAGTGCGTATTGCTCCACCGGCCCGAGGGCCGGACCGCCGTGGCCGGCGGCATCCCGGGGGGACGCGTAGCGAGGAGCCCTACGCCGACCTGTCCGATAGCGGACCCGCCAGCACGGTCGACATTCCCCCCGAGGCAAAGGCAACGGATGCGGCTTCCTGAACCTCTCGAGGTCGGACGGCCCGGAGCACGGCCGGCCAGCGGGTCCAGTGGTCCGGGGCGAGCCGATGGTACGCGACGTCGACCGCCAGGTCGTGCGCGTCGGCGGTCGATTCGAGCGAGAGCGGGAGCTCTCCGATCGCGCTTTCGCGGATCGCGTTCAGCTCCGAGGGCCTCACCGGTTCGTCGCGGAGCCTCGCGAGCTCGTCCTTGAGCATCGGGACGACCTTGCGCCACCGGTCACGACCCGTCCCGGCCTGCGCGACCCAGTAGCCTCCGTAGCGCATCGACTCGAGCTCGCTCGAAGCATGGTAGGCCAACCCCCCTCGCTCGCGGACCCGTTGGAACAGCCTCGAGAGGAGCGGACGGCCGCCGAGGACCTCGTTGGCGAGAAACGCAGCGGGGTATTGCGGGCTCGAGCGCGGGAGCGAACTTCCTCCGAGGCGCACCTCGACCTGGGACGTCCCGGGGAGGTCGATCGTCCGGAGTGCCGAGGCCCGCGGGCGGAACGTTGGGACCTTCAGTACCGGGCCCCGAGATTCGGCAAATCCCGAGAACCGCCGCCGAACGACCTCTTCGACGGTCCGCAGGGGGGCGGGGGCGGTCACGACCAGGAGTCCGTCCCCGCTCGTGTAGTGCCGCTCGTGGAAGCGGACGAGGTCATCGCGCGCGATCCGTTCCACCGACCGCCGGTCGCCGTGGCCCGTGGCACGGTACGGGTGGCCCGAAGGGTAGATCGCGCGCAGGAGCTCTCGCTCGACCCGGGGCGCCGGTTGCGTCGTCTCCCGAAGCTGCCGCTCCCGGAACTGGCGCCTCGCCCGCGCGACGTCCTCGGGGTCGAACCTCGGGCGCAGCACGACGTCCGCGAGGAGGCCCACAAGGTCGACCCACGAGCTCGCGGGACCCCAAATCGTGACCTCGGCCGATTCGGGCGCGCATTCCCGGTTCAGGGTGGCGCCGGCGCGGTCGAGCCGGCGGGCGAGCGCCACGCGACCGTAGCGGCCCGCCGCGCTCGTCACGAGCTGGTTCACGAGCCGGGCGGTCCCTTCCTCGCCCGTCGGGTCGAACCCCCAGCCGGCCGGGCCCACGTAGGTCGCCGAGAAGCTCGGCGACCCGGCCGGGGGCGGCTGTCGCACGACCCGGAGGCCATCGACCTCGCCCCCGAGCTCGATGAGAAGGGGGTTGTTCGCCGTCTTACTCATCGGACCTTCCGTTCGTAGGCTCGTACCGGACGACCGTTCGGGCTTCGGAGCGGAACAGCCGCCGGGCCGCGTTGCGCACGTCCCGGGCGCCGACCCTGAGGAGGGCTCGGAGAAGCTCGTCCTCGAACTCGGGCGCGCGGAGGACGGAGAAGTAGCCGAGCCGGAACCCCGTGCGCGAGGCGCCCTCGTAGGCGAGGTCGGCCCCGCGTCGCAACCTTGCCCGGACGTCCGCGAGCTCGGTCGCGGTCGGGCCGGTCTCGGCCATCCTCTCGAGGAGGCGCTCGATCGCGACCTCGAGGCGGTCGAGCGATACGCGGGGCGCAGCCTGGGCCTGGATCGTGAAGAGCCCGGGGTAGGTGCGCGGTCGCCACTCGCTCGTCGCGCGGACGGCGAGCCCCGGGTCGACGAGCGCACGGTAGAGGCGCGAGCTGGGGTGCTCGGTCGCCCTCCCCCACGACGCCCCGGCGGCGAAAAGGCGCGATTCGCCACCGAGGATCGTGTCGAGGACGATTGCCGCGGGGGTCTCGGGGTCCGCAAGAGCGGTGGAACGGTAGCCGATCTGAAGGTACGGAGTCGTCCCCGGCCCCGAGAGCGAGGCCCGCCGCTCGCCGCTCGAAGGCGGCTCGACCTCCGAGACGTCCGTGCGTTCGCCGCTCTTGGGAAGGGGGCCGAACCGCTGTCGGACGGCCCGCTCGGTGGCGGCCTCGTCAAACCCCCCCGCGATCACGAGGATCGCGTTCCGCGTTCCGTAGAACCGCCGGTAGTACTCGCGCAGCTCCTCCGCGCTCATCCGCTCGATGTCCGTCTTTCGTCCGAGCGCGTCCCAACGGTACGGGTGGACCCGGAACGCGAGCTGGTAGAGCTCCTCCTCGACGCGGAACTCCGGCCAGTTCTCGTTCCCTTCGCGTTCCGAATGGATGACGGTCCGCTCGCGCGCGACCTCTCGGTCGGTGATCAGGGCGCGGGTCAACCGGTCCGACTCGATGTCGAGAGGGATGGCGAGGTGCTCCCTAGGAACGGTCGTGAAGTACGCCGTGAAGTCGCAGTCCGTGAAGGCGTTAAGGGAGCCGCCGACGCTCACGACCGCACGATCGATCTCTCCCTTGCGATACCGCGGGGAGCCCTGGAACAGCATGTGCTCGACCCAGTGCGAGGCCCCGGTGATGCCGGGTCGCTCGTTCCTCGACCCGACGCGATACCAGACCCAGACGCTGGACGTTGGGCTCTCCGCCATCGGGGCGAGGACGACCGAGAGTCCGTTCGCGAGCGAGAACGTGCGCGTTCTCGGGCGGCCGCCTGCGTTCCGGACCATCGTGCTCGACCCAGCGTCCCCGATAGATAACGTGCCGCCGTCGCCAGCGTAACCCCGGGCCCGCGCGCGACGCGACGCGCTCCCGGGTCGCCGCCGGGCGAGACGGAAGCGACGCGGAGCCCGAGCCACGCCGAGTCCCCGCCACGGTCCGGGAACAACGTTATGCGAGCGCTTGGGCCAAGGGGGCACGTGCTGGCGGCGCTCCGCCTGATGCGTCCGCCCAATCTCGCGGTCTCGTTCCTCGGCACCGCGGTCGGGGGGTTGGTCGCGGTGGGAAAGGGCGTCTCGATCCCCGCAGCCTCCTGGCTCCCTCTTCTTCTCGCCGCCGTCTCGACGCTCCTCGTCACCGGAGCGGGGAACGTCCTGAACGACCTCGGCGATCGGGAAAGCGACCGCGTCAACCACCCCGATCGCCCTCTCGTGACGGGGGCGGTCAGCGTTCCCGCCGCCCGAGCGCTCGCGGTCGGCCTTTCGGTGGCCGCGATCGGGTTCGCGCTGCCCGTCATCGTCCTCGAGCCGCTGGTCGGGTTCATCCTCGGCGCGGCGTTCCTCGCGCTCCTGGGCTACGAACGTGCATGGAAGGCGAGGGGGTTCGTGGGAAACCTCTCCGTCGCGGCTCTCACCGGACTCGTCTTTCTGTACGGTGGAGCTGCCCTGGGGAATGCGCTCCTCCTCACACCGTTCGCCGGGATGGCGTTCTTGGCGACCCTCAGCCGTGAAATCGTCAAGGACATGGAGGACGTGGAAGGGGACGTGGACCGGTCGACCTTGCCGCGGGAACGGGGTTTCTCGGCGGCCTCCCGGGCGGCGCGGGCGTCGGTCGGCGCGGCGATCGCGTTGAGCGTTCTCCCGTTCGTTTGGTTCGTGAACCCCGGCTCGGTCGTTGGCATCGTCTATGCTGGGGCGGTCGCGGCGGCGGACGCCGTCTTCGTCGTCTCGGTGGTCTACCTCCCGACGAAGCTCCGGTTCGAGCAAACGGTGAGCAAGGCCGCCATGACCGTCGCGCTCGTCGCGTTCCTGGCGGTGGCGTTCCGATGAACCCGGGGGATAGGGGCGCCCGGGTCGAGCGCTACCTCGCGAGGCTACGTGAGGGGGGCCCGATGCACTGGACGCTCATCGACCCGGACAAGTCCTCCGGCGAGCGGGCCGTAGCCGTGGCCCGCGGCGCCGTCGAGCTAGGCACCCACGCGATCCTGCTCGGAGGCTCGACCGGAATCTCGAGAGAGGTGATGGACCGCACGTGTGCCGCCGTGAAGGCCGCGGTCGGCGTGCCCACCATCATCTTTCCCGAGGGGCCCGGCTCGCTCACGCCCGAGGCCGACGCGATCCTGTTCCTCAGCCTTCTCAACTCGCGGGACCTCGACCTCGTGATCCGAGCGCACGCCCGAGCCGCGCCGTCGATCCGGGCGATGGGGCTCGAGACGCTCCCGACCGGATACCTCGTGATCGCTCCCGGCATGCGGGTCGGCGAGGTCGGTCAGGTGGATCCCGTCCCGCGCGACGACCGGGAGGCCGCCCGAGGGTTCGCGCTCGCGGCGGAGATGCTCGGGATGCGGTTCGTCTACCTCGAAGCGGGTTCCGGCGCGCCCCAGCCGGTCCCGCCCGCGATGGTCCGGGCCGTCCGCGACGCGATCGGGGCGACCCTCATCGTCGGCGGCGGTATTCGCTCGGGGAAGGACGCGCGACCGTTGCTCGCGGCCGGCGCGGACGTTCTGGTCACGGGCACCGTGACCGAGGAAGAGGGTCTCGGGGAAGGATACCGGTCGATCCTGGAGGAAGTGAAACGTGTCCGCGCCGGCTGAGCCGTCGGCGTCTCCGGAGCGGAACGAGCGCCGCCCCCCCCACGGGCACATCCTGTTCCGGGCGCCGCCCGTTCCCGTGGCCGTCGGTCTGATCGTCCTCGTCTCCGCGGCGCTCGCGGCGACGCTGTGGGCCCCCCAGACTCGTCCCTTCGAATGGGGGTTCGTCCTGTCGACCGTCGGTCCGGCGCTCGTCGCGGGCGCGGTCACGACCCCCATCGCCAAAGCGGTCGGGGGGCGGTTCGAGTGGCACCGCTCGCTCTTCCTCGTCCTCTCCGTTCTCGCCCTCCAGCTGCCCCTGGCCGTCGCGTGGCGGGGAGCGGCGATCGCGTGGCCCTCGAGCGTACCCCCCCTTCTCTTCCTCGGGCCGTTCCTCGCCGGACCGGCGTTCTGGTTCCGCCATCTCAGCCTCTACGGGGTCTCCCGGTCGAGCCACACGCGGATGCTCTCCGCGTCGCTCGTTCAGCCGGTGCTGTTCCTGGCGGGATTCTTCGCCATCACGACCCCGACCGTGCCCGCCCTCGTCGCGGGGGCCGCTTCGCTCGTCATCGCGTTTGTCTGCGCGCTGGCCGTTCTGCGAGCGTCCGACCGGCCGATCAGCCGGGAGTTCCATTCGTCGGGCGTCGCGCTCATCCGACCGCTGCTCGACCACGTCGTCGACCGCGACCCGCAGGCCACGCGAACCCTCGAGGAGTTCTTCCTTCGGACGACCGTGCTCGCCACGGTCCGGGTGACGCTCCTCACGTTCCTCCGCGGGGACCGGGTGCACGCGACGATCGCGCTTCCGGCCGTGCACCCGGGCCCGTTCGCGGCGTTGGGCGCGAGCGACCTTCCCCGTAAGCTCGACGAGATCCTGGGGCCGGCCGCCGGCACGGTCCTCGTCCCCCACACGCCCTCGGACCACGACCTCGACCTCCCTTCGTCGGAAGAGGTCGCCCGCGTCGGCGCGGCCGCGGTCGAGCTCCTTCGATCGCTTCCTCCCTCCGCCGGCCGACGGGCGAGCCCGCTCGTCAGCCCGTACCCGGGAAGCCTGGCCCGAGCGCAGCTCTTGGGAGGGATCGTCGTCGTCGTCGTCTCCCAGGCCCCCGCGCCGACGGACGACATCTCCTATTCCGTAGGCGACCGGGTCGTTCGTGAGATCGCCCGGGAAGGCGGTCCTCCGGTCGTCCTCATCGACGCGCACAACTCCTACGTCGAGGGCCAGGGCGACGTTTCCTACGGGACCCCGATCGCGGAGAAGCTCGTGACGGACGTGAAGGCTGCCGTGGCCGCGGCGACCGCCGCCGCGACCGACGGTCCGATCGAGGCCGGGGTCGCCGCCCGGTCGGGCTACTCGACCGCGCGCGACGGCATCGGACCCGAGGGGGTCCGTGCGCTCGTCGTCCGGGCGGCGGGAACGACCACCGGCTACGTGCTCATCGACGGGAACAACCTCGTGGTCGGCGCCCGAGAGGCGATCCTGCCGGAGCTGCTGAAGCTCGTGGACGCCGCCGAGGTGATGACGACCGACAACCACGTGGTCCACGAGGTCGACGGCGGGATCAATCCGCTCGGCGAGCGGTGCCTCCCGCCGCGGCTCGCGCGCGAGGCGCGCGCGGCGCTGGAGGCGGCGGTGGCCGACCTCGGTCCCGCGGAGGTGCGCTTCGCGTCGAAGGAGATCCGGGACGTGAAGGTCCTCGGACCCGGCTACACCGCACGGCTTTTGACCTCCCTCGGAGACACCCTGTCGATGTTCGCGCGCATGTTCCCCGCGTCGCTCCTCCTCCTCCTCACGAGCTCGCTCGTCGTGGCGCTCGTGCTCAAGTAGGGCGGAGATGCCGCCGACCGACCCGAGCGGGGGGCCCGAGAGCGCGCTGACGGCCCTCGGCGATGAGCCGTCCCTGAGGCTCCTTCAGGAACTGGTCGCCATCGCGCCGACCAACCTCGAGGACCTCGCCGGGGACCGATTCGAGAAGCCGAACTACCCTCGGGCCGCCGACGCGATCGTCCGCGCCGCCCGCGCGAGCGGCCTCGCGACCCGGATCTTCGACCCTCTCCTCGAGACGGAGGATGCGCGCCGGCTCAAGAACATCCCTCGACCGAACGTGATCGTCGACCTCGACGCCGGTGCGCGCGAGACCGTCTTGATCCTGGCGCACTACGACGTCGTTCCCGTGCCGGCGGAGCAGCGGGCTCGGTGGAAGAGCCCTCCCCACACCCTCACCCAGCGCGCGGACGGGAGGCTCTACGGCCGCGGGGCGAACGATGACCTGGGCAGCGGGGTCGTCACCTCGCTCCTCGCGATGCGACGGCTCGCCGCGCTCGAGACGGTCCCTCGCAACGTCCGCCTTCTCGTCTGCTGCGACGAGGAGACGGGCGGGGAGGGCGGCATCGAAGCGATCCGCGAGCACGACGCCCACCTTCCTCCGGACGACCCCGCCCGTCTCTTGCGGGCCGAGGTCGCCCTGATCCCGGACGGCGGCCCCGAGACGACCGCCGGGTCGAGCGGCGTAGCGTTCCTCGAGGCATCGTTCGCCCACCCCGTCCCGCTACGCCAGGCCCTCGAGTATGGCCTAGCGCTCGTCTCGGTCCACGAGCTGGCGAGGTCGTGGCGGTCGGTCTATCCCTCCCCCGACTGGCCTGAGCGGAACGCTCCCGAACCCGTGATCACGGGCCGGGCGTCGCTCACGAGGTTCGACCTCGCCGAGGTTTCCCCCGGCGAGACGCTCCGGCTCGTGGAGGCGCACGCCGAGACCGACGCGGCCAACCAGATCCCCCGGGCGGTGACGCTGGTCTTCGCGGGACCCGCCGGGGAGCGTGACGCTCTCGCGCGCCAGCTTGGCTCGCTCTTACCGCCGCCGTTCCGGCTCGAGGCGTCGGGGCCGTCCTCCCTCCGACCCCTTCCGGGAACCCTCGCCCTCCAGGTCGTCGGCGACGCCGCCCACGGCGGATACCCCCACCGCGGTCACAACCCGGTCCCCGCCGCGCTCTCTCTGCTTCGGAGCGCCGCGGAACGCGGTTACGTCGACCCGCTCCCCACGGGCCGCGCGACGTTCACCGTCGACCTCCGTCTTCCGCCGGAGATGGAGCTTTCGGACGGGCTCGGTCGAGCGATGGCGTTCCTCCAGGACTGGGCCCGCTCGCACGACGACGCCGCGCGGGTCGAGGCGCCCCCCGCGCGTTGCCGACCCGGCTACGCCCTTCCGATCGACCACCCGGCCGCCGTCAAGCTCGCGTGGATCCTGGCGTCAACGCTCGGGAGCCACGGGATCCAGGGGGAGTACGGCGGGACGGACGCGAGCGCCCTGCGGGGCCTCACCACCCCGGCGGGAGACCCGCTGCCGGCGCTCGTGTTCGGGAGCATGGACCCGAACGCGCACATCCACGATGCCGAGGAGAGCGTCGACCCCCGGAAGATCGCGGGCGTCGCCCAGGCGATCGAGCGGTTCGTTCGGGAGCCGTAGCGGGAGCCGCGATTGCTCAACCCGATCGTCGACTCTGCGGCCTCGGTCCTGTGGGTCATCCTGCCGTGCTACCTCGCGAGCGCGTTCGCGACCCTCCCCCGAGGACGCGGTCCGCCGATGGACTTCGGGCGAACGTGGCCGCGCGACGGCCGACCGCTCCTGGGACCGTCCAAGACCTGGTCGGGGTTCCTGTTCGGGTCGATCGTGGCGATCCCGTTCGGCCTCCTCGAGGCGGGGTTGATCCTCGCGGCTCCGCCCGACCTCCAGCTCGTCCCACGGTTCGGGTCCAGCGTGCTGGCGGCGCTCCCGGTCGTGGCGCTGCTTTCGTTCGGGGCGATGGCGGGCGACGCCCTCGGGTCGTTCCTGAAGCGCCGGTTGGGTCGGCCGAGCGGCGGCCGTTCGCTCTTGCTCGACCAGCTCCCCTTCGTCCTCGTGCCGATCGGGGCCGGCCTCGCGCTCTTCCCCGGCCTCTTCTTCGGGGTGTTCGGCCAGTGGGATGCGATCCTTTGGCTCCTCTTCTTCACCCTCGTACTGCATTGGGGGTTCAACCAGGTCGGCTTTAGGGCCGGCCTCAAGAAGGTGCCCTGGTGACCGGAACGTCCGATTCCCGCCCGCCCGAACCGGCCGAGGTCGCGCGCATCCTCCTCGACGCCGGCGCGGTCCGATTCGGAGAGTTCACGCTCGCTTCCGGCGAGAAGAGCGACGTCTACATCGACGTCAAGAAGGCCTGGACCGACCCCGCCCGGCTCGACCGGCTCGCGGCGGCGCTCGCCGCGCGGGCGGGCGCCGACGACCGGTTCGCCGGGATGGAGCTGGGCGCCGTGCCGCTGGTCGTGGCGGTCGCGCTGCGCACCGGGAAGCCGTACGTCGTTCTGCGGAAGGCCGCGAAGGACCACGGCACCCGGCAACGGTTCGAAGGGGAGATCCCGCCGGGGAGCCGGGTTCTGCTCATCGAGGACGTCACGACCACAGGAGGGAGCACCGTCGCGTCGGTCGAGATCGTGCGCTCGGCGGGAGGCACCGTCGACCGCGCCCTCGTCGTGGTCGATCGCGAGAGCGGCGCGAGCGCGCGGCTGGCCTCCGTGGGGGTTCGGCTCGAACCTCTCGTCACGCTCTCGGCGCTACGGAGCGCGCGGTCGTGAGCGGTGAGCTGCTGGGCGACGGGACGGTCCGGTGCTCCGACCCCGCGGAAGCGAGCTCGGTGTATGCGAAGGGGTTCTTCGGGACCCTGACGTTGGACGGGGGGCTCCTCCTCGACCGGTTCGAGTCGGTCTACCTCGCGGAGATGGGCCGCCTCGACGTGAGTTCGGCCGGAAGGAGGAGGACGGCGTGGTCGCGGGTCTTCCGGCGGGCGGTGAGGGCCGACCCCGGGTTCGGCGTCCGGTACCTCGTCTACCGCGACCTTCGCCAGCGCGGGTACATCGTCCGTGCCGGGCCGCCGCCCGTGGCGTTCGCGGTCCTTCCTCGGGGAGGGATTCTTCACAAGACGCCCGCGCGCTACTGGGTCGAGACGATGAGCGAACGCGCCCCGTTCGACCTCGCGCGCGTCCGGGAGCTGGCGAGGGGCGCGCACGCCGCCCGCAAGGTCCTCTGGCTCGGCCTCGTCGACGAGGAGTCGGACATCACCTACTACCGGGTCCGTCAGCCGACGCCGACCGGAGCGCTCGCCCCCCGGCCGCTCGCGACGCCCACCGAGGGATGGCTCTCGGAAGACCGCGTGACCGTCCACGCCCCCGAGGCTGTCGAGGAGTTGGGGCGCCAGCTCGCCTACGGGAGCCGCATCGGCGACCGCCTCGAGCTGAGCCTGATCGAAGCAGCCTACCTCGTGCAGTCCGGCCAGTTGAGGCTCAAGGACACGACGAGCGGACGCGCGGTCTCCGAGGTGCGGCTCGAGCGACGGGCCCGGCGTCTCGACCCCCGGTTCTTCGAGCGCCTCGAGGCGTACCGAGACCTCCGCCGCCGACGCCTCGTCGTGAAGACGGGGTTCAAGTACGGAGCGCATTTCCGGGCGTATCCGCGGAGCCCCGAACACGCCCACGCGCGCTACCTGGTGCGGGCGGTCCCCGAGGACCACGTATCGACCTGGCCGGAGATCGCCGGTGGGGTTCGTGTCGCCCAGGGGGTCCGCAAGGATTTCCTCGTGGCGAGCGTCGGACGCTCGGCCGAAGTGAGCTTCCTTTCGCTCGAGCGGATCCGCCCGTAGGTTCACGCAACCGGCCGGGCTATGCCGACACCGACGAAACGATCCTGCTCGACCGCGTCGTTCCGGCGCCAGCAGCACAGTACACCGCGTCGACTCCGGCGAACTCGGGAGGGGAGGTTCCGTCGATGGCGCGGACGGATCGCGTCCGGTTGTCGGCGCTATGTCGTTACCGACCGGCGGGTCTCGGGGTGAGTCGGGCGGAGACGATCCCTCGGACGAACCGTCCGATGTCGTTGAGGCGCGCCCGGCGTAGGAGCAGCTCTTCGAGCGCGGACCCGACGATCACCCCGTCAGCCCCGCTCGCCATGGCTCGGGCCGCGCTCGCGCGGTCTCGCACTCCGAACCCGATCAGGACGGGAAGCCGCGGGGCGGCCCGGTGCGCCGCCCGGACGAGCGGAGCCAGTTCCTCCGAGCCGGCGGGTCGGTCCGATCCGGTGGTCCCGTAGCGCGAGACCAAGTAGAGGAATCCCGCCGAGCTTCGCGCGATCCGGGCGACCCGACCGGGGGAGATCGCCGGGGCCGCGAAGAGGACGAGCGAGAGTCCGGCCGTTCGCGCGGCCCGTATCCAGGGTCCCGCCTCTTCGAACGGCAGGTCCGGGACGATCAATCCCCCGCCCCCCGCTTGCCGGACGGAAACCATCGCGCCCTCGAGGCCGCGGTTCCACACCGGGTTCGCGTAGGTCATGACCGCGGTCGGCAGCCGCCGGCTCGCGACGCGCACCTGGGCGATGAGGTCCGACCAATCGGTACCGTGGGAGAGCGCCCGGTTCGCGGCGGCCTCGAGCGTGGGGCCGTCGGCGATCGGGTCGGAGAAGGGGAAGCCGAGCTCGAGCGCGGAGGCTCCGCCGGCGGCGAGCGCGTCCACCACGCCCGCGACCCGTGGGCCGCGGCGCCGGTCGACCATCAGGTACGGGACCACGATCGGCCGCCCGGAAGCGCGGGCCGAGCTAAGCGCGGCGTCGAACCGCTCCAAGCACCACCTCGAGGTCCTTATCCCCGCGGCCCGAGAGCGTGACGACGAGGCGTTCTCGGCGGGGCCGGCGACGAGCCTCCGCGACCGCGGCGTAGACCGCGTGCGCTGGCTCGAGCGCGGGAAGGATCCCTTCTTCCTCGGCGAGCCACCGGAACGCGGCGAGGGCCCCGTCGTCGTGTACGGCCCGGTAGGTGACGCGCCCGGAGTCCCGGAGCCACGCGTGCTCCGGTCCCACCCCCGCGTAATCGAGACCCGCGGAAACGCTCTCGGTGTCGGCGACCTGGCCGTCGCGGTCCTGCAACACGTAGGTGTAGGCGCCGTGGAGGATCCCCGGGCGGCCCCGCGACAACGACGCGGCCCCCCGGGATCGGCCCCGCGGCCCTCCCGCCTCGATTCCCAGGAGCGCGATCCGGGTCCGGAGCATCGGGTGGAACGTTCCGATGGCGTTCGACCCCCCGCCCACGCAGGCGACCGCGAGGTCAGGAAGCCGGCCGAACTCGTGGCGCGATTGCCGGAGGATCTCGCGGCCGATGACGCTCTGGAAATCGGCGACGAGGGAAGGGAACGGATGGGGGCCGACGGCCGAGCCCAGAAGATAGTGGGTGGTCCGCACATTGGCGATCCAGTCGCGCAGGGCAGCGTTGATCGCGTCCTTGAGCGTCCGACTCCCGGTCGAGACGGGGACGACCTTCGCCCCGAGGAGGCGCATCCGCTGGACGTTCGGCTTCTGGCGGGCCATGTCGACCTCGCCCATGTAGACCTCGGTGGAAAGTCCGAGGGCCGCGCCGATCATCGCGGTCGCGACGCCGTGCTGACCCGCGCCGGTCTCGGCGATCAGGCGGGGCTTTCCCATCCTTCGGGCGAGGAGACCTTGCCCGAGCGCGTTGTTGAACTTGTGGGCGCCTCCGTGCACGAGGTCCTCTCGCTTCAACCAGATCTCGGCGCCCCCCGCGCGCCGCGTCAGGTTTCGCGCGAAGTAGAGCGGTGTCGGGCGACCGCCCAGGGTGCGCGACATCCGCGAGAGCTCGGCGCGGAACGCCGGGTCGGCCCGAGCGTCGCGCCACGTCCGTTCGAGCTCGTCGAGCGCCGGGACGAGCGTTTCCGGTACGTACGCACCGCCGTACGGCCCGAAGCGCCTAGGCATGACCGCTCTCGAACCGCTCGACGGCGGCGACGAACGCGCGCATCTTGGTGACGTCCTTCGTGCCCGGCCGGCTTTCGATCCCGGACGACACGTCCACCCCCCACGGGTTCACGGTCGCGAGGGCATCCGCGACGTTGTCGGGGGTGAGCCCCCCGGCGAGGACGAACTTGCGGCCCGGGTTCCCGTCGACGATCTTCGCGCAGATCTCCCAGTCGGGGCGTGTCCCGCTGCCCCCGGGGAGCGGCTGACCGGCGGCGTCCAGATGGATCCGAGGGTAATCCTCCGCCGGAGGTACCTTCGGCAGGTCCCCGGGACCCCCCGGGGGGAAGATCGGTACGGACGGCACGAGGTGGTGGACCTCGAGGAACTCCAGCCCCGACGGGATCTCGCCGTACGCCTGGATGCGGTCGACCCCCACCTCGTCGAAGAGACGGTGGATGAGGTCGGCGCTCGGTTGGACCACGACCCCCCACGCCTCCGCCTCGGTCGGGACGCGGTCGAGGAGTCCGGCGGCCTGTTCGACCGTGAGGTTGCGCGGGGACGCCGGCACCTCGATCACGAACCCGGCCGCCCCGCCCGCCGGGACCTCTTCGACCGTCGCCGGATCGGTCAGGCCGCAGAACTTGACGAACGTCCTCATGCGTCGCCTCGGGCGCGCCCCGGTCGAAGGGAGTCGACGAACGCCGCGGGATCGCTCGCTCGCGCGACCGCGGTGCCGACCAGCAGCCCATCCGCTCCGGCGTTCCAGAACTCCTGGGCCTCGCCCGGTCCGGCCACCCCGCTCAGGCCCAAGAGGGGAGATAGACCGGCGCCGCGCGCCTCCGCCATCGTACGCAGGGCGGTCGTCCGATCGAGAGCGAGCGTGTCCAGGTTCCGTACGTTGACGCCGAACACATCGGCCCTCACGCCATCGATGCAACTTAATTCCGTGCTCCGGTGGAGCTCGACCAGGACCTCGAGGCCTCGGTCGTGCGCTTCGTCCGCAAGCTCCGCCAGGGGCCGGTCGAGATGGCCTTCGGTCTCGAGCCGCGCGATCAGGAGAACCGCGCTCGCCCCCGCCCGGGCCGCGACCTCGACCTGCTCGGCCGTGAGCACGAACTCCTTGAAGAGGACCGGTCGCGAGGTGCGCCGCGCCAGTTCGGCGACATCCCTCGGCGAACCTTCGAATCGAGGGCCCGTCGCGAGGCAGGAGTACCCCGTCGGGCGCGCCGGATCGACCGCGCGCACGAACTCCTCCGGAGTCCGGAGCGGGAGTCGGGAATCGGTCCGGCCCGGCGAGACCCGCTTGAACTCGACGAGGATCGCGCCGTGGGCCCGGTCCCTCTCGATCGAGCGGCGAAGGCTGGCCGGGCGTCCCGACGCGCGATCCGGGAGACCCCGTCCGTAGGTGTCGGAGCGGACGTCGGCCCGCACCTCCCGCACGAGGTCGGCGAGGAATCCGGCCATCAGGCCCTCCCCGCGGTGTACCGGCGTGCGAGGCGCTGGAGGGAGGCGAGGAGCGCTTCCGCGCTCCCGTCGTCGAGCGCCGTCCGCGCACGGTCGACCCCCTGAGCGAGGTCGTCGGCCCGGCCCGCGACCCAGAGGGCGGCCCCGCTCGTGAGCAGGACGGACCCGCGCCGTGCCCCGCCGCCGCCCGCGAGCAGGCGCAGGGCTTCCTCGGCCGCCTCGGCAGGAGCCAGGGGGTCCCACGACCCCCTTCGCTCGTCCGGGTCGAGGAACGCCTCCGGGCGGATCGTGGTGCGGCGAACGAGAGACCCACTCCACTCGAACACGGTCGTCGGACGGGAGGGGGAGAACTCGTCGCACCCCTCCGCCGACGTCATCGAGACTCCTCGACGAACGCCAAGCTGCGCGAACGCCTTCGCGAAGATCTCGGCGGCGTCCGGCCCTGGAGCGCCAACCACTTGGAACCGGACCCGGCTCGGATTGGAGAGGGGGCCGAGCCGATTGAAGACGGTCGGGATCCCGAGAAGACCCCGCACTGGAGCGACGGCCGCGGTGGCGGGATGGTAGAGCGGAGCGTGAAGGAACGCCAGCCGATGGGCCCGATAGCTCGCCCGGCCGAAGGCGCGGGAGGTCGTGACGGGAAGTCCCAGCGCTTCGAGGAGGTCGCTCGAGCCGCAGCCACCCCGGGAGCTCCGATTGCCGTGCTTGGCGACCGGGACTCCGGCGGCCGCCACCACGAAAGCGCTGACGGTAGAGATGTTGTAGGTGGGCCGCGGCGCCCCGCCCGACCCGCACAGGTCGATCGCGCGATCGCCTCGAGGAAGAGGGAACGGAGTGGCGCGTCGCCGCATCTCGAGGGCGAACGTCGCGAGCTCCTCCGGGCGCCACCGCCGGGCGGCGAGCGCGACGAGAACGGCCGCGCGCTCCGCGTCCGTCGCGTCGGTCTTCACCAAGAGGTCGAAGGTGGTCCGGACGACCGACGGCTTCAGCGGGGCCGCGTCGAGGAGGGCGCGGAGGGTGGAGGCGATCAACGACGCGCCCCCTTGAGGAAGTTGGCCAGGATGTGAGGTCCCTCGGGCGTGAGGAACGATTCCGGATGGAACTGGACCGACTCGGTCGGGTAGGTGCGATGGCGCAGACCCATCACGACCGCCCCGTCTCCCCACGCGGAGACCTCGAGGGAGGCCGGAACCGACCGGGGATCGACGACGAGCGAGTGGTAGCGGGCGCCGAGGGTCGGTGACGGAACCGACCGGAAGATCCCGCGGCCGTCGTGGCGGATCCGGGTCGTTTCGCCGTGGACCGGCTCTCGGGCGCGAACGACGCGTGCCCCGGCGCGTTCGGCGATCAGCTGGTGACCGAGGCAAACGCCCAGGAACGGGCGTTCCTCCTCCCATCGGTCGAGCAGCGCGCGGGAAAGGCGAGTGAACTCCCGGTCTCCGGGCGGCCCGGGGCCGGGGGAAAGGACGACCGCATCGGGGTCGAACGCGACGGCCTCGGCGTCGGGGGAACGTGACCTAAAGCACCGCACGCTCGCGCCGCGTCCGGCGAGAGCCTGCTCGATGTTGTGGACGAACGAGTCCTCGTGATCGACGATGAGGACCTTCATCCGGCCGCTCCGACCAGGGCGCTCTCGACCACGGCGAGCTTGACGAGGGTCTCCTCGAACTCCCGGCGCGGCCTCGAGCGATGGACGATGCCCGCACCGGCGGCCGTGTAGAGGCGATCGTTCGTCGCGAACCCGCTGCGGATCGCGAGCGCCCAATCGGCCTCGCCGCGGGGTCGAAGCCAACCGACCGCCCCCGCGTAGGGGCCGCGCCAGGTGGCCTCCTCTCGCCGCAAGAGCTCGGTGGCCCGGATCTTCGGGGCACCGCTCACGGTCCCCGCCGGGAACGTCGATGCGAGAACCTCCCACGGCCCGGCGTCCGGCCGGAGCCGGGCCCCCACGCGGCTGACGAGGTGCTCGAGGCGGGCGTACCGTTCTCGCCGTTCGCGTTCCACGACCCGGACCGATCCGGGCCGGGCGACCCGACCCAGGTCGTTCCGTGCGAGGTCGACGAGCATCCGGTGCTCCGCCAGCTCCTTAGGGTCGGAGAGGAGCGGGCGGCGCCCGGCGCCGGCCACGGCCGGCAGCGTGCCGGCGATGGGGTTCACGAACGCTCGCGTCCCTCGGACCACGGCGACCGACTCGGGCGTCGCACCGACGATCTCCCGGTCGCCGAACTTTAGGTAGTAGAAGTACGCGTAGCGCTCGCTCGCTCGCAGCCGACCGGCGCGCTGGACGAGGTCGGGGGGCCGGGGCCAGCTGCGACGATGGGCGAGGACCACCTGGAACGCCTCTCCGGCGCGGATCTCCTCGACGAGGGTCCGGACGCACCGCGCGAACGCCGGACTCGAGAGCGTGTCCTCCAGCGGGCGGGGAAGGCGGACGGAGCGGGGACGAAGGCGAGCTCGGTGGGGGACCCGGCCCGTGGCCACCCTATCGACGAACGCGATCTCCCCGATCGGAAACGGGCCCGCCGCAGGAGCTCGGGCCAGGGCGGGCTCGAAGAGGCCGACCGCGTCGAACCCGACGTATCCTAGCAGCGCCCCCTTGGGGTGGCGCGCGAGGAACCGCGAGGACGAGCGGGCGAGCTCGGCGGGGTCGCTCGAGCGATCGAGGGTCCGCAGCTCGTTCGCCCGCCCGAACCACGTTGCCGTTCCTGGTTCTCCCAACGCCCCCGAGCGTTCGAAGTACCCCGCGACGTCCGCGCGGCCCACCGCGTCGGAGAACGCCGCCCAGGGATCCGTCACGGTTTCCCCGGACCGACGAGAGCGCGGTGGAGCGCGCGAACGACCGCCCTGGCGCGCGCTTGAGGGACGGCCAGCGACAGGGCACGGGGCGTCGCGCTGAACCCTTCGGCCCCCCGAACGACCTCGGCGGGGAGACGGTCCAGGTCGTTGAGGACGCCATCGCCGATGGCGGTGACGAGCGCGATGCGGAACGGCCCTTCGACCATGACCGCCGCGCTCCGAGTAAGGGAGCCAAGAGCCCGCAGGGCGGTCGACACCGACCGGGGCTCCAGAACGAGGCAGAGGAGCGCCGAGGAGGTGAACAGTTGGACCAGGTTCACGCCTGCCGCGGCCAGGTCTCGAGCGACCTCGGCGACGACCCCGGGGCGCTGGCGACCTCCGGGGACCCTTAGGCGGAGCAAGCGCAGCGGGCGGAGAACGGTGATCGCCCGATTTCGGTTTCCGGCGCGCGCGGGCCCGATCGTCGTGGCCAGATCCGGGTCGTGGAGGGAGCGGACCGTGACGACCATCCCGTGCGCACGCGCGGGCTCGATCGTCAACGGATGGAGTACCCGTGCCCCGAACTGGGCGAGCTCCTCCGCCTCCTCGAACGAGAGGTCGCGGACCGGTCGGGCTTCCGGAACGTCCCTGGGGTCGGCCGTGAGGACCGCGACGTGCCGCTTCACGAGCTCGACCCGTTTCGAACCCAGGAGAGCTCCGATCCCGGCCGCGGCGTAGTCCGACCCGCCGCGTCCGAGCGTCGCGACCCGGCCCTCAAGGCTTCGCCCGAAGTACCCCGTGACGACGGGAAGATCCCCTCGGGCGAGGATCCGGCCGAGTCCGCGCCGGACGGGGCCCCGCGATCGGTCGAAGAGGATGCACGAGGTCCCGTAGGCGTTGTCCGTCATCAGGCCGAGGTGGTCCGCCTCCACAGGAACCGCCGGGATCCCGTTCTCGCGAAGACGTGCCGCGAGCCAGTGGACCGCGAGCCGCTCGCCCTGGCTGAGAATCCGGTCGGAGAGCGGAGGGTCGGGCCGGGCGGACGCTTCGAGCTGTTGGAGCAGCCGACCCAGCCGGTCGAGCCGCTGACGGCCCGGGTGCGGCAGTCCCGGATGAATCCGGCGGAGCTCGTCGAGGATCCTGCGGTGGCGCGCCGGCGAGCGGGGGTGGTCGAGCGCTTCCTGAAGGAGGTCGGTGACCCGTTCGCGGGCGGAGGCCACGATCACCAGCGGGGCCAAGCGCCGCCGCAGCGATCGAATCTCCTTCACGACGAGCTCGGGCTCGGAGAGCGAGGCGCCACCGAACTTGACGACGATCGGCGGGACGCGGGACGACGTGGGATCACCCCCCTCCGGTGGCGAGGTACCCCCGGCGGAGCGAGAGCTCGGCGTTGAGGACCGACCCGCCCGCTCCCCCCCGGACGGCGTTGTGCGAGAGGGTGAAGAACCGCAGGAACGGAGGGGACCAGCGCACCCGGCCGACGGAGACCGCCATGCCGCGGGCGCGGAGGGGAGCACCGGCCCAGCGGTCACGGAGCGGCTGGGGTCGATCCGCTTCCTGACGCAGGTCGATCGGGGGGTGCGGGGCCGTCGGGAGCCGTTCGGAGGCGAGAGGGTCGAACGCGAGCCATGCCCTCGAGAGCTCCCCCGCGCTGGGCTCCCGGCGGGCTTCGAGGGTCACCGCTTCCAGGTGGCCTTCCCGCGTAGCCACGCGAGCGCAGTGGGCGAGGATCGGCGTGCGTAGGGGTACGACGCGACCCGACCGGAGCGGGCCAAGGATGCGAGCGCTCTCGCGCTCGAGCTTCTCCTCCTCCTCCGGGATGAACGGGACGACGTTGTCGGCGATGGCCAGGGACGGGACCCCCGGGTAGCCCGCACCGGAGAGCGACTGATAGGTGGTGACGTGGATCGCCTTCGGCCTCAAGAGCGGGAGGACGGGCGCGAGGGCGACCACGAGCCCTGCCGCCGAACAGTTGGGGTTCGTGACGAGGAGCCCGCGGCCCCGAGGGCGACGCGCGGCGAGGGCGAGGTGAGAAGCGTTGACCTCCGGAACGAGCAGCGGCACTCGGGCGTCCATCCGATGGTCGGAGGCGTTGGAGAAGACCGAGATGCCTCGTCGGACGATCGCCTCCTCCACGGGGCCGGCGGCGCCGGACGGGAGGGCGGAGAAGACGAGACGGAGCCGTCGTCGGGCGATCTCGGCGGGAGCGAGGCGGACGAGGCGCCTCTCAGCGAGCGACGCCGGGGGCGGCTCCGCGAGCTGCCAGACCTCGGCGAGGGTTTTCCCCTCCGACCGGAGGCCGGCTCCCAGGACGGGCTCATCGAACTCCGGATGCTCCGCGAGAAGCTGGGCGAAATGCTGCCCGATGTAACCGCCCGCCCCGAGGACGGCGCACGGAACGCTCGCGTCCGTCATCCGAGGAACCCTCCGCGAAGCGCGAGGTCCGCGAGGGCGATCGCGGTCACCGCTTCGATCACCACGACCGCCCGGGGGACGATGCACGGGTCGTGCCGACCGGTCACGACGATCTCGACGTTCTCTCGAGTCGCCAGGTTCACCGTTCCCTGGGCCTTGGCGATGGACGACGTCGGCTTCACGGCCACGCGGGCGACGATCGGCATCCCGGTGGCGAGCCCGCCCAGGATCCCGCCCGCGTGGTTCGTCGCGGTGCGCACCGCCCCGTCCTTCCATACGAACGGGTCGTTGTGCTCGCTTCCCCGCATGCGAGCGGCGCGGAACCCCGCGCCGAACTCCACGGCCTTCACCGCCGGCACCGAGAACAGGAGGTGAGCGAGCACGCTTTCGATCGAATCGAAGAACGGCTCTCCGAGGCCGGTCGGCGCCCCGGTGGCGCGGACCTCGATCACTCCGCCCACGCTGTCTCCGTCCCGGCGCGCGGAGGCGATCGCGGCTTCCATACGTCGGGCCGCCTCGGGATCGGGCGAGCCGACCTCGTTGGCCGCCGCGGCTCGCGCGATGTCGTGGAGTGGCAGGTCGTCCGGGACGTTCGCCTCGACCGGCCCGATCGACCGCGTGAACGCCGCGATCGCGATCCCCTTCGTGGCCAGCATCGAACGCGCGATCGACCCGGCGATCACGAGGCCGACCGTCATCCGTCCGGAGAAGATCCCCCCTCCGGAGAGGTCCGCGGCGGGGCCGTAGCGCATGCGCGCCGGTAGGTCGGCGTGCCCGGGGCGGGGCGTGTCGGCGATCCGTTCGTACGGTTCCCGTCGGACGTCCTCGTTGGCTACGTGGGCTCGCACGGTGCGACCGTCGGCCCGGCCGGCGACGATTCCCGAGTCGAGGACGAGTCGGTCCTCCTCCCGCCGGCGGGTCGCGAGGCGACGACCGACCGGCTTCCTCCGGTCGAGTTCGGCTTGTATCGCCTCGGGGTCGACGGGTGTCCCGGCAGGGATCCCATCGATCGCCACGCCGACCTCAGGCCCATGGCTCGACCCGAAGATCGTGACCCGGTAGCGCTCCCCAAATTCCATCATCCGACCGACTCCCTTCCTGCGATCGTCCGGAGCGCCTCCCAGAACGCCGGGTACGACTTCCCCACCGCTCGTCCGTCCGAGATCATGGACGGGCCCGAGCCCGCGAGAGCCCCAACGGCCGCGCTCATCACGATGCGATGGTCGAGAGCGCCGCGAAGAGCGAACGACCGTGGCTTCGCCGTTCCGGTAACGACGAGCGCGCCGGACCGGTCCTCGACCCGCGCGCCCATCGCCACGGCCAGCGCCGATGTCCCCTGCCTTCGGTCCGACTCCTTGTGCGCCACGTGGCTCGCCCCTCTGAGTCGGCTTTCGCCGGGCGCCGCGGCCGCGAGCACACCGGCGAGGGGATACAGGTCGGGCGTACCCGTAAGGTCGACCCTGAGCGGTCTGCGAAGAGGGCTCCCACGGACGGTGACGGAGTCGGCTTCTTGGCGAACCTCGGCGCCGTAGTCCTCGAGCAGGCCCAGGACGGCGAGGTCGGCCTGGGGCCATCGGTCGGAGAGGCCCTTCACGGTCACGCGCCCCCCCGCGATCGCCGCGGCCGCCCAGAGGTACGCCGCCGACGACGCATCTCCGGGTACCCGGAAAGATGATCCGCGGTACGTCTGCCCGCCCGGGATCGCGTAGCGGGTCCCCCGCACGGTCCAGCGCAGCCGGCTCTTGCGCAGGACCGCGAGGGTCGCCGCTACGTACGGCTCCGAAACGAGCGGTCCGATCACCCGGACCGCCGAGTCCGGCGCCACCGTTGGGAGGGCAAGAAGAAGGGACGAAACGAACTGGGAGCTCTCCGAGCCCCGGATGTTGACCGAGCCTCCGTGCAAAGGACCCCGGACCGTGAGGGGCAGCGAGCGGCCCCCCTTCGGATGCTTCACGGTCACGCCGAGGGCGGCGAGCGCCTCGAGAAGGGGGCCCATCGGACGGACCGGTAGGCGGCCGCGACCCACGAGCGTCGCGGACCGGTCCGACAGCGCGGCGAGGGTGGTCACGAAGCGAAGCGTCGTTCCTGACTCTCCGCAGTCGATTCTCCGGCTCGGCGAGGGTGTCGTCGCGGTGTCCGGCGAAACGGTCCAGCGGTCCCGCCCCGCCTCGACCCGGGAACCGAGCGCTCGGATGGCTTCGGCCGTGCGGACGGTGTCGTCGGAGAAGAGCGGGTTCTCTACGCGGTACGGGCGCCGGGCGAGGTGGGCGGCCACGAGGGCCCGATGCGTGTAGCTCTTCGACGGAGGGGCGCGGACCGTCCCCGAGACCGAGCCGGGACGCAGTCGGACGACGCTCATCGTACCTTTCCGCCTCCTTGCGGAACCCGCGAGCTGAGCTGGAGCTTGCGGCGCTCCCCGCCCGTCCGGGGAAGCTGCGCGAGCACCGCCTCCATCCTCTCCCGGGGCACGACCGCTGCGAACGCAGGTCCGAGGCCGGAAGCGCCCGAGGCTCTTGCCCCAGCGCTCGCCATCGCCTCACGCAGGGGCGCGTAGGGGTAGCCCATCGCCCGTTCCACCAGCTCCGAGTTGAGTTCCATCGCGGTCCACCATTCCCCACGAAGCGCCGCCTCCGCCGCTTGCGCGGCGAGGGGCTCGTCCGGCGCGAACCGGCCTCTCACGCCCGGCGAAGGGGGATGGGTTCCGGGGGGGATCCAGAGCGCGACCTCAAGGTCCGGCTCGAGAGGAGCTGCTCGGATCAGTTCGTCCGTATAGTTGTTCGTGACGACGACGCCTCCTCGAAGGCCCGCGAGGGCGTCGTCGAACGCTCCGGTCGCGCTCACTCCTGCCTGGCGCGCGACCCGGGCCGAGATCCGGGCGATCTCGATCGAATCGGGGGGCGAGCCGGTGGCGCTGGCCACCGCGAGCAGGACCGCGGAGCTCACGGCGCTCGAGCTCTTGAGGCCGATCGCGACCGGGATCTCGGAAGTGAGCTCCAAGAGAATTCGCACGTCGCTTCCGGGGAGGAAGCGCTCGACCGCCGACGTCAACGCCGCTTGCACGAGCGGGGTGCGGGACCGTGGGGGCTCGATCGCGACGTTCGGCCCTCCGGCGGTCTCCGGAGTGATGGTGGCCGTAGCACGTGCCGTGAGCTCGATTCCGATCGCGCAGCCGATCCCGGTCGAAAGCGCGTTCACGACCGTGATCGCCGCGGTCGCCTCGCCTATGCCGTGCATTCGCCCTCCCGCAGGGTTTCGGCGATCGTCGTCGGTTCGAGGTCGTTCCCCCACCAGAGAGCGTAGCTCTCCGCTGCCTGGTACACGAGGAGCCGCCAGCCGTTCTCGTAGGTCGCGCCCGCGGCCTCGGCGATCCCTCGTACCTCAGGGACCGTCGCGTCGTAGACCCAGTCGATCACGTGGCTGGCCGGCCCTACGAGCCGGTCGAGAGGTACGCCAAGGGGGTCGGCGCCCACGCGGCCCGCGTTGGTCGCATGCACGACGAGCGAAAGGGGGCCTGCCTCGGCAACCGTGCCTGCCCTCGCGTGGAACTCACGGGCGAGATCACTCGCCGCGTCGTGACGGCGAGCGTAGACGATCGCCTCGGCCGAGAGCGTACGGGCGGCGGCCAGGGTCGCGCGCGCGGACCCTCCCGCCCCGACGACCCCGAGCGTTCGCCCGTCCCATCGACCCTGACCTCGGAGCTCGCCGAGTCGACGGAGGATCGCGACCAGGTCGGTGTTCTCGGCCTCGATCGTCCCCTCGCGGAACGTAAGACAGTTCGCAGCACCGCACGCCTCCGCGCCCTTCCCTGCGGAGGTCGCGGCCTCGAACGCCACAGGCTTGAACGGATGGGTCACGTTGATCCCCCGAAACCCGCTCGACGCGAGATACGGGAGCGCCAGGACGAACTCCTCGTCCGTGGCGAGCTCGAGCGGGACGTAGAGTCCGCTACGGCGCTCGGACCGCATCCACCGCGCGTGAAGGGACGGGCTGCGAGAGCGGGCCACCGCCCGGCCCGTCACCGCGAAGAGGGGCGCCGGGTCGGTGGACGCGAGGAAGGGTCGGAGCCGGTCGACCGGGACCTGGCTCGGTTCGACCGGGTCCCGGTCATCGGCCTCGGGCAGGCTACCGAATACGAAGGGGAAGCCGAGCCGACGCGAGAACGCGCGGAGGAGCGGACCGGACGGTCCGACCGTGTGCACGACGAGGGTCGCTTCCTCGGGGGGCGGAAGGCGCGGAAGGAGCTCGCGGAACGTGTCGAGCACCGACGCCCGGACGACGAGCTTCCCGACGCCGGCCGTCGACTCCGAGAGGTCGCGAAGCCTTCGCGCCCACTCTTCGGGCGTCGAGGAGGCGAGATGGATCGATACGATGCGGCCGAGCATTTCGGGGGAAGGCAGCTCCCCAAGAAGCGGCAGGTCGCGATCCCGCTCGAGGTCGATCCAGCGGAACGGGAGCGACGCGAATCGGCGGAGGCGCTCCGCCCTCCTTGTCGGGTCGTCCTCTCCCTCGCCCCCCTCGGCGTGGGACCGGTACGTCGCGACGAGCGGCAGCGGCGAGGGGAACAGCCGGCTCGCCTCCTCCTGCTCCGACGGAGGCCAACGGTCGAGACGAACCTCGGCGAGGTCGGCCCCCGCGGCCCGGGCGTTGGCGGCTTCGATCCGGGCCCGTTCGACCGAACGCGCGGGAAGGGAGGCGATGATCAACGGCACCCGCCCGCTCATCGTTCCTCGATCGCCTCGTCGATCGCCGCTCCGAGGTGTCGCGCCGGTGCGAGGCGGACCCCCTGGAGCGCCACGGACGCCTCGAGGTCGGTAACGGCTACCGTGCCGTTCGCCGTCGCGAGGCGCACCGTCTCGGCCTCCTGAAGGAACACGGTCCGTTCCTGCCCCCCGTCGTCGACCGCGATCAGGACGAGAGGCCGTCGCTCGATCTTGATCCGCCCGACCCTGGCGGTCCTCACGTCGCCTCGCGGCGAGGTGACGAGCACCGAGTCGCCGGGACCGAGCTCTGCGAGGTAGCGGGTCGTGCCGTCCGCCATGAGCACGTACGAATGGGCGGCCCCCGCGTTGACCCGGAACGGTCTCGGTCGGCTGAACCGGGAGCCTACCGCCTCGCTGGTCACCAGAAAGAGGAACGCCGCCGCGCTTCCGACCAGGAGACCTTCGTCCGGCCGAAGGAGGGAGGTCGTGTCGACCAGCACGCGGTCGCCGACGCCGCCCGGGCGGACCGAGCGGGTCGTCAACGTCGTCCAGGAGAGGTCGCCCGGTAGCGAACCTTCGAGTACGGATTCGAGGGCGTCGATGCCCGGAACGTCGCGTACCGCGACCACCACTCGGTCCGCTCCGTGCTCGAGCGCGCCGAGCGCGGCAGGGACTTCGGCCGGGGATCGCGCGAGCGTCCAGAGTCGGAACCGGTTCCCCCGTCGGGCGATCGCGTTCTCGAGGGGAATCACCCGGTCGCCGGTCCATTCCACGATGAGCGTGGAACCGTCCCGGGTCGTCGACACCGCCCGCTCGAGCCCTTCGAGATCGCTCACTCGATGGACCGGAACCGTTCCCCCGGTCTCCCCGAGGTCGACGCGGTCGCCGTCGCGGACCGCGACCTCGATGGATTGGCCCGGCGAAACGTCCGAGCGAGACGGAACGACGAACAGGCGGAACCCGCGCCGGCGGGCCCGCTCCACGATCGCCTTCCGGGTTGGCTCGTCGGGGGCCTCGGGAGCGATCGCGACCCGGTCCCGCGTCATGGGCGCTCGGTCCTACCCGGCTCCGTGGAGGATCGAGGCGATGTGGTCGGCGAGCGGCCCCACCGGTCGTCGCTGGAACAGATTACGTCCGATGCAGATCCCCGCTCCTCCTGCGGCCATGCTCTCCCGAACGACCGTGAGGAACGCCTTCTCGTCGTCGAGACGAACTCCGCCTCCGATCAGGACGGGTACCGGGGTGGTGCGACAGAGCCGGGCGAACTCCTCCGCCGAGCCGGGGTAACTCGTCTTGACGATGTCGGCCCCGGTGTCGGCCGCCGCTCGAGCCGCATGGCGCAGCTCGTCCGGAGTGCCACCGCCCGATTTCTTCACGTAGGCCATGCACAGGAGCGGGAGCCCGAGCTGCCGACACTGATCGGCGGCGATGCCCAGGTCGCGGAGCATCTCGGGCTCCTCTGGTATTCCGAAGTTCACCTGGACGGAGAGGAGGTCCGCGCCCAGTCCGACCGCTTCCTCCGCGGTCCCGACCAGCACCTTACGGTCGGAGGTCGACCCGAGGCTGGTCGAGGCGGAGACGTGGACGCCGAGATGCACGGGTGGGCGAAGGTGCGGCACGACCTCGCGGACGGCCCCCTTCGTGACAATGAGGAGGTCGACCCCGTGGTCGACGAGTTCTTCAGCGAGCGGGCCGAGCTGTTCCAACCCGTCGATCGGCCCCATCGAGACCGAGTGGTCGAGCGGGACCGAGAACAGTCGGCGCGCCGGACCCGGGAACAGGCGCCTCAGTCGGATCTGCTTACCGTGCATCGCTCCTCCCCTTCGTGCGGTAGGGCTCCGAGGGGAGGCGCCCGGAGGGTCCGACCCGAAGTCAGCGAGCACCGACCGGGGCGGCGCCCTCCCGGCGCCTCCCGATCACCAGAGCCAGGCCCCGGCAGCCCGCGGCAAGGGCCCGCGACGAGCGCGCGCCGTCCCCCGGCCTGCCATCGGGCCCTCAACGTCTACCGGGCTATTTAATCTTGGTCCGCGCGGCGTGGTCGGCCGAGAGCACCCCGTCCACGAGGAGCGCATGGATCGAGAAACCGCGCAGCATCTGCTCCCACATCCTCTGCCGAACCTCGGACGTCGAGGCGAATGCCGCGACGATCCGGCCGATCCACTCGCTGTGTTCGACGTCCGCCGTCACGTGGAGCCGATAGTACTCGAGGTGGTCCTCCCCGACGCCGTAGTGGGTCCGAAAGGCCGGCAGGAGCCGCGCGCACAGGTCGACGTTGGGTGGCTCGGACGATCCGGCGGCCGACACGTAGAACGGGTTCACGCGGTTCGTGTAGAGGAAGTCGTCCACGGCGACCATCGTGCTCGGGAGCACGGTCTCCGCGAGGACCTCGGCGCGCGGAACGCCCAGTCCCTCGCAGAAGCGTAGCCAGAGCTCGGGATGGCTGGGCGATTTGCCGTGAGGGTCGCCGGCCTCCTCGAGAAGCTGGTCGAGGATCAACCGTCGGTAGGGGTCGTTCGCCGGTTCCGGTGAGCAGTTCGTGTAGCGCTCCGCCATCGCCGTGGGGACGCTCGCGAGCCAAGGGTAGAACTGCTTGACCCACGCCCGGACGAGCGGTTTCGGGGCCGTGCCGCGCTCGACGTCGGCAAAGAACGGGTGGGTGCGAAACGGGTGGTTCTCCATCTTGTAGCGGGTCAACTCGTCCCGGAAGCTCGCGCCTTCGAAACGGACCCACGGCGGTTCGCTCATCGGCGTTGCGAGCGGACCGTCGTATTTGGTCCGCGAGGTTTGCCCGTGAACCTCCCCGTTTAATGGGTTGGGTCGGGCTCGGGCCTATGGTGGAGCGAGAATCTCCCGGGCGGATCGTTCCTCGATTCGGACCGCTCAGCGGGGTGCGCGTGCTCGAATCGGCGCGCTACGTCGCCGGACCTTGGGCCGCGACGTACCTCGGAGAGTTCGGAGCGCGGGTCGTCCATGTCGAGGGACCCCCGTTCTCTCCGCCCTACGCCGACCCGACCCGGCTCCTGACGCCGTTGCTCCCGGGCGGTTCGCTCGACGACCGGGTGTCGGAGTCGTGGGTCCAGTACGCTCGCAACAAGCTCTCCGTGGGGCTGGATGTCCGGCGGCCCGAGGGTCGGACGGTGTTTCTCGACCTTGCCCGAGAGTCGGACATCTGGATCGAGTCGTCCCGGCCGGGCACGTACGACCGCCTCGGGCTCTCCGACTCGGAGGTGTGGGAGGCCAACCCCCGCCTGACGATCGTTCACGTCTCGGGAAACGGTCAGTCGGGGGAGCCGTCCCGGGTTGGGGCGCCTTCTTACGACCTTACCGCGCAAGCGTACAGCGGGTTCCTCTCCCTGCAGGGCAACCCCGATCCGGAGCCCCCGATGCGCTCGGGTACTGCCCTCAACGACACCGTGACCGGGCTCGCGGCGGCGACCGCCGGCCTGATGGGCTACGTGGACGCCCAGCGGACGGGACACGGTCAAGCGGTCGACGTGGCCCAGTACGAGATCTTCTTCGTCCTCTTGGAGAACCTCGCGATCGACTACTTCATGCGAGGCGTGGTGCGAGGTCGGCACGGGACGGCCCACGCTCGGCTCCACCCGTACGACGTGCACGCGTCCTCCGATGGTTGGGTCGTGGTCGCGGCCCCGACCCCGGACAGCTGGGTGGGGCTCAAGCGGATGATCGGGTTCCACGAAACGGCCTACGATGCGAGCGAGTACCGTCTCGCTCACCGGGAGGCGGTCGACCGTGCGATCGGGGCGTTCTGCCGGTCGCGTACCAGCGCCGACCTCGAGCGTCTCGGCCGAGAGAACGATGTCGCCATCTCCCGCGTCTTCGACATCGCCGACATCGCGCGCGACCCCCACTACCGGGCTCGAGGGATGCTGCTCGAGTGGGACGACCCGATCGCCGGCCGCGTGAAAGGTGCCGGAGTCGCGCCGAAGTTCTCCCGCACGCCCGGCGGAGTGTGGCGCGGGGCACCGTGGCTCGGGCAGGACAACGAACGCGTCCTCGGGGAACTCCTCCGATACCCCGCGGACCGGATCGCTGCGCTCCGCGGGGCGGGCGTGATCGGGGAGGACCCTCCCCATGGCCCGCCGGCAACGGCTCGGCCTGCCGCGCCGTCGAGGAACGGCTGACGTGACCCCGCTGTGGCCCCTTCCCGACGACCCGATTGTCGGCGAGGTCGTGAGCGCATCCCGCGACCTCGGCCTCGCCCGGCGCTACCAGGAGCTGGACCGGAAGCCCGAGTTTCCCGTGGCGGAGTTCCGGGCCCTCGGCCGCGCGGGCCTCCTCGGGCTCTCGCTTCCCTCCTCGATGGGAGGTCGCCAGCTCCCGCTCCCCCGCGTGGCGGTCGCCCTGTTCCACCTCGGCTACCTCGGGGGGACGACGTTCGCCAAGCTCGCGATCCAGCCCGAGTTCGCCTCGGTGCTGGGGGAGCATGGTTCCCCGACAGCGGTCGACCGGTGGTTCCGTCCCCTGGTCCGGGGCGAGCGGCTCGTGGGCAATCAGATCACGGAGCCCGCCGCGGGCTCGGACGTGGGAGCGATAGCCCTCGAAGCGCAACGCGACGGCGAGGGGTACGTCCTGACGGGCTCGAAGAGTGAGATCGCGTTCGCCGAGGACGCGGACGCCGCGATCGTCTACGGTCGGGTGCCTCCTCCGGTCGACGGGCGGGGGATCACCGCGTTCCTGGTCGAGCAGGACCTGCCCGGAGTTCGACGCTCGGTAGGGACGGGGGACCTGGGCGAGCGCTGGCAGCGCCGGGGTCGAGTCGACTACGACCGCGTCAAGATTCCGGGCTCCGCTCGTATCGGGGAGGAGGGCAGCGCCCTGCGCTACGTGCGAAGCGAGCTGGCTCGGGAGAGAGGTTTTCTCGCCGCCATCTACCTGGGGGTCGCGCGGGCCTCTTGGGACGAGACGGTCGCGTACGTCCGGGACCGGGTCGCCTTCGGCCACCCTCTCTCGGAGGCGCAGGCGGTCGCGTTCCCCCTCGTTCACGACGGCGCTTCCCTCGAGTCCGCATGGCTGTACACCCTCCACGCGCTGGAGCGACTGGAGGCCGCTGACTCGGCGGATGCGGCCGCAGCGACCGCGGTCGCGAAGGCGATGGCGAGCGACGTCGCGCTCCGAACGATCGACCACGCGATCCAGTTCCACGGAGGGCGGGGCTACTCTCAGGCGTTGCCGCACGAACAGCGGTGGCGGGACGTCCGGAGCGGACCGATCGCCCATGGACCCTCGGAGGTTCTCTACGGGGTCGCCGCTCGCCGCCTGTGGCCACGGAAACCCCCACCGGCAACCCTTAATCCGAGTTCCGAGCCTTGACGTTGAGGGGAGAGGAGAGGTCGTCCGACACCCATGCGCTCGCGGCAGCCCCGGGACCGTCGGGGCCGCGAGGCCCTGAAGGTCACGCTCGTCATCGTCTCGCTGATTTCGGTCACGCTGAGCGTCCCCACCGGTGTACCGAGCGCGACCCGACCGGCGGGAGAGGGAACGTCGCTCGGTTCGACGACCGTCAGTTCGCCCGTCCTACCGGCCTTGCTGGAGGCTCCGCCGGCCCCGGTATCGGATACACCGTCGGATGCGGTCGTTCCGGGATCGGAACCGGTGGCCGGCGCACCTGACGGCCCGTTGACCGTTCTCGTCAGCTTCGCCTACGCGAACGAGAGCCGACTTCAGACACTCCTCCAATCGATCTCGGACTCGGGTTCGCCGGAGTACCATCACTACCTCTCCGCCGCGGCCTTCGACGCAGCCTTCTCTCCCCCCTCGCCGACCTACCGTGCCGCGCGGGACTACTTCGCGTCGTTCGGCGTCGAGAACCTGACGATCCTGCCCGACCGGATGGCGATCTCCTTCCAAGCTTCCGCGCCGATCGTCTCCCGGATCTTCCACGACCCGATCGGTTCGTTCCGGATCGGAGGACGAGAGTACGTGGCGCCCACCGGCCCCGCCCTCCTCCCCGCTCCGATCGCCCCGGCGGTCCTTTCGGTGGAAGGACTCGGAACCGCTCCGGCCCGCTTCGCGGTCGCGAAGGCCCTTGGATCGCCGCTCGTCGGCCACCCCCAGGAACAGGTCTCCTCGAATCCCGCGTCGGTGGACGGGTACCTTGCGCCTCCGACCGTCGCCGGAACCCAGATGGAGTACGCGCCCGACCTCCAGGTCGCCTACGACGAACGATCGCTCTTCGCTGCCAGCGGCTACCCCACGAACACGACGGTGGCCACGATCCTCTGGTCGGGGAACTACACCGGACCTTCGACCACCACCCCGTGCGGGGAACTCAGCCCGGGCCAGTCGGTCGGCCCGTGGTACCCCGCGGATATCGAGAGCTTCTTCCAGGAAACGCTCCCTCCCGGCGAGCCGTCCGCCTCGACGTTCGCCGTGCCCCTGGACTCCGCTCCCGCTCCGAGCTGCCTCGCTTCTTGGGACTCCTCGGGCGCCGCGATCCAGAATACGATCGACCTGGAAACCCTCGGATCGACCGCTCCGGGTGCCCAGATCTACACCGTCTACGGGCCGAACGATTCCCTGGTCTACCTCGACCAGGCGTTCACGGAGATCCTGAGCCCGCCTTCGAACCTGGGGGCGAGCGTGATCTCCGGTTTGGAGAACGTTTCGGTCATCTCGAACGCGTGGGCGATCGCGGACCAGAACGACAGCACGTGGTTCGCGGACCTCGAGCAGGCCCAGGCGCGCGGGATCACCGTGCTGGCGGCCTCGGGCGACTCGGGCGACGACCTGGCCAGCCTCGACTCGGTCGGCACGAACGCCGAGTTTCCCGCATCGATGGCGTTCAACACGTTCGGCGACGTCGCGGTCGGTGGGACGACCCTCACGCTCACCCCGACTACCCTTCGGATCGCGGGAGAGACGGCGTGGTGGATCTCGCCGAAGGCCGGGGGGCCCGAAGGATCGAGCGGAGGGATCAGCTCGGTGTTCCACGAGCCCAAGTGGCAACTCAACACCTCCGCGAACCGCAACCTCTCGGGGAACGGCCGAGGCGACCCCGACCTCGCGGCGGTCGCGAACAACACGCTCCTCACGGTGTCGGTGAACGGACTCCAGTACCTCGCGACCAACGCTTCCAACGGGGGTCCATTCTACGCCGCCTCGGGCACGGGCATCGCCGTCTCGGTCGTCGCCGGCCTCGTCGCCGAGATCGACCATACGATGAGGTCCGCCGGCGTGCCGAGCCTCGGGTTCCTCTCCCCGAGTCTGTACCACTGGGCGAGCCTCGAGGACTCCATTCTGGCCTGCGGGACCCTCCCGATCGGAACGAGCTGCGGTAGCCCCTACACCTCGCCCCTTCCGACCCTTCCGACCCACGACGTGACCGCCGGCTCGAACGACAAGTACTTCGCCGAGCGCGGGTGGGACCTCGTCACGGGGTGGGGATCCCTCGACGCGTACAACTACACGGTCTTCGTCCTGAACGTATCCTCGGCCGGGGCGTACGGACACCTCGATGCCGTCCTCGACCGGGTCGACCTCACGGGACTCAAGGTCACCTCCACCCTTCCCAAGAGCTTGGGAGGCGGCGTCGACCGGCAGTACAACGCGTCGATCCAGCAGAACGTGTTCCTCGCCGACAGCCTCGGAGCCCCGATCTACTGGGTCCAGAACGTGGTGTACCTCCACCATACCGGTTCTGGCTGGGCGATGAATTTCACCGGATGGGTATCGTACCCGTTCTGGGGTCTCTACCCGAACGTCACGGTCTTCGAGTGGTGGATCCCGGCGAAGGGACACACGAGCACGCTCCCGCTCACGCTCAACCTCACCACCCAGCTCGTCCCCGGCTTCGGGAGCACCTCTCCCCAGGTCCAGTTCTCCTTCGGCGTCAAGGGGTCGACCACGCTCGTCCTCCCGGTTCCCGGAGCGGCCTACATCATCGGGTCCAACCCGTACACCTACAGCTGGCAGGGACTCAACTACACGAACGGTCCCCGAATCAACACGAGCCCTCCAGGGTTCCTCGCCCCGCAGTTCGCCCTGGTCGGAGCTCCGGGGGGAGACACGGGGAACTTCATGTCGTCGACCAACGGCACCGTCGCCGCCTACGTCGAACCGAGCGGCTCGTCGTCGTTCGAGCTCGCGGACAGTTCTCAGTTAACGCTCTCGAACCGCCAGACGGGGGAGGTTTCTTCCAACCTTTCGTACGGCTTCGCTTCGTACGGCCACTGGACGTTCGGATACCATTCCGGGTCGAGCGAGCAGGGGATCCTGGAGGCCCAACCGGCCCGATTCACGGTCGAGTGGGACGAGAGCGGGTCGCTGCCCTCCGGAACGACGTGGTTCGTGAACCTCTCCACCGGCGGGCATCTCTCCGCGGCGGCCGGTGCGACGACGATCGTGACCCAGCTCCAGAACGGGTCGTACAACTGGACGGTCGCCACCTCCGCCCGCGGGTGGGCCGCCTCGCCCACCAGCGGAACGACCGTCGTCAACGGTGCGGCGGTCACGATCGATCTCAAGCTCGCGCTCACCAACGGGAGCGTGACGTTCACGGCGACCGGTCCGACCTTCCCGTTCCGGTGGTTCGTGAACATCACCGGCGGCCCCTCGCTGGAAGGTACCGGCGCCAAGCTCTCGGCGAACCTTACCTACGGGTCGTACTCCTACCGGGTCGCGACCTCGAACCTGACGTGGTCCCCGACCGTCCACGCCGCCTCGTTCACGATCGGCGCCAAACCGGCTCAGATCACGGTCCAGATCGTGATCGTCACGTACGTCTTCAAGGTCATCGCGTCGTACCCGCCGAACGCCTATCCGCGTTGGACGGTGACCGTCGGAAAGGAACAGGAATCCGGCGCGGTCACGGTACCGTTGTTCTTCAGCCTGTGGAACGGCAGCTTCTCCTGGTCGGTGAGCAACCTGACCGCAGGCTACGCGGCGTCCCCGTCCAGCGGATCGATCACCGTCAAGGGCCCGATATCCCGAGCCCAGGTGATCGTCATCACCCATTCCTCCGGACCGGGGGGCCTGTTCGGGCTGGGGGTCTGGGGCTACGTCCTCGTCGGCGGCATCGCGGTCGCGGCGATCCTCGCGCTCGTGGTCGTCATCCGGCGACGTAAGCCGCGCCGGCCCCGGCCCGAGCGACCGAGAAAAAAGCGCTGGGTCGATCCGGACGAGCTCTGATTCTCTCAGGCGCGACTCGTCGGAACGCTCCAAGAAGCGGCACCGGATGAGGGGTCGCCCCCTCGGGTGCCGTGCTCCCGCCCCCGGGGCGGTCGGGTAAGGTTAATGAGACGCGTCGCCGTCGGTCGGGTATATGAACCCTCGGTCGACCCGGGCCCTCCTCGCGGGGCTCGCCGGGGTCATCATGGCCATCTCGGCGCTCGGCGTGTTAGGAGGAACCGCCCGAGGCGAGGCGATCGGCCCGCCGGACCTCACCGGGGCTCCTCCGCCCGTCGTTCCGGCGCCCGTCCAATCCCTGCCGCCCCCCGCGGGCGGCGTCTCCGATCTCGCGAGCGCGATGGCGGAGTCGGCGCTCGCGGCGACGCGCGCCGCCGGGCTCAGTCCCCACCTGGTCTACGTGCCCCGACCCTCCGCTTCCCCCGGTCAGGTCCGCTTCGCGGCGAGCCAGGGCCACGTGAGCCCGCTCTACTCGGGAGACCCGGCCCCGGTCGGGCTCGCGGACTACGGATTGAGCGCCGGCCCGGGCAACACCGTGACGGCGTCGTACCTCAACACGACGAGCGTTCGCGCCGAGGTCGACCTGAACGCGACGGGGGTCCAACCGCTCGACCTGTTCCAGTCGACGCCCGATAGCTACGGGATCCAGCTCAACGCGGTCGTCACGAACGTCACGCTGTTCGGCGTCCCGGGTTACTCGTTCTGGACCCAGAACGTCGTCACCTTCGACCCGGCGACCCATTACATGGTCCTGGTCACGAACGTCTGGAACTTCTCCGGCGGTCCGCTCTCCCCGAACGTCTTCTATTCTCACGGAGTCCACGGCCAGCAGGTCGGGACCTACTACTACTATGCCGAGCTGGTCGTGGCCAAGCCGGTCAGCTACCCGTTCAACCTCGTCCTCTTCCTCAACTCCACGCTCCAGAACGGGCGAGATGAGGTCGTCTTCTCGGTCGCGCTTTCCGGGCCGGGCGAGAGGTTCGCACGGTCGTACGACGACGTGGTGTTCAACTCGATCGGGAGGAGCGGGCCGAGTCTCGCCGTCCCGGCGAACTTCACCGTCGACGGAGTGACCTACAACCCGATCGGGCTCACGGACGATTTCGAACTGATCTTTGGCGGCCCCGGTGGCGGAAGCCAAGCCGATCTGTTCGCCGCGGACGCTTCGCTCGCGCTCGAGTACAAGAACGGCGGGTCCTACGTTCCCGTTCCTTCGGCGTTCGATTATGGCGGCGAGACGGGCGAGACGGTCACGGGGGCCAGCGTTGCGTGGGCCTCGGGTCCCGGCGGACCGAACGCCGCCGGCACGTACGGGTTGATGACGACGGGTCCCTCCGTACTGCGCGGGCTTTGGAACGCCACCGGGCCGGTGGGATCCCACGCGGTCACGCTGCTCGAGAACCCTTCGAACGCGTTCAACTTCGTCACCGAGCTCGGCGGATCGCCCGCGTTCGTCGTCGCGGAGCCGACGTACGCGCCGAACGTGTTCACGGACGCGTTCTGGCTGACACCGGGAAACTACTCGATCACCACCGAGCTCAGCGACTACGATGCCGTCACGACCAACCTGACGGTGAGCGCTCTCGGCGGCGACCAAACGTTCCGTATCAACCTGACCTCGGACCCAACGCGGGGAATCTACACGCCCCTCTGGGCGTTCTCGAACGCGCAGGTGCCGGCGATCTCCTCCGGGGGAATGGGGACCCCGACCCAGCCGTTCGTCCTCGACCGCAACCAGTACGACCCGCTGGGGGCGTCGTTCGGCCTGTACAACGACTACACCTTCCCCGTGTTTCCCGGCGTCTTCCTCATGGGCACGACGGTCCCGACCCAGCTCAACCACCCCTCGAACTTCAGCACGGCCACGGACACGTTCCAGTCCCCGGGCCCGAACCTTTCCGCCGTGAACGACCTCCAGATGTGGTTCTGGAACGTGACGAACGTCTCGATCGTCAACGCAGCGGACCTCGGCGGCTGGTTCGGCGCGGGCGCGTACTACCCGCTGACGTTCGACACCTTCAACGTGATCTTCTACGAGTCGTCGGGCAACCTCATCGCACACGACGATTTCCAGACCCAGAGCCAGGCCCTCCTCCTGTTCAGTGGCGGCACGCCGATCGGCAACGGCTCGCTCAACGTCGGGGGCGGTAACAACACGGTCTGGGGCAACACCTTCCAGTCGGTCGCGGCGCCGACCGGATGCCCTGTGGCGCCTACGGCGCCCCCTTGCGAAGCGCTCCTTCCGGGGGCCGACGGCCTCGGGCTCGAGGTCGCGGAGCAGCCCGACCTCATCTACAACAACAACTTCTCCACCCCGACGACGGCGTGGGAGCCTCCGATCAACCTCTACACGGGGTACGGCGACCTGTTCTCGGAGAACGTTTGGAACGTCTCCCTCCAACCCGCAACGAACACGCACACCGCCCCGAACTTCCCGTCGTTCCCTCTGACGGGAAGTATCCTGAACCTTTCCTGGCAGGGCGGGAACTTTTGGTGGGACTACGGGCTCGCGTCGAACCCGGTCAACGGGGCGAACGACCCCTACGGCATCCTCCCGTACGACGAGAACGCGACCACGCCCATCGTCCAGATCCTAGGTGCGTCGTACTACCACGCGAGCTACATCTATCCGGGGGGGGACCGCCAGCCGCTGGTCCGGTCGACCCTCTACGGAGTGAAGCTCGACGTCTCGGGCCGAACGAAGGAGACCTCCCGGTGGCGCGCGACGATCGCTCCGGCGGGAAGTTCCTCGCCGCTCCTGGACAACTTCGCGACGACCGCGTCCAGCCATACGGTCGTCCTGCCAAACGGGTCCTACCGGTTCACGGCCCTGCCGCCGTACCACACCGCCGCCTCCCTCTCCGGGATCGTCTTCACGGTCTCCGGGGCCAACTCGACCGTCACCGTGAAGCTCGCCCTCGGATCCGGTACGGGGGTCCTGACGTTCAAGGAGAAGGGTCTCCCTTCGGGGGCGTCGTGGGGAGTGACGATCAACGGGACCGACTTGGGAACCTGGGGTTCGAACCAGAGCCAGTCGACGACGTCGGGAACGGAATCGTTCGACGTCGCGGACGGGAGCTACAACTACACCGTGGGTCCCGTCCCCGGTGAGAAGCCCGTCCACGCGTCGGGCACGATGCAGGTGAGAGGCTCGACGAAGGTCGTCATCACGTTCCACGTCCGCGAGTTCACGCTCACGTTCACCGAGACCGGCCTCAAGGCGAAGAAGTCCTGGAAGGTGACCGTCGGGTCCAAGTCGATCCGCTCGAGCCACCCGACGATCGTGTTCAACCTTCCGAACGGGACGTACTCGTACTCCATCAAGCCGATCCGGGGGATGAACGTCTCCGTCCAGAACCCGATCACGAACGCCACGTCGGGTTGGAAGGGGTCGGTGCTGATCGCGGGTTCGAACACGTCCCGGTTCGCCACCTTCTCGCCCGTCACGTACGTCGTCTCGTTCGCCGAAAGCGGCCTCGCGACGAACGCGCCGTGGTCGGTCGCGATCCAAGGCAAGACGTACAACACGACCGGGGCGTTCATCAACGTCACCCTCCCGAACGGGTCGTTCCACTACCGCATTACGACGACGTCGGGGTCGCGAGCGAAACCGTCCACGGGGACCGTCCGCGTGCGAGGAGCTGGCGAAAGGACCCGCATCGTGTTCACACCACCCGCGGGCCACTTCCCCGCAGCGCCCCGCCTCGCCCTCCCGGCGGATCCGCGGGCGCTCGGATTCCGACCCTCGCTCGTGGGTCGGTAGTACCGTACTCACGGACCCCTGGGAGGGCGAGGGCCCCGCGCTCCGTCGGGGGCGGGTCAAGATCGGTCGATCCGAGAGGTTCCGGACCGCGTCCCCAGGCGGGGAGCTTTCGACCGGTCTACCGGTCGGCGGGCGGCGGGATGAAACCACGGGCCGCCAGATGGTCGAGAATCTGTCGCGTCCCTTGCTCGACGGTGCCGGTAGCGGTATCGACGACGAGGTCGGGATTCAGCGGCTCCTCGAACGGGTCGTCGATCCCCGTCACCTTGGCCCCGCCTCGTGGGGTCGAGGTCTTGTAGAGCCCCTTCGAGTCGCGTTGGCGGCAGACCTCGAGGGGACACCGTAGCCAGATCTCCGTGAACCCTTCGCCGACGGTCGCTCGCGCCGCCTGGCGTGACGTCTCGTACGGTGTGATCATCGCGACCAGCACCGCGACCCCGTTCCGAGAGAGCATGCGGGCCACGTAGCTCACTCGCCGAGCGTGGAACTCACGGTCCTTGCGCGAGTAGCCGAGCTCCGGCGAGAACATCCGGCGGACCTCATCGCCGTCGAGGATCTCCACGCGCCGGCCCATCGCCCGAAGTCGTTCGGCGACCGCCCTTGAGAGGGTCGTCTTGCCCGAGACCGGCAGGCCCTCGATCCAGGCCACGAAACCTCCGTCGGCCGCACGCGGCTCGTCCGTCACGGCGACACGACCGGCGGCCGAATAGAAAGTCGTTGCTGGTACGCCGTCGGACCGCCGACCGTCGAACCCCGACCGATCGGCCGCGTTCCCGTCGCCCCGTCGACCGACCGGGTGCCGCTCGTTCGACGTTCGCCGTCCGGCCCGGCCTCGCGGCCTTCCGCGCATCGCTTCGCCACGTTCGCCCCACGGCAAGGGTGCGGATAGCAGGGTTGACATGGCCTGTTAATCCATCGCTTTATACTGCAGGCGGTGGTTCCCGTGGCCATGCGTCGCGCACCGACCGTTCGACTCTCGCGGGGCGAGCGCAGCCAGCTGACGGCGTGGGTCCGGGCCCACACAACGTCGCAGCGTCGCGTCGTTCGCGCCCGCATCGTGCTCCGCGCGGCGGACGGGGCGCAGAACCGCGCGATCGCCCGGGAGCTCCGGACCACGCCGGGCACGGTCGCGGTGTGGAGACGGCGGTTTCTCCTGCATCGGATCCCCGGAATCGAGGAGGACGCTCCTCGCCCGGGCCGTCCCCCCATCATCCCGACTTCGACGATCCAAGCGATCGTTCGTTCCACCCTCGGTCGGAGGCCCCCCAACGCCCCGTACTGGTCGGCGCGCAGCCTTGCTCGTGACATGGGGGTCAGCAAGACGACCGTCCAGCGGGTCTGGAAGGCGCACCAGCTCGACCCCCGCCGAGCCGCCGAATCGTTCCGACGGAATCCGGGACCCGAGTTCGTACGAAAGGTCACCGACTTTGTCGGGCTCTACCTCAACCCGCCGGAACGTGCGATGGCGTTCTCCGTGGACGAGCGCGCTCGTGGCTCGGCGCTCCGACCGAGCGAGCGTCGCGCGTTCTCGAGGTTCCAGGAGCGGAGCCGGGCGGCCGAGTTCCGTGCGTTCCTGCAGACGATCGACCGCGAGACACCCCGGGAGCTCGACGTCCACCTCCTCGTCGACAATCGGCTCGGCCCCACCGCCCCCGAGATACGGCGGTGGCTCGTCCGCCACCCCCGGTTCTACCTCCACCTCCTGCCGAGCGAGGGGCCCACCCCGACCCTCCTCGACCGTCTCCTCGGAGAGTTCACGAAGAAGCGGGTGCGCTCGGGTACGCTCCCGAGCGTCGCCCGGCTCCACGGGGCGATCCAGCACCATTTCATGTCCCTCGAGGAATCGGGACGAGCGTTCGTCTGGACGGCGACGGGCGAGGAGATCCGCTCCCGCTCCTCTTCCCGTCAGAATAAAGTCAGTCTTTAATGGGTCACTACCGCGGGTTTATCTGCGGCGGCGGCCGTAGCCTCCGCGATGACGGCGCTTCGCCGAGAACACCCGGCGCGGAATCGACGCGCTGAGGCCGCGAGACCCGCACGCCTTCGGTCTTCGAGGCGTCGCGGCCGTGGAGCCCGCCGCGCGCCCGTTCCTCCCCGTCGCGATGCGCCCTCTAGAGCCTACCCGTTGGGTCGACCGAGTGGGGCCTCCACCTCTCCGACCCGGTCGACCCAACTATCCCTGCCCAGCGGCGCCGGCTCGAGGAGCACGGAGGCGCTCGCATGAGCTCTGCGGCTACGCCGCCATCCCCCGAGCCTTCCCGGCCTCGAGTCGTCCGACGTCGGGGCGGCCGCATCTCCCTCTACGTCGTCGTCGGCGTGTTCGTGATCGCGGCGATCGCGATCGGGGCGGGCTGGGCGACGGGATGGTACGGACTCTCCCGATCCTCTTCGGAGACTTCCGTCACCCTCCAAGGTAACGGCGCCGGCTTCCTGCTCGCGCTGCTAACGAAGTGGCAGGCGAGTTTCGGCAGCGCGGGTTCGAACCTCGTCAACTACAACCCTGCTGGGGCCGGGGCCGGTATCACCGCGCTCCAAGAGCAAACGGTGGATTTCGCCGCAACCGACGAGCCGCTCTCGCCGTCCGACCTCTCTGCCATGCCGGGCCAGACGCTGACGCTACCGGTCACCGGCGGGGCCCTCGCGGTCATCTACAACCTACCGAGCTTCACCGGACCCCTCAACATCACGGGCTCTCTCCTCGCCCAGATCTACAATGGGAACATCACATCATGGAACGATGCGGCGCTGACCGCGGACAATCCTGGCCTTCCTTCCAACACGATCGTGACCGTTCACCGGTCCGACTCCGCCGGGGCCACCTACGTTCTGACGAACCTTCTCTCGGACGACAGCCCCTTCTGGGCTTCGCACGTGGGGACCTCGATCGCCCCTTCCTGGCCCTCAGCCCCCCAGCAGGAGGCCGAGAAGGGCAACTCGGCGCTCGCGAAGTACGTGGGGGCGACCCACTACACGATCGGCTACGTGGACCTCGCCGACGCGCTCAGCGATCATCTGTCGATCGCCGCGGTTCTGAACCCCGCCGGACACTACGTCGTCCCGACGGTAGCGAACACGCAAGCCGCGATCAACAACCTCTCGGGCCAGCCGATTCCCCCGGCGACCGGGAACTGGTCCGCCGTGTCGTGGGTCAACTCGCCGGGGTCGTTGGACTACCCGCTCGCGACGCTCTGCTACTTCGTGGTGATCGAGAACGCAGCCAAGGGGTTCGACCCCTCCCCCGCACGGGCGGAGGCCCTCGTGCAGTGGCTCTACTGGGCGATCGGACCCGGCCAGGCATATTCCTCCGCGCTCTACTACAACGCGCCGCCGGTCGCCATCCTGGCGCAGGACGCCTTGGCCGTCGCCAATATGAACTACAACGGCGGTGCGATCGTCTAGCTGAGGCGTAGGAGGCTTGGCGAGCGAGGCGAGAACCGGAGGTCGCGCCGCACTCCTCGAGAGGGTCGGCGCCCGGCTCTCCCTCCTGAGGTGGCTGGGTCGGGCCTTCCGGGGCGGAACCACCGCGGCCGCGGCGGGGCTCCTCGCCCTTATTCTAGCGTTCGCCGCCCTCTTCGCCATCGGGGCGTGGCCGGCGATCGTCCGGTATGGCACTGGATTCTTCGGAGAAACGGCCTGGAACCTCGCGACAGGGTCGGTTCCCGTCCTCCCCACGGTCGTCGGATCGCTCCTGACGAGCGGTCTCGCGCTCCTCCTCGCGGTGCCGGTCGCTTTGGGGGTGGCGATCTTCACGTCCGAGGTCGGGCCACGTCGCCTTCGGGCGCCGCTCGCCTACATTCTCGACCTGGGCGCAGCGATCCCTTCCATCGTCTACGGCGTCTGGGGGCTGGTCGTCCTGGTCCCCCTGATGCAGGGGGTGATCGAACCGGGGCTCGCCCGCCTCACGGGTGGCCATGGCCCGTTCTCCGGTCCCGCTTCCGGTCTCTCGGTCCTGACGGCGAGCGTCCTGCTGGCCGTGATGGTGATCCCGACGATCGCCGCGCTCTCTCGCGAGGCGCTCCGTGCCGTTCCGCGGGCGCATCGAGAGGCCGCTCTCAGTCTGGGCGCGACCCGATGGGACGCCACACGGATGGCGGTCCTCGGGCCCGCCCGCCCGGGGATCGTGGGGGCAATCATGCTCGGGTTCGGCCGGGCTATCGGCGAGACAATCGCGGTCGCGCTCGTGATCGGCAGCATTCCCGTCGTCCCCGCAACGCTGTTCTCCCCGGGCTGGACGATCCCGAGCCTTTTGGTCGATGAGTGGAGCGACGCCACCGGAATTCAACTGAGCGCGCTGATCGAGCTCGCGCTCGTCCTGTTCGTCCTCTCCCTCCTGATCAACCTGTTCGCCCGGCTCCTCATTCGCTGGATGCAATCCGGGCGCTCGAAGCTGCGGTGGTTCTCCCGCCCGAGACCGGGAGCCGGCCAGACCGTTTCCCCGCGTCGAACCGTCACGGCCGATGCGTCCCGCGGGATTCCGTCGTGGTGGGAGAGGGTCGACCGCGAAAGGGACCGACACCTCCGGCGGCGCCGGGCGGTCCACCTCACGATCGTCGTCGTCCTGGCGGCAGCTGTCGCGCTCGCCCTCCTCCCGCTGGCGAGCCTGGTCGAAACGGCGGTCGGAGAAGGCGGTGCCGCGGTCGTCCATCCCACGTTCTACACCTCGGAGCCCCCTGCCGCCTGCTACGGGGGGACGTCTGCCAACTGTTCACTGGGAGGGATCGGCCCCGCGATCCAGGGCACGCTCCTTCTCCTCGGGCTCGCCTCGTCGGTCGCCATCCCCGCCGGCATCCTGACAGGGATCTACCTGACCGAGTACGGACGCAACCGGTTCGGACAGGCCGTCGACCTCTTGGTCGACGTGATGGCCGGAGTGCCGTCGATTCTGATCGGCGTCTTCGTCTTTGCGCTGTTCCTCCGCTACGACCGTTTCGACTCGACCAGCGCCCTCGCGGGGGGCGTCGCCCTCGCGGTGCTCATGCTGCCGATCGTCGCCCGGGCGACCGCATCCGCCCTGGGAACGGTCCCTCAGGGCGTTCGTGAGTCCGCGCTCGCCCTTGGCTTTCCGCGGCATCGAGTCACGCTCCGCGTCGTGCTGGGGAGCTGCCGGAGCGCGCTCGTCACGGGCAACCTCCTTGCCCTGGGCCGAGCCGGCGGGGAGACAGCCGCGCTCCTCCTCACCGCGGGGACCAGCAGCTACTGGTTCGCGGGGCTCCACTCGCCCGTAGCGGCCCTGGCGCCGTTCATCTACGATTCCCTCTACACGTCCGCCCCTAACCTGGTCACGGACGCCTGGGGCGCAACCCTCGTCCTCCTTTTCCTCATGATCGCGATCAGCCTGGCCGCGCACCTCGCGTTCCGCGGCGGCGGGACATCGGAGGCGGACTGAACCGATGGCGGCGAAGATGGAGATCGCCGAATTGAGCGCGTGGTACGGCCCGCGCCAGGCCCTCTACGACATCACGATGGACGTGCCCGACCGCTCCGTGACGGCGATCATCGGTCCTTCGGGGTGCGGGAAGTCGACGTTCGTCCGCTGCCTCAACCGTCTCCACGAGGAGTCGCCCCGGGCCCGGACCGAGGGAACCGTGCGGTTGGACGGGGAGGACCTCCGCCTCCTCGACCCCGTCGAGGTGCGGTGCCGGGTCGGGATGGTCTTCCAGAAGCCGAGCCCGTTCCCGAACATGTCCGTCTTCGAGAACGTGGCCGCGGGGCTCCGCCTCCTCGGGGTGCACCGGCGGGACGAGCTGGACGAAGGGGTGGTGGACGCGCTGGTCGCCGCGGGCCTGTGGGAGGAGGTCGAGGAGATCCTGGACGACCCGGGGACGAGCCTCTCGGGGGGGCAGCAGCAGCGTCTGTGCATCGCCCGGGCGCTCGCCGTCCGGCCCGAGGTCCTCCTCATGGACGAGCCGTGCTCCGCGCTCGACCCTATCGCGACCGCGAAGATCGAGGGCCTGATCGCCAAGCTTCGGTCGGAGTACGCGGTCGTCATCGTCACGCACAACATCGCCCAGGCGCGTCGGGTCTCGGACTTCGCGTCGTTCTTCTACCTCGGCAAGCTGGTCGAGAACGGTCCGTCCGGCCCGTTCTTCGAGCATCCACGGGAGAAGCTGACCGAGAACTACGTCAGCGGCCGATTCGGGTGACGTCGGCACGACCGGGACGAACCGTCGGCGTTGACCCCTCCTAGCACCCAATCGCTTTAGAAGCTCCTGCGCTACCGAGCCCCGACTGAGGCGAACATGAAGGTCGGTGTGATCGGGAGCGGGGACGTCGGCCGCCGTTTGGGCCAGGGGTTCGCGTCGAAGGGCCACGACGTCAAGCTCGGGACGCGGGATCCGAAGAAGAAGGAAGTCCAGCAGTGGCTCAAGGAGACCCCGGGGAAGGTCTCGACGGGCAGTTTTTCGGAAGCCGCGGCCCACGGCGAGGTCGTGCTCCTCTGTACCCTCGGGACCGCGACCGAGGCCGCGCTCGAGCTCGCCGGAGAGAAGAACCTCGCCGGCAAGGTGTTGATCGACGTGACGAACCCGCTCGATTTCTCGAAGGGGATGCCACCCGGCCTTTTCGTCGGGACGACCGATTCGCTCGGCGAACGCATTCAGCGAAAGCTTCCCGGGGCTCGGGTCGTGAAGTGCTTCAACATCGTCCCGAACCCCACGATGACCCAACCGAGACTGAAGGAGGGAAACGTCACGATGATCATCGCGGGGAACGACGCAGGCGCCAAGAAGAAGGTCGGCGAGATCCTCGCCGGATTCGGCTGGGAGGCTCCCATCGACATCGGTGGAATCGAAGGAGCCCGGTGGCTCGAGGCGATGACCGCGCTCTGGGTCCGAGTGGCGCAGAGCACGGGCTCATGGACCACGGCGTTCCGGTTCCTCCGGCAGTGACCCTCACGACCCTACCCTTTCGAGGCACGGACCCTTCGCGCCGGCTCGCGTGGGCCCCGCCCCGCGAACCCGCTCCCGGGGACGCCACGCGCGTGCGGCGGGGCTCTCGGGGTCCGGTCCGAGGACCGGGACCGCTCCCAGCTGAGTACGAGCACCGCACGACCTCCTTTCTTTATCCCCTCGGCGGCTCGGGCCCTGGATGCGAGCGGTCGCCGTCCGGCAGTTCCGGTCTCGCCCCGAATTGATGGAGCTCTCCCCGCCGACCCCGGAGCGCGGCGAGCTCCTCGTCCGGGTCTCGGCCGCAGGAGTGAACCCGTACGACCTCAAGATCGCCGAGGGGGCGCTCGACGGCGTGATGCCGCACCGCTTCCCGCTCGTCCTCGGCATCGACGGGGCGGGGAAGGTCGCCGCCGTGGGTCCCGGAGTGACGCGTTTCTCCGTGGGGGACCGGGTCTTCGGGCAGTTCCTCCACGCCCCGGTGGGAACGGGGACGTACTGCGAACTGACGACCGTCCCCGAGACGATCGGCGTCTCGAAGATACCTCCTCGTCTCGGCGACGCCGAAGCGGCGGCACTGCCCACCGCAGGGATGACCGCGCTCTACGCGATCGAATCCCTCGGGCTCGCGAAAGGAGAGAATCTCTTCATCGTGGGTGCGTCCGGCGGGGTCGGCTCGTTCGCCGTCCAACTCGCGGCCTCTCGTGGAATCCGAGTTGTGGCCGTGGCCCGGGGGGCGTCCGTCGACTACGTCCGCGGCCTGGGAGCGCTCGAGGTCCTGCCACGCGAGCTCCCAGACTCGCTCGATCGCATCCGATCGGGCCATCCGAGCGGCGTGGACGCCCTCCTCGACCTCGCGAGCGATGCGCGACGGATCGGGACGTTCGCCCGGCTCGTCCGGGATGGCGGGGTCGTCGCGAGCACGACCGGCGCGGCGCCCGCCGAGGGGCCGTCCGGACGGTCGGTCCGTACCCTCAACGTCAATCTCACGGCCTCGTCCTCCCTCCTCGACCGCCTCCTGAACGAGGTGGCCCAGGGGCATGTCCGCGTGCCGATCGGGTCGACGCTGCCGCTCGCGGAGGCTTCGGTGGCGTGGGAGTCGATTCGGAGCGGCGCGAGCCAGGGAAAGACGGTGCTCAGGATCTAGGCCTCCGGATCTTGAGGCGGGCCCGCCCTCGTCACGGTCGAGCCGGGGGCGCCATACCCGCTCGCCGGTGACCGGCTCGGCGCAGTGCGGGAGCGCCGGGTCTTCGGATCGCTACTTCTTCGCCGCAAACGCCTTGATGCCCGCCGAATCCTCGGTGAAGACACTGTCGAGGAATCCCCGGACCATCGGTTCCAGCTGGGCGGCCGGGATTTGGTTCGACATGAACTCGCCGTACACGTCGATCCCCGTGCGGTTCCCCTTCGCGGTGTAGACGTTGAACATCTTCGATCCCGCCATCGGGCCCTCGATGACTTCGATCGCCATGCCGAGAGGCGGCACGATCGTGATCCGGTTCGCGACCTTGACCCAGTTTCCGTTCATGTTCTGCTCCATCGAGATTACCATCGAGTTCTCGCTGAGCTGCTTCATCTGTTGGTTGCGGGTCGAACGGTGGGACTGCCCGTGGGTTTCCTGGGACTGAACGTACTTCCAAACGATGTCGATCGGCGCGTCGAAGTGGCTTCCTTCGTCCTTGATGTGGACCATGCCTTCGGATGAAATTCCCCCTATAAGAGTCGGGCGGTCGAGCGACCCGTTCGCGGTCACGGGAGGCCCCTGTTCGTCGCCCGGCCTATCGGGGCCGGGAGCGACTTCCCCTCCGTTTCCTTGAGGGCGAAGCGTGTCGGAAGCCGGCCCCGTCGAACAGCTGGCGAAGCGTGGCCGTCCCCATCCCTCGCCCTAGGGGTGTCGGAAGTCGGGCCTGAGTGTCGAGCTGCTCCTCCGGGACAGTTCTTCGCGCCCTGGTGATCGCCTTCCGCGCCCGGGAATCGGACGCGGCGAAGACCCCGACCGCTTGGACCAGAGCGTCGAACTGGCGCGAGTCGGCGTCGGATACGAGTCGTACGGCCCCGTCGCCGAGGCTCAACGTGCGCCCCGCTTCGGGGGGACCCCTCGGGGTCGTTTCGAGAAGCTTCACCAGTCGGGAAAGCGCGACACGATCTGTAAGGTGTCCGAGGACCCAGGTCGCCGCGAGGCGGACCTCGGAATCGACGTCGTTCAGGGCATTGCGGAGTCGAGGCAGCGCCCCGCGGGCGCCGATCTCCCCCAGCCCGTAGACCGCCCCTCGACGTACCCAGGCGTGCGCATCCCGAAGCAGAGGGAGGAGGCGCGCCTCATCCTCGGGATTGCCGAGCTTCCCCAGCGCGAGCGAGGCGGCCCCCCGGACCGACCACGACGGGTCGGAAAGCTTGGTCCTCGCCACGTCCGCGCCCCCGGGGGCGCGCATCTCCGCGAGAGCGTGCAGGGCGCAGACCCGAACCCACCGGCTCGGGTCGTCCGCTGCTCGGACGAGAGCGCTCGCACCCTCCGGCGCCCCGATCCTGCCGAGCGCGATCAGCAGCGCCGGCCGCTCCCAGGGGTCGGAATGGCGTAGAAGGGTCAGCAAGGCGTCGACCCCGTCCCTGTCCCGCCGGACGCCGGCAACGATCGCCGCCGCGATGCGGACTCGGCGGGCCGGATCCCGAAGGAATCGTCGAACCTTCTCCGCCGCCTGAGGGTCCCCCGTCCGTTCGAGGGCCAGGACCGCTTCCCTTCGAACCCGGTCCGACTCGTCGTCGAGCGCGCCCTCGAGCGCCGGCCCGCTGGAAGGGTCGCCGATCCGCCCTAGGGCCATGGCGCACGCGTTGCGGACCAGGGCGCTCTCGTCCTGTGTGAGGTGGTGCGTCAGCGCCTTCGTCGAGCGCCGGTCTCTCAGCCAGGAGAGTGCGTAGCCCGCCTGGGCGCGAACGCGCCAGTCCGGGTCCTCGAGAGCCTGCTCGAGCGCCTTCCGACTCTTCGGTGACCGTAGCGATCCCAGCCCGGAAGCTGCGCGTACGCGGATGCCCGGGTCGGAGCTTTGAAGGGCCGCTTCGAGCTGTACGCGGGATGCCGGGTCGTCCGTTCCGGGGAAACGAGGCAAAGCTCCGCGAGCACCTTCCGGCTCGGAATTCGGAACCTCCTCCACGGGTACCCGTGGCTCGTGGGCGGAGCGTCGTGACGCCGGGCTGCCTTCGCGGCGAGGGGGCAACAGCTTCCCTTCGTTCCTAACCGAAGCCGTGGGGCTGTGGCGGTCTTCAGCTCGCGTCACGAGCGTGAAACTTCCCCTCCCCCCATCGCCGCTCCTACCTCGGCGCCAGCGCCGTGTCCGCCCACACGCCAAGCCCATCCTTCGTGGGAACGGAACCGGGCATCTTGGAGCTCACGTTCGTCGTCCCTCCCCGGGTCGACGCGTCCGCAAGGGCCATCGGCCGGGACCGGGTCGATCGTTGCTCCTTCCCGCTCTTTAGGCTGGCCCCTCCGTTTCGCGGCAGATTGGGAACGCCGACCCTAAGTAGAGGAGTTTCTTGGCCACCGCCCGAGGTCCTCGCATGGTTCAGGTGGACATTGAGCTCGCGAAGTGCACGGGTTGCGCCCACTGCCGTGACGTCTGCCCGGTGAACGTCTTTGAGCTCAAGCCCCGAGATCAGTTTCCGGACCTGGTCGACGATGCGACGGTCGCTGCGAAATTCCAGTTCCGTGGCGAGAAGTCGGTGGTCGTTCACGGACCGGACTGCATCGTGTGCGAGGCGTGCCTCTTCGAATGCGAGGGGGAATGCATCCTGATCACCGACGACGAAGGAAAGGTGCACACCTCGACCTACAAGTGAGCCGGGGTCGACCTCCTCAATCCGCGGGCTCGCCGGTGCCGGTCGGCTTCGTGCAAGCTACCGGGGAGTCGAATCCGACCCCGCCGGAGTCGGTGCGGGAACGCTCGTAGGGAAATCCCGCGGTAGGGCGCGGACCTCGCGCCAAGTGTAGATCATCGTGGGTATCGCCATCGCGACGAGGACCAGGATCACGACGAACGCGCCGGGATCGAAGGAGACGTTCGAGTTGTACCAGCCGGTCCAGTAGACCGGTCCGAACGCGATGAACGCGAGCCCCCCGAGCAGGAGAGTCCGGGCACCGACCAAGCGACCGAAGTGCGCGATCCGGTTCGGGCCAACCCTCTTCGCGATCTGAAGCGTTTCGCCGAAGAAAAAGCCGGTGAACATCAGGACGACGAACGTGCCGAGTCCGAAGAGCGTCCCCGGAAGCCAGCCGACCGCCCAAAGGCCGTTCGCGACCAGGAACGGTATTGCGAGGAGGTAGATCCACGTCGAGAGGATCCCCGAGTCCGTGCCGAATCCCGAGATGAACCCGTGGATGACGCACCAATGGGTCGGGACCTCGCCGGTCGGGCTCTTCGGCGTGCCGTCCTTGTTGGTGTGCTTGGCGAGGTCGTTCCGCGAGAGCCTCATCATCGGGTGGAAGTGGGGGACCTTGTCCTTGAGGATGAGATAGCCGGCGATCGCCATCGCGGCCCCCACGGCGATGTAGACGGGACCGTTGACGCTCGTGTCCTGCGTCGCGAGGTTGAACCCCCAGATCCCTATCGCGGCGGCGAGGGCCAGGTAGACGATCATGCTCATCAGGGCGCGCTGGCACGTGAAGGCGAGGGAGAACCATGCCCCCGATCGGATCCCGCCTCGACCGGTCGTCGTACCGACCGAGTAAGCGAACGTGATCGGCCACGTGTGCTCGTCGGGGATGATCCCATGCAGCATGCCGAGACCGAAACAGCCGGCGAGAAGGTAGCCGAGGGTCGCGGTGTCCACGATCAGTCGCCTCCTTGCGGCGAACGGCAGGGGGCGATCGGCTCGCCGTGGGGACAGACCTTGGGGTGGCTTTCGGCCTGACAGAGCGATTCCACCGTGCGATGCGAGATCGCGAGGTCGACCTCGCGCGCCGCCGAGCAGGAGTCCTCCGGTGAAAGTCCTGCGTCGGCGAACAGAGTCTCGGCCACGCGGTGATGCCGTACGTACTCCCGCAGGCAGGCGGCACCGTAACGGCTGAGGCGGGTCTTCCCGCGCTCGCGGGTCACGAGCGCGAGCGACTCGAGCGCCGCGAGGTGGCCCAGGGCCGTGGGCGGGCGTACCCGGAGAACCTTTGCGAGGCGCTTCAACGGCACGCCCCGCTCGGAGGTCGCCATGAGTCCGACGTGCCGGAGCGTGTCGAGTTGCTTACGGGTGAGGCGTTGCAACGGTTCCATCGGGAGGGGGTGACCGCGGTAGGATATAACGATTAGGTAATCCCTAATATTCGTACAAGGCTAACCGCTTCTCTGACGGTGATCACCGGCTGGGACCCCGAAGCCGGCCGATCCCGGGCTCCGCGTCCGCTCGCTTGGAGAGCCGCTGCTCGGGTCACGCGTCGGTCGGGTCCCGGTGCTCGCGGCGTGCGTCGGTCCCCTCGTCCCGGATCCCAGGTGCGGCCTTCTCGGCGCGCGGACCGCTATGAGTGCGGGGACTCGAATCAGAGCCAGACAGCCAGCAGCAGTTCGTCGACGGGCTTCCTGTCCAACATGACTTGACCTCGGAGCTGCCCTTCGCGCACGAACCCCAACGTTCGATAGAGCGCTCGCGCGTTCCTGTTGGTCGCGAACACCCCGAGAGTGACCTTTCGGATTCCGACCGACCGGGCCCAGCTAAGTCCGGCCCGCATCATGGCCTTCCCGAGGCCCAACCCCCGAACGTCCCTTCGGAGGGCGATACCACAGCTCGCCACGTGCCGATTGTTCGATTGGCGGCCGCGGGAGAAGTCCGCAGTGCCTCCTATCTTCCCGTCGACGATGGCTACGAGGTAGAGCCTGGATTCGCCGTCGGCTCTCCGGAGTATGGCCTTCTCTTCCTTCAGGGTCACGTTCAGCCGTTCTGTCATGAGGTAGACACGCTCGGCGCCGACGGCATTGACGTGGGAGATCACCGCCTTCGCATCCCGTGGCCGCGCTCGGCGAATCAGGGCGATCCGTCCATCACCCAGACGGACCCGTGTCGAGCGGAACACGATTCATGACGCCCTCGGTGAGAATAAGGCTCTGGTAGCCCAGCGCGGGGGGACGAAGCGTGGTCGCCATACCGTGCTTCGGGAACGGGCCTGGGTGTGACGGGCCCGACCTCAATCCTTAACTCGCCCCGGGCATCAACGACAGGAGCCGGAATTCGCGATGAAGATACCAGCGGTGAAGCCCCCGGTCCCCGGCGCGGCGATTCGCGTCTCGGCCGAGGGCCACGAGGTCGCGGTGTTCAACGTCGGCGGTCTCCTGTTCGGCGTGGATGCCCGATGCACCCACGTCGGAGGGCCGATGGATCGCGGGTCGGTCGCGGGAACGGTCGTCACCTGCCCGCTCCATGGCTCACAATTCGACTTGCGAACGGGGGCCGTCGTCCGGGGACCGGCCTCTCGACCTCTGAGAGCGTATCGAGTCCGGGCGGAAGGCGATGGACTTGTCCTCGACCCCGCCTAGGAGACGCGCTCTTAGGGCCGTCTTGGTGCTCGGTTCCCGGTGACCCGCGCCGATAGCCGCGGACCGTCGTCGATCCGATCGTTTCGGGGCGCCCGACCGGGGCGTTGGGGGCTAGAAGTGGACAGGCGGCTCGCACACCGTTGGGATTGCGCAACGCTATCCGGTGGGCGTTGACGTCCGGAGACCCAATCCACGTCGCGGGTCTCCTCTCGACAACCACGAATCGTACGCCCTTCCGACGGTTCTTGTGGGCGGGTCCGTCGGTTCGGGGCGAAACGATATCTGTGGGCGAAGGTCGCGTTCCCCAACCGCAGCTCCCACCAGCCTTTCCTACAGTCCGTGCCTCTCCGTCGACTATGACCGACCTGGACCTGACGTGCATCAACACGATCCGGTTTCTAGCGGTCGATTCGGTGGAGAAGGCGAAGTCCGGTCATCCGGGTCTGCCGCTCGGCGCCGCCCCGATGGCGTACGTCCTGTGGGATCGTTTCCTTCGGCACAACCCCGTCGACCCGCACTGGCCCGACCGGGACCGGTTCGTGCTGTCGGCCGGACATGGTTCGGCGCTGCTTTACGCGCTCTTGCATCTCACGGGATACGACCTACCTCTGGACGAGCTTGAGCGGTTCCGACAGTGGGGCAGCCGCACGCCCGGACACCCGGAGCACGGCCGCACCGCGGGCGTAGAAGCCACGACGGGTCCGCTTGGCCAGGGGTTTGCGATGGGCGTTGGGATGGCGATCGCCGAGCGGCACCTTGCTTCCGTGTTCAACCGCGACGGAATCCCTCTCGTCGACCACCGGACGTATGGCATCGTATCCGACGGAGACCTGATGGAGGGGATCTCCTCGGAAGCGGCGTCGTTGGCGGGTACCCTTGGACTCGGGAAGCTGATCTACCTCTACGACGACAACCACGTCTCGCTCGAGGGCCCCACGCTGTGGGCGTTCACCGAAGACGTGCCGGCTCGCTTCGAAGCTTACGGCTGGCAGGTCCTGCGCGTCTCCGATGGGAACGACCTAACCGCGATCGACGCAGCGCTTCGAGGGGCCCGGACCGAGACCCGGAGGCCATCGCTGGTCTGCGTTCGCACGCACCTGGGTTACGGGAGCCCCGTCCAGGACACGCGAGAGGCCCACGGGGAGGCGCTCGGACCGGAGAACCTGCGTGCTACCAAGGAGAAGCTCGGGTGGCCTCTCGAACCCACGTTCCTCATCCCCGACGAGGCGCGCGAACACTTTCGCGAGTCCCTGAAACGAGGGGCTCGCTGGCAGAAGGAGTGGGAAGACGTCAGGAACCGGCTCCGGGCGATCTCGTCGGAGAGCGTGCAGCGGTACGACGAACAGGTCGCCGGCGTCCTGCCGAACGGCTGGTCCTCGGCGCTGCCCATCTTCACGCCGGCCGACGGTCCGATCGCGACCCGCGATGCGTCCCAGAAGGTGCTCGGTGCGCTCGCGCCGAAGATCCCGGCGCTCGTCGGCGGGGCTGCCGACCTCTCGCCGTCGACGAAGACCTTACTTCCCGGCGCCCCCGACTACTCCTCTTCCGATGCCCTCGGCCGCAACTTCCATTTCGGCGTGCGCGAGCACGCGATGGTGGCCTGCTTGAACGGAATGGCTCTCCATGGCGGGCTGATCCCCTACGGCGGTACCTTCCTCGTCTTCTCCGACTACGCGCGAGGTGCCGTTCGCCTCGCCGCGCTGCAGCGGACCCATGCGATCTTTGTCTTCACCCACGACAGCATCCTCCTGGGCGAAGACGGGCCGACCCACCAACCGATCGAACACCTCGCGGGGCTGCGAGCGATCCCCGACCTCGCCCTGTTTCGGCCTGCCGACGCGAACGAGAGCGTCGCCGCCTGGAAGGTGGCGCTCGAGCGCCGCGGCCCGACGGCCCTCGTGTTCACCCGCCAGAAGCTCCCGGTGATGGATCCGACGCGCTATCCGATCGCGGAGGGCGTGCCGCGAGGCGGCTACGTCCTCTCCGATGCGCCGTCCGGCCCCCCTCAGGTCGTCCTGGTCGCGACGGGGTCCGAGGTCCCGCTGGTCCTGGAGGCCCAGGGTCGTCTCGCCCAGCGTGGCGTCCGGACGCGGGTCGTCTCTCTTCCATGCTGGCGACTGTTCGACGAGCAGCCGGCAACTTACCGGGACTCGGTCCTGCTACCGGGCGTACCCAAGGTCTCGGTGGAAGCCGGGGCGACGCTCGGATGGTCGCGCTACGTCGGATCGACCGGCGAGTCGCTCGGAATCGACCGATTCGGAGCCTCCGCGCCGGGCCCTGTGCTTCAGAAGGAGTTCGGCTTCACGGTCGAACGGGTCATCGAATTGACGGAACGGGTGCTCGGTAGCCACCGCGCATCGAGCCCTCCGTGACCGCGCTCGCCGACCTTAGGGCTCACGGGCAATCGCCGTGGCTCGACTACATCCGTCGGAGCCTGCTCACGAGCGGCGAGCTCAAGCGGATGGTCGAGCACGACGGGATCACGGGCGTGACCATCAACCCGACGATCTTCGAGAAGGCGATCGCCGAAAGCCAGGACTACAACGAGGCGTTGAAGGAACTCCTAGCGCGCGATCCCGAGCTCGACCCGGCCGAGCTCTACGAGAGGCTGGCCGTCCAGGACGTGCGCCTCGCGGCCGACGTCCTCCGCCCGGTCTTCGACCGCACCGGTGGAGCGGACGGGTTCGTCAGCCTCGAGGTCGGGCCGGGGCTGGCGCACGACACGGCGGGAACGGTATCCGAGGCACGCCGGCTCTGGGGTGAGGTCGATCGGCCGAACCTGCTCATCAAGGTCCCCGGAACGAGAGAAGGCGTGCCCGCCATCGAGCAGCTGCTTTCCGAGGGCGTCAACGTCAACGTAACGCTCCTGTTCTCCCTCGCACAGTACGAGGCGGTCGCGAGAGCGTACGTCCGGGCCGTTCCGCGTTCCCCGGACCCGACCAGGGTCGCGTCGGTCGCCTCCGTCTTCGTCAGCCGGGTCGACACGGCCGTCGACCGCGCGCTCGCCGCGTCGGCCCGGCCGGAGGCCGCCAAGCTCCGGGGGACGATCGCCATCGCCAACGCCCGGGCGATCTATGCGAAGTTCCAGGAGATCTTCCATGGGCCGTCGTTCGCCCCGTGGAGCGCTCGCGGCGCCCGCCCGCAGCGCCCCCTCTGGGCGAGCACGAGCACGAAGGACCCGCACTACCGAGACACTCTGTATGTCGAGGAGCTCATCGGTCCCGAGACGGTCGACACGATACCCCCGGCGACCCTCACCGCTTTCGAAGATCACGGCGTGGTCCGAGGGGACACGCTCGGAGAGGGTCTTCCGGAGGCGCGTCATCGGCTCGAGCTGGCCGGGGCCGTAGGAATCGACCTCGCCCGAATCACCGAGGAGCTGCAGACCGAGGGCGTCGCCCTGTTCGCGGAGTCCTACGCCCTCCTTCTCGCGACGCTGGCGACCAAGAAGAAGGCGATCCTCGCGGACCGCCTCGATCCTCAGTCGTTGAATCTCGGCTCCGACAGGGATCGAGTCCTTGGACGACAGAAGCTCTGGCAGGCGGACAAGGTGCCGGAACGCCTCTGGAGGCAGGATCCGACGCTGTGGCCTGCGGCTCCTCCCTCGGACGTGGCGGAGCGGATGGGATGGCTCGACCTCCCCGAGAGGATGCAGGATCAACTGGCCCGGCTCACCGCCTTCGTGGACGAGGTGCGTTCCGAACGGGTCCGACATGTCGTGGTCTTGGGGATGGGAGGTTCCAGCCTCGCACCGTTCGTGCTTCGCGCGATGTTCGGGAGCCGTCCGGGCTACCCCGACCTCGTGGTCCTCGACAGCACGCACCCGGACGCGGTCGCCGCGGTCCTTAGGAGCATCGACCCCGCGCGGACCCTCTTCCTCGTCTCGAGCAAGTCGGGAACGACCGCCGAGCCGATCGCCTTCTATCGGTACTTCTCGGAAGCCGTGCGCGCGAACGGAACTCCGCCGGGTCGCTCGTTCGTCGCCGTCACGGATCCCGGCACCCCGCTCGAAAAGCTCGCGCACGACGCAGGGTTTCGCGAGGTCTTCCTGGCCGTTCCGACCGTAGGCGGACGATACGCCGCGCTCACGATGTTCGGCCTCGTCCCCGCTGCGCTGATGGGCATCGACGTCCGCGCCCTCCTCGACCGGGCCCGGTCGATGGCCCGAGCGTGCGCCCCCTCGGTCCCCGCGACGGAGAACCCGGGGCTGGAGCTGGGTGCGGTGCTCGGAGAGCTTGGAGCTCACGGTCGCGACAAGCTCACGTTCCTCGCCTCCGGTAGCCTGGCTCCGTTTCCGGAGTGGGTGGAACAGCTGGTCGCCGAGAGCACCGGCAAGGTCGGGAAGGGGTTGATCCCCGTCGTGGACGAGCCGCGGGTCTCGCCGGAGCACTACGGCCCGGACCGGTTGTTCGTGGAGATCCAGGACGGGGGGTCGCCGGTCCCCGGCCTCGCGGCGCAGACCGCTCTTCTCGAAAACGCCGGTTTCCCCCTCGTACGCATCCGCACCGCGGACCGGCTGTCCGTCGGGGAGGAGTTCTTCCGCTGGGAGATGGGGGTGGCCAGCGCGGGGATCGTACTCGGGATCGACCCTTACGATCAGCCCGACGTCGAGCTCGCGAAGGAGCTGGCTCGGAAGGAGATGGCTCATCCCGCCGGAGCCGTCGGGCCGGACGCGGCGGTCGGCGTTCGCCCCGAGGAGCCGGCCGCGTTCCTTCCCGCGGTTCGGCGCTGGCTCGCCTCCTGCCGGCCCGGCGACTACGTCGGGATCCAGGCGTATCTCGCGCCCACGGACGAGACCTCCGCGGCGCTCGAGAAGATCCGCCGGCAGCTCCTCGAACGACTCAACGTCGCCACCACCTTCGGGTACGGCCCGCGGTTCCTCCACTCCACCGGGCAGTTGCACAAGGGCGGACCGAACACGGGTCTCTTCCTCCAGCTGGTCGACTCCCCCCGGACCGACATTCCGGTTCCGGGTGCCGGGTACACCTTCGGGGAACTGATTCGGGCCCAGTCGCTCGGCGATTACCGGGCCCTTCAGCACAAGCAGCGGCGTATCCTTAGGGTCGAATTGGGCGCCGACGTGCGGAGCGGTCTCAACCGCCTCTCCGAGGCGCTCCATGCGTAAGGTCGCGCTCCTCCTGTGGGACGTGGGTGGGGTCCTCCTCTCGAACGGCTGGGACCGGGCGGCCCGCGCGGCGGCGGCCTCTCGTTTCGACCTCGACCCCGCGGAGCTCGAACGGCGGCACCAGCTCGTGGACGCCGCGTTCGAGACCGGACGGATGGACGCGGCGGGCTACCTCGCGTCGACCGTCTTCTACGAGCCTCGACGGTTCTCGCCCGACGCGTTTCGGCAGTTCATGTTCGACCGGTCCCGGGCCAACGCTCCCGCGCTCGCGACGGCCCGAGCGCTGCGGTCCGCCGGGAGGTTCGTCATGGCGGCGCTGAACAACGAGTCTCGCGAACTGAACGAGCACCGAATCCGAACGTTCGGCTTGAACGAGGTGTTCCACGTCTTCTTCAGCTCCTGCTACACCGGGTATCGCAAGCCGGAGCCGGCGGCGTTCCGCAACGCGCTCGATCTCGCTCAACGCGCCCCCGACGAGACCCTCTTCCTCGACGACCGGCCCGAGAACATCGAGGCCGCCGCTCGCCTCGGCCTGCGGACCGTTACGGTGCGCGATCCCGGGCGGCTGGGGGAGGAGTTGGCTCTCGCCGGCGTCGCGGTGGGGTAGGAGGAGAACGATGGAACTCGGGATGGTTGGACTCGGAAAGATGGGCGCGAACATGACCCTGCGGCTGGTCCGGGGAGGACACCGCGTCGTAGGCTTCGCCCGGACGAAGGCCGTGGTCGATTCGGTGGTGGCGCAAGGGGCCCTCGGGGCGGGCTCGCTCCCGGATCTCGTTCGACAGCTCGCCCCGCCCCGGATCGTTTGGTTGATGATCCCGTCGGGAGCGCCGGTCGACCAGACCCTCGAACAGCTCCGTCCGTTGCTGGCCGCCGGCGACCTCGTCGTCGACGGGGGCAACTCCTACTATCGCGACACGCTGCGGCGAGCGAAGCTCGTCACGGAGTGGGGATTCCGGTACGTCGACGTCGGTACGAGCGGAGGCATCTGGGGGCTCGACGAGGGCTACTCGATGATGGTCGGGGGGGACGCCGCCGACGTCGAGCGGATCCGGCCGATCCTCGAGACGCTCGCCCCCGGACCGAAGCTCGGTTGGGGTCGCATGGGCCCCGTCGGCTCCGGACATTTCGTCAAGATGGTCCACAACGGGATCGAGTACGGATTGATGGAGGCGTACGCCGAAGGGTTCGCCGTCCTTCGGGCGAAGACCGACTTCGCCCTCGATCTCCACCAGATCGCCGACGTCTGGCGCTACGGCAGCGTGATCCGCTCGTGGTTGCTGGAGCTGACCGAGGCGGCCCTCGCGGAGAACCCTACCCTGGCCGGCATCGAGCCGTGGGTGGCCGACTCCGGCGAGGGACGGTGGACGGTCACGGAAGCGATGGAGCTCAACCTTCCCCTTCCGGTGATCACCCTCGCCCTCCAGGCACGCCTTCGGTCGCGCGAGGCCGACCCGTTCGCCGAGCGGCTGCTCGCGATGATGCGCAACAAGTTCGGCGGACACGAAGTGAAGCGGGAGAGTTAGCATGGTCAGCCCCGGACCGGAGCGGCACCTGTTCGTCGTGTTCGGCGCCACCGGGGACCTGATGCAACGCAAGCTCTTGCCCGTCCTCTACCGGCTCAGCTCCGGGGGCCGGCTTCCGGGCGGGACCGTCGTCTTGGGCGTTGCGCGCCGTCCGATGGACGACGCGGGATTCCGTGCGATGGCCACCGCGTCGCTCCTCGCGGGCCACGTCGGTTCACCCGAGTCGGTGGGCGCCTTCTGCGCCGGGACCCTCTTCTACCAGGCGGTCCCCGACGAGAGCGCGCCGAGCTTCGCGGGTCTCCGCACGCGGATCGAGCAGCTCGAGAAGGACCAAGGTCTCGAGGGGAACCGGATCTTCTATCTCGCGTTACCGGGGGAGGCGTTCGGGCCCACGCTCACGGGGCTCGGGGCCGCCGGCCTCAACGCTGGCCCCGGCTGGACGCGCGTCGTGATCGAGAAACCGTTCGGCCGCGACCTCGCCTCGGCGCGGGAGCTCAACCGGATCGCGCGCCGGTACTTCGAAGAGCGGCAGATCTACCGGATCGATCACTATCTCGGCAAGGAGACCGTCCAGAACCTGATGGTGTTCCGTTTCGCGAACATGTTCATCGAGTCGCTCTGGAGCCGGGAGCGGATCGACCGTGTCGAGATCACGGTCGCCGAACGCCTGGGGGTCGAGGGCCGCGCGGCGTACTACGAGGAATCGGGGGCGCTGCGCGACATGGTCCAGAACCACGTGACGCAGATCCTGACCCTGGTCGCGATGGAGCCTCCGGCGACCCGGGACGAGGACTCGATTCGGAACGAGAAGGTCAAGGTCCTCCAGAGCGTCGTGCGGATCGCTCCGGGGGACGTCGTTCGCGGACAGTACGTCGCGGGGACCCTCGATGGCGAAGCGGTCCCCGGGTACCGGCAGGAGCACGGCGTCGCACCCCGGTCCGAGACGGAAACGTTCGTCGCGCTCCGCCTCAAGATCGCCAACTGGCGCTGGCAGGACGTCCCGTTCTTCCTCCGGACGGGAAAGCGCATGCCGGCGAAGGCGAGCCGGGTCGTGCTGACGTTCAAGGCGCCCCCGGTGACGTTCTTCCAGACGGCGGAGGAGTACAACGCGAACCCGGACCGGATCTCGATCCTCATCCAGCCCGACGAGGGGTTCGAGCTCGCGTTCGAGGTCAAGGTACCCGGCCGAGAGATCCGAGTGCAGACCCATCGGATGGTGTTCCACTACGCGAACGTCTTCGGCGAGCTTCCGGACGGGTACGAGACGCTCCTCCTGGACGTGATGCTCGGGGACCCGACGCTGTTCGTGCGCGACGACGAGGTCGAGGAGTCGTGGCGCCTCTACGACCCGCTCCTTCGGGCTCCCCCTCCGCTCACGTTCTACCCGGCGGGCACGTGGGGGCCGGCCGAGGCCCGATCGCTCGTCGAGGGGTGGGGACACCGTTGGTTCCTCGAGTAGACCGCCGGGTTCAGGTCTATCCGGATCTCGCCGCCGCGAGCGCGGCCCTCGCGCGCCACCTTCGGGCGAGGGCGAGACTGTCGGTCCGAGATCGGGGCCGGTTCTCCCTCGTCCTCTCCGGGGGGCACACTCCGGTCGCGCTCTACCATCGCCTGGGGGTCCGCAACGGAGCGGGTTGTCCGTGGCGGGCGGTCGAGGTCTTCTTCGCCGACGAACGGTGCGTTACCCCCCACCACCCCGACAGCAACTTTGGGACGGCCTGGAAACAGCTCCTCTCCCGTGTCCCGATCCCGCGTCGCCGCGTCCATCGGCTCCGCGGGGAGCTGAGGCCACCCTCGGAGGCCGCGTCCCGCTACGATCGCCTTATCGGCCCGATACTGCCCCCGGAGGGCGGCAGAGACCCTAAGTTCGACCTCGTGCTCCTGGGCCTCGGGGCGGACGGCCACACCGCTTCCTTGTTCCCACGCTCCCCCGCCGTCCGCGAGGTCCGTCGATCGGTCGTATCGGTCGGCCCCTCTCCCAGGCCTCCGCACGTGCCCCGGCTCACGCTGACAGTGCCGGCGCTCTCTTCGGCTCGAGAGGTCTGCTTCCTCGTTGCGGGAGGAGAGAAGGCGACGGCGGTCGCGCGCACCCTGGGAACCGCGCCGGAGGGGGACCTCCGATACCCGGCGAGCCGAGTGCGACCCCGGGGGCAGACGGTCTGGTTCCTAGACCGCGCGGCGGCGTCGCGACTTCCGCGGCGGAGCGCGTGAGCGCGTGCGAACGGGCGCACGCGGCCCCTTGTGCCGAGCGGGTCCGACGAGGCCGGTCCAGAGGCGTACTCCCCCGACGACGGCGTTCCGATTGTCGCCCCGCTCAGCGAGCGGAGGGAGCTCCTTGAGCTTGCGAACGTTGCCTCCTCCCAGCACGACGTAGTCGGGCTCGAGGGCCTGCGACAGCATCCTCGTGACCGTGAAGACCTCCTTCTGCCACTTCTTCCGACCGAGGCGCCGACGGCCGTCCTCGCCAAGATAATCCTCGTACGACTTGCCCTTCTTGTAAGGGAGATGAGCCACCTCCATCGGCTCGAGCCTCCCGTCCACGACCATCGCCGTGCCGAGGCCGGTCCCGAGCCCGAGGAAGAGCATTCGCGCACCGTGGTAGCTCCCGAGGGCCTGCATCGCAGCGTCGTTGATGATCCGCGTCGGCCGCCGGAAGGCCCTCGCGAAGTCGAACGCCACCCAACCCTTCCCGAGGTTCGCGGGCTCCGCTACGATGCGACCATGGACCACCGGCCCCGGATAGCCGATCGACACCGCGTCGAACCGCTCGCCGCGCAGTCGCGGGGCGATTCGCCGGAGCATCGTCTCGGGAGAGAGGCTCCGTCCGGACGGGATCCGGACCTCCCCCGCCCGATCCGAGAATGCGAGCTTGACGTGGGTCCCGCCCACGTCGAGGACCAGGATCCGTCTCTCGGTCGGCGATCGCCGAGGGTTCATGGCGTGCGCCCAACCCCCGGTTCCGAATAATACACCTCGGATGGCCCTCGTGCGGGAAGGTTCGGTCTCCTCCCCCCGTGGTCGAGCCGGCCGGGCCGAGCCCCTATATCCTGAAAAGGGGGTCGCCGGTCCCGGAGTGGGCCCGGGAGCGTCGATGAGCGGTGGCTCGTCCCTTTCAAGCCGGCGGAGTCCGGCCATGCATTACCGGGACCGGCGGAGATTGGTCGCCGCGGTCCTGTTCCTGATCGCCGCGGGATTGCTGGCGGGCGCCGTCAACGGAACCTGGTGGGAGGCAAGCCTCATTTCGACGTCCCCGGGAGGACCCCAGGTGCAGAGCGTTACGGTCTCCTACCAACTCACCGGGGCCATCGATTGTGCCATGGTCGGGTGGCACCCTCCGACTCCCTGCAACAACGTCACTTCCTCGTCCTCCGGAGGGGTGCGCGTGCTCGAGGCCGTGATCGATCCGGCGCTCGAGATCCTCGCTGGGGCCGCGGTCGTCGCCGCCGTGTTCTCCGGTCTGGGAGCCTACCTCGTCACGTTTGGCCGCCTCCAACTGACGCTGACGTTCGTACTCGTACTGGCGATCGTGGCGGCCTCGCTCGCGCTAGCGCTCGCGTCGATCGGTGTGTTCCCCGGACCCCAAGCCGCGGTGTTCTGCGAGCCGCTCTCGGGCAACCAGACGTCGTGCGGTTCGTTCTGGGGGAGCGTGACGCCCGGGTTGATCGCCCAAGAGTGCACGCGGTGCTTTCTGACGATGCAGTGGGGACCCAGTCTGCCATGGTACGCGACGGTCCTGGCCGTGGGCCCGTTGCTGGGAGGCTGGTATCTCCTCTGGATCGGACGCAAGGGTCCCTTCACGAGGGACGAATTGGTGGCGTGGTCACGGGAGAACCGGCCGGTGAGCCTGGCCGCCCCCACCCCCGTGTACTCCTATCCGACGGGCCGGCCGTCGGGGCCCGTGCCGGAGAAGACGGACCGGCCGGCGGCCGGTCTCGACATCGGCCCCAGCCGCCTCCCCGGCGGGGGCGCGTGGAAGTGTCCGAGTTGCCGGACGGTCAACTCCCCGTGGGCGCAGCGGTGCGCGCTGTGCGGAACTCCGCCGCCGGAACCCGACAGCCTGTCCTCTCTCAGCTCACCGTAACTCGGCGCGCCCGAGGAGCCGCGGCTCGGGAACTTCCGCCCGGCTCGACCGGGGCCTGGACCCGAGCCGTCGGCGAGATCCGGAACGATGCGACCGCGCCGGGGTGCGGCCGACACGGGGCTCCCCGGATTCGAACTCCGTGGATCGACTCGGTCACCGGTCCGTCTGAACGGGAGCCGTCTCTGCTGGGGCGAGCCGGCTCTTTAGCGCGGCTGCTCCGCGCACGGCTGGGCGCCAGATCGATCCCTTCTCCCGATCGAGCCGACCGCCGTGAAGGGGGTTGCGGCCGAACGCAGGGCCCGGAAGCGCACGTTGCGTGACCCACCGTGGCAAACCTCCGGGCCGCCGGAGGTTTGCTCGCTAGCTGCCGGGGAGGCCCGGTTGAACGGAGAACGGGATGTAGAGGTTCGCGTTGAGGTTCGTCAGCTCGGCGAGGGTCGTTGCCCCCGGGACCACGACCTGGGTTGCCGGCTTGCCGAGGGCCCCGTAGATCGGATTCCCGCCCGTGAAGGTCGCGTTGGCGCTGGCCATGGCGTTCGTCGAGGTGGTGAGGGCGCGCTCGAGCGCGGCATAGCTCGTGAGACAGTTTCCCGTCGGGTCGGTAAGGTTCGAGGCGACACCCCTCGTGCACGTCGCGCTCGTCGCTCGGGCGGGGCCCAACGCTCCCTCGTCCGAAGGGTTCAAGCCCTGGGCCTACATCGATTCCTGATGAGACCCGGCGGGATCGCTGTCGTCGTGATCGTTGTCGCGGTGAGCGGTCTTCTGCCGCTCGGTTCGGCCGGTTCGCCTGCCCACGCTTCGTCGCGCAACTCGATCGTCCCCGGCTACCCCTCGGTCTCGCCCGCCTCCTCCGCCTCGCCCCCGGGGCCCTGGCCGACGTACATGGCCAACGTGGAACGAACCGGGGCGAACTTTCTGGAACGCTCGATCGCTCCGTCGAACGTCTCGGAACTTCGACCGGTCTGGTCCGTCTCGGACAACGGGTCCGATTTCAGCGCGCCCATCGTCGTCGGCGGGAACCTCTATTTCGGCTCGTGGAACGGCAACGAGTACGCCGTGAACGCCACCACCGGTGCGGTAGAGTGGAGCGATTACCTTGGGACGGACCCGAGCTGCGGAGGTTACACTCCGATGGGCATCTCGTCGACGGCAGCCTACTCCAACGGAACGCTCTATCTGGGTGGGGGCGACGGGTACTGGTATGCGCTCAACGCGACGACCGGCGCCGAGCAGTGGCGGTTCCTGGCAGGGGCCGGTGCCGATGGATTCTACGATTGGGCGAGCGCCCTCGTCCACGGCGTCTCTCTCTACATCGGGATCGCGAGCTGCTTTGACAGTCCGCTCGTACCTGCGGGCCTCCTCGAGCTCAACATCAGCGGGTCGCCCACGGTGACTCACCAGTTCAATTCGACCCCTCCGAACTCGACCGGCGAGTCGATCTGGACCACGCCCGCGCTCGACCCGGAGAACGACACCGTTTGGTTGACGACCGGGAACGAGAATCCTCCAGGCTATCCTGTCTACGCGAACGCAGTCGTCGGACTGAACGCCACCACCCTGAACGTCAGCGGCTCGTGGCAGGTCCCCAACGTCGCGGGAACGGATTCGGATTTCGGCTCCACCCCCACGTTGATCCAGGCCGGTGCGGGGCTGCCGTTGGTGGTCGCGACCGACAAGAACGGCGTCGCGTATGCCCTGAATCGGAGCAACGTCAGCGCGTCCGGAGGCTGGGCGCCCGTTTGGAACCTTACCACGGGAGGCGGGTTCTCCGGTGGGGCGTTCGACGGCCATACCCTCTACCTCGCCGGGGGCAGCGACGTCTACGCGGTGAACCCAGAGAACGGGAGCGTCCTCTGGACCGCCGGCATGGACGGAGGCGGCACGATACTCGGGTCGCTTTCGTGGGCCAACGGCCTCGTCTATGCCGTGGGCGGAAACGAGGTCGAGGCGATCGCCGCCTCGAACGGGACGGTTCTGTGGAGCTTTTCCCTTCCTTCCGGACAGAACGGAGTGACGGAACCGGTCGTCGCGAACGGGTGGCTTTACGTCGCCAGCGGCGACTACGGGACCCAAGGGTATCTGACGGCGTTCTCGCTCCCCGGCCCGGCCGACTACGCCCTCAACTTCCAGGAGAGCGGGCTGCCGGCCGGGAAGGCCTGGTCCGTGAGCGTAGGGGGTTCCGTCGCGCAGACGACCGCGGGTTCGTGGACGAGCTACGAACCGAACGGGACGTACGCGTATCTGGTTCGCGGCCCGGCAGGCTACCGACTCTCCGGCAGCCTCCCTGGGATCCCAGCGGTCGGGAACCTCACGGTGCACGGCGGGAACCTCACGGAGACGGTCCACTTCGTGCGGGGACCGACGCGTACGCTCACCTTTCACGCCACGGGACTCATTCCCGGCACGACGTGGTGCGTGACGGTGGGGTGGACGGGTTGCACGACCCGTGGAACCCTAGCCGTGACAAACCTGACGCCGGCGACCTACCCTTACGCGCTGACGACGCCTAGCGGATACGCGGCCCACGTGAAGGTCAACGGGCAACCCGCATCGTCCATCGGCTGGGTGAACCTAGCGAACCGAGGGTCCACGATCGCAGCGAAGTACGCTCCGGTACTCTATTCGCTGACGTTCAACGAGACCGGGCTCGCCGGGGGGAAGACGTGGCATCTGAAGGCGACCTGCACGGTCCCCAAGAAGAACGACTCGAGCTGCTATGGGATGACGGCGAGCGGAAGCGACCGGGCCTCGTCCGCGGGTGGCACGATCCAGTTGATGCTCCGGAACGGGACCTACGCGTGGAAGATCACCCCGATCAGGGGTTACGAGTTGGAGTGGAACGGTGCCATCGACCCGACGTGGTCCGGGACGGTCTCGATGGATGCTCACCCGCACGGTGCGGTCGTGGCGATCCTCGGACGCTGAGGTTGGGAGCTTTCCCAATGTCGAAGGAGGTTTTCCTCCAGCGGACGCTCAACTTCCGAGCAAGCTCGGTCCGACGGAACCGCTCCGATTCCCGGAATGCCGTTCGTCGCTTAGAGCGCGCCTACGGGCGGCTCCGACGGAGCCTTTCCGGACCTTTGGGCGCGTGGCGACTTCGATCTGCTAACGGAAGGTTGGCCCAGTCCGACCCACGGTGAAACACGGTTTGATTGTGGGTCTCGCGCACCACGCCATCGTCAGAGAACTTAGCGTGGAGCCCTGGTAGATGTGTAAGGGTCTCAGAGCAGTCGTGCGGGGAGGTTAGAGGATCCCGGGCTTACGAAAGGCGACGCGACTTCTCGGTGGCCGCCGGACTAGCGCAAGGTGCCCCTTTCCGACGCACCTAAGGGCGGTCGGCTTCCTTGGCTCAAGGCCTCACCCTCCCTCGCACCATGGGCGTGGGATCGAAGTCCTGGATTACGTCAGTAGCACGACGGGAGGGGTTGAAGAACCTAGTCCCCGGTGCATTATCCGCGCCGGCCCCTGCTCGTGAGACGGGCGGGCGGAGAGCATGACCACGGATGACGAGCTTCTCCAAGGTCTTCCTCACCGCCATCTGACCTGGAACACGCCGCTTTCCGAACGGCACGCCGATCGTCTTCTCACGTCGCTTCAAATCGCGCAGGGCGCTCGTCTGGTCGACTTAGGTTGCGGCGGGGCCGAACTCCTGTTGCGCGCGCTGGCCAGTTCACCTCAATTGTCAGGAGAAGGTGTCGATCTCGATTCGGCGGATCTGAAGGGGGCCCGAGCGAACGCCGCAGCCCGCGGGTTGGCCGATCGGGTGAAGTTCCTCCACGGCGACCTCATCGAGTACTCCGGAACTGCCGACCGAGTCATCTGCATCGGAGCCGATCACGCGTGGGGAAGCGTCGAGGCGGCGCTTTCCGGCTTGCGTCCCAGGGTCTCCGCCGGCGGGCTGCTCCTGTTCGGATGCGGGTACTGGGTTCGCCCTCCCTCACTCCAACTCGTTGAAACCTTCGGAAACCTCCCCCCTTCCTTTGAGGCGCTCCTATTGCTGGCCCGATCCTCGGAGTGGACGGTGTTGTCCGCCGATTCGGCAGATTTGGAGGAGTGGGACGAGTTCGAGGCGGCGTGGAGGCAAGACCTAGACGATATCGCCGCACGAGAGCCCTCTACCTCTCTCGGGCAGCGAGCCCTCCGCCTGGCGAGGCAACGTCGAGAGGAATATGAACGCGGGTATCGGGGCGTTCTGGGTTTCGCCTACTTGATTCTTTCCCGAACGGAGAGATCCGGCTCTGAACGTACCACCACTCCAGGACCTGGAGAGCGCGAGTTCACGACATTAGGCAACCACTGACAGCTTCTCACGGCCGCGTTGTAGCATTCCAGAAGGGGCATTCCGCACATGGCGTGGCGTCAACCAAGCGACCGTTAGGCTACAGTCCCGATGCGTCGGCCATCTACCTCATACACCGCGAGTCGAATGTGGTGGTACGATGGAGAGCCTTCATCAGGGGGAGGCCAAGGCGGTCGCGAAGACCACAGGTCCGCCCGCTACCAGAGCAAGTCTTCTCTCCGACCTCCGGAGATTGGGTCTGGCAGCCGGTTCAACGGTCCTGGTCCACTCCTCGCTGAGCGCCCTTGGGTGGGTTGTGGGGGGGGCTGAGGCGGTTGTCTTGGCGCTTGAGGATGCCGTGGGGAACGCTGGAACCTTGATGATGCCTGCCTACTCGATGAACGCTCCCGAACCGTCACTCTGGAGAAATCCTCCGGTCCCCGAGTCCTGGTGGGAGACCGTGCGGAACGAGTGGCCGCCCTTTGATCGAGACCTCTCGCCCGCCGTGCGACTCGGAACGATCCCCGAGACGTTCCGCCATCAGCAGGGCACCGAGCGGAGCGACCATCCGAACCACTCATTTTGCGCCCGCGGGCCGAACGCGCGCCCTCTCCTCCACAATCATTCCCTTGACGACAGTATGGGAGAGGCTTCTCCGCTGGCAAGGCTTTACGAACTTGACGGGCAGGTGCTGCTCCTCGGCGTGGACCACTCGTCGAACAGCTCCCTCCATCTGGCGGAGTACCGCGCCCAGTGGCCGGGAAAACATGCGATGCGACCTTTCAAGGCGCGGGTGCGGCTTGATGGATCGACGACGGAGGTGCTGCTTCATGACCTCGAGTTGAACAGCGACGACTTTGGAAAGCTGGGCGAGGAGTTCGAGACCAACCCCGGCGCGGTCCGAGGGGGTCTTGTGGCTCGTGGGACCGGGCGACTGATGGACCATCGTGCCCTGGTTGATTATGGGATACGTTGGCTCGAGCGGCATCGGCTGTCCGGGTAGGGCCCGGATTTGCCGTTTCAGTACCGGTAAGACAACCGACCGGTTGACAACGTCTTCTCTTCAGGCCACAATCCATGGCTCCGGGTGAGTTTCCGCGATGGAGCTGGTCTACCACGTCACTCCGGACGACATGGTGGTCGGACTGGTCGAGCGCGACCGGGCGCATTCCGAGGGCATTCTCCACCGGTCCGGAGTGGTATTTCTCTCGCGATCTGACGGTCGGGTCCTCGTCCAGCACCGAAGTCCCCGGAAGAAGACATTCCCGGATCGATGCGACGCTTCCTGCGCATTCCATGTCGCTTACGGGGAGAGCTACGAAGATGCCGCCCAGCGCGAGCTGGCCGAAGAGTGTGGCCTCTCGGCCTCGCTAAGGCTTGTGGGCAAGTTCGTTCATCGCGATCCGCCGGAATACCAGATCGTAGCGGTATTCGTCGGTCACAGCGAGTCACCGGGGCGGATCGACCCGAACGAATCGGTTGGTGCTGAGTTCCTGTCCCCAACAGAGATCGACGATGTCGTTCGCGGAGGTCGAATCACGCCTTGGCTGCGGGACGGGTGGCCAATGGTCCGGGTTCGATCGTAGCCGCTGGGTAAGCAACCCACCCTTGGGTCGGGCAGCCCCAGTCAAGCAAACTTGACGAAAGTTGGAGCCTTGGTACTTCGGTTACGATCCGAGAATTGCCTTGGGGGAGATCCCGTGCAGGGGTGGAACCGAAGCGACAAAGGGCGTCGCGGACTTCTTGCGATCGCGCTCGTTTGTGCAACTGTATTGGGGGGGCTTCAAGGATCGGTCTCCACGCGGAGCCTCGGGGTAGCTCAGACGATTCACTCTGGGGTTCCCGCTCTAGCGATACCGTCGCTCCTACGGTCTGTTCCATCGGCAGCGGGCCGGCCAATCGTGTCGGCCGCCCGGGTCGGGTTCTCGGGCTCAGCGTCTCAGGCACTTGGGAATGTGACGGCCATCGCCGTCGGGACTGATCCGGGTTTTGCGGCTTACGACAGCGGAAACGGGTACGTCTACGTCCCGAACTTCGATTCCAACAACACGAGCGTGATCAGCGGCACGACGCTTGTGCGAACCGTGGAGGTCGGGAGCGACCCGGCGTATGCGGCCTACGACGGAGGGAACGGGTACGTCTACGTACCGAACGAGGGTTCCAACAACGTGAGCGTGATCAGCGGCACGACGGTTGTGGGAACGGTGAAGGTTGGGGACGGCCCGTTTTCTGCAACTTACGACAGCGGGAACGGGTATGTCTACGTACCGAACGAGGGTTCCAACAACGTGAGCGTGATCAGCGGCACGACGGTAGTAGGAACGGTGAAGGTTGGGGACGGCCCATTTTCTGCAACTTACGACAGCGGGAACGGGTACGTCTACGTTCTGAACTACCATTCCAGCAACACGAGCGTGATCAGCGGCACGACGGTCGTAGCCACGGTGAACGTCGGAAGCGGCCCGGAGTCTGCAGTCTACGACAGCGGGAACGGGTACGTCTACGTTCCGAACGAAGGTTCCAAGAACGTGAGCGTGATCGGCGGCACGACGGTCGTAGCCACGGTGAACGTCGGGACGTATCCGGACTTTGCGGGCTACGACAGCAGGAACGGGTACGTCTACGTTCCGAACGAGTTTTCCGACAACGTGAGCGTGATAGGCGGCACGACGCTGGTGGGTACGGTGGAGGTCGGGAGCGAACCGCAATCTGCAGTCTACGACAGCGGGAACGGGTACGTCTACGTTCCGAACTTCGAATCCAACACCACGAGCGTGATCAGCGGCACGACGGTCGTAGCCACGGTGAACGTCGGAACGCATCCGGACTCTGCAGCCTACGACGGAGGGAACGGGTACGTCTACGTACCGAACGCGGGTTCCAAGAACGTAAGCGCAATCATCCCGCCGACCAGCAGGCCGGCCAACACGTTCTTGGGACTGCCGGTAGAGGAAGGGTACGCTCTTCTCGGAGCGGCTGTGGTGATCGTGATTGTCGGTCTGCTGGTCGGACTGCTGACGCTCCGCCGCCGCCATGTTTCCCCCGGGGCCCCGATTCCGCCTCCGGCATCGGGCGGCGGTGCCAACCCGGAAGCGCCCCCTCCGCCCCCTCCCAGAGCGACGTAAGAGGGTGCCCCCGTACGGGCGGTTAGTCAAACCACCCGATGTTTTCGACGCGGCCAGCGGCCGGTCACTGCTAGCTCCCCTCGATTCGCTGCCGCCGGGCCAGGCCGGACACCCAACGGATCCGAAGACGTCGAAGCTCCCGCCGCAAGAGTCTTCCTCTCGGTCCCTCATCCGATCGCGTGCCCTCGAATCCCACAGACTACCTCGCGAACGAGCGCACTCTTCTTGCCTGGGTGCGCACGTCAATGGCCATTATCGGCCTCGGGTTCGTCGTCGCCCGATTTGGACTGTTCCTCCGGGAGCTAGCGGTCGCATCCGGGGCGAGTTCGGGGGTAGGCGGTGCTAGCCCGTTCTCTCAACTGTTCGGTGTTGTGCTGATCCTACTTGGCGGCGGTGTGATGTTGCCCGCCTACTGGTCGTATGCCCGCACCCGCCTCGACCTCGATAATGGGAGGTACGTCCCCCGAGAAGGAGTCGCTCGGACCCTCACCGGTGCCATCGTCGTAGTAACGATCGGTCTTGCAGCGTATCTCCTCCTCACGTAGTGAGCCTCCCCAGTCGGCGGAGCTTCGACCTACCCGAGAGGGATCCGCCCAAAGTGTCGACGAACCCGGGCCAAGCGTCCGACTGTCGGATGGGGAGGCGGTCGAGCCCCCGGTGGGAAAGCCACCCGAGCGTGTCCTTTCTCAAGGGGCGCCTTTCGTGAATCCCTCTCCGGGACCTATCGATCGGTTCGAGCCCGATGCGCCCGGTTCTCTCGCTTGCCCATGGGTCAGCGGTGAACGACTTCCAACGTGGCGAGCGGGAAGTGCCTGACAAGCCTCGGCAGTCGGGGGTTACGCGCGCGTTGTACTCTTGCGATGGATCCGTACCGTCGAGGCAAGGTGGATTCCGGTGAGGTGTCGGGTATTGCTGCGCCATCGGTAACGAGACCGCCCGTTGAACGTTCGCGCGGCCTTCGTCGACTTTGGCGGGACCCTCATGCGAGCCTTTCGAGATGGGCCGGTCCCCTGTGGCGGGCCTGGCCGCACGACAGATTAATAGGGGAATACCGATGAGGTGGCCCGAGGCTACTGATGTCCGGGACCTCCCTCCATGCGCCTCGAATCCTGCTTTGGGTCGTGGCCGCCACGGCATTGACCGGGCTGATTGTCCCAGGTGGGGTCGTCCAGTTCAGTGTACTTGACGCGGGGGGCCAGCAGACGCACCAGGGGACCGCACCCGTGGCCGCGGTCGTCCCACCTGCTGATTCGGCGCGATCCGTAGCCGGACCTTCGGTGTCGCCCGTTTCCCCAGGGCCCACCCCTGTGGGACCGGTGAATTCGATTGTCGCCACCCTAGCAGCGGGGGACGATCCCGACGCGGTCGGGGTCACGGCGGGAAACGCAGGGGTCTGGGTGACGAACCTCTACTCAAACAATGTGACCATTTTCTCTGGAGCCACCAACCATGCGATCGACTCGGTCTCGGCACAATACCCGATCGCGATCACCTCGGGCAACGGTCTGGTCTGGGTGGTGGACCTCAACACCCAGAACGTGACCGTGTTCTCGGCAGCTTCTCACGCCGAGTTCTATACGGTCCAAGTGGGACTCAATCCGATCGGTGCGGCTTTCGACAGCGCGAACGGCGAGGTCTACGTCGCGAATGCGGCCTCGGCTAACGTAACGAACCTCTGGGGGCCGTCGGATCGCTATACCCGATCGATACCGTTGGGGGTCGGCCCAGAGGCGATCGCCTACGACAGTTGGAACGGAGACCTCTACACGGCAAACTATGACTATAACAACGTGAGCGTCATCTCTGGTTCGCTCAACAGGGTGGTGGCCACGGTGCCGGTCGGCACCCAGCCGGAGGCCCTCGGCGTCGACAGCTCGAACGGAAACGTCTATGTGGCGAACGGAGGCTCGTCCAACGTAAGCGTGATCTCCGGGGCGCTGAATACAGTCGTCGCGACCATCCCCGTCGGACCTGGGCCGGCCGGGGTTACCTATGCCGGCGCAACCGGCGGCTACGTGTATGTCTCGAACGCCGGGTCCGACAATCTTAGCGTGATCTCAGACACGACGAACAAGGTCGTCGCGTCGGTCCCCGCGGGAGATATCCCCACCGCGCTGGCTTATGATAGCCTCAACGGCGACCTTTACGCTGTTGACTATGGATCCGACCAGGTGAGCGTCATCGCCGCCGGGTTCGCGGTGAACCTCACCGAGACCGGTCTCCCGGCGGGGACCAGCT
>Ga0187815_10000007_pt1 | contig 99084 bp, 86 predicted proteins | sample NC_S_5_FD_132962 | JGI IMG/M metagenome (GOLD analysis project Ga0187815, IMG submission 132962) | Wetland sediment microbial communities from Neuse River Estuary, North Carolina, USA - ASW-S_5 | ecosystem: Environmental > Aquatic > Freshwater > Wetlands > Sediment | place: USA: North Carolina... | reverse complement strand
CGGATCTCCTGGGATACTGCCGCTATAGCAATGTTTCCTCATTTTGGGAGCGCAGTGTGACCTCAGGATCAACGGCGGCGTGGACGTAAACCCGGTGGCGATCCGCATGGACCATTGGCAGGCTGGCTATCCAGTTCAATTGAGTCGGCGGAAGGTTTCGCAGATTAGGCGCGACCGCTGATTCGCCGTAGGATTCGAGTGTCTCACCTCCCCCGTTTCGGATCCACCACGAAAGCTCTGCCCGCGCTTCGCAGACCGCGAGCATCATGGTTTCGTGGTTGCCTTTCAGGTTAATGATCTCGAACCCATCAAGCGCCCAACTTCTAAGACATTCTACGACCTGTCGGCTCGACGGTCCGCGGTCAATATAGTCGCCCAAGGTAACAACAGTGCCCGTACATCCAGCCGCATGGCTAGTGACCATCGCAACGGTGGCCTCGAGCAGGTCGAAACGACCATGGATGTCCGGTATGGCGTATGTTCGGCTCATTAGTGCAAGTTCGGCGTAGAATTAGCTGGACGCTCGGCAATTGATCGTCCCATCTTTAGTTCAGTTGCCCATTGGGTGCATCAACTCAATCACCGGAGCTCGTGGTCGACAACAACTTGGCCGCGACATCTGTTGGCCGGCCGCTCAAATTTGACGGCAAGGCAATAGTCGAAACAGCCCGGAGCTGACACTCTCGCGCGCACTGGCGGAATGGGCCCGGTCGCGCCGGATCGTTTTAGGAAGTTGCCTTGGCAGAACCGCGCCGTCGAAGGGAGCGAGCCATCCGAATACAGAGGCCGAGAAAGGAATCAAACAGAAACATTAAGGCCAAGGCGATGACGAACAGGCTGATACCCGTGAGATCATGCACGATGCCTTCAAGGAGATCTGGTCCTCCGTAATAGGCGATCATGACGAGCGCGAAGACGCGGACGAAGTTGGCCAGGACCGTAATCGGTATAATCGCTGCCAACAGCAGCAAGCTCCTGATCTTTTCCTGCCACCGGAAAGCATAGGCATAGAACACTCCGATCGCCGACAAGGCGAAGATCGAGTTCATGCCCGAGCAGGCGTCCTTGACCAGCAGTTGGTAGGTGCCGATCATGATCATGACGCCGTTCTGCGCGACCGGAAATCCCAGTGCATAGAGCACGCGCGCCACTACGTCCGAGATAAAGACTTTAAGCGGGATCGTCGCCGCATCGATGATCCAATCCGGCATCGGAATTGCGAACAATAGAAAACCGATCGGAAATGCAAGCACGCGAAGGACCGGCCAACCAGCCGTCAACAACACCGATCCCACAATGACGAGAATAAACGAGAAGACCTCGGCAAACAGCACTCCCTGCTGAATTCTTGCGAGATACATCAGGGCTAGGCCGAGGAGCAGCACCACCCAGCCCACAATTGGGGCCGGCGCAGACTGCGTGGCTCTCAGGCGTTCGCGAGACTGCCACACCAGCCAAAGGGATGCCGCAATGATGAGGGGCCCGTGACCTTCCTGTTCGGTTTGCCAGGGTCCGTCGATCAGATCCAATACAGTGGGTACGTATGCGATCAGGATCGAGCAAACGAGCAACCCGATCCACAGCAGGCTCCCGGGCAGCGCCAGACCTTCACGCTTATATAATTGTGTGACGGTCATTCGCTCAACGGGTTCCCTGGTCTACCCTTATCGTCATTATCACAGCGTAGCCTATGCTCGCCACAATCAAGACCATACCAAGCAGAACTGAACCATGATTGCCGACCTGATTGGCTACAGCCAAAACGACGCCTGCCAGGCAAAAATGCAAAAGGGTTCGGTGGTCACGGCTGGTAAACTGAAAAAATGCAATTACCAGTCCCACAAAACACGTCACGGTTGCGATGTCAAAAATCGTCGTCATACAAGATAAACCAGCCTGCCGGTAAAAATGAGAGTCTACTTCGTGGATGAATCCGCCTGCATGATCTTGCCGTATTCCCCTTCGTACTTGGCCTCAAGGTTAGCGGAGTAAGCCGCCATCCCGGCCTCCGCCTTGACGGCTTCCGCGCGCATCAATTGGCGCGCGACGTTGACGGCGGCATCTCCCTCGATCGGGCGAGGTTCTTCGCCCAATACCTTGAAGAACAGACCATTCGGGCCCGAACGGATGAAGAAAACATCGTCCGGCCTCTTGGCGGCAATGGCAGCGTTGAATTCGTTCGGCAGGTCACCGCTACTCAATATCCCCCTGGAGCGATTGAACGGGACGGTGCTCGAGGTCAGTCGTTGTGCAATTTCGTCGAGAGATTTCGCGTCCTTATTGGCTTCGACAATCGATTGGCCTGCAGGTCCAATCGGGAAGACGATCTGCTCGACGCTCAATGCTTTTCTCGCCGCGAATTTGGACGGGTTGTTCGCAATAAATCGGTCGATATCTGCCTTGCCTGGCGCCTTTGAGGTCACCGTCCGCACCAACTGTGCATTCTCAAGCACTTGCTCACGGGCTCGAAGCAGATCCAGCAGCACCCCTGGCTCGCGATCGAGCTTGGCATTGAGCGCCTGAGCAAGCAGGTACTTGCGTAGCACCAGTTCACCCAGCACTCGCTTCACGAGGGCCGGCTCTTTTTGCTTGTCGGCAGGGATGTTCGACAGACGGAACTCATTCTCAAGTTCCTGGGTCGTGATGGTTTGGCCTGCAACCCGCGCCACCACCTGGCCACCCTTAGCCGCGGCCGGCTGGTCGTCACTCTTACCACAGCCTGCAAGCATCGCTGCGCAGCACCCGATCGCAAGGGCAAGCCGCAAGAACGGCGGCAACTGAACCGGCATTGAACACTCCATTGCGCAGCAATCCTGATCGAGTTGGCAAATTAGCCTGCGGCTTCGGCCAGGTCGAGGCTGCACTCCAATTACCTAAAACGTTTCAGGCGTTTATCTTAACTTGAGGAATCGATGCAATATCACGATCTTTTAACTCATAAAATTGCACCTGCTGTAATATGAACGTAAGCGGGACTATAGGTTAATTTCCACCAGTGGGTTCAAAGTGACCGTTAACCGAATTCATATTGCAATTGCGTCATTTTTGATCGTTGCAGCTGCCGCCCTGGCATATCTGCTGCGTCCTCACGAACTAATGGCGAAAACCTCAATCGCTCCATCTCTGGAGACAGTAATTCCGCGCCAGTTTGGAAATTGGACCGTTGTACCCGAAATCAAGCCGGTGACACCCGTCGATCCAGATGCCTATGTCCAACCTGACCCATACTCCGGGAAGATCTATTCCCAGGAGGTTTCACGAGGGTACACGGATGGGCGCGGAAACGTGGTAATGCTGCTCGTTGCCTACGGACCCGTGCAGAACTACCGTCTCAAATCCCACCGTCCCGAAATCTGCTATACGGCAAACGGCTTTCGGGTCTCCAACAAGTTCCAATCTTCCATCCCGTACCGCGACGGCGCTGCGCCCATCAAGGCAGTGCGCCTGATAACCCAGCGTGAAGCCCGGTTCGAGCCGGTCAGCTACTGGATGCGGGTTGGCGACAATATTGCGAACTCAGTGGTCGATAATCAATTGAGCCGCCTGAAGTATGGCCTGCAAGGCGTTATTCCAGACGGAGCTCTGATTCGGGTGTCTACGATCGGGCTGCCAACTGACACATCGTTCAAGCTGCAGGATCAGTTCGTTCGGGATCTACTGGCCGCAATTCCGCAGCAGGATTTGAAATTTTTCACGGGAACGTAACGGCCTGCGACGCCCCCAGTACCGAACATAGATTGTCCGTGTTCGCTGGCCGTGCAATCGTGTCGCATGCGTGTCCCGATCTTCGCAGGTCTGTTACTGGCTTTAATCTTACATCGGCCGCTCCTCGCTCAAGACGCCAGCGAGACGCTCTTGCCTTATGCCGTGAATGTTCATCGCACTCCGGTACAGGGGTGGCCAGGTTACGGAATTTATCTTGGAGATGGCATCTTCATTACGGCAGCGCACGTTGTCGGAAGGTCATGGCTGACTTGGCCCAAAATCGTGATTGCAGGCGAGGAATATCCAACACATGTCGTAAAAGAAGGAGACTTCGAAGGTACAGACGTCACGTTACTTTCGGTCGACCAGGTGAGTCTTCCGATGCGGCTGCGCTTAAGAAGGAATCTTACACTCTGCAAAACACCGCCCCGCCCCGGCCAGCAAGTCGTTACTGTGGTCCCGGAGAAAATAGCCTACTCGCAAATTCTCGATCCCAGACTGCTTCCGGCTCAAGCCAGGAGGTTTAGTACAGTCATTGCCGATGTTGCCCAGACCGGAAACTCTGGATCCGGGGTTTTTGATCGGAAGCAGCGCTGTTTGCTCGGGATCATGAGTCGCAAGATCACGAGCCCGACCAGCCGGACCTCCAAGCTTCCATCTCAAATGCGCGATGTCGCCAAATACTTTGTTCCGGCAACGGAGATCGTACAATTTTTGCCCGATGATTTGCGCTCGCGCTTCTAATAGTAGCCGTAGTACGATTCGACCTTGTCCGTCACCTTGTTCGCAACGACGCGAACAACGGGAGTGCGTTGCAGGAATTTCTGGCACTCCCTGATATCGGCGACGCTGGTCGTGCCAATACCGGCAACCAGGAGCGTCGAATCCATTCGCGGGAGGATTGACAAGACATCGTCGCCCAGAAGAAGCGGCGGCAAATCAAAGATCACAATGTGCGACCGAAATTCCCGCCTGATGGTCTGAAGGACTGTGCCCATGGTCTGCGAGGCCATCCACTCTGATGATCCAACAGTCACCGAAGATCCGGGAAGCACCAAGATGCTATTCGGCCCAACCCTGGCTTTCACCACCGCCGTCGATGCCCGCTCCCTGCCCTCCAGGACATCCAGAATTCCGGTTGCCCCGACGTCACCAAGCCCCAGATACTTCGCGACGCTGGGTTTGCGCAGATCCAGGTCCACCAGAAGCACAGATCGTTCAGGCAGGCGCGCGATACTTATTGCGAGATTGCAGGCCGTCACGGTCTTGCCGCATCCAGCCGTCGGAGAGGTCACCGCCAAGAACTGCCAGCTCTTCTTGTCCATCTCCTGCAAAACTTGTGTGCGCAACATATCGTAGTATCGACCATGTTCTGCGGTTCCGCCAAAGGCGACAATGCGATTTGCTTCAAGATGCTCGGGGCTGAGGCGAACCTCCTTGCCGGGCGGACTCCCGAATCGGTTAGGCGGCACGCCGGCGATGACAGCGGAAGGTTCGGAAACTCCTCCAGCCGGTGCGGCTTCGGCAGCCCGGGCAAGTTCGATAGCTTGCTTGATCGAGTCCACGGAAAACTCCAACCGTTATCTGAACAGACCAACGCGGGCCTTGGCGATCAGCAGATCTAGGGGCGGCAAGAAGAAATATGCCGCAATTAAAACGCCGATCAAAATCGAAAGTCCTGCGGCCATTCCGATGTAGAATCGTCTACGCTGAGATCGAAGCTCGGGTGCAGTCACGATGTAAGGAATTGAGACGATCAAGTGACCATCGACCACCGAAAGCAATTCATTGCTGCGGCGTATTCCCTTGTCGAGGAACTCGGCCAGAAAGATTGCGCCAGCGCCCGCAGCAAAAGCGCCGGCCAGTGCCAGAATCATGATCTTGAACCGGTTCGGCTTGACCGGATCTTGCGGGACGGTGGGCGCCTCGACGATCTCGAGCTTTTCGGACTGCTGGTCTTTCTCAAGATTTTCGCCCAAGCGGGCTGCCGCCAGCTTCGCGGAAGCCGCATCAAGGTTCTTCTGCAAGCTCTCCTGCTGGGCCACCAAAAGCTCGAGGCTGGCTGCCGCCGCGGCATCGTTTGTCGCACTCGGCGTGCCCGCAGCCGGCGCGACCTTCTCAAAAGCTTCGATCTGCCGCTTCAGCGACTGGATCATTGGATGCCGATCCGAGTAGAGGGCGCCTTTTTGAACGAGTTCGGCCTTTAGCTGGCTGAGCGTCGTCGGTTGGTCGGACCCTGGTGCGCTGACCGGTTTGCCTTGGGCCAAACGAAGCTGGGCGATCTTGGCATCAAGTGCGCCATTCTCAGCCTGAAGTCGCTGAACCTCTCTCGACAAAAACTTGGTGGTATCCGTCGCCCTCGAGGTTCGGTCTCGCAGGTCTTCGCTGAGAATCCGGGTCACGAGTTCGTTGGCGACCTGCGCCGCAACGGCGGGGTCTCGATATTCGAAGCCGATCGAGAAAATGATCGTGGGATTCTCCAAGGCGGCACGCGTACGCTGCTTGAAATCCAGCAGCGGATCGACTGGCGCGATCCTCGTGCCCTTCTTGACGGCATCTACGAGTTCAGTCGGCGACATCAGCGCCCGCTTGTCAGGGAAAAGCTTGAACTTGTCAGCAATCGCAATGAGATTGTCGCGCGTCATCGTTCGCTGCTGGATGACCTGGATGCGCTCTTGGGCCGCACTCGTGATCGTCGAGCGGACCAGCTCAGATGGAATTTGTTGCGATTGAACGAGGATCTTGCCCTCGGCCAGGTAGGTCGGCGGCCAAAGCAGCGCGGCGCTGACGCCACCGACCGCAATGCTCACAAAGGGCAAGACGAAATAGGCCCAGCGGCGCTTGAACAGTTGCCAGTAGTGTGAGGGGCGCAGAAGGTAACTACGGTCTTCCTGCAAGGCGACAAAATCGTCGTCTAAATCAACTTTCTGAAGCATGCATCATCCAACACGCGTAGCGGCGATAGTGCCATTGTTCGCACCGCATGGTGCGTGCTCAAGCGAGATTGAGCTTAACACGAATTTAGGGACTAAATTAATGAATAGTTGTTCAGCCGAACTGTTTGCGATTTCAATCTTAATGCGCGCCTATGGAACCGGAGTTTACTCCATTTGCTAAAACCGTTGATTTAGCTCGCGAATAGCAGCGAGAGTTGAGCTATAAGGTCGTCGGCCGGCCAAGGAAAATCAATGTACGAGGCATTCTATCAGCTGCGGGAGAAACCGTTTTCGATTCTCCCTGACCCCGACATGATTTATTGGGGCAAGATGCATTCGATGGCGTTCACGATGCTGGAATTCGGCGTCATGAACAATGCCGGCTTTACCGTCATTACCGGCGAGATCGGCTCCGGCAAGACGACTCTGGTCCGCCACCTTCTCAAGAAGGTTAACCCAAATATTACGATCGGCCTGATCTCGAATTCGCCCCAGGGACGGCAGGAGCTTCTGCAGTGGATCCTGATGTCGCTGGATCAGCCATTCGATGGAGATTATCCCAATCTTTTCAAGCAATTGCGCGATTTTCTCTATGGCCAGTTCGCCAATGGACGGCGAACCATCCTGATCATTGATGAGGCGCAAAATCTCGAGCCCGAAGCGCTTGAGCACCTTCGGATGATCTCAAATATCAACGCGGACAAGTTCCAGATTTTGCAGCTTATTCTGGTTGGCCAGCCGCAATTGAGAGACCTTCTGTTGGCGCCAAAGCTCCATCAGTTTGCCCAGCGAATTTCGTCTGACTTCCATCTGCGACCGCTCGATAAACAGGAAGTTGCAAACTACGTTTCCTTTCGCCTTCAAGCTGCAGGAGGCCGCAGACCGCTGTTCACCCAGGAGGCTTGTACATTAATTGCATCGGCAAGCGGCGGAATCCCACGCATGATCAATGTCTTATGCGACACGGCGTTGGTTTATGGGTTCGCCAATGACCAGAAGGTTATCTCCGACAAAATCGTTCGGGATGTTATTGCAGACAAGCAACAGTACAGCATTTTTCCCGTTAAGCGATTTTCCGCAGTTCCCTAAGTCATTGTAGGCCATTAGTTTCTTTTATTGGCATAGGTGGAGATTAGTTGGGCGGGCGAGCTCGAGGGCAGCTTGCCGGTCGACTTGCTTATGCTTGCTTTGACGACGAGGGGGTTATCGATGCGCATTCTTTTGGCCTTTGTCCTATTTGTGTTGCTGCCTTCCGGCGCGACCGCCCAGGCCCTCAAATCCGGTGACAGCCTGAGTATCTCGGTCCTGCAGGATCCCAAACTTGATCGAACCGTCGTGATCGATCCCAGGGGTGAGATCGCATTTCCCTTGGCCGGCCACATCCGCGCGCGAGGACTGACGCCGATTGCGTTGGAAAACATTCTCAAGAATAAGCTCAAGAACAACTACAAGGATGATAACCTCGATGTGACCGTCGCTGTGATCAACTCCCCCAAGGAGATCCCTGAAGATGACCTCAAGCCAAAGGTTTTCATCACCGGCGAAGTCATAAGGCCAGGCTCGTATGTGGTGCGGCAGCCGACAACCCTGATGCAGGCGATTGCCCTGGCCGGCGGTGTCGGCCCCTACGCCGCCAAGAACCGCATTCAGATTCGGCGCCGCGGGGCCGGCGGCGATGAAACCATCTACATGTTCAACTACAAGGCCTACGAAGCCGGCCTTGATCTGGAGGGCAACATCACGCTGCGAGCCGGCGACGTGATCATGGTGCCGGAGCGGCGCCTATTTGAATAAAGGACATTATTGACGGTTGCCGAAGGTAAGAAGCGCTGTGAAAAGAGCTGCCATAGCAGTCTCGATGATTGTTGGCATGATGCCTTCGATCGCTCACGCGTACGACTGGTCCATCAAGGCGAGCGAAAGCGAGACGGTCGAGCTCAACAGCAACCAGCTGCTGCGTCCATACCAGGCTGGCTCGGTGGGCTCCTATACAACGCTTACGGCAAATGCCGAGGCCCGCACTCCGACGACCAGGTTCGACCTCTACGGCGATGGGAGCTACAGGAAATACTGGGGCCCCGGCGTCCAAGGAGCACCAACGGAATTCCTGAACTATGGGTTTCGGGCGCGTTACGAGATAAACGAGAAATCGAAATTCGATCGCGAATACGTCGAGACGAGCTGGCGCCAGCAAAGCACATCGCTTGCTATCTTGAATGATTTGGGCATTTCGGTGCCGGTTTCCGGATTTCTCGACCGGCTGACCGCAACGGGCGGGATTGACCGTTCGCTGACCGCACTGGACACGGTTTCGCTGTTCGCGACATCAACGCGCACGAGTTATGAGCCTTCCACTGGCGGCCTTCCGTTCAATGACACCTTGGCGCGTGGCACATGGCGACGTTCACTAAATCCTATCGCCAGCATCGTCGGCTCGTCTGAATATGAGCTCCTCGAATACGAGAATGCGTTCAATACCCGCGTGCAGATCTTTCGGGAACAAATCGGCATCGACACCAGCCCATCGGCTCTGATCTCGTTTCGTGCCAATATTGGCGTAGCGTACCTTGCGACCGATCGAGGGGTTGGCACGTCGGCGTTTGGAGGCGTTGTTTCCACTACCCCCAGATCCAGCACGCTGCTTGATTGGATCGGCGATGCCGTGCTCACCTACCGCATGCTGAAGAACACGACCTTGGCCATCACTGCCAGCCAATCGGTCGGCCCGAGCATTGTCGGCACACTGTTGAAGCGCGATTTCGTCAACGCAACTCTGATACAGAACATCAACTCGCAATCAACGCTGTCGTTCTCGACAGGTTGGAACAGGCAGACATCAACGACCTCGACCGACTTTGTGTCAGCGTCGACCACGTATAGCTACAACCTGACGCGCGAGTGGCTTGCTCAGTTTACCTATCGCTATCAGCATCGATTTGCGAGCACGGGCGGGACTGCGACGATCGACCCCAATACCGGTATACCGACAGTGTCAGGTTTGGGGCCAGCCGATTCTCACAGCCTGATGATGGTCGTCACTCACAATTGGACGGTGTTACCGTCTGGAAGTTATTAGGCCTATTTCAGTGCTGCCTGGATGCGTTGCTTTAGGGTCGTGCCATCCGGTTCGAGCGAAAGTGCGGTCTTGAACTGCTCCAAAGCCTTATCGTTCTGGCCGGCGGCCGCATAGCTCATACCCAGATGGTAGCGAGCAGCCGCGAGATTTGGCGCCTTCTCTACCACGCCTTCAAGCGTTGCAATCGCACTCTTGAAATCGCCCCGCTTGTACTCCGCCCATCCGACGGTGTCCTGAAGCTGCGGCAACGTCGAATTTCTGAGTCTTTCGGAAAGGCTGACCGCACGATCAATGCTTTGCTTGTCCGTTCGATTGTCCAGAATCAGGCTGACAAGATTATTGATTGCAACCTGCGAGTTTGGCTGCTCCTTCAAGATTTCCTCGTACTCGACAATCGCCGATTCATTATCACCCCTGAGCACTTTCAGGCCGGCCGACGAGAGTCGAATGTTCATGTTGCCCGGAATTTCCGCCGATGCGGTCTGCAAAAGCGCGCCCGCTGAATCATAGTCCTTGTTGCGGGTGTAGAAATCCGCCAATGCCGTATATCCCAAGGGATCCTTTGGCTGCTGCGTGATCGCTTGCTTGAAGCTTTGCACCGCCTCCTGATCTTTTTTCTGCGCAAGTTGGGCTTGCCCTAGGAAAACGAGAAGTTGGGCGTTAGTCGGAGCCTTGTCACTCAGCTGCTTCAAAAGCTCGGCAGCTTTATCCGGCTTGCCCTGCTTCACATAAGCAGAGGCTAGGGCTAGAGCCGGCTGCGCGGCATTTGGCGCCGCCTTGTGGGCGTCCTCCAGGGCTGCAATGCTCTCTTCAATCTTATCCTGACCGGCGAGCGCGGCCGCACGAATCTGGTCCGCGACCACGCGGCCTTCATTCAAGCGTCCGATAATATCCGCAATTGCAAGCGCGCCCGGCCAATTCTGCCTCGTCAATCTTACCTGAGCTAGCGACGAAAGGATCTGGATGCTGTTCGGGTTCCGGGACGCCGCGTCGGTCAGTACCTCTTCCGCACGCGCAGGATCTGATTTGCGCTGCAGGAAAGCCACATAACGAAGCACAACCTCGGGATTGAAGTTTGAAGATTTCAGCGCGTCCGCAAATTGACGATCAGCTAGCTCACTTTTTCCACCGCGCTCGTAAGCAGTCGCCAACAATATTAGCAAATCGATCGACTTTGGCTGCTCGTTGATAGCTTCGCGCAAGTCCGAGATTGCGTTATCAAATTGGCCGCTGTCGATACGCCTGGCAGCGCGCAACCGCAGGGCTGCGACATTCTTGCGATCTTTTGACAGAACCTCGGCAATCAGGGAGTCGGCCGTAGCAGTATTCCCCTTGGTAATATAGATTTGCGCGAGCTTTGTCTGGACCGTCGCCAGCCGATCAGGCTTGTCAGTCGCGGCCGCCAGTTTCTGCAATGCCTGGACCGCCTCGTCGGACTTGTTCTGAGCCAGATCCAGTTCAGCCATCGCCAGCCGGTAATCGAAATCATCACCGCCGGCCTTGATGCGCTCTTCCAGTTCCTCCCTGGCCGCGCCGGGACCCTTCGTTGCAGCAAGGAAGCGCACGAGGTCGAGACCGATCTTGCTATCCGATGGGGCTGCGGCAAGACGCGCGCGGAACTCCTTTTCAGCCTCTGCAAACTTCTTCTGGGCAACGAGGAGCCTAATGAGCTCAGACTGATAGACTCCCTCCCGTGGGGTTCGGGCAATCAGCGCGCGCAAGAGTTCTTCCGCCTTTGCCAAATCCTTCTTACGCGCAAAAATCTCGATCTTTTGCAGTGTAGCTCGCGTCTCATCTTTCGAGTCGACCGGAATAGAGTCGAGCAGCTTCAACGCGCCGTCCAATTCTCCCTCGGAGGCCTTCTTTGACGCCAGCACCACAATGGCGTCGCCATTGCTCGGGTCGAGTTCGAAGGCACGCTGCGCCTCGCGAACCGCGCCAGCGCCATCGTTCATTCGCAGAAGCGCAAGCGACCTGACAGCGTGGAGTTCCGCGCTCGGCTTGTCTGCTGGCTTGGCCGCATCCAACACCCTCAGAGCCGCCTCAGCAGCCCCGCCTGTCGCCATAAGGCGTGCAAGCTTCAGCCTTGCATCGAGATCGTTAGGATCAAGTTCAACGATCCTTCGCAGATCTAGAAAAAGCGAACTCGACTTGGTACGCTCATCAACTCCGGCGAGCGCGCGCCAGACCTCGACCTTATCGCTCTTGTACTTGATTGCTTTCAGCAATTCCTTTCTCGCTTCGAGATCATCCTTCTTCTCGATAAGCGCCATACCGCTCTCATAATAACCCTGGGCTCGCTCTTCAGGCGAGCCGCACCCGGCAACAAGGGCTGCAAGAAGCAGCCCAATTGCACAGCGAGCGAAGAGCGTCTGGTTCATACGTGTTAGCCTCTTATCCTACCTGAGAATTCTAATGAGCCCGCGATGTTATCTGCAATCACGTTCCGTCAGACAGCAAATACTCGAATCTGTTCAGTCGGAACGTTCGTCGCAGACGTGTGGGAACTCCCGTGAACCGCAAATTCTGACCTCGTCTTGCCAACTGCTTCCGCACCATCAGAAACAACCCGAAGAAGCGCGCGTCAATGCGCTGAACACCCGAAACGTTAATAACGATGTGCTTGCCGCGGGCAAGGGCGTTACGCAGCTGATCGATCGCGCCGCCGCGGGCATGCTCGGCGACCGCGGCCCCGGACAGGGTCAATGTCACCGAGCCTTGGTCTTCCGCCGTTTCGATCGAAAGTTCGCTCAAACGTCGCCTTTGAAGCTCTTCCAGCATCAGGGGGATGACACAGGTCACCAGCATCATGATAAGCGCCTTCCCGTCGTTCCAGTAGCGTCGCCATAGGTACGGCTCTTCTTTGATCCGCCACAACCACTCAAAACCGGTGCTGCGAAGCATGGGGGGAGCTCGCCGGACGGTTCCTGCTTCAAAGTTGATGGTGGCGCCGAACTGGGCTCGAACAGGCGCTCGAAGCTTCGTGTGATTGCGCAACAACCAGGCCTGCGCTTTTTCAGCGCCAAAGAAAACTGCGATTAAATCAGCGTTACTTGAGTTTATTCTATCAATTATATCGGGAGAGCTCATCTCCTCGATCGTGCCGAAGCCGGGGTTTAGCACCCCAACACATTCAAGCCCGCCATTTCTATCCGAGTTGAGCTTTGCGCCCACTGCAGCCGCCAGCCCTGCCGCGCCGCCCAGCAGGAAGACCTTCAGGCGCCGCCCCGTTGCGCGTGCTGATTTGAGTCTGCCGAAAAGATCGCTGCCTGCAATCCGCTCGCGGATCGGAATACGCAGCATCTTGGCAATCCAAATGAGCGGCATGCCGTCGGCCAGGCATAGATCACTCAACAATATTGATTCTCGGAAGTTGCGGTCGGTCTGGCTCTTGACGAGAAAATTAACATTCGGGGTAGAGATGAGAAACGCCGACCCAAGGCTCATCGCCAATTCGATGGAACAAAGAAGCGAAGAAAAATCGAGAGCGTCGACTGGAATGCCGAGAAGGCCAAACACATCCCGGGAAAGATCGTCAGCCGAAGGTTGCAAGCCCTCCTCCAAGGGAACATCGGGGCCGTCCAACGGTTGCAATTTCTTCAACACAGACAACAACTCCGCAAGCAACACAATGCTATCGGCTGACGCCGACCTATGATTAACGAATAGTAACTGATCTACTACGAAAACCTTGCTTGGAGAAACCGATTTAATGTACGTGATTAACGTGGGCGAGACATAGTTCCATCATCTGCGTCCACTAGACGCCTCTGAACGACCTGCCAGCAATTCCAGAACCCCGATGCGTTCATAATTAATGCAGATCTGACCGTGATGGCCGAGGAGATTAGCGCGGAAATTCCTGATTGGTCGCGGGAAAGCCCCCGGCAGTTCTGGGATCCTGGCCGAAAACTGCTCTTGTCAATTCGACGGTACCAGTTCTGGCGGGCGCGAGGGGGTGCTTTCGGCAGAGTCTGCTGCAAGCTCCTCGTTCTGCGCCACCGATTCTGGAGCGTCATAACGGGGGCTGACATTCCACTGACCTGCCAAATTGGTGGAGGGCTGCTGTTACCACACCCTAACGGCATCGTTATCCATCCCGACGCGAAAATCGGGGTGAACTGCCTGATCTTCCATCAGGTCACGCTGGGCAGCCGGAACAGCGGGGGAGTTCCGGATATCGGCGGCCATGTCGACATCGGCGCAGGAGCCAAAATATTGGGGCCGGTCAAGATTGGCGCCCATGCCAGGGTCGGAGCGAACGCAGTGGTGATTGCTGACGTTAAGCCGTACGGCGTTGCGACGGGTTATCCGGGACGGATTCACCAAGCTTCATGAGAGGGCATTTCTGAGCTTCTAGTTCATGCTACCGGCAGCGCTGGGTCATTGACGCAGACCAGCCGCCACAGCGAATGCGCTGTTGCTCGACCTTGAATCGCGCTAACCAACCGCAGAAATTGAGCTAGAACGAACAGACAACAATCGTCTATACTGCCCTCGATTTAATCGTGAATGTTTTCCAGGCGGAACCGAGGAAATAGACATCATGGAATTGTCGAGACTGGGCGAACTGGCCTGGAAGCATACGCAGAACGCCGCGGCTGAAGAAATTTACCTTCGCACTGGTTATGACGCTACGAAGCCGGTGACCTTTTACGGCCTGGTCAACGAGCGATGCAATGTGAAGTGCCGCTACTGCGAATACTGGAGGTTGAAACACTATACTTCAGAAATGACGATTGAAGAATGGAAGAAGGCTCTCTTAAGCGTCAAAGAATTTGTGGGAGCGTTCTCAATCAATTTCAGTGGAGGTGAGCCGTTCATCAAGCCGGGATTTATCGACCTCCTCGCTTGGTGCAACAGCAATGGAATCTCCGCGGGAGTCACCACGAACGGGTCCGCGCTGACCAAGCGGAATGCGGCCAAGGTTGTCGAGGCGAACCCCTTCAACATCAACGTTTCGGTTGATGCCCCGAATGCGGAGGTTCACGATTATCTACGAGGATACCCGGGGCTGTTTGAAAAATTGTCCAACGGTATTCGTTATCTGCTTGAAGAACGCGATCGCCAGGGGCGGCAGTTCCCGATCAATGTTAAGCCGACTGTCAACGTCAAGAATTTCCGGTTGATGCCGGCCCTCGTTGACTGGGCAATGGAGATGGGCGTGAGCTGCGTCCAACTTCAGCCGATGGATCGCTGGACACCTGAAACTTATGACGAGCTTTGGATTGAAGAGTCGGACCTGGCCGAACTTGAACAGGTCATTGAGCAGCTGATCAGGATGCAAAGTGACGGCGCGCCCATTCTGACGCCCCCGTCCATCCTTCGCCTCTTTCCCGACAACTTCAGGGGCAGAAAGGCCCCGAAGGAAGTTATGCCGTGTCGAATCGGAATGCGCGATTTCTTCATTCGGACTGACGGACGCGTGGAAGTCTGCGTTCATTTCCCACCCATCGGCAACATCAGGGAACAAAGCGCGCGTGAAATTTGGTATGGGCCTAAAGCGCAGGAAATCCGGAAGCAGACGGTGTCGTGCGATCGTCTTTGTCTAATCACGTGTCTTTCCCAGAAGACGCTTAAGGACAAAGTCAGTATGGGAATGAAGTTGCTCAAGGGACAGAGAAATCGTGCGAAGTTGGCAGAAGCTACGTTTGCGAAGCAATCTTGACGCCTGAAAAATATTGGCGCGCCCCAAAGGGAGGTCGCAAGTCAAGTTGACTTGAACGATGCACGATCATGGCGTCTCGAAACCTGAGTGATCCCTTGCTGGAGCATGACGAAATAGAATTCGGCTCGGTCGTAATAGGTCGCAATGACGCAGACCGCATTAACCGCAAAGCCGGTACGACTTCCAAGCTCGGCGTCGTCGTCATCGGGCGCAACGAGGGCGAGCGGCTGATCGCCTGCCTGCGTTCCGTATCCGCAGCAGCGGCGGTGGTCTACGTCGATTCCAACTCGGTGGACGGTTCGGTGCAGGCGGCGCGGGGGCTGGGTGCCGAAATCGTCGAGCTCGATCTTTCCATTCCCTTCACCGCAGCGCGTGCGCGCAATGCCGGCTTCGCCCGCCTGCTGACGATCGTCTCCGATGTGACTTACGTCCAGTTCGTGGACGGCGACTGCGAGCTTGGCGCGGACTGGCTTGAGGCCGCCGCGGCATTCCTCGACCGCCAGGCTGACGCCGTCGCCGTATGCGGCCGGCTGCGCGAGCGACATCCTGAGCGATCGATCTATAACTGGCTTTGCGACAAGGAGTGGGACCGCCCTACGGGCGAGATCCGCGCCTTCGCTGGCAACGTGATGATCCGCGCAGCGGCGCTTAAGCGTGTGGGCGGCTATCGTGAGGACGTAATTGCCGCCGAAGAGGACGAGCTGTGTGTCCGGCTTCGTCAGGCAAACTGGCGGATCTGGCGGCTTGCCGACGAGATGGCGCTCCACGATGCGGCGATGCTGCATTTCAAACAATGGTGGCGACGGGCGCAGCGCACCGGGTACGCCTTTGCGCAAGGCGCTCATCTGCATGGCGCGCCGCCAGAGCGGCATTTTGTACGCGAAGCGCGCCGCGCCGTAGTCTGGGGCCTGTTGCTCCCCAGCGCCGCCATCATTGCAACGATCGCGGTGTCCTTTGGCTGGATGGCCTGGCTGATCTATCCGATGCAACTCGCGCGGCTGATCATCAACAAGCATGGCGCCCCGCCAGATCGTGCCCGCGTCGCCTTTTTTGAGCTTCTCGCGTGTTTCCCGGAAGGGCTGGGTCTTGCGAAGTTCTGGCGCGACCGCCTGCTACATCGCCGCCCGCAGCTCATCGAACACAAGAAGATCCCAACAAGCAGAAGTGCATGACCAGTAGTTCAATCGGTCGCGGCCCGGCGATGAGCGCCACGGCCCCCATTCGTACGGCCATTGTCGGGACAGGCTATATCGCGGAATTTCATGCGCGCGCGATCCGTGAAGCCCCAGGCGTCGAGCTGGCGGCAACATGCGACGCCAATCTCGCCCGCGCCAAGGCCTTTGCCGGCGGCTGGAACATCCCGCTGGCCTTCGATTCGCTTGCGAAGACGCTGCAGGAAGCGCGGATCGACTGCGTTCACATCCTTACGCCGCCCGATCTACATTTCGCCCTGGCCAAGGAAGCGCTGGAGGCAGGTGTTCACGTTTTCCTCGAAAAGCCGATGTGCACGTCGACTGCGGAAGCCGACGAACTGGTGGCGCTTGCGGCGGAGCGCGGCCTCCAGCTTGGGGTCAGCCACAATTTCCTCTTCTCGGCGGCCTATGCACGGCTGCGCGCAGCGGTTCATTCGAAAGAGCTCGGGGCGATTGATCACATCACCTTCAATCATTTCTATGAGTTGGGGCAAATTCGCTTTGGCCCGTTCGACAGCTGGATGCTGCGCAATCCCGGCAACGTCATCCTCGAAACGGGCCCGCACCTGGTGTCCGCGCTGCTCGATCTTGCCGGCGCGCCCGAAGCGCTCTCCGTCACGGCCGACCGCAAGGTGACTTTGCCGAATGGCGCCGAAATCTATCGGCGCTGGCGCATGCGAACCACGGTGGGACGAACAGCGATCGATCTCAACATCAACTTCGCACCTGGCTTTCCGCAACGAACGATCTACGTTCGCGGGCTGTTCGGATCGGCATTGCTCGATTTCGATGCCGACACCTGTGTGATCGACCAGCGGACCCCGCTGGACATGGATTTCGATCGTTTCAAGCGCAGTCGCCGGATCGCGCGGCAGATGCGAACACAGGCGCTGGCAGTGCTGGCGCGCTATGGGCTGGGCAAGCTGAAGCTGGTGCGGCGGGGTAACCCGTACCAGAATTCCATCCAGGACTCGACCGCCGCGTTCTATGCGGCCATTCGAAATGGCAAGCCGCTCGATGTCCGGATTGCCGGCCGCACCGGCCGCGACGTGATCGAACATTGCGTGAGGATGATCGAGGCCTCTGCCATCGACGTCTCAGCCAGCATGGCGGCCAAACCAGCCGCCGACCGCCCCGCCCTCGCAGCCCCACCTACCGTTCTGGTTCTCGGCGGCGCCGGCTTCATCGGCAAGGAGCTGATCCGCCACCTGCTTGCATCGGGCTATTGCGTCCGCGCCATGGTGCGCGGCTCGGCATTGCCGCTGGATGAATTCAGCTCCGACCGCCTGGAGGTCGTTCGCGGCGATATCTCTGATCGAGCCGACCTCGAGCGGGCGATGGCGGGAATTGAGTTCGTCTATCACCTCGCGCATGCGCAATGTAAGACGTGGGATGAATATCTGGCGGGGGATGTCGAGCCGACGCGGCTGGTCGGCGAAGTCTGCCTTGCGGCCAACATCAAGCGGCTGATCTACACCGGCACGATCGACTCCTACTATGCCGGCGCCAAGGCCGGCACGATCACGGAGGCGACGCCGCTCGACCCCGAAATTATCAGGCGCAATTATTATGCGCGCGCCAAGGCGACGGCTGAAGATATCCTGACCGAGATGAGCCGGAACCGGCAACTGCCGCTCGTCATTCTGCGCCCGGGCATCGTGATCGGACGCGGCGGCGGCCCGTTCCACTGGGGGGTCGGCCGCTTCTCGCAGAACGTCTGCGAGGTGTGGGGCGACGGCCGCAACAAGCTGCCCTTCGTTCTGGTCTCGGACGTGGCTGCGGCCCTGGTGCGCGCGATCGAGGCGCCCGGGATCGAGGGCAAGAGCTATAACCTGATCGATGCTCCGCTTCTGACGGCGCGCGAATATCTGCAGGATCTGCAGCAGCGCGGCGACCTGAAATTATCGGTCATCTATCAGCCGATCTGGAAGTTCTACCTCGCCGATCTCGCGAAATGGGCGGTGAAGGTTTTGGTGAAACACCCGGACCGCATCCGCATACCCAGCTACGCCGACTGGGAATCGCGGACGCAGAAGGCCTATTTCGACTGCACGCGCACGCGGACCGACCTGGGCTGGAAGCCGGCATCCGACCGGCAGCGCATGGTCGATGAGGGAATTGGCGTTGCGCTGGAGCCATGGCTGGAGGCGACGAGGTGAAGGAGGTCAACGCACGCCATGTGCTAAAGTATGCATTGGCAAAATTTCTCCACCCCTACTGCGCCAATGGGTTATGCAAACATATTGAGCTTCCTGGACCGGGTTGCGTAAAATAGTGGGATGCGCAATGCGCCAGTCTGGTACGCTGATTTGTACAGAACTCTTGGCGGTTTCTATTCGTTTGCGTTTACCGGCAGAGTTGCTCGCAAGTAACCATACATCGGGGCCGATTTGGTCCATTCTCGACAACATTCACGAAGGCCCTACTCATTAATTACTAGCGCAAGCGAATGACACGAACAGAATGTACAAGCGGATGAGCGAGCGACGCCCTCGAGCTCTTTTTGAACGAATTAAAGTTGGTTTCGCACGGCGTGTTGGAATCGACGTCGATCTGCTTAAGTCAGCAACATCGATCAAAGTACTGAACCCTGGCGAGACTCTTTCGGGATCCCCGTGCATTGCTCTTCCAGAACAGTATGAACGCATTACCGCCTGCGCCTTCGGAATCGATCCTGCGCAAGAAATTGCACAGCTAAAAGGAGCACCGCGCCGCATAGGGCCGACAACTCAATATGTCCTCGACAATGTCGTCGTTAACGACGGCATCATCTACGGCCGCGGACGGTACAAATTTTTCAACAATAATGTAGCCTTCCAATCCGATGAAACCACTTGCGTAAAGTACGAGCAGGCCGCGCTCAGAAGCTCGTTTGTTGGTTGCCACTTTTTCGGACATTGGCTTCGGGACGACTGCGCTACCCATTTGCTGGCCAGCGACTTCGGAACACCGGTAAGTATGCCCACTCCTCCTTGGCCAGATCGAGCGGGCTATCTTGAACAGTTCGGACAGCAGTGTGTAGAGCTTCGCAGAGCTCACATAGATCGCCTGTTTCTATTCGACGACATCAACCAGACCACCCATAAGGCAGGTAGATTTCGCACGCTAAGAGCGCGGCTCGCGAACAACCAATCCCCTGGAAGAACCGGGCACATTGTCTATTTGATGCGCGGCTCCGGCGGAACACAACGCCAGATCCTAAACGAGGAAGAGATCATTAACGCTCTGACCCGACGGGGCGTTACGGTCGTGAAGGCCGAGACCTCGAACGTTTCTCAGCTGGTCTCAGAACTATTGGGCGCTCGCATCATTATCAGCGTGGAAGGTAGCCAGCTATCACACGCTCTGTACACGCTACATGACAATGGCGCCGTCTTGGTCATTCAGCCACCCGACCGGTTTTTCAACTCGCATTTCGACTGGGCGCGAGCGCTGGGTATGCAGTATAGCGTGGTGGTGGGAAAAAAGCGCGATCAAGGCTTCTTTCTTCCGGTTGACGACTTACTAAGGACGATCGACCTTTTGGATGGGAGAATTCAATAGATGGCCCAGCAATACATTATTCCCGACGGCCCCCATTTTGAGCCTGAAAGCACTCCCTATTTCCTGGAGCGCCTTGCGCAGGCCCGCGAGTACCTTGAGTACGGGTCAGGCGGCAGCACCGTAGAGGCCGCCCGGCTGAACAAGACATTCACATCTGTTGAGAGTGACGCCGCCTTCCTTGAGGCGGTTCAACAGAAGATCGGGCGACCGCGGAGCGGGCGCTTCATCCATGTCGATATCGGAAAGACAACGGAATGGGGTATTCCCAAGTTCCAGAGATGGACGCCATGGCGACGGCTACGATGGAGCAGATATGCTAAAGCCCCGTGGCATGACGGAATTAAGCCGGACCTGATACTCGTAGACGGACGATTCCGGGTCCACTGTGCGCTCTATACCATCAACCAGTTGAGGGGTCGCGATTTCGAGATCCTGTTGGATGATTACACGAATAGAGATTTCTATAGTGAAGTGGAAAGCTTTGCGGAGCTGCAGTTTTGCAAGGGACGGATGGCCAGCTTCCTTCCGAAGAAGTTTGACCAGGACGACATGAACAGAGCGCTGAGACGGTACTCAATCGATTTTCGATAACTGAGCTAAGCGGCCGTCTCCAGTCACATCGGGTAATTTTCGTTCGACGCTCGATCAAGGTCGCGCTTGAGGAAGGGATACCTATAGTTCTGAACGGCATCGTAGGATTTGTACGTTCCACCTATGTAGACGTTGCCCAAGAACCTTTTCCCCGCCCTCAAGGCCTAGTTTAGAGGAGCAACGTGGGGTATATTTCAAACCACTTTTCGATCTCACCATTTGGGACGAATTAAATGGGCTTCGGATTAAAGCGCTTGATTGCGGTGCCAATTAGATTTTCAGCGGGGAAGCTTGAGTGTGGCGCGCATGTCACCCGCTATACCATGTACGAGCGCCTTAAAGCTGTGCTTCCGCCGGCGCACAAGCGCGGAGGCGATGTTCTTTCGATAAGCCATTCCGGAAACTTGGTTGATCTATTGGGCCTCGGACCAAGCAAGATAACCGAAGCAAACTACCCCGAATACTCCGCTACGGACTTGAGAGCCTTCCCATCAGAAGGTTTCGACTACGTTCTTAGCGATCAAGTTCTTGAGCACGTCGAAGGAAGCCCTCAAGCCGTTTTCGACGAGACGCGCCGGCTGCTCCGCCCTGGCGGAATCGCCGTCCACACCACTTGCTTAATCAACCCAGTGCACGGCGTGCCATCCGATTACTGGCGGTTCACGGTCGATGGTCTGCGCTACCTTGCCAGGGATTTTTCCGAGATCGTCGCGGCAGAGGGCTTCGGCAATCGCGCCATCTGGGTTGCCGAGATGTTCGGCCTGCGGTTTACGCCGGTCCCACATGCGACGTGGCATCCGCTACACAAGGTAGCGACGATGAACAATCCAGAATGGCCAGTTTCCACTTGGATCGTTGCGCGTAAGTGATCAAAGGTCAGGGACTAGCGATCAATCGCCCCGGCCGCGGGCGCTGGTTGAACAGCCGTATCGCTTCCCACTACGGCGGGTTTGGATTCTGATAAACATTCTCCAGGGTTGGCCAGGCATCCTTGGATGGTGTCTTTCCGCTGAGGTTAAAACAGGATGGAAACTCTGCCGTAAACGTCCCATCGCTCAATGCTAAGCAATCGTCTACGCAGACTCGTTGGCAACCTTGGCCTACTGGATGTACTGATCGCCGCCGCAGAAGTGCCAGATCGGGTCGCTAACGAGCATGAAGTTCGCTGTTTCGATCTGCTGGATTCAAGTCACTGGACCCGCCGCCAATCTCTCCCCGCGCAGCCCTATTCCGGGCATTGAATAGAGCATCCTCAAACATCGAAGCACTCGCTACCCAAGAGCTGCCTCGAACCGTCTCGAACGCATTTGAAGACAATCTCGTCCAGCCTTCGTCGCTCTGCGAGAGAACATATTCGACACCATGAGCAAGCGCCTCAATGTCATGGATATCGACAAGCATACCATTGTGCCCGGATTTCACAGCCTCTTCCGGCCAGCCGGTTCGCGTAGCAACAACAGGAGTTCGACAGGCCATTGCTTCCATTGCTGGAAGATTGAAGCCCTCGCTCGCGCTAGCGGTTACCCACACATCGCAACGAGAATAAATATCACGAATTTGATCTTGGGCCGGATGAAAGGTGAACTCGACTCCGGCAGGCAGTGTCATGGGCGGAGACGGCTGTTCACCTCCAAAGGAGATCATCTTCAGGTCAGGAAATTTCTTGGTGACCGCCTTGAGGGCGGCAAGTGTGATGTCGAGTCCCTTGAAGGCAACTCGCGAATAAAGGAATCCGACCGTTGGCACACCTTGCTTTCGTCGCACTGGTGCGAAAAATTGGGAATGATCTACGCTGTTAGGAACAACATCGACAGTACTGTCGCCGTAATCGTCGATCATCACCTGCTTGAGCCATCGCGCAACGACCACCTTGTGCATCGGCAACCTGTAAGTAGCTCGGCAACGTTCCAATGGCAGATAGGGGAACACTTCGTGACCCTGGATGAAATAAACCTTGGCTCCCTTCTGTGGGCAGAGGTCATTGACCCATTCCGCGGTCCGCCACCAAGTGGCGATGACGATATCACCGTCGGGAACGTCATCGTCGGTTACAGGACGCCAGCTATCGATAATTCGATGATCTAGCCCCATCTTATCAAGGTGAGATGGGGGACGGTCGGACGGCCAGCCAGAGCCCCTGAGCCAGGACCTAAGCTTCGTTCGGACCGACAACTGCGGCGGCGGAACGGAAATGAGGAACACATCGTGACCTCGCCTCTTCAATTCCTGCGCGTAAATGCCAATTACCTTGGTGCCTCCGCTCATATTGGCCACTGGTAAGATAAAACTAATACGCACGAGAGGCGATCCTTATGCGGGGGCGCAAGGCTACAACGGCACACCAAGCTTCCGCATTAGCGGTTCCTTTGAAGAATGGATGTAGAGACACTCCTCGCAACCGCCGCCAACATCATTGTCGGTAATGGCCTCAACAGAGTTGCGCTTAAGGCGCCATCCGCGATAACCGATCTCACCCAACATTTTCTTGACCTCGTGCGTGGAGGACCCACATCGACGCAGCGCAACCTCATTGAGTTCTATGAGAAGTGAGGGGCGGAATTTCTCTAGTGTTCTGACCGCCCCAAGAAGTGCCTTGAACTCAGAACCTTCGATATCCATTTTCACCAGATCGAGAGACTGGATATTCTGCTTATTGAGTAGATCGTCGATCGTATCGACCGTGACCATGTAGGTTTCGTCACCGTCCGCCTTGCCCAAGGTAAACATGCCGAGGTTATCTCCCCGAGGCAACGTCAACGTCGCGCGCCCCGCCGCCTCGCCTACTGCCGAACCGATGACAGAGACATTTTTTAACCCGTTGAGTTCAATATTCTGTCTTAGAGATTGCAAATGGCTCGGTGCGGCTTCAATCGATATGACGCGACCTTCGTTTCCTACCACTACCGCACTTTCGAGTGTGTAGAGGCCGATGTTTGCACCTACATCAACGACTGTCCCGCCCCTGCTGACGCACCTCCGCAGGTAAGACAGGCAATGGGGCTCAAAAGTGCCGAGATAGTAGATCAGGAGTTGCAGATGATCGGTGCGAGAAATGTGAATTCTTGCGCCGGATCGCAAGGAAACGACTCGTGGCGCAGGTTTGAACCGATAGCCCCACCATAACGCGTAACCTTCGGTCCTTAGCGAGACAGGTAGTGCGCGCAAGACATGGCGCAGGAACCAGTCAACGACTCGGTAAATCACATACTGATTCTTGGCCAGCTGCCTCATATCCAATAGCCCGCCATTAACGCACACACTTTGCCCGCCGCCAATCCGATCGGCACGATCGCCAGCAGGTACAGTTCAATTCGGATATCGAACAGATGATGTTTCATATTATAGTAAACGATGATCGGAATATAGGAGAAGTGGCTGAATACAATTCCCCACAGAGCTCCCTGAAGCCCAAAAAGCCGAAAACCAATTGGCGTCGCCAGTATCAAAGAGATCAGACGAACCATGACAACGTCTGATTGGAGCCGGGGCTTTCCCATCGCCAAAAATGATTGTGTCGCGAGCCGAAAGGGTACGGTCAGCAGGATCGTGGCAGTAATTTCCAGCATCCAGCCAGCATCGTGATAGCGCCGATCGTACAGCAGACTGATCAAAGTCCCGCCGAAGGTGATCAGGAACCCACCCGTAAAATAGGAGATCGCGGCAATGACCGCGAGAAAGCGATAATAGCTCTTCTTCAGATTGACCTTTTTATCCCGGACGACTTCGCTGAACGCCGGAAAGGATACATCTCCCATGATCTTACTGAGGACCCCCTCCAGCGCGCCGACAAACAGCGATGCAATTGCATAGTATCCAAGCACCGTGGCATCGACCATGCCGCCGAGCAGCAGGCGATCGCCGCTGTTGACCAAGAATCCCAGGACCGAACCCATCAGAATCCATTTGCCGAAATGGATCACCTCACGAAAGGCGTTTGGTTCCAGACGCCAATGATTTCTTGTACCTGGGAGGGAAATATGGCTCAGAATGGTTCGGGATAGGGAGCCGCCGAGACTTCCCGCGACGAGCGCCCAAATGCTGCGGTCGAACGTGACCCACGCCAACATGCAGCACAGTCCAAATATCTGAGAGAAAATTTCGAGCCTGGTAATTCGTCCTAAAGTGATTCCTCGGCTTGCCTCGAACACCTTGGTCGATCCAAATCCAGAGATCACCGCGGAGATCGATAGTACGCCAATGACATAGGGCAGGCTGGGAGCCGCGTAGACGCTGTCTGCCGAAAATAGACCAAGCCGAGCGGCTATCTGAAGCCCAACACATAGAAGCAGCGCCGCGCCCCAGATCAGCACGCCGCGCACGATCTGGATCGTCCAGGCGGTATTAAGGAAATCCGGGTCGTCGCCTCGTTTGCTCTGCACGACGCTCTGCCTCAGCCCCACGTCCGAGAACATCCCAAGACCGATCATGACCGTTGTGGCGATTGCCATGACGCCGAACATCTCAGGCATCAAGAGCCTGGTCATCAGCAGGTTGCTGCCGAGACGTATCAGAAGGGACAGCGCAAAACCCGCCAGGCTCCAGATTCCAGCACTCAGCACTCTCTTCCTGAGAGATACTTTACCAGGAATTTGATCGGTTGGATTGGGGAGATCACCCGACGCCTGTCGTACAGGCTCATGCATTCGCTGGCCCTGTGTGCGTTATCGTCATTTTCGAACGGCTTGGAGATCGTCTTCCGCGGGCGGCAGCAATGATCGATTCGGCCCGCCCGAGAAGCGCACCCGCGACAAGCCAGGACCAAGGAGAGATCGACGCATTGGGAATCTGTTCAATTACGCTCAACGCCGCGATGAGCGCGATAACAGACAGGAATATCCGCTCTCGCTGCGTTCCGAGAAATCTGTAGGCCGTCACCGCGCGGAAAACAGGCAATGCAAGAAGTCCGAACTGGGCTAAGAAGCCGACCAAACCGAACTGTCCGACAGTTATGATCCAGCCTCCATCGGTGATGCTCGTGTCCTTCCCCGACTCCTCGTAGACACGGTTGCGTCCATATCGTCCCCAGCCAAAAGCGAGACGTTGCGATGCATGGTCGAGAAGGCGCTGCTCCTGATCAAAACGAACTTTGAGTGAATCTGCGCGCTGCTGATCGATTGAGGCAGCGGCTTCCACCAACAACTTGTCGGGGAAGACGTCCGCAATACGAAGAACCGGATACAGTAATCCAATGCTTGCAAGCACCAGCGCAATCCGAAGCTGAGCCTTTGGGTTCACCCAGCGAACAAAGAAACCACCGACGGTCGCGTAGACCAACGCACCAGCAGATTTGCACAAAATAACCATCACAAAGAGATAGCTGGAGCCAACGGCTGCTGGCAATTGTCTTATGCGATCGCCTACCCGCCACATTGCCGTCGCTGCCAGAAACGACGTCATCATGAAGAACGCTGTCGTGAGACCATTCGTCATGAATACGACTGGCCGATAACCCCCGTAACGCGCCTCAGTAAGGAATGACGATGGAAAGTATCCGTAGACCCAATTCGAGAGCTGCGGGCTCAGCCGAATCTCCAGCAGCATCGGCAGAGAATAGAATATTCCGGCAACCGCAAGACACTGTACAATCATTTCAACATCCGTCGGGGTCTGAAAGAGCCGACGGCCTAGGAGAAACGGCAGAAAAACTAGGAGCTGACTAATTAGAGCTGAGATGCCGTCATAATACCCGACGCCCGGCAGAACTCTATCTCCCATCACAACAGCGTCGTTGTTCAACACGCCGGTAATGACGGGGCCTGCAACCAGCATCAGCGCGAGGACTTCGACGAGCCCGAAGGAAGAGCCGTGTCGTCTACGACGCGGCACGAGAATCAGACACCCTATGAAGGCGCAGAGGTTGGGAACGGAGTTCTTATCGAACCCTGGAATCATCTGCAGCTTGATGGAGACACCCGCCGGGAGCAGCAGGAGCGCGCCCAGGATGATCCACACGGTTGCTTCCGCGGGAGGCTTTGCACGATACAAGGCGAACGCGACGAGCGGCCAAGCCAGAATCGCAAAGACGGCGAACCAGTTCCCCATCATCCCTGACGCTTGCATTCAGTTGGCCTTTGGCATCCAAGCGCGCCATTTAAGTCATTTCAATTGCCGTCAGACTATCATATACCTCAACCTATTGAATAATCGACTGCAAATCGCAACGAATTGCAGTTCAGACGAATAGTGTCTTGCCATCAGAAATCCACCCCGACTAGTCCGTCTATTAACAACAAGTAGATTCACGCAAAACATTCAATGGCCCAAACCGACAGGAATATACCTACTCTGGATGGCTGGAGGGCCATCGCAATCTTGCTAGTTATGACCTGCCACGGCTACCCGGGGCTACTGAGATCCTTGGGATGGTCGGCGCCCGATTCACCACTAGAGTCAGCCGGAATTCTTGGCGTGGAGGTCTTCTTTGCGCTCAGCGGATATCTTATCACCACAAAGTTGCTTGAGGAAGAACAGCGCACCGGCCGAATCGATCTGCAAAGCTTCTATCTGCGACGAGCGTTCAGGATAATTCCGGCAGCTCTTGTCCTTGTCATAGTTGCAGCTTTGCTTTCCAGCAGTGGAATACTGCCAGCAATTACAGCAGGCAGGCTACTCAGCGCTGCGATGTTTTTTGCAAACTATTCAGATGCCGTCCCATCTTATTACGTAGCCCATTTCTGGTCGCTGGCGGTTGAAGAGCATTTCTATTTAGTCTGGCCTGCGCTGTTTGTCCTGTGTGCCAAGCAATACCGTCTCAAAGTCGTTATTGTTTCAGCTTTGGCAATCGCGCTTTGGCGCGCCGTTAGCTGGAAATTTCAGATCACAACGGCCGATTCGGCAAAATATTTCGGCCGCACGGACGTAATCGCGGACTCGATTATCTGGGGCGCAGCAGTAGCACTCGCCGCATCCAACCCACCCACAGAACGCATTCTTCGCTATGTGGCACGACCCCTGCCGTGGTGCGCGCTAATAGCGTTGACCGCGCTTGCAAGCCTTTACCAAGCTCAGGACTGGAAATTCAAGCTGGGACTTTTCAGTCTGTGTCGCATCACGGTTCCGCTCGTGATCTACGGAACGGTTATTAACTACAAGGCGGCATTTGGGAGGTTCTTGGACTCTGCGCTACTGCGTACGATCGGCCGCCTCTCCTACAGCCTTTACCTCTGGCAACAGCTCTTCCTCGTCATCTCTGTCTCCGATCTCGCCACTGGCTGGTTTGGAGCGCTTCAAATCTTTCCCCTGAACGTCATCATGTCTTTCACATGCGCGTTCGTGAGCTACAGATACATTGAACAACCGCTAATCAAGTTTGGGCGCCGCCTCATTGCCTTGCGAGCCTCTTCGGCCGCGACCAACCTTCCTGTCTAATGGACGCAACGATCACATACCATTGCTACATCCCACTACAGCGATCCGGCGCGGTTGAATGCAACGATTGCTGTCCATTGAGGTGGGGCGGGACCATAGATATCCTCCAGAACGGACCACGCATTGTTCGATGGCGATCGGCCCGCAAGCTGGAAACAGGACGGGAATTCGGCGGTAAATCCTCCTCCTGTCAGGCCCACGAAGTTGTTATAATTGATCGTCGTAAAGTCGCTCAATACCGGAGCCCACTTCGACGCGGCACGCAAAATGTCGACTGGTGTCTTACCGCCCCCGGTATAGTCGGGTGAATATCCCCCCTCATAGCCGCACATGCTGTTGATGCCGAAGCTCAACGCCCACGTTTTCCAGTTCGCATAGAACGCTGCGCACTTCGCGAGCGTAAAGCGGCCGGGGCCGCTCTCCGCCGTCTTTGCGTAGGCCGTAGCAATCGACAGTTGCTGATCAGGGCTGCCCGCTAATGCTGCGTAGGATTGGGCCGCTGAGGCTTCGTTAGCAGTGTTATAGTCCGACGGAGCATAGTATTGCGCACAACACACGTGCGTCACCCACTTCGATGCCGGGGTCCTGGTGTAAGGCGCTTGCAGCGCCTCGGACTGCGCGAGGTATTTCGTAGAGGCGAGTCTTGGGTTGCTCGAAGCCATGCTGCCTGCGCTGGCTCCTGTTGCCGTCTGGACTCCGCACAACACCTGATATTTGGTTCGGTCATTGCCGTAGATTGTGCTTATTGCCTGACCTAGTACAGACAGCACCTTGCCGTACCAGTTGTGGTGGTCCTCTCCCCAGCCGTAAGCTGCAGCTTTGGCTCTGGCATAGCCGGTTGTATGGAAGCCGCCGGCGTTATTCCACGTTTCGTTCGGCCCTTCGAAACGAGGGACCATCCATGACGGACCGTTGGCACGGCAAAATGCGGCGAGGCTCGGCATGTAATCGGTGGCCGGATCAATCGCCAGCGCCGGCGTCACGAAATAAGGATGCGCGCCCACTTCCGCACACAGGCGCACCATCAGTTCAGGTGGGCATCCATTGATAAGCCCGACGCTTCCGGAGGCCACATCGCCTCCCTTCTTGATCCAGGCATTCAAAGCCGCATCATAAACAAGCGTCGCAATGCTCTGCCAGGTACCTCCGACCGGATAGCTGTTCCCGGCAGCAGAAAGAGCGGTAGAGTACGCGCTCAAGATATTGATGTCTCCCGTGCCATTGACATTCAGTGTACATGGCCCGGTGTTGCTCACATTGAATTTCACAATCACCGTGGCTTTGTCGACCAGCTTGAATCCCGGGAGCATCGCTGAATAGGCAGCGCCATTATTGGCAGTAAGTCCTGCATACAGGCTGGGGCGGAACTCCGAACCGTGATAAAATACGTAGGTGATCGGTTTCCGTGTCGCCCACGTCGTTACGTTAGTGGTGTCGCCTGCCTGCCAATCGAGAAAGCGGATCACGCCGAAATTGGCTTCAGCCAATCGTTGCTTGAATCGCACGCCGAACACCTGCCCTGCATTCAAGGCCGCCTCATCGTCGACGTGGAACACCTGCAGATTGCTGATGCGCGGCGTGCCGATCGCGGATATGCCTATGACAAAACGGGTGTCCGTGGTCGAAAAAACATACCGTCCGCTGCCATTGGTGCTCGTCTTGCTGCCGCTCACGGCCTTGTTGCTCATGCCGCAATGGATCGTTCCGTTCCCGGTCCAGGTAATGACGTAGTTGCCCGGGCGCGCGTTCTGCGACGGAACGAAAAAGACCGTGTAGACGCCCCTGTTCGAAATAGAGATCGGATAGCCATCGTCGTCCAGCGTCGAGGGATCCGGCCAACCGCTATTGTCGAGCAGCGCCCAGTTCTGGGCCGTCTTCATGCAATTCAAAAACGGATAATCTCCGCCCCATTGCAGGAAATTCAAGTTCACCTGCGAGCGGCCGCCGTTAAACCTGGCCGCTACCAGTGAAGAGGCCTCCGTCTTGCCCGACCCGGCCAGCGCAGCCGGCGGCAGCATCGACGTCAGAGACGCTCCGCTCACACCTTGCAGAAAGGTTCTACGGTTCATGCTGGACGTCATAGTCAGGTCCAATTGCCGTTAACGGACAAATTCGAAGACGATTGATCATACGACCGAACTGGTTCTACCGCAGGCCGCGTCATCCGCGCCAGTCTGTCGCTTCCCGGAACCCATTTAATTCGCCGATTAACCTCCCCGGAACCTCGCATCCTCGCTGCCCAGGCCGGCGCATCGCCCGCGGCGCCGCTTTCCGATCGCTCCACTGGCTGGTAAATACAATTTAAACCGTCCCGATCGGCCAAAAACCTACTTTGCATGGGGTTGTTTTCGCGTTTTTGTGGTCCCGGCCTGAACGCTTCCGTCGGTGCCATGGACGAGATTAAGCATGACCTCGATCTCCGCGCCATTCATCATGCGGCCCGTTGGTACCACGCTGCTGGCGATCGGGCTGTTCCTGGTCGGGGTGGTCGCTTACCTCAATCTTCCGGTCGCCTCCGTGCCCAATGTCGACTTCCCGATGATCCGGGTGTCGGCGTCGCGTCCCGGCGCCGATCCGTCGGTGATGGCTTCCACGGTGGCGGCGCCGCTGGAGCGCAAGCTCGGCCAGATCGCCGGCCTCGAACAGATCACCTCGACCAGTTCGCTGGGGGTGACCAGCATCCAGCTGCAGTTCGCGATCGGCCGCAACATCGACCGCGCCGCGCGCGACGTGCAGGCCGCGATCAACGCCTCGCTGGTGGATCTGCCGAGCGACCTGCCGTCGCTGCCGCGCTTCCGCAAGGCCAACCCGGCCGCCGCGCCCGTCTTCGTGCTGGCGCTGACGTCGAAGACGATCTCGACATCAGCGATGTACGACGTCGCCGACACCGTGATCGCGCAGCGCATCTCGCAGGTGCCGGGGGTGGGCGAGGTGACCGTCTCCGGCGCCGACCAGCCGGCGGTGCGGATCGCGCTCAACCCGGTGGCGCTGTCCAACGCCGGGATCGCCACCGACGACGTGCGGCAGGCCATTATCGCCGCCAACCCGCTCGGGCCCGCCGGCATCTTCAACGGCGATCGCCAGAGCGAGACCATTGCCATCAACAAGCAGATGCGCACGGCCGCCGAGTTCCGCGACATCATCATCAAGAGTTCGACCGGCAATTTCGTCCGGCTGTCCGACGTCGCGGAGATCGAAGATTCCGTCCGCAACAGCCGCTCGATCGCCTGGTTCAATCGGCAGGCGGCGGTGCTGATACAGATCACCAAGCAGGGCGATGCCAACGTGATCGAGACCGTGGATCGGGTACGCGCGCTGATCCCGGAGCTGAAGGAGTGGATCCCGGCCGGCGTCGAGATATCCACCCTGGTCGACCGCACCGGCACGATCCGCGCCAGCGTGCTGGACATGCAGTTCACGCTGCTCGCCACCGTGTTCCTGGTGATGTTCGTGGTGTTCCTGTTCCTGCGCCGGACCACGCCGACCATTGCCGCCGGCGTCTCGGTGCCGCTGGCGCTCGCCGGCACCTGTGCGGGGATGTGGCTCGCCGGCTTCTCGATCGACAATTTGTCGCTGATGGCGCTGGCGATCTCGATCGGCTTCGTGGTCGACGACGCCATTGTCATGATCGAGAACATGTACCGCAATCTCGAGCAGGGCATGGCGCCGTATCCGGCGGCGCTGGAGGGCGCCCGGCAAATCGGCTTCACCGTGCTGTCCATCAGCCTGTCGCTGGTCGCGGCCTTCACGCCGCTGATCTTCATGGACGGGCTGGTCGGCAGGCTGCTGCGCGAATTCTCGCTGACGCTGACCTTTGCGATCGCCGTTTCCACCGTGGTGTCGCTGACCGTCACGCCGATGATCTGCGCCCACTACATCAAGGAGGCCACCTCGGCCCGCGCCACCTGGTTCGACCGGCTGGTCGAGGGGACGCTGTCGGCGATCGTGCGGTTCTATGAACGGACGCTGCGCATCGTGCTCGGCTTCCCCTATCTCACGCTGATGGTGTTCTTTGCCACCATCGCGTTGACGGTGACGCTCTACATCAAGACGCCGAAAGGATACTTTCCGGTAGATGATAGCGGTCTCATCGTGGGGGCGTCTGTGGCGTCCTCAGACACTTCGTTTCAGTCGATGATCAAGCTGCAGCAGCAATTGATGGATGTCGTCCAGGCCGATCCAGCGGTATCAGGTGTCGGATCCATCCTCGGGAGCATGACGGTCAATCGCGGACTTTTTTTCATTAACCTCAAGCCACCGGAAGATCGCGGCGGGCTCTCAACCGAACTGGTAATCGATCGGCTTCGCAAGTCGTTGTACGCGTTACCGGGCGTGCGTCTCTATATGTTTGCGGCCCAAGATATTCGGACAGGGGGACGTCAGAGCAGCAATTCCGATTATCAATACACCCTCCTGAGCACGGATGTTCAGCTTTTGCAGCAATGGACGCCGATCGTCGCCAAACGGATGGACACCGTTGAAGGAGTGACGGACATTTCGACCGATCGCGATGCAGCGGGATTGCAGTTAACACTCAAGATCGATCGACAGAACGCCGCCGCGCTCGGCGTACGCGTGCAGGACGTCGACAACGCGTTGAACAACGCTTTTGCCCAGCGGCAGGTTTCGATCATCTATACCCAGCGCAATCAATACTGGGTTGTTCTCGAGACCGATCCCAAATTCCAGACAGATCCTTCCAACCTGGAGCGCATTTTCGTCACGGGCGCCAATGATGCACAGGTGCCGCTTTCCTCAATAGCCCACTATGAGCGAGGACTGGCTTCATTGTCGGTCAATCACACGCAGTCCCTGCCCTCCACCACGATATCATTCAACGTCTTGCCGAACGTGCCGCTGGAGGTCGCCACATCGAACATCCAGCGCGCGGTGGAGGAACTGCACATGCCGGAAGGCATCCGTGGCAGCTTCGAGGGCAATGCCGGCGACTTCAACAAGACCAGCGGCCGGCAGCCGCTGCTGATCCTGGGCGCGCTGGTGGCGATGTATATCGTGCTCGGGGTGCTCTATGAGAGCCTCGCCCATCCCATCACGATTATTTCGACGCTGCCGTCCGCCGGGCTGGGTGCGCTGCTCGCGCTGCAGGTCACCGGCACGCCGCTGACCGTGATCGCCTTCGTCGGCATCATTCTCTTGATCGGCATCGTCAAGAAGAACGGCATCATGATGGTGGACTTCGCGCTCGACGCCGAGCGGCATCGCGGCCTGTCGTCGGCGGAGGCGATCTTCGAGGCCTGCAGCGTGCGCTTCCGCCCGATCCTGATGACGACCCTGGCGGCGATGTTCGCCGGCATCCCGCTGGTGATCGCAACCGGCCCCGGCACCGAGCTGCGCCGGCCGCTCGGCATCACCATCATCGGCGGGCTCCTAGTATCGCAGGTCCTGACGCTCTACACGACGCCGGTGATCTATCTTCTGATCGACCGGCTTCGGTCGCGCATCGTCCGGCGCGCTTCGAGACGATTCTTGGTTCAAGGGTGACGCCAAACTATCTTCAATCGCGGGTGACACCTCGCCGATCGTCCTTCACTTCACCATGGGTTGGCAGGGACCGATTATTTCTAACTTTTCTAAGACCGATACTTGTCCTTCGCGCATCGCTCGAATTTACGACGGCCAAATATCTCCCGAAAGCAGCGCGGATCGTCGGTCTTGCGCCAAAGAGCCCCGCCGTGCGAGTTCTTGCAGAGCCGTCTTGTCGGCGTGCCCGATAATTGGCAATTCGGAGGCATTAGCCTTAATAGAGGCGATTCCAAACAGTGGGCCTTGGATATCGGGCCTAGCCGACCTAGTGTGTGGGCATTGGCTGCAGGCTGGGACCCACGCCTGCACCAGCACCCACTGGATTGACAAGCCCGGATGCCCTATGAGGCAGGCATTGGAATTGGTTTTTTGAGTGCTTAGGCCGTGAAGCTCCTGATTGTCATAGTCAACTTCCGCTCCACCGACCTGGCGATCGATTGCCTCCATTCGGTCGCACACGAAATCGGGACGGTCCCCGGAATTCACGTCGCCGTCTGTGAGAACGCCACAGGGGATGACTCTGCAGAGCAGCTTCAAGCCGCGATCGATCGAAATGGCTGGGGCGCCTGGTGTAGCCTTACGACCTCTCTGGTCAACCTGGGCTTCACAGGCGGCAACAACGTCATTCTACGATCGGCGATGCGGGCCCCTGGTCCACCCCAATACGCTTTACTGCTAAATCCCGACACGATCGTCCGCCCCAACGCCCTTAAGGCATTGGTCGAGTTCATGGATGCCAATCCTACGGTTGGCATAGCTGGAAGCCGTCTTGAGGATCCGGATGGCACGCCGCAACGTTCTGCGTTTCGCTTTCAAACTCCGCTGGGAGAGTTCGAAGGCAATGTCAGATTGGGCTTGGTTAGCCGCTTGCTGAGCCGCTGGATCGTCGCCCCTCCGGTCGTAGACCATGCTTTTGAAACCGACTGGGTGTCCGGCGCTAGCATGATCCTTCGTCGCGAGGTACTGGAGACGACAGGTTTTTTGGACGAAGGTTTCTTCACCTATTTCGATGACATTGACTACTGCTTGAACGCAAGGCGGAACGGATGGCCGACTTGGTACGTCCCCTCCAGTCGGGTAGTCCATCTGGTTGGGCAGTCGTCAGGCGTCAACCATGAACCGAGGCGCTTGCCCGAGTATCTTCTAGAGGCGCGCCGACGTTACTTTCTCAAGAACTATGGAGCGCTCTACGCGGCGGCGGCTGATGCTGCCAAAATCCTCGGCTTGTCCCTTTGGAAACTAAGAGTGTTGCTCACGGGCAAAGAGGACAGCACACCACCCTACTGTCTTTGGGATTCAATTCGTCATAGTGTTCTTTTCAGGGGCTTCAGAATAACTGATGTCAAGACACGGCCTTGAATTCGGAACTTCATAGCAAATGCCACTGCACATGCGCGGCAAAGTCTACCCATCACGGACAACCCGAGATCGCCCACCTGCAGGCAAGTACATATTCGACCGAGTATGATGAAAGTTGCTCAGGCTTCTACGGCCTCTAAGATTAATTAGGAGCGAACGTGAAAGGTATCATATTGGCAGGGGGAACCGGATCGCGGCTCTATCCCATTACGACGGTCGTATCCAAGCAGCTGCTCCCCGTCTTCGACAAGCCAATGATCTACTATCCGCTATCCACGTTAATGCTTGCCGGGATACGCGATATCCTGATCATTTCGACGCCTCAAGACCAGCCGTTGTTCGAGCGTCTCCTGGGAAACGGCTCCGATCTCGGGCTACAATTTACCTATGCGGCGCAAGACAGCCCACGAGGATTGGCAGATGCTTTCATCGTTGGCCGTGACTTTGTTGGGACAGATCCAGTCGCGCTAGTTCTCGGTGACAATATCTTCTACGGGCACGGGCTTCCCTCCATGCTGACCCGCGCAAGTTCTCGCAACGAGGGTGCGACAATATTCGGTTACGAAGTCAATAGACCCCAGGACTATGGCGTGGTCGAACTTGACGAGCGCAATCACGCCGTCTCGATCGAAGAGAAACCGCTGCTGCCAAAGTCAAACGTGGCGGTAACCGGCCTATATTTCTATGACAACGAGGTCGTAAAGATCGCCTCCTCCTTGAGCCCTTCCGCCAGAGGCGAGCTCGAAATCACGGATGTCAACCGCGCCTATCTGGAACGCGGCGACTTGCACGTCGAAGTTCTGGGCCGTGGTTTCGCGTGGCTGGACACCGGGACCCACGCTTCGCTCGCTGACGCAAGTCACTACGTTCAAATCCTGGAGCAGCGACAAGGGCATCGAATAGCTTGCCCGGAGGAGATCGCTTTGCGTTTGGGGTACATTTCGCTTGAGGATTTTCTTCGTGTCGCTCAAAAGACCGCAAAGAGCAGCTACGGTGAATATTTGATATCGGTACACCGCTCCATTTCTGTAGCCCGAGGTAGACGTTGAGAATGAATTTCAAGGGCTCCACTATCTTTGTCACCGGCGGCGCCGGCTTCATTGGTTCCGCGGTTGTCCGCCATCTTCTCGTCGACACCGATGCGCGTATCGTTAATATCGACAAGCTCACTTACGCCTCCAGTCTGGAGTCTATTCCATCCGCCATTCACGATGGCCGTTACAAGCTTGAGAAGGTCGACATATGCGACGGTCCGGCGCTACGCAGCCTGTTCGATAAATATGAACCGCTTGCCGTTCTGCATCTTGCTGCGGAAAGTCATGTTGACCGATCAATCGACGGACCGGCCGATTTCATTCAAACCAATATTGTTGGCACATTTGTTCTTCTGCAGGAGACGTTGAGATACTTGCAGCAGCTTGGCAACGCGGCCAGCAAGGGCTTCCGCTTTCTCCACGTATCCACTGATGAAGTATTCGGGTCGCTGGGATCCGATGAATTGTTCACTGAGCTCAGCCCCTATGCTCCGAGCTCGCCCTATTCCGCGAGCAAGGCATCGGCGGACCATCTGGTTAGAGCTTGGCACCTGACCTACGGATTGCCAGTACTCGTTACAAATTGCTCCAACAACTATGGCCCCTATCATTTTCCGGAGAAACTCATCCCGCATATGATCATCAAAGGACTGGCCGATGAACCCCTGCCTGTCTACGGCGACGGACAGAATGTTCGCGATTGGCTATATGTGGATGATCACGCAAGAGCCCTCGTGCGCGTCCTTTCTAGTGGCGAAGTTGGTCACACCTACACAGTCGGAGGGCGGAACGAGCGTACTAATCTTCACGTCGTTGAGACGATCTGCTCCTTGCTCGATCGCTTGCACCCCTCCCCTACAGGGAGCCGTCAGCGCTTGATAACGTTCGTGGCGGATCGCCCTGGGCACGACCGCCGCTACGCCATCGATGCCTCGAAATTGGAAAGAGAGCTAGGCTGGCGCGCGAAAGAGAATTTTGAAAGCGGGCTCGAAAAGACCGTCAGATGGTACCTTTCCAACAGGCCCTGGTGGACGGCGATTCTAGAAAGAGGATACTCCGCCAATCGACTCGGATTGATCTAGCTGGCATCGTAACGCAATCTTACCTTCCGTAAGCTGCTCCTCGCTGCAGTCGCATTCTGAGCTTTGACACCAAACCGCACCCCACTGACATGTCGAGCGAGCCGATTAGCGCATCAAGGTTCTTCGTTCGATCTAGTGCACCGTTTCGGTTGCTTGGAATCGAACCTGCAACGCCGGACGCCGAAATCGACGCCGCCGCTGCCTCGGCCATAGCAAGAAAGGTTGCGGAGGAAGCAACGATCCTCCAAGCCTATGTCGCGCTCAAGGATCCGGAAAGCCGCCTCCTTGCCGAACTGTGCTATCCGCTCGACTGTCCACCAAAACTCTTGGCCTCCTTCTACGCTGGCATAGACGCGCCATCCATCGATGAGGCACTGACGGCCGCGGCAGGCTTCCCGCCCATTACTCGGGCAAATTTCGTAGCTGCGACAGCGGTTCGCCTCGGGATGTGCGAGAAGACGTTGGCGACCTTTATCGACAGCTATGCAGCCATCGATGCGATGGAGGTCTATCAAGTCTTGCAGAAGGTGCGGCGCCAAGCCGGAATCCCCTCGCCCTCGCTCATGCGCGTCCGACAAGGCATAACCGACCACTTGAGGATCCATTGTGCACTTGCCTCCGCGAGCATCGCTTCAGTTCACAAGCTGATGCCGGCGCTCCTCGAAGAAAGGAACGCAATTGTTGGCGCGCAGGATAGAGGGCGCGCCGAAATCTTTTCCACGCTCCTCGAAGCTTGTAGCGCCCTCATTGAGCAAGCCCTGTCGCAAGCTGGGGATCAGGTCAGAATTGCCTGTGAGAGCGTAAGAGCGCACATCGAGGATGGATCGCAGGTAAGAGGGTTATCTGCAGCGTTTTACGGTTACGGCCGCCTCTCTGAAATTGCCAACCAGCTGCTCCACCGCTATCCGAGCGAGGATGGGATTTGGACGGACTTCGAGAGCCTGTTGCGTTCACTTCTTGATACCCAGCAATTCAAGATCGCGCAACAAATCACAACCGCGGTTGTTGACGTCCTTCGACCGTTCCCGGTTACGCATTCGCAAGCAACCGCGATTACAGGGCCATTCGAGCGCCAGCTATTGCTGGAGGATATAGCGTCGCTTGAAACGCTTCTCGAAAGATTCAACCATGATCCAGCATCGATAGCGAGAGCGCTCCTCCGGGCTCCCTTCGGCACCAATTCTCCCGATGAAGCAGGTCAACTGTGGAGCGCCTTCAATCACGCAGTCGCCGCGACGGCCACTTCACCTGATCTATGCGAGCGCCCTTGGTTATTGATCCACCGGTTCGCTCTGGCGCTTTCCGATTTCGCGGGCACTGAGAAGGAAGGCAGAAGCGTCCTCACCGGCGCTATTCACTTTGGAGAAAGAGAGTACCCACACCTTGCCGTTTTGGATCTGCTGAGGGCCGACCTGGCCACTCTGAAAGGCCTGCATGACGAACAATCCGGCGTAGGGCGCGGTAGATCAGTCAAGAAGGTGACGGTCGCGCTTTTCGGGACCATCATCTTCTTGCTGATCGGCGTACTGTCGTTTGGCTATCTCAACGATCGATTTTCAGCCACTGCGGTAAATGGACCAACCCCTGTTCCTGCTGCCCCTAGAGATCGCGAGCTTTTGCCCGCCGCAGGTACAGGGCAACGCTACCCGAGGGAGCACGTCCGCTATTGTCACTATCAGGAAGAGCGCCTCCGTATCGTAAAACAGCACGTTCGAGGACAGGAAGACATCAGAGCCTACAACGCGCTCGCAAACGACTACAACTCTCGTTGCTCAGATTATCTATATCAGATTGAGGACTTCGATGCAGTCAGGCAGGAAGTCTCTGCAAAGCGGAAGATGCTGGAAGAGGACGCCTTGAAAATACTTGCTACCTGGTCTTGGCGCATCGTATCGCCGACCCAAACTGAGCGGCCATCGAAATAAATTCGCGAACTTGCAATTTCAGAAGCCGATAGTCGCAATCACCTGATCTAAATCGCCGAGGCCGGTTCCAGATTTAACCTTTTTTGCCGGCATCAAGCTTAACTTGCGGCGTCGATTGCAGACAATTTTCGAAAAATTTATGGTCGCTTTAGAAGGAATTTCGACCAGTGCAGGTGACCACAGTGAAAGTTCAGCGACAGATCAAGAAGCAAGCTCCTCCAACAGAAAAATCGCTGAGCGCGCGCTACGCCGAAGTTGTTCGCCTTCGTCAGGTCGTTGCGCGTTCCGTCTGCGGGACCAAGGCGCCGATACGCGCGCCGCGGTTGGCCTCCAAATAGTTCGATGCGGTCGCGCGTAGCCCGGCTGGCGTACGTAGCCGCTACCACACTCGCGATGGTGAGCTGGTCCTATCTGCTGTTGCTGGGGCTGAGCTGGGCCCTACATCTCTGAGAACGATACCATCCGCCGGCAAACGGATTTGGCGAATACTTTTCCCGTTGCTCCTTTGCGATACGACGGGCCCTTGAGCCGCTGCGAAGTCCCGAGAACCCATGAGGCATGTTGTGGTCAAGTGGCTCGCATGGTTGGCCATCGCTGCGATCGCCTATGCGACGCTCGCTCGTGTGGGCTTCGTCTATGAAATCTATTTCAAAGTAGCTCCGCTTGTGATGCACCCCGAAATGAAGGCTTATGCCCATTTCGTCCACGTCCTGGCATTCATGACTCTTGGGATGCTATTTGGCTGCGCGTATCCGCACCGATTGCTCTGGGTGTGCCTTCTGGTCCTTGGGACCGCAATCCTGTTGGAAGTTATGCAAACGACCACGCCAGACCGTCATGCGACCGTCATGGACGCGGCAGAGAAGATGGTGGGGGGAGCGGTGGGGATATTTTTGCCAAGGGGAATCGTGTGGGCAAGACGTCGAGCACAGCGAAAGTTCAACTGCGATTAGATTTTTGCCGTTCCGATCTTGAAGGCGACTTCTCCAGTTCGGCGATCTTCTGCCGAAGTTCGCAAAGTCGTTGGTAGAGCTTTTGAAGGCGGCTCAACGTTTGGCGCCGGCGCTTTACCCTTTGTTGCGCAGGATGTTTCTTCATCCCATCTCGATAACATGACGCCGCCCGCACGCAATCAGCGTCAGTTGTTTATATTACATTTCAACCTTACTGTGCATCGAGCGCCAGTAACCGTCGCATTGGAATACCGAAACCGAAACCCTACGTTGGTCGCCTTTGCGCTTCCGATGGGCGCGATGAAGCCATTGCGAGATTGTTGCTCAAGGCGTTCCCATAAAGGCGCGGCACCAGGGCCGGGCGTCGAATATCAGACGAGGGATACGCGCCCGAATCGTTTGCAGCTCAACAATGCGCTCCAGGCACCGGCCAGAATTTTACCTCCGGCAGCTTTGCCGGCAGGTCTGCGCCTGGGCCTCGCATGAGCTAATGCAGGGCGCACTGAGGGTGGTCGGACACACTCTCTGGCACGAAGCATTCTGCGTTGAGCAACTAGCCAGACAAGCATCGGTTGCCGCATCCGCCAATCGAAGATGCTTGCCCGGCAACTGACCGGCCGTGGCGGTCGTCGCAAACCCCAACAGTACGGCACACAAAGCGAGCCTCATTTCACTCTCCTCGGTACGGCTCCTATCTCCGAACACTACGCGCCCCGGCGGCGCGTCGCGACCTTGCTTGCCTCGCCATCCCGAATGGCAAACTCATCGATGGTATGGCCGGTTTTCAGAGCTGCCGTGAGCCATCGCGGGGTCTTTCCACGTCCTGACCAGGTTTCCGACGGCTCGTTGGGATTGCGATATTTGGGCAATACCCGCGGGTAATGCCGCCGCTCCCTGGGGGCGGCTGCGGCGTCTACCGCACCGGCGGCGCGCGTCTTGTTCTCGCGCTGCAGTTGGGCCAGGCGCTTTTCCAGTTCTCGCTTTTCGGAAGTGAGTCGAACTGACAGAACCTGGCTGAGCTCCTCATAGAGCAGCCACAACTCATCGACGGTCATCGACTCGAAGCTTGGCCTCTTGTTCATTGCGCCCCTAGTGCGATTCGGAGGAATTATATAGGGCCAGTAGGCCGGTTCCAGTAAAAATAGAATAAACCAATTTTGGCGGACTCGCCCAGGTTCCACCCGACATTCAGCCTATCGGGGCATAAAGCACACCCCGCAAGTCATTGATTCTTATCGTAAAAATCGCGGAATCTCAGGCCGACTCCAACAGCACTCCCGGCGGCTGTATCCCCAGAAATTGAATGCTGCTGGCGGCGAACCGCCTCAAACGGCAGCAAACACCCTCAGCACATCGGCGGCACTTTAGCCTTCGCCGTCCTAGTAGGCATTCCGCTTTCGCAGCACTTCAAAGAAGGTCTTGATCAAGATCTGGATGTCCAGCCACAGGCTCCAGTTGTTGATGTACCAGAGGTCGAGCTTCACCCGCTCCGATATCTGCTCAAGCGTAGGCGTAGCTCCTCGCGCGCCATTGCATTGAGCCCAACCGGTCATGCCGGGCTTCACATGGTGGCGAAAGGCGTAGTCGCTCAAGACCGTTTCGAAATAGTTATCGTGCGCAAGCGCATGCGGTCTTGGCCCGATCAGCGACATCTCCCCGCGCAGCACGTTGATGAGCTGCGGCAACTCGTCGATGCTGGCCGAACGCAACAGCTTCCCGATCGGGGTGACGCGCGGATCGTTGCGGGTCGCCTGGACAACGGTGGGGCCGTTCTCCATTACGCTCATGGTCCTGAACTTGAACATCATGAACTGCTTGCCGTTAAACCCTTTCCGGAATTGCCGGAAGATGACCGGGCCGGGGCTGTCAAGCTTGATCGCGAGCGCCGTGAGCACCATGACCGGCGCCAGAAAGACCAGCGCGAGCGAGGCTATGACCAAATCCATCGCGCGCTTGACTAGGCGTTCGGCAGTGCTGAGCGGCGCGCGCTGAATCTCGACTGTCAGAACGCGCTGCCGTGCAGAAGAAGCATAGTTGGTCAGGGAGCGCACGCGGGTATCCGGGAGCAGCTTCACCGCAACCGGGAGGTTCTTGAGATGATCGCGGACGAACTCCATTCGTTCGGCATCGCTCCACGGAATTGCAAGAATGACTTCCTTGCAATCAAGCCGCCGGACAAAGTCAGCTACCAGCTCCAGGACCTTAGCGTCAGCCGTATTGCGCGCATCCGCATCCGTTTCCAGACTGAAATTGAACCGCGTCACATCCGAGGAACCAAAAAACGCCAAGGCGTCTTTCGGCTCTATCGCAGCCAGTTCATGAAAATCACCGATCAAGACGATGTCGCGGCGACCGATTGTGCCCGCAGAAACAGCATTGGCGAGCGCAAGCTTGGTTACCCTTCGTACCGTCAACAGCCCGGCCGGCGCGACAAAATAGAAAATCACGAACGCGCCGCGCGAATACGCCACGCCGATCTTGAGTAGAAAGGCGAAGAACGCAAGCAGCAGGCCCGTCGTGAACCAGCAAACAAGAATCTCGGTGGTTTCAACGCGCGGCTTGGCGCTATCGGGAAAGTCATAATACCCCCCGCCACTCATACGCAGAATGTAAATAAAGCTCGCCAGTAACCCGACCGCACAATGCGGCAAAATGCTCGGAACCGGATTTCCCATCGAAAGCTGGTAGCCGATCCCGCTGAGGATGCTCGAAACGACGATGACGAACGCGTCTGCCGTCGAAAGCAGATAGGGGACGGCACCGGAGGAGAGGCTGGCCGGCCTCTTGCCCGATGCAATGTCGAGCTGTTTCGCCTTGTCGCGAATGTCCGATCCAATCGACATAAAGAAACGCCTGGCGCGCCACAAAGCTACGATTAACTGATTTGATATTAGCCAATGACCACAAATGGGAGCGGCCATCAAACGTCAATGTAACTTTTCGTTAACGCCTCGCACGATAGGCTCGAGCAAGGTGCGGCGCAACGATTAATTGGCCAAATCAGCCCCCAAGCCGGCTGCGGATGAAATTAAATGCTGGATTTGTTCGCGTTCTGCGCTGGCATCTACCTGGGGCTAAACTTCAACGTGTTGGTTCTGGGCCCGTTCTGCCTGCTGGGCGCCGGAGCTTATGTTACGGCCTCTACCGCGGCAGGCCATAGCCTCTCCGCTTCCGTTCTCGACCTGGTGCTGCCGATCATCACCGTTCAGATGGGCTATTTCCTGGGCCTCACCGCCCGCTCGCCCTTTGCCATGCTGCTGGCCCGCCTCAAGCTCGGTCCGTCCAGGCAGGCTTAACTCGGGGACCCGCGTTCAGCGAGTTCGCCAAAAAAGCGCGAATAGATTTCGCGGACTTTGCCCAAGCCTTCCAATTGGCGTTCCAACTCCTTCAGACGCTGATCACCTTGAGCCATTTGCTGTTCGTATTCGCGCACCCTGGCAAGGTCCTTGGGCTCGCGATCCAGGTACTCATCGACCCCCGTCCCTGCGGCCAATGACGCAAGATCGCGCGCCTCATCGACCCGCGCCTGCAAGGCGTCCTTTTCGTTCTTGATGCCATCGAATGCAGCGTCGATCGCCCGGCCAAGCGAATGGAAGCGCTCCTGATCAGTCCTGGCGTCCCGTTCCGGAGATCGAACCTGAAATGCCCGAGCCACAGTAAATCTCCTGCAAGAGCAAATTTGAGCCGTCGCGCGGGGCCTATCGTTGCCCCACATTTCTCGCCAAAAGCTACCTACGTGCGACCAGCGGGTCAAACCAGCGAACCCCAGAGGGCGCGATTCGGCTTTCGCAGTGTCAAGCCGAAGAATAACATTCGGATTGTGATTCGCTCTCTCAAACAACGTCGTGGGGCGGCCTTCATGAGCACTCTTGAAGCGATCGTTTTGGGGATGATGATCTCCTGGACGCCAAGCGCAGTCGTGGTGGCTTATTTGCTCTGGAAGGCTCCCGCCGAAAACGCAAACCTGTAACGCGGGCCCTATCGCATTTGAATTTCGACCGGTTGGCACGCAGCGGACTAGGCCAAAGCAGCAATCGCAAAACCAAGCGCCGATGAGAATTCAAGACGTATTGAAGTTCTCGCTTGAATTGTTCCTCCCAGAACGCTGGGTAAGCGCAATATATGATCGCGCGCCTCCCTCCGATGCTGCGCCGAACCAGAGGATCACCGGCCAGAATGATCCGGCTGGTGAGCCACCCAAAGTGCGATCGCTCATCCAAGACTTGGACCATGGGGAATTTGGCGGCCCCTCGTTTGGTCCGCATACGATGCAGCTCATGGAGAATGTGCTGGACGACATCCAGGCGGAGGCGGCAGCCCCTCTGTCAGACGATTTGCTGCGCAGGACAGCCTCCGCAATCTTGCAAGCGGCCGCCGATGGCGAGCGAGATGCCGGGCGTTTGAAGGCCAAGGCGATAGCAGCCGTCGCCGAAGCTGATCCCGCGCGCAAAAACTAAGGCAATCCAAAGGTAGATTTGCCTAAAGCCTGCAGCAAGCTATAGTTCCGGCGGGGCAGCATTTCTCAGCGCAACACATCAATCTACCTGCTCCGATAGGGATATCGCAGTGGCTCATCGCGAAGCGCAGAAGTCGTTCTTTGTTCATCTTCTCTTCTTAGTCCGAAGGATTCTGGGGCTCGCCACCTTTGCGCTAATCGTCGTGCTGTTGGCCCCCAAGGGGCTCGCCCTGTTCGATAATCCGAAGAAGGCTGCCGTCTCGGCAATGTTGTTCGACGGGCGCGACTTCGTCCTGAAAAAATCAGTCCCGGTGCTCAACCATTATTTTCCGACAAATATCGCCGGCAGCGATCGTTCTGACTGGATTTTGATTGGGCTGGCCGTCCTTCTTACGATCATCTCGGGATCGGTCGCGCAGCGAGCACAGACCAACTACAACCGCCAGCTACTTCGCAAATCCGCTCAAGCGTGGCGCCGAAAGGAAGGCGTAAAGCCCGGCTCGAAACTCGATGTCGAGTTGGAGACGACGCTGCAGAGAGCGGAGAGCGACAAGACGGTCAATCGTCAGGAGCTGTTGCGGGTTTTCGCCGAGACCAAGAAAAAGCTGGATCAGTTCGGGCGCGAGGTAGCGTTCCTTGCCATCGATGTGGTTGGTTCGGTAGGCATGAAGGCCGGCGAGGATCCTGCTGCGATACAGTACGATTTTGAGGAATATCGTAAATTGGTGGAACGCATATTCCGTGCGAGAGGCGTATTGAAAACGGCATGGACGCCTGACGGCGTCATGGCCTGCTTCGCCCATGTCGAGGACGCTTGCCAGGCCGGCAAAGACGTCATCAAGAGCCTGAAAGTGTTCAATCGCGATGTGAAAGTGTCGAAGGCGGATTTTACTGTTCGATGCGGCGTGAACGCGGGGTTGGTGTATTTCGACGATGCCACTCCCCTTGAAACCATCTCAGATCGAGTGATCGATGTAGCCGGACATATGCAAAAGCACGCCGAGCCGAATACTGTGCTGGTCGCCCGAAAAGTCATCGAGCCGTTGCGCCAAATTGATGAGTTCGCCCACACATCAAAAATCGTCGATGGGTACGAAGCCAGTGTTTGGAGAGAAGTTGCCTAAGCGTGCGCATCGACCCGGATGACCGCTGATTCCGCAGATCACAGTGCGGCGGACAGGTGATCCGGGCGACGAAGCCGGACGGCACAGTTGGCCTGATCCAGACTGCCCAACATTAACGACCGTCAATCGGCGGTCTTTTATTCTGGCGTGGTGCTGCGGTTTTAACCATGACCGGCGTTTCCGCCGGCATTTATCTTCCCATACGTGCGGTAATCGGCGCCTGCTAATTGTGTAAATTGGGACTTAGGAATAGAATAATGCCTGGCTTTTCTTTACAGTTTGCCGGAATGGGATTGAATTTCGTATCGCGAGCAGGCCGATACGGTTCGATGAGAGTACATAATGCATCACCATCGCCAAGAGCACTTCCAGCAAGGAGTGCCCGTCAAAACCTTTATTTTTGTCATTGGTACTCGTCCTGAAGTCATCAAGGTCGCCCCTGTCATCCGCAAGCTTCGCGCGACGGCCGCTTGGTCAACGGTGCGCATCGTTACTTCCGGTCAGCAAAGCGATCTGCTTGAACAGGCGCTGGCGGAATTCGGCCTTCGACCAGACGTTTCCATCCGGCATCGATCGAGCTGTCACACCCCCGCGGCGCTGGCCAGCCAGCTCATCCGGCGCCTGGACCGCTATTTCGCCGAGGCCAATCCCGACTGCGTGCTCGCCCAGGGCGACACCACAACCGCCTATGCTGCATCCGTCGCCGCCTTCTATCGCCGGGTTCCCTTCGCCCACATCGAGGCCGGCCTTCGCACAGCCAGCCTGGATGCGCCCTTCCCCGAGGAATTTCATCGCCGATCGATTGCCGTTTCCTCCGCACTTCACTTCGCCCCCACATCGGCCGCGGCGCAGAATCTGGCGAGGGAAAACATTGCCAGAGACAAGATCGTCGTTTCCGGCAACACCGTCATCGACTCACTTCTCGAAGTTGCGGCATCCAAGCCGAAGCCGCCAAAAGACTTCCCGAATTTGAGAACAATCCTGCTCACGGCACACCGTCGCGAGAATTTTGGAGCCCCCTTGAGGGACGCGTTTACAGCGATCAGGGCGTTTGTCGACGTTACCCCGGATGTCGCGGTCTATTTCCCGGTACATCCCAATCCCAACGCCCGCGAAGCTGCTGCTGAAATTCTCTCAGGCCATCCGCGCATTCAACTCGTCGACCCGCTCAACTACCGCAACGCGGTTGCAGCGATCCAGCATTGCTGGTGCGTCGTGACCGACAGCGGCGGCCTCCAGGAGGAGGCACCAGCGCTCGGCAAGCCGGTGTTTGTCCTGAGGGACGTAACGGAACGACCGGAGGCGGTAGCCTCTGGCGTCGTCGAAGTAATCGGCACTTCACGTGAGCGCGTGTTCGGCACGCTGTTCGACCTGAACACCAATCCCGCCAAATATGCCCGCATGGCGCGGCGTGTTTTCCCCTATGGCGACGGCCACGCCAGCAAGCGGATTGTTGATGCGCTTCACAAACACTTTGTCGGCGTGGCAGAGAAACCCTTAGCCGAGATCATTCAGCTTCACCTCGCATCCTAACATGACCGCCGCTCAATCCTTTCTCTTCCAGTATCTCTACTACATCGAAATCTTGATGCTGGTCGCCGGCGTCATTATTGCCATCTCCAGCACCGACGATCTGTTTGTCGATTTGCTGTATTGGGTCCGACGCGTCCTCGGCACTTCCGGGAGCAGATCGAAAGAACTGCCCACCGTCGAGTTTCTCGAGCAATTGCCCGAGCGCCCGTTCGCCATCATGATTCCTTGCTGGAAAGAGCATGACGTCATCTTTTCGATGCTCGCCTCCAATTCGCGCTTGCTCCGCTACGGGCAAGCCCACTACTTCGTGGGCGTATATCTGAACGACCCGCAGACCCAGGATGAAATCCGAAAGGCGCAGGGGCTCTACAAGAACATTCATATGGTGCTCGTTCCCCACGATGGACCGACGAGCAAGGCAGATTGCCTCAATCAGATAATTTCGGACATCTTCATGTTCGAGGCCGAGCGGAGCATGCAGTTCGCCGGCGTCATCATGCACGACTCCGAGGACCTTATTCATCCCCTTGAGCTGAAGCTGTTCAACAAGCTCGTCGACCACTACGATTTTGTTCAGTTGCCCGTCTATTCGTTCTCTCGTCCCATCGCGTCGATGATCGCCGGCATCTATATGGACGAGTTTGCCGAGATGCACACCAAGGACCTCGAGGTCCGACAGCACATGAGCGGCGTCATACCTTGCGCCGGTGTTTCCGCCTGTTTCAGCCGCGAAGCCATTCAACATCTCAACGATCAGAACCAAGGCCAGGCTTTCCGGACGTCCTCCTTCACCGAGGATTACGACATTGCGTTTCGGGTTTCCGAGCTCGGCTTCAACTCAGCCTTCATCGCCTACCCTGCCAGTTACGCGATCGACATCGACATCGACAGCGGAAACCCCGGGATAGTGTACCGGTCCCTGCCTATCGCGACACGGGAATTCTTCCCGTCCGGCCTGGAGGCCGCCTATCGCCAGCGCGCGCGTTGGCTGCTTGGAATCGTTTTCCAGGGCACGCATGAGCTGGGCTGGAAAGGCTCGCTGGGCACGAAGTATTTCCTGCTCCGCGACCGAAAGAGCGTGGTTGTCAATCCAGCCGTCATGCTGGCCTATTTCACGCTGGCTAACCTGGCGGTGTTCGAACTGTACAGGGCGTTCTTCGACCCGGATCGGCAGTTCGTCTACACCTTGCTGACGCAGGACTGGGCCGTCCTGCTGTTCTTTGTGAATTTCATCTATCTTGTCTGGCGCTTGCTCAACCGGATGATCTTCACCGGCATGATCTACAATTTGCGCCACGCCTTGATGGCTGCACCGCGCCTGGTGGTCGGCAACTTTGTCAATTTCTTCGCCACCTGGCGAGCGGTACGGATCTATCTAAGCCATCGAATTTCGGGCAAGCCACTGGTTTGGGACAAGACCTCGCATTCCTATCCGGTTCACATGGGTGACATCACCGTTCCGCGCGGTTCGGATGGTGAGCAGGCCCCGGTTCAGACCGGATAGCTCAGACCGCGGAGTACTGCTCCCGGCGCAAGACCACGCCATTGATCGACGGTTGAATGACCGGCGGACCAAGCACGAGGCGGAGCAGCGGTTTTGCGCTAAAGCAGAGAATGCCCGCGGCAATAGCCATCAATTGCAGCGCCGGATAGAAGATGACCGAAACGAGCAGCCCCCATCCAAGCGCGATAGCAACAGCATCACCCAGCCAGAAGCGGGATTTGCCGGGCTTGTCCAGGATGTCGAGCCCCTGATGCAGGGCATCGGCAATAGCCCCAAGCCCGTCAGCAGCATCTCTTGAGATGCGCTCGTCGCCAAATTCTGCCGCTTTACCAGAAAACATTGACGCTCCCACGAGCCTATTGCTGGCTCATGGAGGCATCTGACGCGGCGGTTATTGCTCGCCGTTCAAACGCATCGATCGACTTTTAACTAACCGGCACTTTTTGCGACGGGCGGTTTCGCCGGGCGCGACCATGAATAATTTTTGGCTAATTGGGTCGGTGCAATTTTCGCTACTCGCGCAAAGGCTCGGCGATGGCGGTTGCTGACGCAATGCACCAGGAGGCTGCCAGCGCCCTCGCAGCGTCGACTTGGAAAGCTAGAAGCCACCGTCGAAGCTTTCTGCCTGGACCAAAAGATCCTGGATCACGCGGTGATCGTCCGCTCTTGCGGTGGCGGCGCTTTTCCGCAGCACAAGTCTGATCGTAGGTCAGCACCCCAGGCCGGCTACGTCACGCAGCTCGCGCCGCACGGAAGCGCCAGCATTCCGCTCACGGCTTCATGTTAGGAAACTGTCACAGTGGTTTAATAACAGTAAACGACAAACGGAGATGCCGCCATGCAACATGCGGCCAGGAAAGCCTTGGCTGGGACGAGGCTAGGTTCATTGAGGAAGTATGATGAAAGTTATCAAGAGAGTCGCAGCAGTGGCCGCGCTAACCTGGGTAGCGGCGCTAAGCGCCACCCCCGCGTCAGCTGATGTTATCAGCAATCCAGTCAACAGTTACTCCTTCCCGTACCTTGGCACTGGGACTGGTGGTCATCAAACGCAATTCATCGGACAGACGTTCACCGCTCCTGTCGCCGGAGCGCTGACGGACTTTCAGTTTACCCTGAATAGCTCGACCATCACTTCGTTGTATGGGGCAGTGTACGAGTGGGACGGTTCCAAGCCGACCACAATGCTCTGGCAAAGCCCGGTGATATCGGGAACTGGAGCCGGTCCAAATGGCGGCGGTCTTTTCGACTTCTCACCGATTGGCGTGAACCTCACGCAAGGCCACACATATGTGGCGTTTCTGAGCACTTACGGGATCGCTAACAACGCCGGCGACGCTACTGTTGGTTCGTGTTTTGGTGCTGGCTGCACCAACAGCAGCTCCAACCTTGGAAATTTGGTGTACATCAGCATTCTTGCTGACACCGTGCCGCTGCCTGGTGGTCAAACTCAAACTCCTTGGTCCAACGCATTCGGAATTTATGATGCCACCTTCTCGGCGACGGTCGCCCCTGTCCCCGAGCCCTCCACATGGGCGATGATGATCATCGGCTTTGCGTGCGTAGGCTTCGCGGTGTACCGACGTCGCGAACAAACACCTCGCGTGGCCTGATTGCGAATTCCGCGTCGCTTGACGCTCAAAGCGCTTTGCTGACTGCATGAAAGGGCCGCGTTTGGCGGCCCTTTTGTTTGAGACTACGTCAGACCTTAGAATCAAAAATGCCGAACGCTGCGCGTCGGACTTCCACGTTCTGAATCTGGAAGATGGCCTCTTTCTGGCCCTCTGACGCCAGCGCGCACCACAGGGCCGGAGTTGATCCATCCAAGTCTGTTTAAATGACAGAAGCGCAATAATACGCGGGTCAAATAGCCGGCTCGCGTCGATTACCCCAGTACAGTTATTTGCGCCAAATCGCCGCGCCGATTCGACAGCTGGTACCGAAGGACCGGCAGCAATCGCATCGCCCTACTCTCCACCGGATTGACCTCAAGCCTAGAAATCCGAACGAGCTTGACGTCCGCACATGGTGCGGCCTTGTTTCTCGTAGAGGTTCAAACTCGCCCTGTGGAAGAAACTTATGTGAATGCAACTCTTTGTCATCTTCCCTACTCGAGCCTTTGCCGTACTAAGTCCTCTCTTTCAACACTCTCATCCCACCGAACCGTCACGTCCCGGTCCATAGGAACCTCCTAGCTATGCTCTGCGTTGGCGGAAAAGAGCGGAGAAGCCCCATGCAAACCGTTTTGTTTGGTGTTTTTTGCTGGATTTCAATCAGCCTTGGTGGCACTGCGCTCTGGATTTGGTGCTGTCTGAAGCCCGGCCGACAACTTCGAGAAAATTCAGTTGCTGCACCGATGAACCCCGCGAAGAATTGACACGTCTAAGCCCCATCGCAGTGGCTATGTGTCGAAAGGGCTGTTGTGGCGAAACCGAGAACGACCAATACCGCGAAGCAGGTCAAACTAGCCGCGCCCAAGCGCGAGCTCTTCGCGTTGATGTCCAAGGTGGTTTCATTGCGAGAACTGGTGGCCCAAGCCGAGTTGCGAAACTTGCACTTCCGGGCCGCCCCCAAATCAAAGTCGGGTGCAGCTTCGCCGAAATGAAATGCAGTTCTGGTCGGCGCACCGGAGCGGGTAGCCAGGTAAGGTCGACTGTTTAGTCTCAAGCCGGTCCGAATTTGCCGACAGTTCTGTAGAGTTGGCCACCCCGGCCATCCATTGGGCGCCACGATTTCCCCTGTAAGGGCACCGGCCGCCGGCCGATCGATTTCCCCAGGGGCCGCCGCTCCACCTCCAACCTTGGCGACGTATCGCTTGGATCGGCTCGAACATTCGAAGCGGGAGCCGCACTGAGAAGCTGTACCCGACGGATGGGCTAGGTCTGAGAATGCAGGGTCTCCGGGATATTAAATTTCGCGACAGTCTAGAATAGCTCTAGGTAGCCAAAAGCGGCACTTGACGCTCAAGGGTGTATTTGGAACTTTTATACGATAAATCGGATTTAATTTAAATAGTTAAATCCAAAATTTAATTTCCGTCACAACTAAGCTTCCGTTGCAGATTCTTGGGAATAGGAAAATTCATGGCCAGCACGTTCAATTTGACTTCCACGGCCGCCCGCGTGCGAAGCCTGACATTCGCCCTTGCCGCAGTTTCCTCGCTGGGATTTTCAGGATCGGCCAGCGCCGCTTTGGTGCTCAGTGGTCCGAATTTGTCGGCCTTGAGTAGCGCCAGCGGAAACGACGTCATCGGTGGCCAGTCGGGTTACTTTGGCGGAAATCTCACGTCGGACGGAAATTATCTGATCACGTTCACCTATCTCGGGAAGGAAGCGGGTTTCAGCAACGACTTCGTGCTCACCATCGGCAACGTCGTGTTGTTTAACACCAACACCGCAGGCGTGGGCAATTCGTACACATCGGCTCTGCTCGGACCCGGACTCGTCCCCTTCGAGTTCAAGACGAACTCGGGCGCAGACAAGGTCGTTAACGGGTCAAATCTGGCCTTCGGAGCCTCCCATCCAAATTTCTTCGTGTCTTTCGGTACCTTCACGGGGAAGGTGTTCACGGGTAGCAGCGCGAAGACCGGCCTGACGGGGGTTATCGGACTGGATGACGCCGGTGCAGGTCCTGACAGGGATTATGACGATCTGGTCTTGAAGTTCGAGATAACCGAGAAATCCAATGCGGGGACACCTGCGGTCCCGGAGCCCTCCACCTGGGCAATGATGATCCTCGGGTTCGCAGGTATTGGTTATCTGACCTACCGCCGGCGCAATCAGGCGGCCATCGCCTGATTCCAAGTCCCGAGATCAGCAACAGAGAGACCGCCCGAGGGCGGTCTTTTCGTTGCTCGCATGAAAAACCGCGTCATGCGCGAGATTATTCGCCTGACGTCGAAATCTGAAATCCCGGAAGGCACCACCATGGCGCGATCGCATGCGCCATACGAGAAGGAGTTCGCTGCGGCCTACGCGCGGAGGCGCCTACTGCGTCCGGTGCAAGACAATGCGAGACTCGCTGGCGCCGGCTGTACTCGCTCGAGCCACGTTTGGTCGCCCCCGCGCAATTGGCCGAATTTGCATAGGCGCCGCATCGCGTTTCGCTAGATTGGGAAAGAAAGCGCTTCGCGCGCGCAGGACGAGTACGTTCCCAACATTGAGGTTCCAATGCAGCGCAAATTCTGGTTCGGGCCAGACGTTACGAGCTTGCCGGCCATGTTCGTTCCGCTGAAAGAGGCGATCGGCATTGATATGAACAAGATCGCCGGCGGCATCGCCGCCGCCTTGGCATTGACCGCGTTCTTCGCCACGGCGCAGACAAGACCCAGTGCCCCGTGATCGGAAGCGCATCCACCTGGGGATTTCCCGGAACTGGCTATTTCGATGTTTCTACCGGCGGCGCCTGCCTCTTCTCGCTCAACATAAATGGTGAAATCCTAAGCGCCACGATCACAAGGGCGCCCTCGAATGGGAGCTTAAACATGGTGGACGTGTCCACCTACACCTACACACCCAACGCGGGCTTTACCGGCACAGACGGGTTCGCAATCGAGGCGACGGGAAGGGAGATGGGCGGCCCCGTTGCAACGTCGGTGATCACTATGAACGCGACAGTTCGCTGAGCCTTTCGAAATCTCGAAGCCGGGCACACCATGACTGAACTTGAAGGAAAAATAAAATTATGAGTCCTCGGTCTGCACACGCTGCTGTAGGCATCGTCCCGATCGTTCTTCTCGTCCAGTTATACTCGATTGCTCCAGGCTACGCTCAGCAATCAACGGGCGAATTGCTAATATCGTCGGGGTTTAATCCCATCGCTGCCGCTACGCCGGAAATGGTGAAGCGACTGATGTCATTCCCGCCCCGCCAGTTCCAGCTACGGCAAAGGAACGGACGCCCCTACTACGTCTACGCGGATCCCTCCGGATGTAGCTGTGCGTATGTCGGCGGCGTGGCGGCGATGGACAAATATCGCGCCAGCTATGGTGCATTACCGGCAACTGCGCTCTCGGCAGGCGGCTTTACGGACCCCGAGCAGAACCTGATCAACAGCATGGACAACGACGAGGCCTCAGCCCAGTTCAACAATGACGTATTTGGTCCGGACTTCTAGGCTCGCCGGACACTTGTCAGCACATGCACGAAGCAGGCGGCGGCTCACTGTGGGCCGATCCGGCACACACGCCGGCTTCGCTTGAGACGATTGCGTCTTACCGACCGGAGAATACGGCGTCCCGTTTCTGCTGAAAGGATCTAAGGCCTTCGGCGAAGTCTTCGCTTTTGGTCATCAACAGGAACTGATCGGACTCGGCTTGCGTTGCAAGAGCGGCAAGCGCACCTGCGTAACGATCCACCGAACGCTTGATCATTTTCGCCGCGACGGGTGGCAGCGAAATGGCCTGACGCACGTAGTCATCGGCCAAGCTTATGACCTCGTCTGTGCTTCCGACCTCGTCAGCTAGCCCCCACGCCATTGCTTTGGCGGCGTCGATTTTCTGCCCCAAGAGGCATATTTGCTTGGATCGTGAGGGGCCCACCAGATTGACCAACCTTGGAATAGTGCCCCAACCCATGTTCATCCCGCGGAGGACCTCCGGAACGAGGAATGTCGAACGGGACGACACGATTCGGAAATCGCACGCAACCACCAGGGCGACACCGCCGCCAACGCAGACGCCGTCAATCACGCTGATCGTTGGTACAGGTATCGATGCCCACGCGTCGCACATCTCGCCGCCCAATTCATTCAGGGCACGCAAATCATCAAGGCCGCCATCGAAGCATCTGGTTGCGCAATCGAGATCGAATCCCATCGTAAAATGATTGCTGCGCGACGAAAGAACGACCGCCTTGATAGCGCGGTTCGCGCCAATCTTGAGCGCGGTCTGCTTCATCTGGTCAACAAATTCCCACGTAAACAAATTCCGGGGGTCGGGTCCGGAAAGTGATACGCGGCAGATCGGACCGCTGATTTGAACGTCAACTACCGTCACTGGCTTTCCTTTCGCTGGACAAGCGGACGTAGACGCTCTCTGTCAACTTTTCCGATCGGTGTGAGGGGAAAATCATCGAGAAACCGGATGTCTCGCGGAATCTTGTAATCGGCGAGTCCGTCAACGCAGTATTGGTGAATGGCGGCTGCATCGGACACTTCGTTCGCTCTGATCTTGACGAACAGCACGCCCACTTCGCCCATTACCTCGTGCGGTCTGGGGAGGCAGGCGGCGAACTCGATTGCATGATACTTTGAAACATAATCTTCGATTTCCCGTGGATACACGTTATACCCACCGGTGATGAACATCAGCTTCTTCCGATCTACCAACGTCAGGTAATTCCGATCGTCGAGTACTCCGATGTCGCCGCTGAAGTACCAGCCATCCTTGTCGACGGCTTCATCGGTGGAGGCGCTGTCGGCAAAATAGCCAAGAAAGCGACAATCACCTCGCAAGGCGACTTCGCCGCGGGTGCCGATCGGCTGCTCTCTATGTTCATCGTCGACGATCTTCAGCTCGAATTCGGGAGCGATCTTCCCGACGGTGTAGGAGATGACATTCGCTTCGTCGTCGGCCTCGGTATAGGTGATGAAGCCGCCCATTTCGGTCATGCCGTACCCGGTGAATACTTGGGGGACCGCTTGCATCATCTTCTCCATAATCGGCGGCGGCGTGGGAGCTCCTGCAACCGCCATCGCTCGAAGCGAGGACAGATCATACGTGCTGTAGTCGGGCAAATTGAATTCCATAATATACATCGCGGGACTTTGATGAAGATAGCTAACGCGATGCCGGGCAATGACATCAAGCGTATGCTGCGGATGGAAACGCTCGATTAGAACCATCGATGACCCGAGCAGAATCGCAGGGACGACAAGTTCTGTCGCGGCGCCTACGTGATTGAGCGGCAGGTTGATGACAAACCTGTCACTCGGCCGCATCTGAAAGCTGCGGATCTGAACCGCCAGGTTCACGATCAGGTTGCGATGAGTCAGCACAACGGCTTTTGGAATTCCGGTGGATCCCGACGTGAAAACGATCAGAAAGCCGTCTGTTGCAGACACATCGGCGAGCCGTTCTTCGAGCCAGAGGCGGTCTTCTTTTGAGGGAACGATCGCCAGCGCCGCTGGCAACGTTCCGTGTCCCGGTTCGGTGATGCACAGCTCGACCACATTGCAATCGTTGCCTGCCAGCGCGGCGACGATCTCCTCATGGACCCGGCGCTCCCTGTCCTTCTCAATGACAAAGAATATTTTGGGCGACGTTTTCGCCACAAGTTGAGCAACTTCCTGCCCTTTGTAGAGCGGATTGAATCCGACAAGAATAGCGCCCAATTTCGCGCAGGCCAGATAGATCAGCAGATACTCAGGCCTTATGGTGCACATCACACCGACCCGATCGCCACGCCCAATTCCCTGGGCGTTCAGCCAGAGGGCGATTCGATCCGAATGTTCGTCGGCCTCCGCCCATGTCCAGGATGGCGCCGACTGACGATCGTCAAAGATGATGGCTGTTGCATCCGGCGCGCATTGCGCGGTTCGTTTAACCGCGCGTCCGATGGTGGGCTCGTACTGATCCCAAACGTTCACTTGCCGGCCTTTCTTGTGATCATATCGCAACGTGATACGCTCAATGGCTGGAACGCGGCGTCGCCGGAAACCACCTGCAGGATGTCGTAGTAGTCCCAGGGCTGCTTGATTTCGGCCGGCTTGCGAACGCGGGCGAGGACGAGGTCGTGGACCAGCAGGCCGTCCTCCCGGATGTGACCTCCACGCGCGAAAAAGTCGTCGATCGACCCTTTCTTCATTTGCGCGACCACGCTGGCACCGTCAGTCCAATCAGTGGTGGCGGCAGCCTTGAGGTATTGCCGCAATGCTGAGTAATCGGCGGCCTGATAGACCGTCGGCATGCGACGGAGTTTGTCGTAGAACGGCTTTGAGAAGGCGCGGCTTGCCTCGTTAAAATTCCAGTAGAATCCTTCGATGAGATTCAGATCCTGGACGTTTTCGACACCCATCGCGTGAACGTCGGATATGAACAGAACGAGCGCGGCAAGCTTCTGTGATCCGCGGCCGATGTTGAATTCTTTCGCCTGCTTGATGATGTTCACAGCGTCGGACCCGCCACTTCCGATCGCAATGACATCCGCCCCCGAAGATTGCGCCTGCAGCAGATAGGACGAGAAGTCGCTGGAGTTGAGAGGATGGCGAACGCCTCCCTTCACGACACCCCCCGCGCTCTTGATGAATTTCTCGGCGTCCTGCTGCAGAGAAATTCCGAACGCGTAGTCGGGCACGATGAAGAACCAGGACTTCACACCTTGCTTGGAAAGTGCCTGCACAACGCCGTTCGAAATCGCATATGTATCCAGACCGTAGTGAACGCTGTTAGGGCTACAGGCTTCGTTAGTGAGCCGCGTCGATAGCGCGCCAGTGACCAGCACGGTCTTGTTGTAGGTCTTGGCCATCTCGACGACGGCAAGGGCGACAGCCGATCCGGCCGCGTTCACGATGACGTCCACACCTTCTTCGCTAAACCATTTGCGTGAGATCGCGCTGGCGACGTCCGCCTTGTTCTGATGGTCGGCGACCACCACTTTTACGGGCTTGCCGTTGATGCTCGCCCCGACATCGGCCACGGCCCGTTCTGCCGAGAACACCGTTCCACTTCCCGACATATCGGCAAACAAGCCGCTCATATCGGTGAGAACGCCAACCTTCAGCACGTTGCTGTCGGCCAAGGCTGGTTGCGAACCAAGCAAGCCACCAAGACCGGCCAAGGTCGCCATCAGAGCTGACCATTTCATATCGCCCTCCCTCTTCAATTATCATATTATGATAATATAACTATCACATAGTGATAATCAGTCAAGAACGTCGGGAAAGTCGCGCCCGAGCGCGATTGCGCTTGGGATTGCAATGCGGCCGCGGTAAACATTCGATGCGATGATGAAAGGAGATTTTGTTGGATGCCCGTGTCCGTGGACGTCGTCGACAAGACCCAACCGAAGGGCGCGCAGGCAATTCACCGCGCAATGAGCCTGCTCGCTGCGGTCGGCAGAAATAACACCCACGGCATTCGTCTGAAGGAGTTGGCTACCGAAACCGGACTGCATATCGCCACTGCGCATCGGCTGCTGAATGCATTGGCTTGGGACGGCATGGTGATCTACGACGCCTTCAGCAAACGCTATTACCTCGGCGTACAGGTGCACGCCCTTATGGATGCGGCCCGCTATGGCGGAATCCAGCCGAGACTCAACACCTTGATGGAAAAGCTTGCGCGGCAGATGTCGGCGCTCATCTATGCTTATCTGCCGCTGATGAACGACATCATCAGCATCAAGCGCGTCGGCAACGCGTCATCCCTGGCTGAGACCGGAATCGGCGACAATACGCGCTACCCCTTGGGTATCGGCGCTGCCGGAGTCGCAATTCTCGCGACGATGCCTCCGGCGCAGGCCCGCGCCATTGCGACATCGAACTCGGAACGCTACAGCGACTATCACACCAACACGGCCGCCGTGCTGGAGGCAGTGAAGACTGCGCGACAGACTGGATACGGCATCAACCAGGGCGTCATCCAGAATACTTTCGGAATTGGTGCCGTCATTCACAACGGGCGCGGCGAGATCAGCGCGGCCGTTTCCGCGGTCTATCCGGTCGAAAGGCTCGCTGCCAACCGGCTGCAGAAGATGGCGAGTGTATTGTTGCGCGAGATTAAGGCCTTCGAACCACTCGAATTTCCCTCCGGCTGAAGCTCGTCGAGATCCTGACCAGTCAATTTGTGGAGAAGACGTTGGAAGGCCTGCCTCGAAGCGACAGGGCGGCCAACTGAAGCCCGCCCTCAATTCTTCTCGCCTGTGGGCCCAAGCGCGAGGCGCGTGCAGTCTTCGAGAGCAGCGAACACGCGATGCTTAGGAAGCCGAGGCGGTGCGATACCCACCTGCCCTGGGTTTCGGTCCCGTCGTCCAGGTTCGCGCACGGCGATACGCGCGACATGTTCGAGGCCAACCACGGGCATCCCGGTGCCATACGGCAGTTCCGTGATCCCGCCGGCCTCCAGGAACTGCGCGGCTGCAATGAAGCGGCGGAGCGTATTGTCGCTGAGCCGTACCTTCTTTGACCGCTTGGCGATGTAGTCGTCCCGTTCTCCCCGTCCCAGAGCCTCACAGGGAGGAAGTTGGGGTCTAATGTAGGAAGAGCTGCAGGCAGCCGACATGGGCTCGATGGCGTCGTCGCCGCGCCGAATGACCTCAAGGCCGCAAAGGGCCTCCGTGGAAATCCCGTGGAAACGGCCTGTTTGGCCGCAGGCGGCGGATCGCCTAAGTCATTGAAGAAGATGGTGGGCACGACAGGGATCGAACCTGTGACCCCTACCATGTCAAGGTAGTGCTCTCCCGCTGAGCTACGTGCCCGAAAAAAGTGGTTGGGTCGCGGTCCGTATAGCGGCTGCGGACCGGGGCTGCAAGGACGGTCAGCCCCCTAAATTGCCCCGAATCAGGCCGCCAGCATCTTGTTCACTTCGCTGACCAATTCGCGAAGGTGGACCGGTTTGGCCAGGACCTTGGCGTTCTTGGGGGCTTCCGAATCCGAGTTCAGGGCAACGGCGGCAAAGCCGGTGATGAACATGATCTTGATGTCGGGGTCGAGCTCGGCGGCCCGCCGCGCGAGCTCGATGCCGTCCATCTCCGGCATCACGATGTCGGTCAGGAGCATCTCGAACGGCTCCTCGCGCAGCCGCTGATAGGCCGACATGCCGTTGTCATGGGGCGAGACCTCGAAACCGGCATTTTCCAGCGCCTTGACGAGGAAGCGGCGCATGTCGTTGTCGTCTTCGGCAAGGAGAATCTTGTGCATGGGTTTCGGTCGTCTAGTCCGGGTCACTGAATCACTCCACTCACTAAGCCCTGCAGACGGTAAATTTCGGGTGAAGGACCGATCGGCCGAGGCGGGCCGGCAGCCGCGATCTTACTGCATCAGGCGCGGGCCGGAAGGCAATCGAGACGGGCTTCATGGCGTTTCAAAGAAGCGTTCCAAGGTAAACGGACTTTTTTTCACTTGGCAGAGCACCCGCGATTTCGGACAATATCGTCTCACAAAATACGCGATTTTCTGGCAGAAGCAGACCTGCGCGAAGAATTGCGCTCGACAAGGACGGCGCCCGGCGAATGACCCAGTTTGATGGCGAGCTGTCGCCACCGTTCGAGATCGTGGAGCCTGCGAGCTGGCGGGCGCCGATCATCTTCAACTCCCCCCATTCAGGCTCGGTCTATCCGGAGGAGTTCCTTAACGCCTCACGGATCGACCTCACCGCGCTGCGCCGCTCCGAGGATTCGTTCATGGACGAATTGATCGGCCGCTTGAGCGATCGCGGCTTTCCGGTGGTGACGGTGAATTTCCCACGCTCCTATGTCGACGTGAATCGCGAGCCCTACGAGCTCGATCCGCGGATGTTCACCGGACGGCTGCCCAGCTTTGCCAACACGCGCTCGATGCGGGTCGCCGGCGGCCTTGGCACCATTCCGCGCGTGGTCGGGGACGGCCAGGAGATCTACCGCGAGCGGCTCTCGGTCGACGACGCGCTCAGCCGCATCGAGGCGCTGTACAAGCCATACCACCGCGCGCTGCGGCGGCTGATCAACAAAGCGCACCAGACCTTCGGCACGGTCATTCTGGTGGACTGCCATTCCATGCCGTCCGTCGGGGTGTCGCGCGACGAGCCGCGGCGGCCGGACGTCGTGATCGGCGACCGCTACGGCACGAGCTGCGCGCCGCTGCTGCCGGAACTGGTCGAGGATACACTCGCCGGGCTCGGCTATTCGATCGGCCGCAACAAGCCCTATGCCGGCGGCTTCATCACCGAGCATTACGGCAATCCTGCCAGCGGACTGCACACGGTGCAGATCGAGCTCAACCGTGCGGTCTACATGGACGAGCGCCGCCGCGAGCGCGGCCCGCGCTTCGCGCAGGTGGTGGCCGATTTCGCCGTCATTGCCGACCGGCTGGCGGAGGTGCCGCTTGGCGATCTCGGGCCATTCCAGGCCGCGGCAGAATAGGCTTCCGCCCGCAGCCAGGGCGAATGCAGCGGGCATTGCGCGCAAATTGTCCTCAGAACTTCGGACAATCTTTCAGGACGGGAACAGGGGGCCGTTAACGCTCTGACGCCGTTTGCCGGTAGCCGACTGCTTAATTCGGGAAACTACGGAGCATTTTAGGCTTCCGCTTTAGCACCTCTTCAAGCCTGCACTGCATTTTCCCCCACGCGGAACCTGGAGCCGCGTACGCAAACCAGACAACCCCTGGAGGTCAACTTGAAGAAGATTTTTTCGAAGTTCATGTCCGATGAGTCGGGTGCAACTGCGATCGAGTACGGCCTGATTGCCGCCGGCATCGCACTTGCGATCATCGCCGTGGTGAACGGCCTTGGCTCGAACCTCAACGAGAAGTTCTCGTCGATCAACTCGTCCTTGAAGTAAGCGACGTTCTGCGAGGCATTCTCAGCTTCGCCTTCCACCTAGACATCAGACAAGAAAAAAGGGCCGCTTGAATGAACAAGCGGCCCAAGTCTAGGGAGGAAACGCCCAAGGAGGGCAGCGATAGCGCAAGGCGCTACCGCACCGCAACAATATGCGACCGCGCTGCACAAAAAGCAAGAGGTTTCGTTTATTTTCCTGCGCAATCCCGGCCAGGCTGGCGCCAATGCAACAGGCTGGCAGTTTCTCAAGATACCCTTTTTATCTCAATAGCTTACCAGGATCGCTTGGCTGCAATGGCCGTTGCCAAATAGTCACCATCCCTACAAATCTCAACTTCGTGATGGATGGACCCGCCTGGCAATGCGCGCCAAGCGAAGGTGATTCGAAAGAAAAACGCGCGTCCGTCCTGCGAATAACCACTCACGACCCGTGCGCCGGCGAGCGGTTTGAGCTAGGGGAATGGCGGATACCTCCCCCGTACCGCCTGCCCAGGGACTGCCGTGACGGTCATCGATTTCAAAGCCTTTATCGGCCGCCTTGCGACCTCCGCCGGCGAGACCATCTTGCCGTTCTTCCGCACCTCGCTCTCGATCGACAACAAGAGCGTCGCCCAGGATTTCGACCCCGTCACCGAGGCCGACCGCGCTGCAGAAGCGGTGATGCGCCGGCTGATCAAGGCGAACTTCCCCCAGCACGGCATCGTCGGCGAGGAATTCGGCAATGAGCGCGAGGACGCCGACTATGTCTGGGTGCTCGACCCCATCGACGGCACCAAATCCTTCATCGCGGGATTCCCGATCTGGGGCACGCTGATCGCGCTGCTGCACAAGGGCACGCCGGTGTACGGGATGATGCACCAGCCTTATATCGGGGAGCGCTTTTCCGGCGACAACGGCTCGGCGCACTATAGCGGACCATCCGGCGAACGAAGATTGACGGTGCGGCGCTGCGCCTCGCTGAAAGAAGCCACCGCCTACACCACCAGTCCCCTTCTGATGAACGCGGCCGACCGCGCCCAGTTCGCCAAAGTCGAGAGCTCGGTGAAGCTGACGCGCTATGGCGGCGACTGCTACTCCTACTGCATGCTGGCGGCGGGCCATCTCGACCTCGTGGTCGAAACCGAGCTGAAGCCCTACGATATCGCCGCGCTGATCCCGATCATCACCGGGGCCGGCGGCGTCGTCACCACCTGGGACGGCAGGCCGGCGCAAAAGGGCGGCCGCATTGTCGCCGCCGGCGACCCGCGGGTGCATGAAGCGGCCATGAAGATACTCAACAGTTGAGCTAGCAAACCGTCAGCGGAGCTTCCATGCGGATCTTTGCCAGGCTGCTGACGGGACTGACGCTCTCTCTGCTGCCGGCGCTGGCTGCCGCGCAAGATTTCCCGGCCAAACCGATCAAGCTGATCGTGCCCTTCCCGGCCGGCGGGCCCAACGACATCATCGCGCGTATCGTCGGCCAGCGCATGTCGGAACTGACCAGGCAGCCGGTGGTGATCGACAATCGCGGTGGCCAGGGCGGCACGCTCGGCACCGACGCAGTCGCCAAAGCTGCGCCCGACGGCTACACCATCGGCATCGTCAATGCCGGGGCGCTGGCGATCAATCAGAGCATGGAGAAGGTGCCGTACGAGACGTTGAACGATCTCGCGCCGGTCACTTTGGTGGTCACCGTGCCGGAAATGCTCGTGGTCGCAAGCAACGTGCCGGCGAAGAGCATGAGCGAGCTCGTGGCCTTGGCGAGGGCGCAGCCCGGCAAGCTGAATTTCGCTTCCACCGGCCCCGGCAGCCTGCCGCATCTGGCCGGCGAATTGCTCAAACTCACGGCGAAAATCGACGTCGTGCACGTGCCCTATCGTGGTGCCGCTCCTGCCATCAACGATCTGCTCGGCCAGCAGGTCCAGATGACCTTCCTCGACCTGCCCGCGATCCTGCCGCATATCCGGAGCGGCACGCTGAAGCCGATCGCGCTCGGCACCACGGCGCGCGCACCGACCGCGCCCGATGTGCCGACCACCGCCGAACTCGGCATGCCGGAGCTGCGCATCGAAAACTGGTACGGCATGGTGGCGCCCGCAGGCACGCCGCCGGCGATCGTCGCGGCGCTGAACAAGATCGCGATCGCGGCGCTCACCGATCCCGCCGTAAAGGAGAAGCTCGCCGAGCAGGGCCTGACCACGGTCGGCAATTCGCCGGAGCAATTCCGCGACTACATCGCCAGCGAAACCGCTAAATGGGCCAAGGTGATCAAGGACGCTGGCGTTCAGACCATGAAGTAAGACGGCGCCTGTCTCACGAGGTGTGTCGATCCACGGCCGGCGCGCGTGCAAGCTTACCGCACCGTCTTGCGTAAATGCTCGACCAGTTGCTGCGCCGGCTTTGCGAGCGCCTTGAAGCTGCGGGCACAAATGGCGAGCCGCCGGTCGGCCCATGAATCCCTGATCCGCACCACGGCGATCTTCGTCGAGCGGGCGCAGCGCCGCGCGGCGATCTCCGGCATCACGGCAACGCCGATGCCGCTTGCCACCATCTGGCCGATGGCGTCGAAATTGTTCATGCGCGCGCGGAAGCGCAGCCGCGCCCCGAGCCTTGCGGCGTGACCGGTGACATGGGCATGCAACGCGCTCGAGGTGATGAGGCCGACGAAATCGCGGTTCACCACGTCGCGGAAATCAACCTGGCGCCGGTGGGCCAGCTCATCTTGGCGCGGCACGACCAGCACGAGGCGGTCCTCGCTGAAGGGGATGCGCTCGATGCCTTCGGGGAGCGCGTGCTCGGCGGCAAGGCCGAGATCGGCGACGCCTGAGGCAATGGCGCGCGCGATCTCGCCGCTCTCGCGCTCCTCCACGTCGATGGAAATGCGCGGATGCTCGGCGAGAAATGCGGCGAGCGCTCTCGGCAGATATTCCGAGATGCCGGAGGTGTTGGCGAGCAGGTGCACACTGGCGCGTGCGCCGGTGGCGAAGGCAGCGAGATCGCCGCGCAGCGCATCGATATTGTGCAGGACGATACGGGCGTGATCGAGCAGGCTCTCGCCGGCCGAGGTCAGTTCCACGCCGCGGCGGCCGCGCTTGAGCAGAGCAACGCCAAGCGCCTCTTCCAGCCCCTTCATCCGTTCGCTGGCCGAGGCGAGCGCCAGATGCACGCGGCCGGCGCCGGCGGTGATGCTGCGGGTCTCCGCCACCGCAATGAACAACTGGAGATCGACCAGATCGAAACGCACGGCCATGCATCTCTCCATCTGCCTTCGGTATGGCCGAAGGCATTCTCCGTAAGGTCCAGATTGTGCCCGTTACGGCGATGTGGTCAATGTGCCCCTCATGCAAGAAACGCTTCTTATTCTCATCGCCGCCGCCTTCCTGGTTGCCGGATTCGTCAAGGGCGTGATCGGACTCGGGCTGCCGACCGTATCGATGGGCCTGCTCGCGGTGACCATGTCGCCCGGCCAGGCGATCGCGATCGTCATCGTTCCCGCGATCGTCACCAATATCTGGCAGACCTTTGGCGGTCCCTATTTGCGCGACATCATGCGCCGCTTGTGGCCGCTGATGCTGGGCACCGCGGTCGGGATCTGGCTCAACGCCGGGCTCCTGACCGGGCCCTATGCGCCCTATGGCACCGTGACTCTCGGCGTCCTCTTGGTGGTCTATGCCATCATGGGCCTGACCAAGGTGAAATTTGCCATCGCAGCGCGCAACGAGAAATGGATCGGCAGCATTGTCGGCCTGATCACCGGCGTCGTGTCGGCAGCCACCGGCGTGCAGGTATTCCCTTCCATGCCATACATGCAGGCAATCGGCATGGACAAGGACGAACTGGTGCAGGCGCTTGGCGTGTTCTTCACCGTCGCCACCGTGGCGCTCGCATTCAACGTCACCGCGTCGGGGCTATTGACGGCGGCAACCGCGTTACCCGGCGCGATTGCGATGGTGGCGTCCTTTGCCGGCATGTTCATCGGCCAGGCCGTGCGCTCGCGCATGAATCCGGATGAGTTTCGACGCTGGTTCCTGATCGGACTCATCCTGCTCGGGCTCTATATCGGCGGCAACGCGCTGCTTAAGATCCACGGCTAGTTACGCGCGCTATCTCGCCTCGAGCATCGCGACGCGGATGCCGAGATAGATGAACAGCCCGCCCAGCGCCCGGTTGATCCAGGCGATCGCGCCTTCCGACTGGCGGATGCGCGTAGCTGCCCTCGCGGCAAAGGCTGCGATGCAAAGACACCACAGCGTACCGTTGAAGATGAAGATTGCCCCAAGCAGCAGGAAAGCCAGCGGCTTGTGCGCCGAGGCACTGTCCACGAATTGCGGCAGGAAGGCGAGGAAGAACAGCGCGACCTTGGGATTGAGAACATTGGTGAACGCGCCCTGCCAGAACACGGCAGGAAGCGAGGTCGCCCCGCCCTCAACGGCAACCTCCGTCAGCCGGTGCGAGCGCGACAGCAGCATCTGCGTCCCCGTGACGAGCAGGTAGGCAGCGCCGGCGAGCTTCAGGAGCGTAAACGCGGTCGAGGATGCCATCAGCAGGGCCGACAGCCCGATCGCGGCGCCCAGGACATGCACGAGGCAGCCACAGCTGATGCCAATCGCCGCAGCCGCCCCGCCGCGCCACCCGAGCTGGATGCTGCGGCCAATGATATAAGCGGTGTCCGGCCCCGGCGTGATATTGAGCAAGAGGCCAGAAAGGACGAAAAGCCAGAGTTCGTGAATGCCGAGCATGGTCACCTGTTGGTTACCGCCTCCGATCCGCCACGTCCGGGTTCCACGACGGATGTGTGCTTAGATCAATTCCCAGGCCGTTGCGTAACGTTTGCATGCGTGGCGCCGGGATCGGGCTTCCGTCTGGGACAACCTGTCTGTAAGGGATTTGGCAGGCGGAATACACGACGATTCCGATAGTTCTGGAGTTTGGAAATATAATGCAAAGACGCCTGGCTGCCATCGTCTGCGCCGACGTCGCCGGCTACTCACGCATGATGGGAGCCGACGAAGCGGGGACGCATGCCGCATTCAAGGCGCATCGCAGCGCCATCTACCCCGTCATCCTCAACCATGGCGGCCGGATGATCAAAAATACCGGGGACGGCTTCCTGCTCGAATTCCCGAGCGTGGTCAGCGCAATCGAGTCCGCGATCGAAATGCAGCGGCTGATGGCTGAGCGCAATGGCCAGCTTCCAGCCGACCGGGTCATGCGCTTCCGCATGGGCGTTCACATGGGCGACGTGATCGCCGACGAGGACGAGGTGTTCGGGGAGGACGTCAATATCGCCGTCCGCCTGGAAGCGGTCGCCACTCCCGGCGGCATCGCCGTCTCGGCCAAGGCCTATCTGGAAGCGGGCAAGCACCTGTCCACGGCCCTGGTCAACGCAGGCAACCACCAGTTGAAGAATATCGGCGAGCTGGTCAATGTCTGGACCTGGGAGCCCAGCGTGGTCGAGGCGCTGGCCTGCGAGGCAACGGCGGCAACGCACCTGCCGGCCCAGTACCGGACCGCAATCGTCGGCGTCCTGCCGTTCGTCAACCTCGCCGACGGCGCTGACGAATATTTCGCCGACGGGCTCACCGAAGACCTGATCCACGCGCTGTCGCTGCAGTCGTTCTATCGGGTACTGAGCCGCAGCGCGACTTTCGCCTTCAAGGGCCAGAACCTGAGCGCGCGCCTGATCGCGCGGGAAATCGACGCCACCTATCTGATCCAGGGCTCGGTGCGCCGCGCCGGAAACAAGCTGCGCGTCACAGCCGAGCTGATCGCGCCCGAGAACGGCGCGCAATTGTGGGCCGGCCGCTATGACCGCGACATGGGCGACGTGTTCGCGCTGCAGGACGAACTGACCACGAGCCTTTCCGCCGCGCTGGCACCCGAGATCTTTCGCGCGGAGGCTTCCGCGCCGGCGCGCGCGTCATCGACCGACCTTACGGCCTGGGATCGCTTCCTGCGCGGGCTGTCGCATTACTACAAACAGACCAAGCCCGACTTCGAAGCCTCGATCGCCTTCTTCCGTGAGGCGATCGCGTTCGATCCGTCACTTGCGATTGCGCGTGCCTATCTCGCCACCATTTCGGTGCAAGGTATCCAGTACGGCTGGATCAGGAGCACGCGAGAGCTGTGGACGGAAGCGATGGAGCTGGCCGAGAGTGCGGTTCGGCTCGATCCCCGCTCGGCCTTCGCCTACCAGATCCTGTCCTACATCCATGGCGTGAGTGGCCGCTACGACGAGGCGCGCGAAGCCGCGACGAAGGGCGTCGAGCTCAATCCTTACGACATGGGTGCCCGCGGCGTTCTCGGCATGAGCCACCTCATCGTGGGCCAACACCGCGAGGCCATCGAGCTGTTCTCGACTGCCGTGCAGCGCGGCAATACCGACCCACGGTATCAATGGGCTGCCTTGCTGGCGTTCAGCCACTATCTGCTGGGACAATACGACGCCTCTCTGTCCTGGGCGCGCGAGGCGCTTTATCTCAACCCCAATCACCTTCAGGTGCTTGCGGTGCGGGCCGCCACCCTGGCGCAGCTTGGCCGGAGCGAGGAAGCGCTCAAGGCAACGCAAGTCCTGCTCGAAAGCTACCCGGGCATCACTGTCGAAAAGCATCTGCGAAACTTCCACTGGAAGGAGCTCGCCGATGTCGCCCACTATCGCGAAGGGCTTTTGAAGGCGGGCGTGCCCTCGACCAAATTGACGCTGATCGACAGCAAGCGCTCGGCAAATTCCTGACAGGCTCTGAACGCTCACGATGACGCACACGCAGCGCCGCCCTTTGGTTGACAGTGCCGCCGATTCAGCCAAAATTCTCTTCATCCTGAGGTAGTATTGTTGCTCGCGACGTTGCGTCGCGCCTTTTCATTCGCGCCAACGTATGGCTTTGATTGTTCAGCCGTTGGGGGATTTCGATCATGCAAGACCGCACTGGGCCGAATTTGAACACGCCTGGCCAGCCGATCGCCGTCTCACCCGACAATCCCTGCCCGTTCCTGCGTGCGGTCGTCTCCGAAGGCTATGTCGGAGGCCATGACGTGCCGCTTCGAACGCTGGCCCAGACCGTGCAGGCCGCGAGTGGCAAGACGGGCCTTGCCAAAGCGAAGGTTGGCATCGAGACCCGCCTGGTCGCGCTGGTTGCCAACGGGCTCAGCCCCATCCGGCTCATCAGGAGCTGGTGGTCAGGCGCCACCCTCGACGAGCTGCGCAACGGTCCGCTCGACAAGCATGGCGTCGGCTCGCGCATTCTGGATGCAAAGGCCCATGTCCACGAGGACGAGATCGAGCGCCTTGCCTCCTTCGGCAAGGAGCGGCCCGATCCGATGGGCGGTGGCATGGAGCGCGGCCTGACCGGCAGCGAAATCACGAGCTACATGGACGCAAATTTCGAGCGAGCGAAGAAGGAACGGCGCGCCATCGACCGCAAGCTGATGGAAGGCGAGTGGCCGGTGCTGCTCAACATCATGGGCAAGGGCGAGGGTGACGAACGCTATCTCAGCGTCGCCGAAGTGCGCACCCTCTTTACCGAGCGGCGGCTGCCGGAGCGGATCAATGCGCGGCTATCCGCGCATCCCGTGCGCAAGGGCGGCGTGATGGGCAAACTGGTCAAGACGACCGCTGCGATCGCCGCGCTGGCTGTGGGACTGGTGGTCCTGTTCGCCGAATTTCCCGGCCTGTTCCGGCCGCTCCCGGTGATAGGGAAGCTGGTGCCGCCCGCACTTCCGGCCCGCGTCCCGGTGAAAGCGGCCTATTGGCTGGACCAGAACTGGTCAACCGACGACCGCTTCTGGTTCCATCATGCGAGCCAGGGCACTGCGACCTTTCCGGTTCCGTACGCCTGGTACGTCGCGCTTGAGCAGCCGGCCCTGCATTTGTTCAGTCGGCCCGGCCTGCTCTCGGACAGCGCCTATCTGGAACGATTCGGATTCATCCCCAGCCCCAAAACCGTCCGTTCCGACGCGGGTTACCTGCGCCGCTTTGGCTTTGTGAGCTCCGACGCCAAGACCGACCCGGCGCCGGAGTCGGTGGCAGGGCTGAAGCCGAAGCCGGCAGACAATGTCGACGGGCTACCGGTGGGCTTTGCGCGCATGACAGGCGTCGTCAATCCCGCAACCGGCGGCGTCGAAGCCGACAGGATCGGCCTCACCTGTGCCGGCTGCCACACCGGAAGCCTCAACTACAACGGCACCAGCATTCGCTTCGACGGCGGGCCGGCGATGCTGGAGCTGCGCAAGCTCGAGCTCGCGACCGGACTGGCCATTCTCTACACCTTGAAGGTGCCAGGTCGCTTCGATCGCTTCGCAAATCGTGTGCTCGGACGCGATGCCGACGACGCGCAGCGCGACAAGCTCAAGGAGGAACTGAATGACGTCTGGAATTTCCTGAAAAGCCAGATCGACGTCACGGACAAGACGCTGAAGAGCAAGGGCCAGGCAGACACCCCGGAAGGATATGGCCGGCTCGATGCGCTCAACCGGATCGGCAACCAGGTTTTCTACGTCGATTACGTCAAGAGCAATCTGCAGGGTTATGAAAGCAACCTGCACGCCAACGATGCGCCCGTCAGCTACCCGCCGGTGTGGACCGTGCCGTGGCTGTGGTGGGCACAATACGATGCTTCGATCGAGCAGCCGCTGATCCGTAACGCCGGCGAGGCGCTCGGCGTGCGCGCCTCGCTCAATCTGTCGTCCGACTTTCCGCCGGACCGCCTCTTCCGCTCGTCGGTCGCGCTGGAAAATCTGGTCCGCATCGAGAAGATGCTGCGCGGCGCCGATCCTTTTAGCCGCACGCCGAAAAGTTTTGGCGGGTTGAACTCGCCCAGATGGCCTTCGCATCTCTTTCCGGACGATCCCGACTGGAAGATCAATCCGGAGCGTGTCGCAAAGGGGCGCGAGCTCTACGCCAGTATCTGCGCGGAGTGTCATCTCGGGCCCGTCGCCGACCCGGCATTCGACGCGCAATTTCCTAAACAGAGTTTCTGGACGGCGAACCCGCGCTGGAAGCAGGATCCGGACGGCGGCTGGATCATGGATGAAGTGCAGAAGAGCGCCGTCGCCATGGGCACCGATCCGGCTCAGGCCAACGTGCTGGCGACGCGGCAGGTTCAGGTGCCCGCCTTCCTCAAGCTGAACCCCGCGGAGGACCTCGGGGTGCAATGGAAGTGCAAGGATCTGCCGGCCTATTCCTCAACCGAGATGCCGTTCTCGATCGCGCTGATGATCGTGGTGGACCGCGTCGGCCGCAAATGGACCGAGGATCGCGGTATCACTGACCCGCAACAGCTCAAGGCGATATGGGGCGAGCGCAGCAACTGTCCTAATCCCGCCAAGGAGCCGCAATATCGCGCCCGGCCCCTGAACGGGGTGTGGGCAACCGCGCCCTACATTCACAACGGCTCGGTGCCCTCGCTGTACTGGATGCTGACGCCGCAGGCCGAGCGGCCAAAGCAGTTCTGCATGGGCGCGCGCGACTTCGATCCGAAACAGGTCGGCTTCGCCGTGCCCGCTTCGGGCGAATCCTCATGCCAGACGGGCCAGACCCTGTTCTCGATGACGGGCAGCGACGGCAAGGAGATCAAGGGCAACAGCGTGCTCGGCCATTCCTTTGAGGCACCGGCGGATGCGGACAAGAAAACCTATCCAAACGGCGTGATCGGCCGGAAGCTGACCGACGAGGAGCGTTACGATCTGATCGAATATCTGAAGACGCTGTAGCTGTACTGCTTCATGGGTTCGTAGGATGGATAGAGCGAAGCGAAACCCATCCTACGATTCTGCTCTCACTTGAACAGCGGCGTGCCCGGCACGAAGGCGTCGAATGCCGCCCAGAACTGGGCGCGGTAGCGGTCCTGCTCCTGCAGGATCTCGTGCTTGGAGCCGGCGATGACGAGATGCGAGCCGGCGCGCAAATGATAGGCGAACTCCTCGATCGCCGCGGTCGACACGATGGTGTCGTTGCTTGCCGCCAGCATCAGGATCGGCTGCCGGATTTCAGACGGGTAGCTCATGCCGCGGAAGGTGTTCATCGCCGAGAAGGCGGCATCGGCCCAGGCAATGGTCGGTGACGCGAGCCCAAGCGTCGGGTCTTCCTCGAGGATCGCGGCATTGCGGGCGTAGCGCACGGGATCGCTGGTCAGAGGATTGTTGACGAAGGATGCCGCGCCGGTGAGCTGGTCGCTGCCGCCGGGGACGTAGCGTCCGCCCTGCCCGGACCAGCGCAGCGCCTTCACGAGCATCCGTACGGGAAACGAGGTCGACCGGCCCGGCAGGTCGATCATCGGCGCCGACAGCACCATGCGGTCGAACCAGCGCTTTCCGGCATGGGCGAGCCGCAGCATCACCGCGCCGCCCATGGAATGGGCCAGCGCGAAGAAGGGCGGCGGGCAATCCGGCAGCACCACCTGCTGCACAAAGGTCTCGACGTCGACTTCGAAATCGGAAAAGTCGCGCACGTAGCCCTTGCGCGGATCGCGCAGCCGCCGCGACGAATGCCCCTGCCCACGCCAGTCGATCATCGCGACCGCAAAGCCGCGCTCGCGCAGGTCGCGCACCGTCTCGAAATACTTTTCGATCTGCTCGCTGCGCCCGGTGAAGACGCAGACCGTGCCCTTGCGGCCCGCAGGCGGGGCCCAGCGCGCAAAGCGCAGCTCCGCGCCGTCAGGGGTCTTGATGGTGCCCGAGACGACATCCTCCGGAACCGGATTGGAAGGGATCGAGACGAGCGTCATGGGGAAAACCGCGGTAGGTGGGAAAGGCTGCGAATCAAGGGGTTTGGCGCCGGAAAGCAGTAAAGTATCGCCCTCTTGAACGCCGCGGAGCAACCTCCATATCACCTTCGTGCAGGCCGCTACCAGTGCTGAGGGAACCCGAGGCATCAGGCTGCACATGAAGACAGCCCGGCCCGATGGCGGGCGGGTAATTGCAACAGTCGCTCAATGGAGGACTATCCATGCGTACCTACGACCTCACCCCGTTCTATCGTTCCACCGTCGGCTTTGACCGCCTCTTCAACCTGCTCGACCAGGTGACTTCGGACGGCAGCCCCGGTTACCCCCCGTACAATATCGAGCGCACCGGCGAGAACACCTACCGCATCTCGGTAGCCGTTTCCGGCTTCGCGCAGAGCGAGCTCTCCATCGTCGCGAAGGAAAACACGCTGACGATCAAGGGCGAGAAGGTCGCCAACGAGAACGGCAAGGACAAATCCGAAGTGCTCTATCGCGGGATCGCCTCGCGCGCCTTCGAACGCGTCTTCCAGCTCGCCGACTTCGTCCAGGTGAAGAACGCCTCGCTCGAGAACGGCCTCCTCCATGTCGATCTGGTCCGCGAGATCCCCGAGGCTAACAAGCCGCGCAGCATTCCGATTGCGAGCGGCGAGAAGGCCCCGCAGGTCGTCGACGGCTCGACCGACAAGGTCGCCGCCTAGGACGGACAGGCTTTCGGCAGATATTGGCTGAAAGGAAAACGCCCCGGGGAAACCGGGGCGTTTTTTGTTGCCTTCGTCGCCCCGGCGAAGGCCGGGGCCCAGCCACGAATGTGCGGGTGATGCGATCGCGTCTGCCACTTCGCTCGCGCCGATAGGTCACGGCGGATGGGCCCCGGCCTTCGCCGGGACGACACATTCACTCCAACCCCTGCGCCTTCGGCATTTCCTGCGTCGGCAGGATGGTCGGCGCGGGCTTGGCCTGGATCTGGCCAGTTGTTGCGGTAGTGGCTGGCGCGGCCTCGGCGGGCCTCACCTGCGTCGCGGTGGCTTGCTGCGTCGGCGGCTCGGCAGCGGGCTTGCTGGCGACCGGCCCCGATGCCGGCTTTGCCGCGGCTGCCTCGGCGGGCATTGCAGGGCCCATCGCCTGCCTCGCTGCAAGCGGGCTCGGCTTCGGCACGGGCACGTTGCGGCTGGCGACGTGCGGCGCCGAGGCCGGCGCGCGGGCGCTGGTCTGCGCAGCGGGCGCCGGCGACAGCGGACCGGGCGGGCCATAGGACGAATTCCATGCGCCACCGTCGTAAGGCGCGCCGTTCTGCCAGGCCGGCACGAAACGCAGGATGCGGCCCGAGCGGGCGTCGATGACGAGACGGCCGTCCTCGCCCTCGCGGTCGATCACCGCAATGGTGTAGACGAAGCCGCGTTGCTGCGGGATGCCGAGCGGCGAGAAGCCGGCCTCGCGAATGATGTTGTAGACCTCGTGCGGCGGCAGCAGTGCGGCCGGTGCGTAGCCAGGCGCATAGCTAGGACCATAACCGCCATAGCCATAACGCGGCGGTGGCGGCGAGGGAACCTCTGCCGGCGGCGGCGCGTAATACGGCCCGCCGCGATACGGCCCATCAACATACGGACCGCTGAAATCCGAAACCCTGCTGGGACCCAGCACCTGCGCGCTGGCCGCGCTTGCCGTCAGCGCCAGCCCTGCCGCCAGCACCCATCCTGTGAACAACTTCATTGCCGAATGCTCCTGTCACGCCCCGGAGCGTTTGTTCGCTCTCTAGCCGGGACCGAGATTCATCGGCGATTCCGGCGGTCCTTGGGCAGGATCGCGGCAGGCGGCACACGAATCCGGAGCCGTCAGACTGTCGCCGCCGGGATGCAGGGATCGCCATGCAGCCGGGGACTTTCGCGCGCTTGTGTGATAGAGAAAAATTTGGCATGTTGTGATTTAGGGCAGTATCCCTGTCCCAATTACGGTGCTCTCCCGGCACGGGGATTGCAGCGAAAATCGGCCCTTCGGAGGCCGATCAAGGTGCAGGCAAGACGCGTTCGCCGGGGACGATGAACGCCCAAGCCTGAATTTAGGACATTGCGGCTCGCGGCGGACGAGCGGTGGCCCTGTGGGTGCCGCTACACCCAAGGTGTGCCGGTCACGACGGCGTGGTTCTCACGAGCCGGATCGAGAAGGACTGAGGAAATGAGCGGGTCGGAGTTCAAGCAGAGGTACCTCATCCAGGATGTGCTGTCGGCGACCCCGGATTCGAAACCGGGCGTAGCCGCGCGCGAACATAGCTGGCGCCCGCCGGCCGAGGGCCTTTACGACCTCAGCCTCGAAAAGGATTCCTGCGGCGTCGGCTTCATCGCCAACATCAAGGGCAAGACGTCGCACCAGATCGTGTCGGACGCGCTCTCGATCCTCTGCAATCTCGAACATCGCGGCGCTGTCGGCGCCGACCCGCGCGCCGGCGACGGCGCGGGCATCCTCGTCCAGATCCCCCACGCCTTCTTCAAGCGCAAGACCGCCGAGCTCGGCTTCGAGCTGCCGGAGCCCGGCCAGTACGCTATCGGCGCGCTGTTCATGCCCAAGGAGACGTCGTGGCGCAAGGTGATCAAGAGCATCATCGCCGACCAGATCCGCGACGAAGGCTTTGAGCTGCTCGGCTGGCGCGACGTGCCGAGCGACAACTCCTCGCTTGGCGTCACCGTCAAACCGACCGAGCCCTATCACATCCAGGTATTCATCGGCCGCAATGGCGTCGGCAAGACCACCGACGAATTCGAGCGCCGGCTCTACATCCTGCGCAAGTCGATCTCGCAGGCAATCTATCAGCGCCGCGACCGCGGGCTCGCCGGCTATTACCCGGTGTCGATGTCCTGCCGCACCGTGATCTACAAGGGCATGTTCCTCGCCGACCAGCTGGGCAAATACTATCCCGACCTGCACGAGAAGGATTTCGAAAGCGCGCTCGCTTTGGTGCATCAGCGCTTCTCGACCAACACCTTCCCGACCTGGTCGCTGGCGCACCCATACCGGATGATCGCCCACAACGGCGAAATCAACACGCTGCGCGGCAACGTCAACTGGATGGCGGCGCGGCAGGCTTCCGTGCATTCCGAGCTGTATGGCAAGGACATCAGCCGTCTATGGCCGATCTCCTATGAGGGACAATCCGACACCGCCTGCTTCGACAATGCGCTCGAATTCCTCGTGCAGGGCGGATACTCGCTGCCGCACGCCGTCATGATGATGATTCCGGAAGCGTGGGCCGGCAATCCGCTGATGGATGAAGAGCGACGCGCCTTCTACGAATATCATGCCGCGCTGATGGAGCCGTGGGACGGCCCGGCCGCGATCGCCTTCACCGATGGCCGCCAGATCGGCGCCACACTCGACCGCAATGGGCTGCGCCCGGCGCGCTATCTCGTCACCAAGGACGATCGCATCGTGATGGCGTCCGAAATGGGCGTGCTGAAGATTCCGGAGGACCAGATCGTCACCAAGTGGCGGCTGCAGCCCGGCAAGATGCTGCTCGTCGACCTCGAGCAGGGCCGCCTGATTCCCGACGACGAGATCAAGGCGCAGCTCGCCAAGAGCCATCCCTACAGTGACTGGTTGCACCGCACCCAGATCGTGCTGGAAGAGCTGCCGGCTTCGCCGAACAAGAGCGTGCGCTCCAATCTGCCGCTGCTCGACCGGCAGCAGGCGTTCGGCTACACGCAGGAAGACATCACCATCCTGATGACGCCGATGGCCTCCACCGGCGAGGAGGCGACGGGCTCGATGGGCAACGATACGCCGATCTCGGCGCTGTCGGACCGGCCGAAGCAGCTCTTCACCTACTTCAAACAGAACTTTGCGCAGGTCACCAACCCGCCGATCGACCCGATCCGCGAGGAGCTCGTCATGAGCCTCGTCTCGATCATCGGACCGCGACCGAACCTGTTCGACCTCAAGGGCCTCGCCTCGACCAAGCGCCTCGAAGTGCGCCAGCCGATCCTGACCGACGCGGATCTCGAGAAGATCCGCTCGATCTCGGAAATCGGCGACAGCCATTTCAAGTCGCGCACGCTCGACACCACCTTCCATGCGGGCTTCGGCGCTGCCGGCATGGAGCAGGTGCTGGACGAGCTCTGCGCGCGCGCCGAAGGTGCGGTGCGCGAGGGCGTCAACATCATCATCCTGTCCGACCGCATGATCGGCACAGACCGGATCCCGATCCCCTCGCTGCTCGCCTGCGCGGCCGTGCATCATCATTTGATCCGCACCGGCTTGCGGACTTCGGTGGGCATCGTCGTCGAATCCGGCGAGCCGCGCGAGGTGCATCACTTCGCGTGCCTTGCTGGCTACGGCGCGGAGGCGATCAATCCGTATCTCGCGTTCGAGACCATCATCGCGATGAAGGAGAGGCTGCCCGGCTCGCTCGACGACTACGAGATCGTCAAGCGCTACATCAAGTCGATCGGCAAGGGCCTTCTCAAGGTGATGTCCAAGATGGGCATCTCGACCTACCAGTCCTATTGCGGCGCGCAGATCTTTGATGCCGTCGGCCTGAAGGCCGATTTCGTCGGCAAGTATTTCGCCGGGACGCATACTCGGATCGAAGGCGTGGGCCTGAACGAGATCGCCGAGGAAACCGTGCGGCGCCACAGCGACGCGTTCGGCGAGGCCCAGGTCTACAAGACTGCGCTCGACGTCGGCGGCGAATATGCCTACCGCACCCGCGGCGAGGATCACGCCTGGACGGCGGAGTCGGTCTCGGCACTCCAGCATGCCGTGCGCGGCAATTCGCAGGAGCGCTATCGCGCCTTTGCAAAAATCCTCAACGAGCAGTCCGAGCGGCTGGTGACGCTGCGGGGCCTGTTCCGCATCAAGACGGCGGAGGAGGACAAGCGCAAGCCTGTCGCCCTCGACCAGGTCGAGCCGGCCAAGGAGATCGTCAAGCGCTTCGCTACGGGCGCCATGTCGTTCGGCTCGATCTCGCGCGAGGCGCATACGACGCTGGCGATCGCCATGAACCGGATCGGCGGCAAGTCCAACACCGGCGAGGGCGGCGAGGAAGCCGACCGCTTCAAGCCGATGGCCAACGGCGATTCCATGCGCTCGGCGATCAAGCAGGTCGCCTCCGGCCGCTTCGGCGTGACGACGGAGTATCTCGTCAACTCCGACATGATGCAGATCAAGATGGCGCAGGGCGCCAAGCCCGGCGAAGGCGGCCAGTTGCCCGGCCACAAGGTCGACGCGACGATCGCGCGTGTGCGGCACTCGACGCCGGGCGTCGGCCTGATCTCGCCGCCGCCGCATCACGACATCTATTCGATCGAAGACCTCGCGCAGCTGATCTACGACCTGAAGAACGTCAATCCCGACGGTCAGGTCTCGGTGAAGCTGGTCTCGGAAGTCGGCGTCGGCACGGTCGCCGCAGGCGTCGCCAAGGCGCGCGCCGACCATGTGACCATCGCAGGCTTCGAGGGCGGCACCGGTGCCTCCCCCCTCACCTCCATCAAGCACGCCGGCAGCCCGTGGGAGATTGGCCTTGCCGAAACGCACCAGACCCTGGTGCGCGAGCGGCTGCGCAGCCGTATCTCGGTGCAGGTCGACGGCGGCTTCCGCACCGGCCGTGACGTCGTGGTCGGCGCGCTGCTCGGCGCCGACGAGTTCGGCTTCGCCACCGCGCCGTTGATTGCGGCCGGCTGCATCATGATGCGCAAGTGCCACCTCAACACCTGCCCGGTCGGCGTTGCGACCCAGGACCCGGTGCTGCGCAAGCGCTTCACCGGCCAGCCCGAGCACGTGATCAACTACTTCTTCTTCGTCGCCGAGGAAGTGCGCGAGATCATGGCGCAGCTCGGCTTCAAGAAGTTCAACGACATGGTCGGTCAGACCCAGATGCTCGACCAGACGAACCTGGTGGCGCACTGGAAGGCCAAGGGCCTCGACTTCTCCAAGCTCTTCGTTCGTCAGAAGGAAGAGAAGGGCCAGAAGATCTTTCACTCCGAGCCGCAAAACCATCATCTGGAGGCCGTGCTCGACCGCCGCCTGATCGACAAGGCGCAGGCCGCGCTCGACCGCGGGGCGCCGGTCCGGATCGAAGAGGAGATCAACAACACCGACCGCAGCGCCGGTGCAATGCTCTCCGGCACGGTGGCCAAGATCTATGGCCATGCGGGCCTGCCGCTTGACACCATCCATGTCAGCTTCAAGGGCACCGCGGGCCAGGCCTTCGGCGCGTGGCTGGCGCACGGCGTCACCTTCGACCTCGAAGGCGAAGGCAACGATTATGTCGGCAAGGGCCTCTCGGGCGGCCGCATCATCGTCAAGCCGCCGAGGAACGGCGGCATCGTGCCGGAAGAGAGCATCATCGTCGGCAACACCGTGATGTACGGCGCGATCGAGGGCGAATGCTACTTCCGCGGCATCGCCGGCGAGCGCTTCGCGGTGCGCAACTCGGGCGCCCTCGCGGTCGTCGAGGGTGCGGGCGATCATTGCTGCGAATACATGACCGGCGGTATCGTCGTGGTGCTCGGCAAGACCGGCCGGAATTTCGCGGCCGGCATGTCCGGCGGCATCGCCTATGTGCTGGACGAGGCCGGCGACTTCGCCAAGCTGTGCAATCTCTCCATGGTCGAGCTCGAACCGGTGCTGTCCGAGGAGATGATCAACGCCGGCACCTACAACCACTCCGGCGATCTTGAGGCACACGGCAAGGTCGACGTGTTCGCCAACCTGCTCGAGTCGGATGTCGAGCGGCTGCACGTGCTGATCACCCGTCACGCCAAGCTGACGGGCTCTAAACGTGCCGCCGAGATCCTCGCGAACTGGAAGGCGTGGCTGCCGAAATTCCGCAAGGTGATGCCGGTGGAGTACCGCCGCGCGCTGCGCGAAATGAAGGCAAAGGCCGACGCCGAGCCGAAGATCGCGATCGGCGCGTAAGCAAATTATCCTCATGGTGAGGAGGCGCGTAGCGCCGTCTCGAACCATGAGGCCACCACGGTGGCCTTTATCCTTCGATACGCGCCGCAGGCGGCGCTCCCCAGGATGAGGGTCTGACGACAACGGGTTTGAAGGGCGTCAGGGTTAAATGGGCAAGATCACTGGTTTTCTCGAGATCGAGCGGCACGACCGCAAGTACACGCCGGTCGCCGAGCGGCTGAAGCACTACAAGGAATTCGTCGTTCCGCTGAGCGAGAAGGACACGCGCGACCAGGCCGCGCGCTGCATGAATTGCGGCATCCCCTATTGCCACGGTACCGGCTCGGTGGCGCCGGGCACGCCGGGCTGCCCGGTCAACAACCAGATCCCCGACTTCAACGACCTCGTCTATCAAGGCAACTGGGAAGAAGCCTCGCGCAACCTGCACTCCACGAACAACTTTCCGGAGTTCACCGGCCGCATCTGCCCCGCGCCGTGCGAGGCGTCCTGTACGCTCAACATCGACGAGAACCCCGTCACCATCAAGACGATCGAATGCGCCATCGTCGATCGCGCCTGGGAGAACGGCTGGCTGAAGCCGGAAGTGCCGGCGGAGAAGACCGGCAAGAAGGTCGCGATCATCGGCTCCGGACCCGCAGGCCTTGCCTGCGCGCAGCAGCTGGCGCGCGCCGGCCACGACGTGCATGTCTATGAGAAGTACGCCAAGGCCGGCGGTCTGCTCCGCTACGGCATTCCCGACTTCAAGATGGAAAAGCACATCATCGACCGCCGCGTGGCGCAGATGGAGGCCGAGGGCGTGACCTTCCATTACGGCGCCTTCGTCGGGGCCAATGGCGGCATCGATCCCAGGAAGCTGATCGAGGAATATGATGCGGTCGCGCTGACCGGCGGCGCCGAGGCTGGCCGTGATCTGGCGATCCCCGGCCGCGACCTCGCCGGCATTCACTTTGCGATGGATTTCCTGCCGCAACAGAACCGCCGCGTCTCCGGCGAACCGCTCGACGGCGCAGCTGACATCCTGGCCGGCGGCAAGCATGTCGTCGTGATCGGCGGCGGCGATACCGGCTCGGACTGCATCGGCACCTCGTTCCGGCAAGGCGCCAAGTCGGTGACGCAGCTCGAGATCATGCCCGCTCCGCCCGAGCAGGAGAACAAGGCCCTGACCTGGCCGAACTGGCCCCTGAAGATGCGCACCTCCTCCAGCCAGGCTGAGGGCGCGGTCCGCGAGTTCGCCGTGCTGACGCAAAAATTCTCAGGTAGCGACGGCAAGGTGCGGAAGCTGCACTGCGTAAAGGTAGACGACAAGTTCAAGCCGCTACCGGGCACCGAGTTCGCGCTCGACGCCCAGCTCGTGCTGCTCGCCATGGGTTTTGTGCATCCCCTGCACGAAGGCATGCTGAAGTCGCTCGGCGTCGACCTCGACCAGCGCGGCAATGTCCGCGCCAATTTCAATGATTATCAGACGTCCTTGCCGAAGGTGTTTTCGGCCGGCGACATGCGCCGCGGCCAGTCGCTGGTCGTCTGGGCCATCCGCGAGGGCCGCCTCTGTGCGCGGTCGATCGACAAGTTCCTGATGGGGAAGACAGAGCTGGCGCTGTAGGCGCGCCGCACGACTTAAACAGGCCTGTTTGTGGCCCGGAACGATGCGTCGATATTTTCGGCCTTCTCGGATCCCGTGATATAATGTGGATGGAAACGATTCCGCCAATGTAGAATTCGAGCGAATATCCAAATGACGCCGACTTCTCCTCGACCAGAATTCTATAAGTATCTGGATGAGGGGATATCACTCGATAGCTTTGTCCACGATCAGATTAGAGTTCGTCTCACGAATCGACGAACGAGCTTGCTAGACGAACGAAACGTTCACACGTATCGGCACGGTGATCGCTGGACCACCCAATCGTCCGCCGACGACCCATCGACGATGCACTCTATGCGCGCAGAGTCGACCATCCATACGCTCGACATCATCAATCACGAGACTGAGATTTTAGAGCGATATATAGAAGCAATGGTTGAGCAGCTCTACGCTGACCTAATGAAACACCTCTATCAGACGGTCGCGGACGGCGCAGACTCGGTTGGCAACACAATTGGGAGAGCACAGCACGGCGGCAACATCCCCGCAGGATTTCTTGCGATGCTAGAGAAGATCGAGTTCGGCGTAGATCGATATGGAAGTGCGCAGCGTCCGTCTGTCCATGTTGCCCCTTCAACCGGCGAGAAGCTCATCAAGGCGCTCAGCGCCCAGCCACCCGACTACCATCTCAAGGTTGAGACCATTTCGCTGGAGAAGGAAAAGCAGGCGGTTGCCCGTGAGGCCGCACGAATTTCGCGGTTTCGCTGGGGCCGGACTTAATGCGCATATTGCTTTCGATTGGCTGCGATGACTACAGGCATGCCTCGAAGCTGCGTGGAGCCGTCAAGGACGCAACGTCCATATTCTCGTCCTTGGTAGGAAGTGAAGAGCACCAATACGATCCTGATCGATCTAAGTTGCTAATTTCACCATCGGCCCAGACGCTACGCAACGAATTAGCTAAAATCTTGTACGATAATGCAGGCCTTACCGTTTTTACCCTATATTTTGCTGGCCATGCCGCTGTCGTTGATGAGACGTTGTATCTTGCACCCGTAGATACAATGCTCGACCGTATTCCGGCCACAGCAATTGGTTTTCCTGATGTTCTACGAACGACAGCCGGAGCGCGGCCGAAACAGGCCAATTTTGTTATTGACGCCTGTAATGCGGCGGGACTCGGCTTCGACATCGGGTCAATCCTAAAGCGAACTATCGTTGGAAATTCCGACACGATGGGTATTTCGTTCGTCGCCTCGGCAGCAGCCGAGCAAGCCGCCGAGGAGACGCCAGCAGGTGGACGATTCACACGCGAGTTCGCCAGAACGTTGCGTGGAGATACCTTTATTCAAAGTGCGAGACCATTCCTAAGCTTGGCCGAGATCGCGCAACAAATCCAGGCGGGGAACGCTGTCATAGGCCAGACGATTTCATATTGGACGCTAAACCTTCAGGGCTCAAATCTCTTCGCGAAGAATCCTCACTTTTCAGGCCCTGCATATGTCGCGGAAAGTATCGTTTCTCGCCTACAGAGCCAGAAAGTAGACGCCGGGCTACAAACCGCGGAGTTCAAATCCGCTCTAGCAAAGTTGATTGGGGGCATAAACGAACGAGCTCTCGCAAGAACTCTCGAAAAAGTGTTCATAAATATTCAACCGGATCAACGCGCCTCTCTCATTGTTGGTCTAGCTGAAGGGCTTGCAATTGAGCTAGCGAGCGCAAGCGATCCGTTTCTAGCGCCTCGGGCGTACACTGTCCTCCTTGGTCAACTATTGGGACTCTGTCCGTCGAGTGCCCGCACGGGTACGGCAAATGATCTCATCGGAGGATACATTACAGCAACTCGCCGAGCGGTTTCGCAGCTAGATGAAAGGATGGAAGTCGACCGAAATGCGCTGCTTATAAGTTCATTTTCAGATCTCTATGAATTGCCGGTTCGAATTAGCGATATACTTGGTCAATGCGCATTGTTGTTCTTTGGCCAAAGAAACTTCTCAGAAAAGGACTCGCATCTGATTTCATCGGTAGTTGGTAAGATACTCCGTCGCTATGGAAATTCGGTTCTCGCGGTGACGGAAGATCAAGCGACCGGATACTTGCTGTTTCTCGAAATGTGTCGCCAACGAGATTGGATCGAGTTCAGCGAGGAGGTCACCGGACGACTGTACCACGACCTACATCGAAATTTTGCTCGATGTGGTGACTACGCATTAGATGCGGAAAAGCGCTTCCAGTTGTTAAATGAGCGATACAGGCACTCTATTTCGATCACACATAATCTTTATGCCTCTCCTTCCGATCTCACGACGGTAATTCTCAGCTTCTGCGCAATGCTCTCGTTAGACGAGGCGGTGGATTTATCCCTGATCCAGATCGATCACACATCCATAAACTACTTTGTATCGGATAATGCCGAGCGCCTTGGACTTGTTAGCGGCCTTGTGGGAGCAAACTACACGGTAACCCTAGGCCGTGACTTCTGGCGATGCATCGATCTACGACGCATCTTGAGGAGCGACGTTTTTCCGAGATTTGATTCGTCAACGGCCACCTTTAGCTGGGAAGACAGATTTTGTTCTTTTGCTGCTGCACTGGCCCTACGGAATCGCTTGCCGTGGCACGTTGTGCGCGCCGATAAGAATTAGACTTCTTCCACCTCAGTTCTGCACCCTCACGCCCAGCATCACCACCGTCGAGTTCGAGTTCGCGCCGATCACGTTCGACTCCAGCCAGTCGCGGCGCAGCGTGCCCTTGAGCCAGATGGTGCGGTTCAGCTTGTAGATGAGATCGCCTGACACGGAGTAAGTCTGGTCGCGGCGGATGTTACCCTGATAGTCGAGCGTGCCGTAGGTGAACCTGCCGATGCCGGTCAGCCAGCGGCGGAAATCGTGGTCGACCTCGAAGGTGTAGGTGCGCACGAGGATGCCCGCGGTGTCGGGCATCGTGGTCTCGACCAGCTGGGTATCGGCGAGGAATTTTGCCGTGGTCAGGGGCGTTGCCGTCCACACCAGCGAGCCTGTGGTGAGCAGGCCCTGCAGGCGCGGCAGGCGCGAGTCGACATAGGTGCGCTCGGCCCAGCCCACCGCGAGTTCGCCGGTCAGGAGGCGCGAGAACTCGAACGAGGTGCCGGCCTTGGCGTAGCCGCCGGTGGAATTGCGCGCAAAGTCGTTGCGGTCGAGATAGCGGTCATGCACGCGGCTGTCACCCTGCACCTCGGCGAACGGTTTGAGCCCCGGCATCACCTCGTAGGAGACGCGACCGACGCCGCCATACTGGGTGAAGTTGCGGTCGTCATTGTCGGTCTTGGTGCCATCGGTCAGCTTCGACCACTGGTAATCGGTGCGGTCGACGGTGGCGCCTGCGGAAACCTGGAGGCGGTTGAAGCTCTGGTCGATGCCGAGGGTACTGCCGAACGTGGCGAAGAGCGGATAGCGCAGGAGGCCGGCCTGCAGGTTCGGGCTGCCGGGATTGTCGGTGGAAACGAGCAGCCGGCCCTGTGCCAACAGCCGCGTATCCTGGGATACGTCGAGGCGGCCGTCGATATGGCCGATGAAGTTCGGCCGGTCGATATCGAGCGGCGCGGACAGCGCCGTGCCGTCGGCGTTCGGCGTCAGGTTGTTGCCGTAGCCGGTGAAGGAGCCGCGCAGGTCGGCGACGACAGCATGGCGCTCCCAGTTCGAGACCGCGAGAAACTCCGGTGCGATGACGTAGAACGGCGAGCCCTGCGGCACGGCGAGCCGGCCGGGATTGGTGTCGTACCCGGCCGAGAGCTCGACCGCGCCCTTGAGCAGGAAACTGCCGGCATAGTCGCCGACCGCGCCGAACGGGTCGTCGTCGATCTTCAGCCGCTTGCGCAGCGGCTGGCCGACCACCGTGCCGGCCATCGCGGGTGGCAAGGGAGTCTTGTTGGCTTTGTCCGACGGCGGCGGTGCGATGCGCACGCGCCCCTGGACGACGGCGGCAACCAGCGGCGGCGGCTGGCTGCCGGGGCCGACCGGCGGCTTTGGCCTCGCCTGGCCGGGATAATATTTCGGCTTCTTGCGCTTGCGGTTCAGCGAGTCGTATCCGGAGTCGGACGCGCCATTGGCGGCAGGCAGCCCGTAGGTCGGGATCTGGCCGGCGCGCGAGGGCGCAGGCTGGTCAGGCGTGCGCAGCCGCGGATCGCTCGCGGGATCGGGCACGCCCTCGCTGGTGCGATCCGGCATGGTCCTGCGCAGCGGAGAATCATCCGCCGAAACGAAGCCGCCGCGCACCGGGCGGAGCATGTCCGGCGTCAGCGTCTGGGCTTCAGCGAAGGCGGGGAAAAGCGCGGCCAGGGCAAGGCATGGCATTAGCGCGCGAGAGCAGCTCGCGCGCCTGTTCCGGCCCCATGCTGGACCCCACCCCACGATAGAAATACTCCAACTAAATCATCTACTTATCTGACAAGTTCGCGCGAGGCCGCGAAAACGTCGTTAATGGAGTTAAAACAATTATGGTTAATGGGGCGTTGAGGACCGCGCCGCGCGTCGCTCTCCCCCGCCCACCATGCTAGAAGCTCGAGATGGCCAATCCGAAATCGCTGATGCAGGACGCATCCCACGACGCCGTGCAATCGGCGCTGCGCACGCTCGATGCCGGCAGTAGCGGCATGGCGGCGCTATCTGCCGCGCTGCGGGGCCCGCTGGGTGCATCCTTTGTCGAAGCGGTCGAGCTGATCCGGCAGGCCAAGGGCCGCGTCATCGTCACCGGGCTCGGCAAGTCAGGCCATATCGGTCGCAAGGTGGCGGCCACCCTGGCCTCGACCGGCACGCCCGCCTTTTTCGTGCACGCCGCGGAAGCGAGCCACGGCGACCTCGGCATGATCACCGCGGACGACGTGATCGTGGCCCTGTCCTGGTCCGGCGAGCAGCCGGAGATGAAGAATCTCGTCAATTACTCGGCGCGCTTTGCGATCCCCATGATCGCAGTCACTTCGAGCGCGGAATCCTCGCTGGGGTCCGCGGCGCGGATCGTGCTGGAGCTGCCGAAGGTGCGCGAGGCCTGCCCGCACAATCTGGCCCCGACCACATCCACGCTGATGCAGGCCGCAATTGGCGATGCGCTGGCGATCGCGCTGCTGGAAGGCCGCGGCTTCACGGCGCTCGAGTTTGCGAACTTCCATCCGGGCGGCAAGCTCGGGGCGATGCTCAAGCATACCTCCGACCTCATGCATACCGGCGATGCGGTGCCGATGAAGCCCACTGGCACCAGGATGTCGGACGCGCTGATCGAGATGTCGGCCAAAGGCCTTGGCTGCGTCGCGATCACCGATGCGCATGGCCATATGGTGGGCATCATTACCGACGGCGATTTGCGTCGAAAGATGCGGCCCGATCTGATGGATCTGGCGGTCGATGAGATCATGACCAGAAACCCCAGAGTCATCGACCGCAACTCGCTCGCCAGCGAAGCGATCGAACTGCTCAACTCGGCCAAGATCACGGTGTTGATCGTCACCGATGCCGGCAAGCCGGTGGGCATCATCCATCTGCACGATTTGCTGCGCGCGGGCGTGGCGTAGCGCTCTGGCGCTGTCATTCCGGAGCGATGCGAAGCATCGAACCCGGAATCCATAGCCACCATCGGGAGTATGGATTCCGGACCCGCGCCTTCAGCGCGTCCCGGAATGACGACTAATTGGGAAACCGCGCCGCGCTCGCTTCGAGCGGCAGCGCAAGCCCGTTCGCGAGATACGACACCATGCGATAGAACCCGCAGAGCTGGATGACCTCCAGAATCTGCGCATCGTCGTAATGCGCCTTCAGCGCGGCGAATTCCGCCTCGCTGAGGGTCGCGCGGTGATGCAGCGCATCGGCGGTCGCGATCAGAACCCTTTCCGCTTCTGACCAGCACGATGCATCGGCACCGCCGCGCACGGTGGCGCGGACCTGCTCATCCGTGAAATGTGCAGCCTGCGCAAAGGCGGTGATGTGCACGCCCCATTCATACTCACAACCATTCAGCGCGCAGGTGCGGTCGATGACGATCTCGCGCTCGCGCAAGCTGAGCGGCCCGCGGTCCAGCAGGCTGCCGCCGCCGAACTTTTCCCAGGCTCGCTTGTGGCCCGCCATGACGCGGAACAGCACCAGCGGTGGCGCGCCGCGCATGATGCGATCGAACTTCTCCTGGATGTCGGGGACATAAGGCGGCGACAACGGCGCGATGCGTGACATAGCGGACTCCCTTTGCTACTATATATGTAGCAGCACGCTACAATATTTGTAGCAAGAGACAAGGGGCCATGATCATGCCTGCCATGAAAAAGACTGCCGCGCGCGGCTCCCGCACCGGCCGCCCGATCATGGCGCTGCTGGATTTGCTGGGGCGGCGCTGGACGCTCCGCGTCATCTGGGAGCTGCGCGAGGAGCGCACGCTGACCTCTCGGGCGCTGCGCACCGCCTGCGACGAGGCCTCGCCGACGATCATACAGGCCCGGCTGAGCGAGCTGCGCGAGGCGGGACTGGTGGAACTCGAGCCGGGCGGCGGCTATCGGCTCAGCGAGCTCGGGAAGGAGCTGATGGAGAATTTCATGCCGCTGCACCGCTTTGCGGAGCGGTGGGCGAAGCGGGGTTGAGACCGAACGTCGCCAAGCGCTTTCTTCCCTTCTCCCCTTGTGGGAGAAGGTGACTCGGATCGACAGATGCGAGCCGGATGAGGGGTATGTCTCCGCAAAGATAAGCGCCCATGAGAGGTCTCCATCCGCGGAGACAGACCCTCATCCGCTTCGCTGCGCGAAGCGACCCTCTCCTACAACAAGAGGAGAGGGTGATTTCTAGGCGATCGCCACCGTCAAACTCGCACCGTCGGCTCTGACAACGCGGACGCGGCTGCCGGCGGGCGCATCGGGGCCGGCGACGCGCCAGATGGTGTCGTCAATCCGCACCGTGCCTGTGCCGTCCACGATCGGTTTCTCCAGCGTGAACTCACGGCCGACCAGGGCATCGGTGCGACGATTGAGGAATGGGTTGCTTCGGCTCGCCGCGCCCAGCTTGAGCGCGAAGCGCCGCCAAAGCGGCACCGCAGCGACCGCGAATACCGAAAACAGGATGAGCTGCGTTTGCCAGGACGGGTTGATCACGAATGACACCAGCCCAACCAGCAGCGCGGCGAGCCCGAGCCAGAACATGAACACGCCGGGCGCCGCCAATTCCAGCGCCATCAGGATGAAGGCGACGATCAGCCAGTTCCAGTTGCCAAGAGTGATGAACATTTGGGCCATGCGATGACCTCCTCAACACTTCAGCGCTGCGGCGCCGGCGGCGGGGTCGGGCCTGCACTCGGGACCGAGCCGCCACGCCGCGCAGCAGCGCTCGCCGACGCCGCGCTCTCGCCAAAGGTGGCGCGGGCGATCTCGCCGATGCCGGCGAGCGAGCCAAGCACGCTGGTCGCCTCGACGGGCAACATCAGCACCTTCTGGTTCGGCGATTCTGCGAACTGCCCGAACGCCTTGATGTATTTGTCGGCGATGAAATAGTTGAGCGCCGCAACGTCGCCTCGCGCGATGGATTCGGAAACCATCTGCGTCGCCTTGGCTTCGGCCTCGGCAAGACGCTCGCGCGCCTCGGCGTCGCGGAAGGCAGCTTCGCGGCGGCCTTCGGCCTGCAGCACCTGCGCCTGCTTGGCGCCCTCGGCGCGCAGGATGTCGGACTGGCGCTGACCTTCCGCCTGCAGAATGTCGGCGCGCTTGACGCGCTCGGCCTTCATCTGCCGGCCCATCGCCTCGACGAGGTCGGCCGGCGGCACGATATCCTTGATCTCGATGCGGTTGACCTTGACGCCCCAAGGCGAGACCGCAGCGTCGACGACGCGCAACAGCCGCTCGTTGATCTCGTCACGGTGCGATAGCACCTGGTCGAGATCCATCGAGCCCATCACCGAGCGGATGTTGGTCATGGTCAGCACCGTGATCGCCTGCTCGAGGTTGGCGACCTCGTAGCTCGCCTTCGCCGCGTCGAACACCTGGAAGAAGGCGACCCCGTCCACCGTGACGGTCGCGTTGTCCTTGGTGATCACCTCCTGTTCGGGGATGGAGATCACCTGCTCCATCATGTTCATCTTGCGACCGACGCGGTCGAAATAGGGCGTGATCAGGTTGAGGCCAGGCGAGAGCGTGCGGGTATATTTGCCGAACCGCTCAATGGTCCAGTCGTAGCCTTGCGGCACGGTCTTCACGCCGGCAAACAGGGTAACGATGACGAGAAGCGCAAGTGCAATAACGAAAATTTCAAAACCGCTCATAAATCCTCCAAAGCGGGGCGAGACGCACCCGCAACCTTTTCCCGTCATTTGCTGTGCAACGAAAGCCGCTGCTTTTTGTCTGCCCGGCGGCAGTGCCGGTTCAGCCGGCCCTTGTTGCAGATATAGGTATGAAGGGCTTTTCGAATACGCCAGATGTATCGGTCATGACAGGCGCCAAGTGGGCATCCCACTTGGGGAAAACGGCAGTCTCAACTCGCCGTGTAAATCGTTAATGACAGCTTGCTCGCGACGCACAAAGCGCTGCATGCAAGTGCATCAAATCCAGCCCTGAAGCTCGCGCAGCACGAGTTGGCGGATGACGTCCATGCCGGCGTCGCTGTCATTCAGGCAGGGGATTGCGGAAAACTGCTCGCCGCCGTTGTGCCGGAAAATCTCGGCGTTCTCCTGCGCGATCTCTTCCAGCGTTTCAAGGCAATCGGCGGCAAAACCCGGCGTGACCACGGCCAGCCGCTTCACGCCTTTCTTCGCCAGCTCCTCGATGGTCTTGTCGGTGTAGGGTTGCAGCCACTCGTCATTGCCGAAGCGCGACTGGAAGGTGAGCAGCAGCTTCGAGGCATCAAGCCCGAGGCGCCTGCGCAGCGCCTCCGTGGTCGCGATGCATTGCTCGCGATAGGGATCGCCGGCATCGACATATTTCTGCGGCATGCCGTGGAAGGAGGCGACGATCAATTCCGGCCGGAAATCCAGCGTCGAAAGATGCGCATTGATGGAGACGGCGAGCGCCTCGATGTAGTCGGGGTCGTCGTAATAAGGCGGGCTCACCCGCAGGATCGGCTGTGCCCGCATGTCGGCGAGCACGCGAAACACCTCGTCGCAAACGGTGGCCGAGGTGGCCGCCGAATATTGCGGATAGAGCGGCACCACCAGCAGCCGGCTGCAGCCCTGCGCGGCGAGCGCATCGATGCGTTCGCGGATCGACGGATTGCCATAGCGCATCGCCCAGTCGACCACCACGTGCTCGTGGTCGGCGATGTCAGCGGCGAGCTTTTCGGCCTGCGAGCGCGTGATGGTCTTCAGCGGCGACTCGTTGTTCTCGAAATTCCAGATCTTCCTATAATCGAGCGCCTTCCTCGCCGGGCGAACGCGCAGGATGATGCCGTTGAGGATGGCCTTCCAGACCAGCCCCTGGTCCTCGATCACGCGGGGATCGGACAGAAACTCCTTCAGATAGATGCGCACGCTCTTGGCGTCACAGGCATCGGGCGTGCCTAGATTGACCAGGAGCACGCCAATGCGCTCCGGCTTGATGGCCGGTGCCGCGCCGGCATTTCCAAGGGGGACGACCACGCTCATGGCGCTGGATTCGCGCCTTTTCGCCATCCTTGTCAAGGCAAGCGGGCCTTCGCTACTGTCGCGGTATTGCCGCGCGTCGGGGGAACCATGACGATCGCTGAATGGTGCATTTTCGCTACGCTGATGCTGTATTTGTTGACGATCGTCGCAGCCAAGTGGGCCGGCGGCGGCTCGTTCGACAACGCCAGGCCCCGCGATCCCGACTTCTACAGCGACCCGATCCGTGCGCGGGCATTGGGCGCACACCAGAACGGCATCGAGGCGTTTCCGTTCTTTGCGGTGGCCGTGCTGCTCGCCGAATTCCGCCTTGGCCCGCAGCGGCTGATCGACGAGCTCGCCGTGCTGTTCGTGATCGTGCGGATTGCCTATGTCTTGACCTATCTCGGCAACCGCCCGACGCTGCGCTCGATCTTGTGGAGCCTCGGACTGGCGATCAGCATCGCGATCTTCTTCATGCCGGCGATCAAGGGGTGGCTGCCCTCTTGATCCTCACGGTGAGGAACGCGGCTTCGCGCGTCTCCGGACGACGCTTCATCGCCGGGCGAACCATGAGGCCCCAATCTCGCCCCGGGCCATCCCTCGAGACGCGGCCCGACGGCCGTTCCTCAGGATGAGGATCACAGGCACGTCACCCGCTCGGCCGCGAGATAGCCGAGCAACAGCCCGAGCCCAAACAGCAGCACGAGGCCGGCGGCGCCGAACTCGACGCCGCGCATGATCAGCGCGCCGCCGCCTTCGCGGCCGGCGGAAAGACGGCGCGCGAGATCCTTGGCGGAGACGGCGAGCACGGCGATGGTGGCGACCGTAATCGCGGTTCCGAGGCCCATCACGAAGGTAGCGACGATGCCGGCCCAGAACAGGCCCTGCGCCAGCGCAAACACCAGCACCAGGATCGCGCCCGAGCAGGGCCGCAAGCCCACCGCGATGATGGCGCCCAGCCCGCGCCGCCAGCCGCCGGGGCCGGCGAGCTGATCCGGCGTCGGCCCATGGGAATGGCCGCAATGCTCGTCATGGACGTGGCCATGATCATGACCGTGATGGTCGTGGCCATGATGGTCATCTTGATGACCGTGGTCATGGTGATGACCGTGGTCGTGGTGGAGGCCGTGGTCACGGTGACGCGCGTGGTCATGATGGCCATGCACGGCCGCGAGCGCTGGCTCGGCGCGCGGGGCCTGCAGGGCGCGCATGAAGGCGCCACCCTTGGTCCAGACGAGACGAGCGCCGAAGGCGGCAATCAGACCATAGCTGGCAATCTCGATGGCCTTCTCCGCGCCGCACATGGTCTGTGCGGTGGCGTTAAGCAGCCAGGCGGCCACGCCGACCAGCACGACGGCGACCAGGGCCTGCAGCAGCGCCGAGACAAAGGACAGCGCGATGCCGCGCCGGGCGGTCTCCTGGTTGGCGACCAGGTAGGACGAGATCACCGCCTTTCCGTGGCCGGGACCGGCGGCGTGGAAAATGCCGTAGGCAAAGGAGATCGCAAGCAGCGTCCAGACCGCCGTGCCGTCGGACTTGGCGGCGCGGATGGTCGCGGACATGTCGCGATAGAACTCGGATTGCTTAGCCAGAATCCAGCCGACGATGCCGCCGACCTGCGGCTGGGCCGCAGGTCGCGGCCCGCCGAACGGATTTTGTGCCAGCACCGCATGAAGGAGCCCATCGAGGGCGACCATCGCGCACAGCGCCACGGCAAAGACCGCGAGATGTCCCGCAAGGCTGGATCGTGCGCTCACGGGCAATTCACAAGGATCTTGTTGGCGTACATCGCGCCATAATTGGCGTTGTCCCCGCTCGCCACCATCTCCTCCGTGAGCTTCTTCACGTCGGCTTCGCCGGGCCGCTGGACTTTCAGTTCGCAGGCAGCGGGCGCGCCGACCAGCTTGACCGGGTCCTTATCCTCGAACTTGAAGTCGATGAAGAACGCGGGATCGAACACTTCCAGCGCAAGCTGCTTCGACTTCACCGGCGCATTCAGCGGCAGCGTGAAGTGCAGCGTCAGGGCGGAGTCCTTGTATTCGAGGAAATAGTCGACCGGCTCCTGGAACTTCTGCTTCTTGCCGTCGGACTTCGCGAAGGTGAAGAAGCCGTACTCCTTCAGGTTCTCGACATTGTCCTTGGCGAGAGGGGCGAGCTGTTCGCGGCTATAGACGCCCTTGGTCTTGGTCTCGATGCCCTGCAGCGCGTAGGTCGAGAACATGTCGTCGAACGTCCAGGCATGGCGCACGCCGGTGATCGAGCCATCCGCCGCGTAGATCAGCTCGCTCGCCGCGGTGATCCAGACATGCGGATGCGCCTGCGCCGCCGTTGCGCCAAATCCCGCGGCGCCCGCCAAAGCGAGCAGCGCCAACAGTCGAGAGATCACCGTTTTCAAATCAGGCCGCCTCGGATGTTTCCAGCAGGCCGCGCCGGCGGAGCAGCGCGTCAGGCTCCGGCTCGCGGCCACGGAAGGCAATATACGCTTCCTCCGGATCGCGCGAGCCACCCGAGGAATAAATATCGTCATGCAACCGCTTCGCAGTGGCAGGATCGAAAATGTCGCCGGCCTCCTCGAAGGCGCCGAAAGCGTCCGCATCCATCACCTCCGACCACATGTAGCTGTAATAGCCGGCGGCGTAGTGATCGCCGGAGAAGATGTGGCCGAACTGGGTCGGCCGGTGGCGCAGCACGATCTCGGCGGGCATGCCGATCTTCTCCAGTTCCGCCTGCTCGAAGGCGCGGACGTCGCGGCTGGCCGACGCCGGTTGCGTGTGGAATTCGAGGTCGATCAGCGCCGAGGATACGAACTCCACGGTGGCAAAGCCCTGGTTGAATTTGCGCGCGGCGAGGAAGCGCTGCAGCAGCTCATCCGGCAGCGGCTCGCCGGTCTGGTAATGCTTGGCAAAGCGCTGCAGCACTTCGGGCCGCTCCTGCCAGTGCTCGTAGAGCTGCGAGGGCAGCTCTACGAAATCGGTGAAGACCGAGGTGCCTGACAGCGAGGGAAACATGACATCGGACAGCATGCCATGCAGGCCGTGGCCAAACTCGTGGAACAGCGTGCGAGCGTCGTCCGGCGAGAGCAGCGAGGGCGCGCCATCGGCGCCTTTGGCGAAATTGCAGACATTGATGACCAGCGGGGCGATGGCGCCGTCGAGCTTCTGCTGGTCGCGCAGCGAGGTCATCCAGGCGCCCGAGCGCTTTGAGGGGCGCGCGAAGTAGTCGCCATAGAACAGCGCCTTGTGATTTCCCTCCCGGTCCTTCACCTCCCAGACCCGGACATCCGGATGCCAGACCGGAATGTCCTTGCGCTCGGTGAAGGTGATGCCGAACAGGCGGCTGGCGCAGTCGAAGGCGGCCTCGATCATATGATCTAGCACGAGGTAAGGCTTGATCGCGGCGTCGTCGAAATTGGCCTTGGCCTGCCGCAGCTTCTCGGCGTAGTAGCGCCAGTCCCAGGGCGCGAGGGCAAAGTTGCCGCCCTCCTCCGCGATCAGCGCCTGCATCGCGTCGCGGTCGGCCAGCGCCCGCGCCCTCGCCGGCTTCCAGACCCGCTCCAGCAGGCCGCGCACGGCATCCGGAGTCTTGGCCATGGAATCCTCGAGCCGGTAGGCAGCGTAGGTCGGGAAGCCGAGGATGCGGGCGCTCTCCTCGCGCAGCGCCAGGATCTCGACGATAACAGCGTTGTTGTCATTGGCGTTGCCATTGTCGCCGCGGGCGGCAAAGGCCTTGAAGACCTTCTCGCGCAGGTCGCGGCGGGCGGAGGTCTTCAGGAACGTCTCCACGGCGGAGCGCGCAAGGGTGACGATCGCCTTGCCGGGCATGCCGCGCTCTTCCGCGGCGGCCCGGGCCGAGGCGACGAAGCTGTCGGGCAGTCCCGCGAGGTCGCCCTCGCCGAGCTCCAGGAACCATTCCTGCTCGTCGGCGAGCAAATGGTGACCGAAGCTGGTGCCGAGCTGGGCCAGCCGCTCGTTGATCTCGGCCATCCGCGCCTTCGCCGCGTCATCGAGGCCGGCGCCGGCGCGGTGGAAGCGCGTATAGGTTCGCTCCAGCAACCGCATCTGCTCGCCGGTAAGCCCCAGCGTCTTGCGGTTCTCGTGCAGCATGGCGATCCGGCCGAACAGCACGGCGTTCATCATGATCGGATTCCAGTGCCGCGCCATCCTGGGCGAGAGCTCCTTGTCGATCGCCAGGATCTGCGAATTGGAGTGGGCCGAGACCAGGTCGTAGAAGACGGCCGAGACCTTGGCCAGCAGCCTGCCCGACCGCTCGAGCGCCGTGATGGTGTTGGCGAAGTCGGGCGTCGCCGGATCGTGGGTGATGGCGGCGACCTCCGCGGAGTGATCCGCGAACGCCTGCTCGAATGCGGGGAGGAAGTGCTCGGGTCTGACCTCGTCGAACGGCGGGGTCTCGAACGGCGTCTGCCAGGGGCGCAGCAGGGGATTCTCCTGCGCGTTCGACAGGGCCGTTGTTGAGAGGGTTTCAGTCATCACAAAATCCCGTTTTTCGCCGTAAATTTATGGGGGAATCTATAGCACGCGATGCGGCATTTTTGCGCCTTTTGCGCTTGTAAGAGGCGGCCTTTTCGGAGAGATTGCGGCCCGCACAGAGGAACACAGCATGAGCACGCAAGCCCCCTCGACCGCCCCCCGCCGGATCATCTGGCAGAGCGTCGTCACCGTCATCAGCGCCGCGATCCTGATCGGCGCCGAGGTGTTCGGCGCGGCCTTCGCCGGCGGATGGGCGCTCGCGATTCTGCTGCCGCCGGAGAGCCTCTACCTGCCCTTCACCCAGGAGACGTGGGCTCACATCGTCCAGGCTGTACTGTTCGGCGTCGGCGTCCTCATCATGGTGGCGTTCATCCGCGGCGCCCAGCGCATCGAGCCGTTCACGCGTCGCGGCTGAAGCACGCGATTCAAGAAAGCACTGTGCCGCAGGCATAACTTTACTTGCACAGCATGCGCGCGACGCTCTGAAATCTTAACACCTGTTCATCTTCACGCGCTCGCGGCGCGAGCTACACGCGAGAGTGAAAGCTTGCGTTAGGGAAATCTCCCCTCAACCTAAAAAAATTGTTGCGAAGCGGACTCAAAGCGCTTATTTCCAGCCTTGCCCAATTTCGCACGTGCCTGTGGTCGTGTGTCAGTCGGTGGGTATCCGGACAAGAGGCCGGACAGCCGCCAAGGGATGAAGAACCGAGGGTCGTTCAAGTTCGAGCGGCCAGCATCTCTCTCAAGAGATGCCGTTGAAGGTCTCTCCGCCCCTTGCAACCGTGACTGGCAGCCGGAGGCGAACCGGCGCACCCCGCTCTCAACGGGGGACGCGACTTAAAGCAACGACGGATCGGGCTTTTTTGGTCTCTACCGGCAGTCCAACGCCGGCGCGGGCTACTGAAAAGGCTTGTCCTTCATTGCCAGGTGAGCGGGCCGGGAGACACTCCCAACCCAATCCACGGCAGCAAAAGTCGGTTACGGGTTCGAGGCCTTGTCGCGTCTCCATAGCGCGGCAACGCCAAAGCACTCACGACCGAAATCACTTGCTACCGGCCCTGTCGCTAGGGCCTTGGGAGAGTGCCATGACTGAACGAATCCAGGAATTCCTGCGCAACCGCCGCAAGGATGGCCTCGACACCGAGCCGTGCCTCGTCGTCGACCTCGAGGTCGTGCGCGACAACTACCAGACCTTCGCGAAGGCTTTGCCCGACAGCCGCGTGTTCTACGCGGTGAAGGCGAACCCTGCGCCGGAAGTACTGTCGCTGCTTGCCTCGCTCGGCTCCTGTTTCGACACCGCGACAGTGGCGGAGATCGAGATAGCGCTGGCCGCAGGCGCAACGCCTGACCGCGTCTCCTTCGGCAACACGATCAAGAAGGAGCGCGACATCGCGCGCGCCTTTGCGCTCGGCATCCGTCTCTTCGCCGTCGACTGCGCCGCAGAGGTCGAGAAGGTCGCCCGTGCCGCCCCCGGTGCGCGCGTCTTCTGCCGCATCCTCTACGACTGCGCCGGCGCCGAATGGCCGCTGTCGCGCAAGTTCGGCTGTGATCCGGAGATGGCGGTCGAGGTACTCGACCTCGCCAAGCGGCTGGGCCTCGAGCCCTGCGGCATCTCCTTCCATGTCGGCTCGCAGCAGCGCAAGGTGAAGGCATGGGACCGTGCCCTGGCGATGGCCTCGACCGTGTTCCGTGACTGCGCCGAGCGCGGGATCAACCTGACCATGGTCAACATGGGCGGTGGCTTCCCGACCAAGTACCTCAAGGACGTTCCTCCGGTCGTGCAGTACGGCCGGTCGATCTTCCGTGCGCTGCGCAAGCATTTCGGCAACCAGATCCCGGAGACCATCATCGAACCGGGGCGCGGCATGGTCGGCAATGCCGGCATCATCGAGACCGAAGTCGTTCTGATCTCCAGGAAGAGTGACGAGGACGATGTGCGCTGGGTGTACCTGGACATCGGCAAGTTCGGCGGCCTTGCCGAGACGATGGACGAGTCGATCCGCTACGCGATCCGCACCCCGCATGACGGGGCGGAGATGACGCCGTGCGTGATCGCGGGCCCCACCTGCGACTCGGCCGACGTGCTGTACGAGAAGATGCCGTATCCGCTTCCGGTGACGCTTGAGATCGGCGACAAGCTGCTGATCGAAGGCACCGGGGCCTATACGTCCACCTACTCGTCGGTGGCGTTCAACGGCATTCCGCCGCTGAAGACCTACCACATCTGATCAGCCTCCTTTCGAGGCCTGACTAGTCGGGAGCCGGTCCGCCGGCTCCCTCCCCTGACATTGCCGATTTGGACAACGCTGCCTCCGGCGCCCAGCGCCGTTGGCCGCAGGGACTGACGTGCCATGACTGCCTTGCGCAAGACCAAACTTGCCCTCACCCCGAAGGCCGCTCCGTTCGCGATCCGTGCGGAGCGAGCCTCGGACGTCGTCGCCCGTGAAGCGCTGCTCGATGCCTGCTTTGGCGAGAACCGCCATATGCGCACCTGCCAGCGCCTGCGCGACGGCCGCGCGCCCGCCGAAGGCCTTGCCTTCTCGGCGATCGCGGAAGGGCGCCTGGTCGGGACGCTGCGGTTGTGGCACGTCAGCGCCGGGGGTTCTCCGGCGCTGATGCTCGGCCCGCTCGCGGTGGATTGCCTCTCCCGCAAGCTCGGGGTCGGGACCGCGCTGATGGACCGCGCGCTTACGGCGGCGAAGGCGCGTGGCCATCGCGCGGTGATCCTGCTGGGCGATGCGTCCTATTACGCGCGCTTTGGTTTCACGGCGCAGAAGACCGGCGCGCTGTCGCTGCCCGGCCCGTTCGAACGCGAGCGGCTGCTGGCGCTCGAATTCGAGGGCGGCGCGCTCGACAGCGCCTGGGGCATGATTTCGGCTACGGGGGCGCCTGCGCCGAAGGCACGGGCTGTGCGCGCAAAGAAGGCGCTCCAGCCCGTGCTGGCGGCCTGAGGAAGTGGCCATGTCGCATAGCCTGCCGGCACGCCGCGATGGCGCGCGCCCGCGTTTCCGCGGCGCCATCACCACGGTGCTGATGATCCTGCTCGCGGCCATGATCGTCCGCGACATCTTCGTGCGCCGCCTTGCCTCCTCGGCACCCTCCGCCACCGACGTGACGCGCCGCGTCCCTTAACCGTCTCCGGGGTTGCACGGCCCGGGCAATTGCCCGAAAACCGCGCAAAGCCCAGAGAAACGAGGTCCCGATGCCACGCCACCTGATTTCCACTGGCTCGCCTTTCGAGAAGACCGCCGGCTACAGCCGCGCCGTCGTCGACGGCGACTTTGCCTTTCTCGCAGGCACCACCGGCTACGACTACGCCACCATGACCATGCCGGCGGATGTCACGAGCCAGTCACGCAACTGCTTCAAGACCATCGAGTCCGCGCTGAACGAAGCCGGCTTTGCGATGGCCGACATCGTCCGCGCGACCTATTACGTCACCCGACGTGAGGACGCCGACGCCGTGTTTGCCGTCTGCGGCGAAGTTTTGGGCGACATCCGCCCGGCCGCCACGCTGCTGGTGGTCGCAGGACTGCTCAAGCCCGAGATGAAGATCGAGATCGAAGTGACCGCCAAACGGCGCACCTGATCTCTCCCCACCCCTTTCACCTGCTCTCCGGAGAATACTCATGAGCCCTGCCTCGCAAATCCACGCGAAAATTTCCGGCCCCATTGTCATGATCGGCTTCGGCTCGATCGGCAAAGGCACGCTGCCCCTGATCGAGCGGCATCTCGACTACGACAAGTCGCGCATCACCGTGATCGATCCCAAGGACGAGGGCCGCAAGGCCCATTTGGAGAAGCATAATGTAAGATTCATCCAGAAGGCCCTGACCAAGGACAATTATCGCGAGTTGCTGACCCCGCTGCTCACTGAGGGCGGCGGCCAAGGCTTTTGCGTCAATCTCTCGGTCGATACCGGCTCTACCGACATCATGGAGCTCTGCAACGAACTTGGCGCTCTTTATATCGACACCGTCAACGAGCCCTGGCTCGGCTTCTATTTCGATTCTTCGAAGGGCCCGGAAGCGCGCTCCAACTACGCCCTCCGCGAAGTGACGCTGGCCGCCAAGAAAGCGCGCCCCGCGGGCTCGACAACGGCCGTCTCCTGCTGTGGCGCCAATCCCGGCATGGTCTCCTTTTTCGTCAAGCAGGCGCTGCTCAATGTCGCCGCTGATCTGAAGCTCAATGCCCCCAAGCCGAAGACCAAAGCCGAATGGGCGGACTTGATGCGGCAGGCTGGCATCAAGGGCATCCACATTGCCGAACGCGACACCCAGCGCTCCAAGTCGCCGAAAGAGCCGGACGTCTTCGTCAACACCTGGTCGGTGGAAGGCTTCCTGTCGGAAGGCGTGCAGCCGTCCGAACTCGGTTGGGGCACCCATGAAAAATGGATGCCCGAGAATGCGCATACCCACGCAGCTGGCTGCGGCGCCGCCATCTATCTGATGCAGCCCGGCGCCGATACGCGCGTGCGCACCTGGTGCCCGACCCGTGGCGCGCAATATGGCTTCCTCGTCACCCACAACGAGTCGATCTCCATCTCCGATTACTTCACGGTGCGTGACGCATCGGGCACGGCGATCTATCGGCCGACCTGCCACTATGCCTATCATCCGGCTGACGATGCCGTGCTGTCGCTACATGAAATGTTCGGCCGCGCAGCGAAGATGCAGGAAAAGCACCACATCCTCGATGAGACCGAAATCGTCGATGGAATCGACGAACTCGGCGTGCTGCTGTATGGCCATGACAACAATGCCTACTGGTACGGCTCGCAGCTTTCGATCG
>Ga0187815_10000006_pt1 | contig 105870 bp, 104 predicted proteins | sample NC_S_5_FD_132962 | JGI IMG/M metagenome (GOLD analysis project Ga0187815, IMG submission 132962) | Wetland sediment microbial communities from Neuse River Estuary, North Carolina, USA - ASW-S_5 | ecosystem: Environmental > Aquatic > Freshwater > Wetlands > Sediment | place: USA: North... | reverse complement strand
TGCCTAAACCAAGGAGCCCCCCGAGAACTCTCCCATTGAGCGGGGCGAAGATGAAGAGACCCAGAATTGGGCCCGCTCCGAGGGCAATTGCTGCACCTACGTAGTAGATGGGTTGCGTTGACACGAATTGTCTCTGGAATGCCTCTGCCTGCATTCCGACGTCGAAGAAGGTGGAGGCGCCGATAGGAGATGGAGGCTGCACGGTCAGACCAATCTTAGACCCGTGTAAGCATTGCCGGACAGGAGGCTGCCGCTTGTCAAAGCACACCCTGTCTACCCTTCCTGGGAGCTGGTGACCCGGTATCAGCTACGCCGCACGCTGAGGGAGGGATTCAGACTGCACGGGCCCCGACGGGCGCATGGCCTGGGAAAGGAGGCCCGTTCGGCGCCGGACCGGGGCGCGTGGGACACATGATGCACTCCGGATGGAGGGCTTGCTGTCGTACGGTAGGGGCAAGGGGGAAACGCTAGCCGTCTCTCGTCTCCTGTATCTTGGGTGTCCTAAGCGCGGCGAGCGGGAGGGTACGGGCGGATGCGGTCGTCCCCCCGGTCGGACGGGTCGGAGGACCTCACGCTAGGGTGACGAACCCAATCTGGACCTGAAGTTTCGACTCGACAACTACCGTGATCGGCCCGGACCAACTCGGATCGACGACACCGTTCAGCTCCAACTCGTAGCCCTTGATGGGGGTGATCTTCCAATTGTACGTCCCATTTCGCAGCATCAGTGTGATGATGTCACTCGTGGCCGTGACGCTGCCACTTCCACCCACCCTCCAGCCTACGCACCCGCGCACGTCCCTCCTGCTCGAGGTGCAGGTCACCTTCACATGCCACGTCTTCCCGATCGCCAGCCCCGTTTCGTTGAATGTTACGGCAGTGAGGACCGGGGAGAAGGTGACGGTGATGGTGGCTCTTCTCTCCGTCACGTTTACCCAGCCGTCGAGCGGAGCCAGCTGGCCATTCACCTTCACGCTCGCGGAGTAGCCCGCGACCGACTCGACCGAGTACGGGTACACTCCTGGGGTCAGAGGGGCCAGCAAGGCTCTCCTTAGCGTGGAGCAATTCAGAAAGAGAGGGCACCAGGATGTCCCCGGAATCAGGCCGGTCTCGCGGTATTGGACGGCGGAGGTCTTCCCTCGAGATAGGGCGAACGTATCGGTGAGGTTCGCGCCGTTAACGGTAAGGTTCCCGACCGGGGCGATTCCCGTGGTGCCCCCCGGTGGTGCGACTCCCGAGACGAGATAACCCGCGGGGCCACTGATCGAATACCACAACGTACCGTTCTGCATCCGGAACGTGGCGGAAGCATCGTTCGCGCTTACCGAAAGGTTCCCTCCGGACGAGCTAGAGGACGGAACCGAACCGGACGGGCCCCCGACCGGAGCGAATCCCCCGAGAGGCCGCTCGTTCGGAAGAGGCGTGAACGTGAAACAGTTGCTGAACGATGGGAATCCAGGGTCCCCGAGGTCAATCGTTACATCGCAGCAGGTTCCGTGGTTGCATGCTCGGAAGGTGATCTCGAGATCCCTCGCGGGTTTCGTCGGCTTCTGAGGCTCTATCGAGAAGGTTACGGAAAAGGTGGTACCACTGGTCGCGGCAGGCCCCGCACCCGCGACCGCGGGAGCAATGCCAGTTCGCATCGAATCGAACGGTGGGAGGCTTCCCGAGGCTTGGAGGACGTTCGCCGAGCGAGCGGACACAGCGCCCAACTGACCGACCGGAACCAGGAAGGCCCCGGCCAGCATGATCACGGCAGCGGCGACGGCGAATCCGGCGACTCGGGGCAACAGCATGAGGAACCCATCTCGGCCGGCCCATACTTATAGCTTATTTTGTGCCCCGTGAGGGTGTTCCTTTCGAGCCGTTTCCGGACCCGGTGGGGCTCGGTTCGGCGTAGCGTGCCGGACCGAAATCGCCCCGGCTCCCTGGGGCTCTTACCATCGCCGTTTCGACCTGACCCAGCTCCAACCCGCCACGACTTCGGGAGTCCCAGGTCGACGCCCTATGTTTCGAACCGCGGGGACCAAGAAGCTCCTCGTGACGCGGGACTTGAGGCGGTGGAACTTCACTCCCTAGAATCCCGGGTCGCTCGTCTTCCTAGGCAGACGATTCCCGCTTCGCTACGGGTCTTGCCAAACTCCCGCGGGAGCCGAGGATTGAACTTCCTCGAGGTTGGGGCATTGGAAAGGTCGGCATGAGCCTGGATGGGATTACTTGACAAGGGACCCGTTGTCCCACGTCGTGCTTTTGCCCGCCATCCCGAAAGATGACCGGTCTGAGCGACGCCGCTCTCGCTCGTCTCAACCTCGAGATTGAGTTCTCGGTCAGCCCGGAGAACGAATTGAGCCCTCTGCCGGGGGGAGATTCCGGTGTCCCATGGGTCTACGTGACGAGGACCGGGGAATCGCTTGTGGCCTACATCTCTCGAGATCTGGATTCGGCTCTCAAGAAAAGATTGCGAGAGCTGGGAGCCCGGCGGCTTTTCGACGACCCGGACGCGGTCACGCACGCCGCTGAGGTTGAGGGGACCCCATCAGCTTCTGCGCTTGAGCAGAGTTCGATCTGCGAAGGACGAGTACTCGAACGGAAGCCCGCTCACTCGGAGTATGCCGATGTGATCGAGCGAGACGGGGCCTATGTCGTGCTTCGCGGGTGCCAAGTCGTGGCCCGTGCTTGGACGGTGAGGGGCGACTCACGGGCTAGCGAAATCGCGGTCGAGACCGACGAGGACTGCCGACGACAGGGTCTGGCTCGGCAGGTCGCATCGGCGTGGGCCGCCGCCACGATTGTCCAGGGCCGCGTGGCGTTCTACTCGTTCCGAAGGGAGAACGCGGCCTCGAGAGCCCTCGCAGACTCGTTGGAGACCCGATCCTACGGAATCGCTGTCGGATACGCCCCCAAGAAGGGCTAATCCCCGCGCTCCGGAAACGTACCGGTTGGGAGAGGCCAGCCGCGAGCTGACCTCATCAGCCACCCTCTCACGCCGAAGTGGGTTGAAATCGGGATCGAGTGTTATCGGGTCGGCCGCCCGGGGCCGAAACCCGCGTTACAACCACAATGTCATCGGAACCCCGTCGATCTCGAATTCTCCGTGGCGGCGGCCTTCCTCCGTAAAGCCCATCTTGCGGTACAACCCGATGGCCGGTGTGTTGATGGAAAAGACTTCGAGATTCACCTTCCGAACTCCCACCGAGCGGGACCAGTCGAGCGCCCGTTGTACGAGGGCGGTTCCCAGGCCGATTCTCCTGGAGTCCGGAAGACACGCCATCCCAAATTCTGCCACGTGGGCGTTCTTGGGCCACAGGCCCCGGGAAATGTTGAGGAGACCGGAAAGCCGATCGTCGACTACTGCGACAAAGAAGGTACTCCTCGTCCCATCTGCCGCCCCGAGCGTCTTGCGCTCCTCCTCGAGGGACCACGTGGCCCGTTCGCGCAGGACCCAGCGCTTTTCAGCGCCGGCTGTGTTTACAAGATCGGTGATCGACGCGGCGTCGTCAGGAACTGCGAGCCGGAACGTGGCCGCCCGACCATCCTTCAGCAGACATTGGACCCGTGCGGCCCCGCTCGCGACCACGGCACGGCTATAGCTCCCGCGGAATCTCAAAGATTGCGCTGACCTCAGGAGGTCCTCCCGCTCGCTCCGGCAGGTCTTGTTTGATGAGGCACCCCTTCGGCAACCGGAGAGTACGAACTCGCGAATCGTAGCCTTCGTTCACCCCGGTCGGTGCAGCGAGACTCCGCGCTGCTTACCTGCCAACAGGCTGTCAGGTCGCAGCAGCGCGTGACGCGATACCCCGAGTTCCCCGGTTACGGGGCGGAAGCTGAGTTCTATGATCTTTGCTGGTCTTCGTTGGTAGACGACATCGAGTTCTACCGGAAGAGGATCGGAAGGCCGGGTCGCCTCCTCGACCTAATGTGTGGGACTGGAAGGGTAGCGCTGGCCCTTGCGCGAACTGGCTGGGTGGTCGACGGGGTGGACCAGTCCGTGGGGATGCTGAGCGTTGCACGCTCGAAGCTGAGATCGATTCCACTGCGGGTCCGGGACCGGGTGCGATTCCACCGAGGAGATCTGGCCGGATTCCGACTCCCATTCATGTTCGATGCCGCGGTGATCCCAGTCAATTCGTTTCCGTTGATCCTGAGCCGCCGGGAGCGAGTCCGAGCTCTCAGGAACGTGCACCGTCATCTGGATCGCTCAGGGAAGCTCCTGGTGCACATCGACACTCCCCGCTCCTATCAATCGGCGCACGTCGGAGCCCCGATCGTCAGCGTGTTTCGCCTTGACCAGGGAAGGCGATGGTACGTTCGATCGCTCGTGGAGCATTTCATCCGGGCCGATGTTGTAAGGGGGATTACCAGTCACCTGGTCGTCGATCGGTCGGGACGGTTTCTGAGGCAGGCCATCACTGAGACGCGAACCCGCGTCCTCCCAATCACCGAAGTTGTTCGCGAGCTTGGCGAAGCGGGATTCTCATCGAGTCGTCTCTTCGGGAACTATTTCGGGGGGCGACTGAAGGCGAACTCAAGCTTCGCGGTAATCGAGGCGGCCACCTGACTCGCCCGATCCTCCCCTCGCCGGCACGACAGCCCCCTTCGACCCGGGCCCGAGGCAGGGATCCCCCATGCCTTGGAAAGTGACCCATCTGCGGGGTCGAGCGCCCGGTGTACTCGGGGTGGGAACACCGACCGGGCGTTCCTTCTTCCTGCAACTACGCGAAGTTCAGATTCCCGCGTGTTTGGATCGGGCCTTGCGGTAGTCCCGCTCTAACGCGCGGCCGAAGGCCCTCCAACTCTTCGCCACGGAGCGTTGCCACTGTGACTTGGGTGGGTTCTTCCCGCCAATACCGTATGGGCTGCGACGAGCGGTCAAGGTCAGCTGGGTCCGATCGCCTGGGAGCTTCGTGAGTTTGTAGTCCAGGGAGTAGGCTCGGTGGCTCCCCACCGAGTCGGAATGCCAGCGGTTGGGCGGCAGAAGGCGGACGACGTGTCGCGTCCAGAACCAGCCTTCCTTGGTGTCCGCGAGGTCCTCGTAGACGACTTCGCGAACTGTACGTCGGAGGATTCGCCGACTGTATTCCTCTCCCTCGAATCGTCCGTCCGCGGGGGTGTAATCGGTGCACCATCGGTAAACGAATCCCAACGGCGCCCGGAACTTCGCTCGTACCTCGTATCGAGGGCCGGGCCACCTCTTCGGAATTGATTTCATTGCCACCGACCTGAACCGCTTGAGACGCTGGTGATTGAAGTATCCTCCGGAGGGAGCGGTAGCCACACTACACCACAGCTACCTCGCGAGGATTGCGGTCCCATGACCGCAAGAAACCAGCCCCTTTTCCGCAGCGTGACAATCTCAACCGTCGTGTACGGGGGAACGCCCCGCGCGAAGTCCCGGCGGTCTAGTCCCCTACGTCGCAGACCTGCTGGAAGATGCGTTCAGGGGACAACTCCGCGTTGATGAACTCGAACCCGCACGCCATGGCCCTAGCGGGCCACTCGCGGGTGGCCTTCCTGACTCACTCCCGTTGAGCCGGTTGGCTATCCCTACCCTTTGAGCGCTAGATTACTCGGCAAGAGGCGCCCAAAGGATCGTGGTCAGTGTGCGTTCGCGATCGCCCCGGTGTTCCTCGGGGGGACACACGTAGACATCGCCCGGGGGTCCACGGATCCTCCCTGGGAAAGCCTTCGACGCTTTGTCCATGAACACTCGGAACGATTCACCAAGCCTCGAGTAGCTGCCCTGATAGACGTACCACACGACGCGGCCCTGGATGTGCGTCCACGGGGGTAGCATCCCCGATTGAACCTCGCGGTTTGCAAGGCGGTCGAACTCCTTGTGAACTTCTTCGCAGGAGGCCATGCCACCCGTATCGGACCAGGGATATCATGCTCGCGCACGGAGCATGGGGAGATCTCCCTTCGTGGGTCTGCGGCGCCGCACGAGCGATGGGACCCCTGCCCCTACCAGGCCTTGTCCAGAATCACCTAGGCTCGTGCAGTCGGAGGGGTTTGAGAAAACACCCGATGCAAGCGGTACCGGGAATCGCGTCCCCGACCCCACGAAACGTGCCCCTTTGTAGCCGGGTCCGAATTCCCAAGCGAAACTCAAGCTCGAACTCGGAAGGTTCCATTCTCGATTGAGAGTAGTCTCACGAGGCGTCGAAACGATGCCTCCACCCTTGGAGCCCCTGAAAGGTGGCCCCTGCGCCGAAGCGTGGAGTCGCGCCGAGCGGGCTTGCCTGCCTAGAAGTGAAGCCCGACCGACACCGAGCGGTGGTACGGCCGGTTCAGCGGCAGCGCTGCACGGCGAGGATCGTACCTCCTTCCGGCGAGCTCTCGACTCTGAGCACTCGATGACCAAGGAGTCGGGCAAGAGACGGGAGGTCCTCCTTGGCGGAAGGATCACGTGTGATTACCTCGAGGACGGCCCCGACCGGAACCGCGCCAATCTCCTGGCGGAACGCCTGAGGCAATCCACTCCCACAGCCGAGTTCACCCGCGTCATAGTGACGGATTCCGATCTCGGGCTCCTGCCGCTCAGGCCGGTGGCCGGAGCAGACGAGGTCCATGGCGACGATCTTCTGGTCCTTGAGGTCACAGAAGGCATCCTGTTCGATGACTTCCGTGTCGCCGTCGGCGTAGGTTTCACGGAAACGATAACGAACGTGCAGTCGATCTGCGATCGTTGCCGCCTCCTGCTCCAGGATCTGCAGACCTTCCGCTTGCCGGAACCAGTCAGTGAACTGCGCGGCTATGGTCGCCGAACCATGATGCTCCTGAGGTCCGGTCGGCACAAGGGCCCGCAGGCGCGCATCGTGGTGGAAACACGCCTCGAGCCTCTTGAGATCACGGGCGGCGAGCGCGCCGATGAACTCCCCACCCACGGCAGGCAGTGCGGGGGGAACCGACCTCCCCGTTCCCGCCGGCGCGGCCGATTCTTGACGGTGACGCGGTTTCGCCCCCATGGGTTTCTCCGCTCCTAAGCGAAGCTAATCGGCTTCGCCCCGGCGACGATCTCCTCGATGATCTTGGCTGCTCCAACGATCGTAGCCCCGTGACCGACATGCTCCTCGGTGATGCCCCGAGGCTTGGTGCAGGCTCCGCAAAGCCAAACCTTTCCCCCGGCCGCGACGAAGTCCGAGAACAGCTTCGCCAGGGGGGGAAGCCCTTTCGCCTCGATCCCCTGGGTACCGCTCTTGGTCCCAAGCCAGGCTGCTTCGATCGTACAGATAACGATCGCCTCCTGACCGGCCGTGGCAGCCACGTTCGCCGCGACGAACGGAAGGGTGGCGCGTTCGGGGTCCTCTTTACCGTGGGTACACATGAAGAGCAGTTTGCCGCTCATCGTACTTCACGCCCTCAGCAGCCCAACAGATCCGGCGGACTTGAAAGGTCGGTTATTCGAGCACCGGTTTTGGGGTAGAAGTATAGCTTATTCTATCCATAATCGCTGCGAGACGACGGAATAGGGAACTTGGACGAACTAGACTTCAAGATCTTCAAGTCGGTTGAGTTTCGCCCATTCGGGCCGGCCTCAGGGGATCTGTCCAGGCTGAATCCCTGGGTGATTGCGAAGAAAGTGGGGGCGGACGGAAACACCGTCAAGGTCCGCCTGGACAAGATGAAGAAGAGTGGGTTCATCCGGTACTTTCAGATCTATCCCAACTTCCGTCTCTTGGGCGTGCACGGGGCCGCCTATCTGTTCGACGTGCGCGACGTCTTGGAAAAGAGCGAGGTCATCGGGAAGTGCTCTCTCGTCGACGGCGTGACGGAGATCCACAACTTCATCGGGTCCAATTTTTGCATCGACTTCACGTACGCGGACAGCAACGACGAAGGCCGGCGGCTAGAGTTGTTCCGTCACCTGACTCATTGCGAGTCCCCCGAACGGTTTTACGAGCGCGTCATGCCTCCGGTAGAGGTCGAGCTCTCCACCGTCGACTGGAGGATCATCAAATCGCTCCGGTACAATGCGTTCAAGCCTCTGTCCGCAGTCGCGAAGGAGCTGGGACTGAGCGCCAAGACTGTTCGTCGGCGGTTCGACAGAATGGCGCGGAACAACGCCATCATCGTCGTACCATTGGTGAACCCCGCAGACATCCCGAACACGATTACTCACGTGATCCTTCTCTACCCGGAACCGGAACGGCGAGAAGAAGTGCTGAAGGCCGCCATGGAGGCATTCAAGGACACCTGCTTCCTCGCTCGAACGGCCCCGCCCGGAAACGCAATGATCTGCCTCGCCGCGCGCACGCTGGGTGAGACCGAGGAGAATCTCATTCGGGCAAGACGGATAGACGGCATCCAGGACGCGAAGTTGCTCATTCTCAGAGAGATAACCGAGTACACCCAGTGGATAGACTCGGCAATCGAGCGAAAGATTTCCGAACCGGCCAGGGTAGACCTCAACTAGCTTTTACCGCGGCCTGTGCGGAATCTTCCCGCAAGGCCGGGTAGCAGCGTAAACCAACGGAACCGGCCCCATCTAGGAAACGCACCCCTTTGCGGAGGGGCATCTTGCTGGCCCATATCTCTGGCACGCGACCGGACAACTGCTGGCGTTCCTCGGCGAGAAGTTCGCGAAAGGTGTCGGGACGCGGTCTTGAACGACTTTGCTTCATGAAGGCGCTCGCTACTCGCCATCGTTGGCCACAGCCTTCCGGCAACGCGAGGTGAGCGGCGTAGGAGTGGGCGGAGTTCGATCGCTCCCTGGAGGACGCGGAATCATCCCTTCCCGCCATTCCGAGCGGGGTGTCTGGGAGGCTCCGCCCACCCGAGAACCGGACCATCGCAGCCGCTAATGTACCCTGATCGGCCGCGGGAAGTATCGACTCCTCGGGCGTCCTCGGGAGTGGCGAAGCGGGTCTGCGGGAACCAGGGGACACCAAGTTCCCCAAAGAGTTAAGCGGGTCCAATCGCCGGTCCGGCCGTCATGCGTCTTGTGCTTGAGGACACTCTCTCGGGCGGTTGGCGCACGGTCCAGCCGGCGAATCGCGGCGATGTGGCCCTGTATGTCTGCGGTCCCACCGTCTACGACCTAGCCCACGTGGGCCATGCCCGGACCTACCTGTACTTCGACGTGGCCCGGCGGTTCCTCGAAACGGAAGGGCTCCGGGTCCGCCACGTGATGAACGTGACGGACGTCGAGGACAAGATCGACCAGCGGGCGGCGGCCCTCGGCATGAGCTCGCGGGCGCTGGCGCGTCGGGAGGAGCGAGCGTTCTTCCACGACCTCGAGGCCCTCGGCGTGCGGACCCCGGATTTCCGGCCCCGGGCGAGCGACTACATCCCCGAGATGATCCGCATCGGAAGGGCCCTCGAGCGGACGGGACGCGTGCGTCGGACGGGAGACGCGTGGGTCTACGAGCCTCCGAAGAGGCCAGAGGGGCAGAACTTCCCGACCGGCCAGGAGCTCGCGCGTCACGCCGTCCCCGAGATCGGCCATCCGTTCCCCACCGCGCGCGGGGGCGAACGGTGGTTCCTCGTCTGGCAACGCCACGATGGACCCCGCCCCTCGTGGACCAGTCCGTGGGGGAGGGGCGTTCCAGGATGGCACCTCGAATGCTTCGCCATGGCGACCCGGCTCCTAGGGGTCCCCGTCAGCCTGCACGGCGGAGCCCGTGACCTGATCTATCCCCATCATTACGCCGAGAACGAGATCGCGCTGGCGCTCCACCGTTCCCGGTTCTCCCGAGCGTTCCTGCACACGGGGTTCGTCCTGCAGAACGGGTCGAAGATGTCGAAATCGACCGGAAATCTTGTACCGCTCCGAACGGCCCTCAAGGCGGTCGGAGCCGGTGCGCTGCGCTGGTACCTTCTTCGGCCGCACTACACGGACCGGCTGAAGTGGGACCCCCGGGACCTCGCCCGTGCCCGCGAAGAGTACGACGGCGTCCGGCGGTCGCTGCGAAGCTGGCTCGCCCCGGGCGCGGGAGGGCGCCTTGGAGCTTCCCGGGCCGAAGCGCTTGCCGATGAGGTCCGACGCGAGCTCAGCCGGGGGCTGAGGACCGAACGGGTCATCCCACGGCTGGTTCGGTTCGCACACAGCCTGGACCGAGAGGCGACGGGCCGGGTCGCCCGGGGGGAACGGGCGCGAGCCCGTCGAGCGCTCCGCTCGATCGAGATGCGGACCGGGATCCCGCTCGTCTAGTGGGGTTCGCGGGTCACGATTACGCTCAACCCGTTGCCCCCGCCCATGCACAGGGTCGCCAGGCCGCGCTCCCCGTTCGACCGGAGGAGCTCGTGCACGAGCGTCACGACGATCCGGGCGCCGCTCGTGCCGATCGGATGCCCGATTGCGATCGCTCCGCCGTGAACGTTGAACTGCGCCTCCGTGAACCCGAACGTCCTCTGGACGGCGAGGGAGGCCGAGGCGTACGCCTCATTGTGCTCCACCCGGTCGAAATCGGCGGGCTTGAAGCCGGTCTTCTCGAGATGCCGTCGGACGGTGGGGATCGGAGCCTCCATCACGTCGCTCGGGTGGACGCCGCTCTCGTTGACGGAATGGATCCACGCGAGCGGAGTCGCCTTGCGCCGGCGGACCTCCTCCTCGCTCGCGAGCACCAGGGCCGCCGCGCCGTCGGCGAGCTTGGACGAGTTCCCCGCTGTAAGGATCCCATTGGGGGCGAACGCGGGCTTCAATCGTGAGAGCTTCTCGAGGGTCGTGTCCGCGCGCGGCCCCTCGTCATGGTCGAGACCCGTGCCGCCCGGCGTCGCGTCGGCGAGGACGGGGACGAGCTCCTTCGCGAACGTCCCGTGGGCCACCGCCTCCGAGGCCCGAAGGTGGCTCCTCAGACCGAAGCGGTCGACGTCCTCGCGCCCGAGCTTGAACTTCCTCGCGATCCGCTCGCCCGTGAGCCCCATGATCTCGTGCTCTCCGTACGCGTCGATGAGCGAGTCGCGCTGCATCGAATCGTCGAAGACGTGGGGTCCCGGCGGACTTCCCCACCGGATCGACCCTTCCACCAGGTAGGGAGCGTTCGACATGCTCTCCATCCCCCCGACGAGGACGCGGTCGTGCTCTCCGGCCCGGACGGACGTGAACCCGAGGAGGATCGACTTCATCCCGCCCCCGCAGACCATGTTGATCGTCGCCGCCCCGACCGAGTCGGGGATCGACGCGCCGCGAAGCACCTGGCGCGCCGGGTTCTGCCCGACCCCGGCCTGGATCCCCTCGGCGAACAGGACCTCCTCGATCTCCTCGGGGGCGACCCCGGACCGCTCGATCGCACCCCGGGCCGCGATCGTTCCGAGGACGGGGGCCCGGGTCGTCCGGAGCGATCCTCCGAACCGCCCGATCGGCGTGCGCACGGCGGAAAGGATCGCGACCGCCGGCCCGCGAGGAGCGTTCATCCTCCGGGGAGAACTCTCGGTCGGGATAAGAGGTCGACCACCCGACGGCCGACCGGCCCTCGACGCGCGGAGGGACTAGTCCTCTTCGACCCGCGGTGCGAGGAGGTAACGCCCTTCGCCGCGCCCGGCGCCCATCTGGAACTCGATCTTGAGAGGGTACTCGTTGCCGACGTGGAGCGTCGCGTCCTCGGCGGCGATCGACTTCACCATCGCCGAGAAGAAGTCGAGCGGGTACATGCTCTTCACGGCCTCCTTGACCTCGAGTCGCGTCAACGATTCCTTCGGTATCCTCAGGTCAAGGCGGTCCGTGTCGCCCTCCGAGTGCATCGTGAAGGCGTCGGGCTCGAGCGTGAGGGTCACGTGGTCCGTGAAGCTCTCGCTGCCTCGGATCCCCTGGCGCATGTCCTCCGTCTTGAGCGTGACGCTCGCGGGCGGGCTCACGTTCGGCACCTTCGGGTCGGTGATGCTCGCGGGGTCCACGACCGCCATCTGCCGCGTGATCCGACCGACCGCAGCGACCAAGCGGTTCTTCCCGTCGAACTGGAGGTCGATGACGTCTCCCGGCTTCGAGAGTCGGAGCACCTCCTTCAGCTTCTCGACGTCGACCCCGATCTCCGTGAGCTCCCCGGTGAACTCCTCGAAGACCCCCTTCTGGAGCTTCAGCACGAGCATCGCGACGTGCGACGGGTCGACGGCCTTCGCTTCGAGGCCGTCCTTCGATATCGTGAGCTTGACCTCGCTCACAAGGGTGGAGACGACCTCGACGACCTCCCGGAGCGTCTCCATCTTGAGCCGGAGCTTGAACATCGGAATGCCTCGGTGCGCGACACATCGGCCCCCTCTTAAAAGGTTGGGGGAAAGTCGGCGAGAGCGAAAGCCGTTTTCCGCCGAAAGCCCTCGACCGGTCGGTGACGGAGCTCGCGTACCTCCACGAGATCTCCGACGCGTACGTGCGCGAGTTCCGCGCGCGCGTCGTCGCCCTGCCTCCGGGCGGCGTCGTCCTCGATAGGACCTACTTCTATCCGACCGGAGGTGGCCAGCCCAGCGACCGGGGCTACCTCGCCCTGGACGACGGAGGACGCCTCGACGTCGTCGACGTCTCGAAATCGGGCGCGTCGGTGGTCCACCGCGTCCGAGGACCCGCGTCCGTTGTCGCGAAGCTCGCCGCGGGCCGGGAGGTCGGCGGGACGATCGACTGGGAGCGACGGCACATGCACATGCGGCTCCACAGCGCGCAGCACCTCCTGAGCGCGAGGGTCTTCGCGCGCACGGGCCGCCGGACCCGCAAGGCGAACCTCACGGGCCACCGGGCGGTCCTCGACCTCGACGGGGCCGTGGGGGCGGAGATCACCGGGCTGCTGGCGGACGATATGGCCTCGGCCGTGACGACGCCACGGAGCGTGACGGTCCGCCACGTCCCTCGCGCCGAGTGGGAGCGCAACCCGGCCTCGGCCCGCTCCGGACTCGTCCCGCTGCCGGCGCAGGTCGACCCGGTTCGGATCGTCGAGATCGAGGGTCTCGACGTGTGTCCGTGCGGGGGAACCCACGTGCGGTCGACCGGCGAGCTCGGCCGGGTGACCCTTCGGCCCCCGATCCCGCTCCCCGACGGCGCGTCGCGCCTCGAGTTCACGCTCGAGCCGGAGGCGACGCCCGGTCCGCCCGAGTGATCCCGTAGACGTGGACGTCGTGCCAGCGTCCGTGGTGGAAGAGCGCGGACCTCAGGGTCCCTTCCCGGCGGAACCCGAGCCGCTCCAGGAGCCGGGACGAGGGGACGTTCTCGATGTCGCACGTCGCCCCGATCCGTTCGACCGTCTCCGTACGGAACAGGTGGTCCACAAGGAGCCCGACCGCTTCGCGACCGATCCCGTGCCCCCGAGCGCGACGCTCGCCGAGGACGTACCAGACGTCCACGTATTCCAGGACGGGGTGCGCGCGGTAGTGGCCCACGACGCCGACCAGGTCCCGCTCGGCCCGGCGCTCGATCGCGAACCGCGGGGCGAGCGACGTGGGGTCGCGTCCCGCTCCCTCGACCGACGCGACAAACGCATCGTAGGTGTCGGTGACGTAACGGTCGAACGGAGAAACGACCTCAGGGTCGTTGTACCATTCGAAGACGACAGGATACTCCGGAGGAGCGACAGGCCGGAGCCGTACGGTCGTTCCCTCGAGGACGACCATCGCCCGTTCACGCGGCAGGCTTCGAGCGTCGTCCGTTCCGGCCCGGTCCCTTCCCGTCGGAGGGTGGAGGGGCCGTCGGCGGGCCCTCGCCGACCGGCGGCCTTGGCGGGCCGTCGCCGTTGGCCGGCGTCGATGAGGGCGAGACCCCCTCCTGTCGGTACTCGAGCGCCTTGCGGTGGCCCGTCGGCGTGAGCGAATAGACGGGCTTCGGCTCGGAGAACCCGACGACGTACTGGGTCCGTAGGTAGATCATCCGCGTCATCTCGAGCGCGCGGAGCGTGGCCTTCAGGGTCGCCGGGTCCTCTTCCGCGAACCGACGGAAGATGCCGAACTCGGTCGTCCACTGCGACGCCTCGAACCGGACCTGCTGCCCTCGGTGCTCCAGGAGGTGGAGCAGCAGGACGCGCTCGAGGCGGTCGACGTCGCCCTCGACCATACGGACGAGCCCAGCTCACGAGATCGTCGTGATCTCGTAGCTCACGTCCAGTCCCTTCAGTCGCTCGTGCATCTTGGTCGTCAGTTGGATCACGTCCTGAATCGTCGTCGGTTCCTTCCACTTGAACACGAAGTCGTGCAGCCCCATCGATTCCTCGAACCCGAGGGTTCGCATCGCGTCGAGCACCTTCACCGGGCTCGCCCCTTCCGAGTGGAACGACATCCGGACGTACGTTCGCATGCGATCACGTCCGCGAAAGGCGACGGACAGAATTGAGTGGGTCCCTCGGATATATATGCTTGCGCAACTCGTGCCGCCCCCGTCATGCCGAGTACCGCCGACGAATCGACTTCGGTCGTCACCGGAGGCGCCGGAGCGATCGGCTCGGTGCTCGTCCGGACGCTCCTGGAGAGAGGAGGCGCGGTCCGTGTGATCGACAATCTCTCGGGGGGCCAGCGCGAACGGCTCCCGACCGGACGCGCCGCCGCGAAGCTCTCGCTGACCGTCGCGGACCTGCGACAACCGAGCTCGTACTCGGACGTGTTCCGGAACGCGAACGAGGTCTGGCATCTCGCCGCGAACCCCGACATCCGGCTGGGGACCCGGGACCCCCGGGTCGACCTCGAGCACGGGACGCTCGCGACCTTCAACGTCCTCGAGTGCGCGCGCCGCTGCGACGTGCCTCGCGTATTGTTCTCCTCCTCGAGCGTCGTCTACGGCCTCCCGACGGTGTTCCCCACACCGGAGGACTACGGGCCCCTCAACCCCGAGTCCCTGTACGGCGCCTCGAAGCTCGCCGCCGAGGGCCTCTGCTCGGCGTTCGCCCATTCCTACGGGCTGAAGGCCTACATCTTTCGGTTCGCGAACATCGTCGGTCCGGGAATGAACCACGGGGTGATCTACGATTTCCTGAAGAAGCTCAAGTCCGATCCGACGCGGCTCGAGGTCCTGGGGGACGGGCGCCAGGCGAAGAGCTACCTTTGGGTCGAGGACTGCGTGGACGCCATGCACCTTGCGAAGGAGCGCTCGTCGGCCCCCGTGAACCTGTACAACCTCGGTTCCGACGACCAGACCGCGGTCCACGACATCGCCGAGCGGGTCGTCCGCGCCCTCGGGGGCCGCGCCCGCATCGACTACACCGGGGGGTCCCGAGGGTGGGTCGGCGACGTCCCGCTCCAGTTGCTCGCCACCGATCGAATCCGGGGTCTGGGCTGGTCCCCGAAGCTCTCCTCCTCCGAGGCGGTCGACCGCGCGATCGCCGTAGCCCGCGAGGAGCTAGGGCTCTAGCCCGGCCGGGCGACGCCGGTGACCGGGTCCCCGCCGCCTGCGCCGTCCCCCTCCGTCAGCGTCATCGTCACCGTCTGGAACGACCCTCGCCTCGCGAGGACCCTCGAGAGCCTCCTCGCCCAGGAGCTCCCGCCCGCCGAGGTGTTGATCGCGGACGGAGGGAACTCGCCCGAGATGCGGGCGATCGCCGAACGGTTCCACGACCGCGACCCGAGGATCCTCCACGTTCTCGCTCCCGGGTCGATCGCGGAGACCCGCAACGCGGTCGTGCGCCAGGCCCGAGGGGACCTCGTCGCCTTCCTCGACACCGACGAGGTCGCGCCGCCAAGGTGGCTTGCGCGGCTCGCTGCCCCGTTCTCGGATCCGGGGGTGGGGTTCACCGGTGGCCCGACGCCCGCGATGGCGGGGACGGCGCGGACGTACACCGCCCGGTACTACGACGGGTACCTGAGGCGGTTCTACGACCGCGTCTCCCGGGTCCGAGCGCACGCGATGCCGATGGGGAACTCGGCCTGGCGGCGGTCCGTGTTCGACCAGCTCGGACCGCTCCTCGACCTGTCGCTCTCCAAGATCGGACGGGGGTCGATCGGGGAGGCCGAGGACATGGACTTCGAGCTTCGGGCCCTGGCCGCCGGGTGGAAGGGGGTCTACGTGCCCGAGGCGGCCGTGGAGCACGATTTCAGCGACATCGGGTTCTTTTCGTTCTTCGGCAAGCAGCGGCGCTACGCGGCCGGCGGGTTCCTCATCTGGCGACGTTACGGAGCGACGTACGAGGCTTCCGCCGGCCGCGTGCTGCCGTTCGCCCTCCTGCCTCTCGTCGTGCTCGCCGGGCTCCTCCTGCTTCCGTTCCCCGCCACGCGGGAGGTTGGGACCGCGGTGGCGCTCGCGGGGGTCGCGGGGTTCGGCGTCCTCGCGCTCGCCCTCACGGCCGAGGGATTGCGCGACGACCGACAGTATCCGGGGTACCGGTTCCGGGCGCTGGAGATCTGGCGACGTTGGGCGACGATCCTCGGCGCCGTCCAGGGTTGGCTGATCCTCCGTCGCACGCGCCGGCTCGCGAAGGCGCACCCGGGGCTCGAGAAGGAGCCTCCGTCCGGCGGAAAGCCTTAAACCTCACCTCGACTGCGCGCCCCCAATGGCCGAGCACCCGGCTGCGTCCAGCCCTTCGTCGAAGTCCGGCGAGCTGGTCGAGCTCGACTACGACCTCTGGGCCGAGACCGGCGGAAAGTGGGAGCTCCTCGACACCACGCATGCGAAGGTCGCGGAAGCGGAGAGCTTCGAGGTTCCGGCGGGGTTCGAGTTCGGGCCTCGTCCGCACCTGTTGGGCGGCGAGGAGTTCCCGGCCGCGATCGAGAACGCGATACTCAACACCGCGGCCGGCAAGGAGGTCGAGCGCGAGTTCCCCCCGGCGGAAGCGTTCGGCGAGCGAGACCCGAAGCTCATCGAACTGTTCTCGATGCACGAGATCGAGCGTTTGCCCGAGATGCGTCGGGACGACGCCGAGCTACGGCTCGGAACCGTCCTGACGATCCACGGTCGACGCGGTCGCGTCGTGACCTACACGGCCGCGCGAGTGCGTGTGGATTTCAACCCGCCGTTCGCGGGTCGCAAGGTCCGGATCAAGCTGACCGTGATCGGGCCGATCTCCGAGCCGACGGCGAAGGCCCGCGCCCTGGTCGAGCTCACCTACGGCCGGGGGAAGGACTTCGGGGTCCACTTCCATGAAAAGGTCCTGACGCTCACGCTTCCCGACCGCTCGAAGTTCGACCTCGCCTGGCACTCCGCCGCCAAAGCGCGGCTCATCGAGCGGTTGCGGACCCAGCTCCACCCGACGATGATCCGCTTCGTGGAGGAGTACGCCACACCCTCCGAGGCGAAACCGGCCGAGGCGAAGAAGGCGAAACCCACGGCGGCGCCGTCGACCTCAGCGAAGGAACCGGAAGCGACCGACGCCGGCGCGAAGTCCGGCGAGGAGCCCGCGAAGGGACCGGCCAAGCACTCCGGGCCGAAGCACGCCGAGGCCGTCGCCGCGAAGAGCGAGTGAACGACCGGCGTCGTCCGGCCCCCCCCGCCCGCCCGGTCCCAACGATGGGTTCTTGAACGAGCCTGGAACTGCCTCCTCCCGTGTCGAGCCCATCGGTCGACGCCAAAGTCCCGACGTCGTTCGTCGTCGTGGCGTTCGCCGTCGCGATCGTCGCCGGGGTCGCGATCGCCTACTTCGGGCTCCACGGCCAGATCGGGGCCGGCATTCCCTGACCGCGTTCGTACGTAGCGAACCGCGATAAACCCGGGGCTCGGTCCGCCGTGCGTGTCCGACGGGTCGTGGTCCGAGGGGGACCGGGGTGCGCTGCTCGGTTGGGCGGCGGGCCTCGGCGTGATCGCCGCCATCCTCCTCATCGGGGCGTGGCTCTGGTTTACCCACCACCCGTGAGGCGTGGCGCCTCGGCCGCGAACGGGCGGGCCTCCGGCCAGCGATAGAGGTAGACCTTGGTCTCGGGGTCGAACGCGGACGCGTTCCATCCCACGATCGGGTGGCAGTGGCTCACCACCCGGGCCCCGTCGGAGAGCTCGGCCTCGAACTTCGGCCGAAGACGGGCCATCGCCCCCGGCCAGAGGAACGCCGTCACGACCGTCGCCGAACGGAAGTCGAGGCCGAAGAAGCTGCCCCAACGTATCGTCACCCGGTCGGAGAACGGACCGAGGACCCGCCGGAGCCGAAGGATCAGGACACGGATCGGTTCGACCTCCACGCCCAGCACCCGGGCTCGGTAGACCCGGGCCGCCCGGAAGACGATCGCTCCGGTCCCCGCCCCGAGGTCGATGAGGGTGTCCTGCGGGCCGAGCTCGGCGAGCCGGAGCATCGTTTCGACCGACGCGCGCGGGGTCGGCTGGTATCCGGCACCGAAGGCGAACGAGGCGAAGACGAAGTAGGCGGCCGCGATCGCGGCCACGAGCAGGATGATGGCGACCCAAACCTCGGAGCCGAGCATCGCGCGCTACCGGTCCCGGAGGGACGCCAGCAGCCGATCGGCCGCCGAGCGCGGGTCCAGGGTGCGGTCGACCACGCGGTCGAGCAGGCCCCGGAGCTCGGGATCCTGTTCGAGTCGGCCGGCGAGCTCCGCCGCGAGCTCGTCCCGGACCCGTCCGACGATCTCCTGCTTGAGCCGAAGGCGCTCTCCCGAGGCGCGGGCCCCGGACGAGTCCAGGAACTTCTGGTGGGCTTCGATCGCCGCCCACAGTCGGTCGATCCCCGACGGCGTGACGGTCGAGGTCGCGACGATCGGCGGCCGCCAACCGTCCCGACCCCCTCCGAGCGAGACGAGCTCGGAGAGGTCCTTGAGAGCGCTCTCCGCTCCCGGAAGGTCGGACTTGTTGACGCAGAAGACGTCCGCGATCTCGAACAGCCCGGCCTTGAGTGTCTGGACCTCGTCGCCGAGGTGGGGAACGAGCACGACCACTCGCGTGCTCGCGATCTCCCGGATCGCGAGGTCGACCTGGCCGCTGCCGACGGTCTCCACGAGGACCACGTCGAACCCCGCCGCGTCCAGGAGCCTCGCGGTCTCGCGGGTCGCCTCGGCCACGCCCCCGACGGCTCCGCGGCTGGCCATCGAGCGGAAGAACACCCGCGTGTCCCCGGGAGCGCGCTCGAGCCGGATCCGGTCGCCGAGGACCGACCCCCCCGAGAACGGGCTCGAAGGGTCGACCGCGACGACTCCCACCGAGCGTCCCCCGGCGCGGAGGTGTCCGACCAAAGCGCTGACGAGGCTCGACTTCCCGACGCCGAGCGGACCCGTGAGGCCGATCACCGGTGCCTTCCCCGTCCGCGGGTAGATCGCGCGGAGGATCGGGTCGGCGGCGGGATCCCCGTTCTCGACCGCGCTGATCGCCCGCGCGAGCGCGCGGGCATCGCCCCGGACGATCGCGCGGGCCGCGGGCGGCAGCGGAGCCGGACGGGTCATGTCGGACCGCGGGCGAGCTTCTCCGCGGTTCGCACGATCTCCTCGAGGGACGCTCCCGGACCGAAGATCGCGCGCACGCCCATCCGCTTCAGGCGGCGAGCGTCCTCGTCCGGGATGATACCTCCCGCGAAGACCTTGATCCCGGGGTGGCTCTCCTTCTTGAGAAGGCTCAGCACCCGCGGGAAGAGAGCCATGTGGGCTCCGGAGAGGATCGAGAGACCGACCAGGTCGACGTCCTCCTCGACCGCGGCGCGGACGATCTCCTCCGGGGTCTGCCGAAGTCCGGCATAGATCACCTCCATGCCCGCGTCCCGAAGCGCCCGGGCCACGACCTTCGCGCCCCGGTCGTGACCGTCGAGACCGGGCTTGGCGATCAGCACCCGGATCGGGGTGGTCCGTCGCTTCGGCGACACCGATAGCCTCGGCCGCGCGACCCGGGACGCGGACAAAAGCTTTCGCCGGGGCGCGCGGAAGGACGGAGGCGGCGCGGCCCGACCGGCGTGCACCTTGGACGCACCGGCCCCGATCGCCGGCTGGCGCGACGAACCCCGGGCGACCTCACAGGTAGGCGATGATATCCAAGACAAGGTTGCCGGCGAGGATCGCCGCACCGGCTCCGGCCGCCATCAGGACGAGGAACGGAAGCTGAGGGGACACCCAGACCCGACGGACGCCTCGTTCGGCGAGCCGCCGGGCCACTTCCCTCCGAACCCGCTCGTCCTCCGCCGACGTCTCCGCGTCCTCCGAGGTGGGAAGCTCCCCCGCGGCCGGGTCGCGAACCCAGACGAACCTTTCGGGGAGGTCGCCGACGGGGAGGTAGTAGCCCGTGAACCCACGCGGGAAGGCGAACTCTCCTCGGCGAAGATTGCGGAGCGCCAGAAAGACCGGCACGACGACCGAAAGCAGGGCTGCGTTCGTCAGGAGGTCGATCGAGAACGGAATCGCGCCGAGGGCGTAGGGAGAGACCGGAGAGGCGAGGAGGGGGTGGGAGAACGTCGGCACGAGGAGCCCCGAGATCATCAGCGCCTTCGCGTCGGCTCCCCCATAGAGCGCGCCAACTTCGAAAAGGACCCGGGCGAGGAGAACGGTCGCAAGGACCGCGATCACGCCGACCGGAACGGCGGACGGCCCGATCCCGATCCGCACGACGGCGATCGCGACGATCGCGACCGACGCCGCGTACGCCGCGAGCTCCAGCCGGTCGGCCTGAGGGCGCCAGGACTTGGGAAGGTGGTCGTCCCACGCGACGAGGTGTTCGAGCGTCAGCAAGCCGACCAGCAGCCAGAGGAGGAGGGGTACCGTCCCTCCCGATCCGAAGACGGCGAAGCCCAGTGCGAATCCGATGACCCCCAGGAGCTGCCAGAGCCGGTCGGAGACCTCCCGCGCCCGAAGGTCCGCGACCGAGGCGTAGACGAACCCGACCACGAGCACGACGACCGGGGCGTCGACCCACGCGCTCGCCCACCCGGTCACGACCGCTACCTTACGGAACCCCTCGACGATGCTCGAGGTTGATAAGCCCAAGGAACGGTCGGAACCTTCGCGGGGCGGCTCCGTACTCCCGGCCCGCGTCCCGACTTCGTCCGGGTGCCGTCCGTGCCCGGGACCGGTGGACGACGGGAGCGGCCTCTCGAAAACGCTTTTAAACCCACCTCCCTCGCGCGCCTTCGCATCAAGAGGAGCGGATGGTCGAGTTCAAGCTCGTGGTCTCCGAGAAGGAGACGTCGATCGCGCGGACGGTGGGGGATCCGCAGTCCGCCGGCTTCCTTGGCAAGAGGATCGGGGAATCGGTCGGCGGAGAGCTCCTGGGCGCGGGCGGCTACACGTTCAAGATCACGGGAGGGACCGACAAGAGCGGCTTCCCGCTGCGTCCCGACCTGCCGGGCGCGCGGCAAACGCGGCTCTACGTCGGAACCGGTTTCGGATTCCATGCCCCACGACGGGGGATGCGCCGGCGCCGTACGTTTCGAGGCAACACGATCAGCGAGGAGACGGTCCAGATCAATCTCGTCGTCGACCAGAAGGGACCGAAGCCCCTCGCGGAGCTGTTCGCCTCGACATGAAGGTCCCACGCCAACCCGAGGTCAACATCGGTCTGGTAGGGCACGTCGACCACGGGAAGACCACGCTCACGCAGGCCCTCACAGGGGAGTGGACCGACCGGCATTCCGAGGAGCTCAAGCGGGGGATCTCGATCAAGTTGGGCTACGCCGACGCGGCGTTCTACGAGTGCCCTAAGTGCCCGAAGCCGACGGGCTACTCGGTCGAACCGGTCTGCCCTTCGTGCGGCGGGAAGGCCCGCTTCCTGCGCGCGATCTCGTTCGTGGACGCGCCGGGCCACGAGACTCTGATGGCGACGATGCTCTCCGGCGCTGCGATCATGGACGGGGCCCTCCTGCTGATCGCCGCAAACGAGCACACCCCCCAACCGCAGACCCGGGAGCATCTCTATGCCCTCGACATCATCGGCGTCCGCAAGGTCGTGGTCGTCCAGAACAAGGTCGACCTTCTGTCGGCCGAGGACGCCGAGAAGAACTACCAGGAGATCCAGGAGTTCCTCCGCGAAACGCCGATCGCGAAGGCGCCCGTCGTCCCGATCAGCGCGAACCACAAGGCGGGGATCGACGCCCTGATCGGAGCGATCGAGGAGACGATCCCGACCCCGGTCCGCGACCCGAAGAAGCCTCCGTTGATGTACGTCGCACGGTCGTTCGACGTGAACCGCCCCGGCACTCGCCCGAAGGACCTCAAGGGCGGGGTTCTCGGAGGCTCGCTCCTGCAGGGCCGCCTCGAGATGGGAGAGGAGATCGAGATCCGGCCGGGGGTCGTCGGGGCGGGGGACGCTCGGGCGGAATCGCTGACAACGAAGATCTCCTCGATCGTCTCGGGGGGCGAGCCGCGGGAAGAGCTTCGGCCCGGCGGCCTCGGCGCGGTCGGGACGACCCTCGACCCGTCGCTGGCCAAGGGCGACGGACTGACGGGACGGCTCATCGGCACGGCCGGTACGTTGCCCCCCGTGAGCCAGAAGATCCGGCTCCGCGCGACGCTGCTCGACCGGGTACTCGGGGCGCAGCGCGACATCAAGGTCGAGAAGGTCCGGACGAGCGAACTTCTCGCGGTGACGGTCGGGACGACCGTGGCTCCCGGCAAGGTGACCAGCGCCCGGGGCGACGAGATCGAGCTCTCGCTCGCCCGGCCGGTGACGGTCTTCCCGGGGAGCCGGGTGGCGATCTCCCGGAAGCTCAACGCCTGGCGCTTGATCGGCTACGGCATCGTCGAGGGAGGCGGCAAGTGAGGCTCGAGCTGCTCGAGATCCTCCGATGTCCGGTCTGTCGGGGGGAGCTCACGATGACGGCCGACTCGAGGGACGGCGAGGAGATCGTCGCCGGCTCGCTCGCCTGCCCGAAGTGTTCCGTGAACTACCCGATCGAGGACGGGATCCCCGACCTGTTGCCGCCCGACGAGCGAGACGAGTGAGCCCCGGCTCCGCCGAGGTCGCGACGGAAGCGCCGTCGCGCGTTCAGACGCCGTAGTAGTAGGCGAACACTCCGAGGAACACCGCGATCGCCATCGCGATCGATGGGAAGAGCCAGCGGATCGCACCGCGGGATCGCGCCTGGACGGAGCTGCCCACGGTGACCAGGGGGATCGCCACCGCGAGCCAGTAGCCGCTCAGCACGGTCTCGAAAAGGGCGTACGCGGTGAGGTTCCCGCGCGGGTCCCGGGCCGCGAGCGCGACCACGAGACCGACCGAGAACGCGAGGAAGACGAGGCTCACCCCCGCCGCCTCGAGGTAGCCCTCGAGCCCCCGCTTTCGATTCGGGTGGTAGGCTCGGAGCACGAACAACATCGCGACGAAGAGGAGGAAGGTCCCGACGAGGACGTAGAACGCGGGGGTCGACAGGGAGAGCGGAAGGGGGCCGGGACCCGGCGGCTCGAGCACCCGGCGCCCCCCTACTGTCGGGTCAAGACGGCCCGCGCGGGCCCGCCGTCCCCTTCCCGAAGCCGCAAGGGGAGGCATTCGAGGAGATACTCACCCGGGGGCGCATCCGCCAAGAGCAACCCCTCGAGGATCAGCACCCCGCGCCGGAGAAGGGCACGGTGGACGGGAAAGCGACCGCTCCGGTCGGACTCGATCGACAGCGCGTCGATCCCGACCAAGCGGACCCCTCGGCCGGCGAGGGCGTCACCGCCATCGGTCGTCAGCGCGACGTAATCCTCGAAGAACTCGAGCCGCTCGGCCCAGCGCGCCGAGTTGGAGGTCCGGAACAGTACTCGTTCCGTTCCGGTCGGGATCGACCCCACCTCCGCCGGCCCGATCCACCGTCGCTCGTTCGGCACTTCCACCACCCGGCACGGGCCGTTCAGAGCCCCCAGGTCGATCCGGTCGATGCCCGGTCCCCCGGGGACGAAGTGGGACGGCGGGTCGACGTGGGTCCCGGTATGGGAGCCGAACCCGAGCGCGGACAGGTTGTAGGCGTCGCCCCGCTCGATCCGCAGGAAGGCCTCCGTGCGGAACGACGGGTCGCCGGGGAACGACGGCATACCCTCGAAGAGAGGCATCGACACGTCGACCCGGTTCACCATCTCACCCCGGTCGGCCGTCCGTTTTCCGTGACGACACCACCGCTTAAGCGTTGGTCGGCGCCCGGACGGTTGGTCCGGGGGATTCCAAGACCCTCCGCCTTCGCGGGAAACCGTTCGGATAGCCCCTCGCCTCCTCGACCACCGGTCTCGAGCGCCATGCCTCGAGGGAGCGGTCCCAAGCCATCGTTCTCGACGAAGCACGATCCTTTCCCTCGCTCTTCGCGGCCCGGGAAAGAGAACGGCGATGCGGTGAGGAGGGCCCAAGAGCAAAGGGTCCGTGGCACGCAGGTGAGACCGTTCGCGATCGATCCGACTCCCGAACGGCCGACGTGGGGCCGAGCGGTCGTCCCCGCGCCCGAACTTGGCGCGGGTGCGGTTTGACGCCAAGAGTTAAGGGGAGCATGCCGAAACGTCGGGTCGATGGCACCCTGGCGACGGCCTGCCGCCGACGATGAGGATCCGGACGACCTCGACGTCGGGGACGACGAGCCACGGCGACCTCGGGGGAGCCACCGACCCGTACGCGTCTCGGACCGACGCGGTCGGCGGGCCCCCGTGCGAAGCTGGGATCCCACGGAGGACGAGGATTCGGACGACCCGTCCGACCTGAACCCGCCCGACGACCTGGAGGAGCGCCCGAGGCGGACCGTCTTCTGGAGGGCCCGCGACTCGCTGTTCTTCGAACCCCTCGTGGCCCTCGCCGTCGTGGCCCTCCTCCTCGTATCCCTCTACGCTTACACCGACAATTGGCCACCCGTTTACGCGGTCGAATCGAACAGCATGCAGCACGGTTCGGGGGACCACCTGGGGTACCTCAACGCGGGCGACGTGGTCCTCGCCCAGAAGGCCTCGGTGGGCACCATCGTGCCGTACGTCGCCGCGGTCGGACGCGGTTATACGACCTACGGAGAATCCGGCGATGTCCTGCTCTACTACCCGTACGGTCAGACCTCGGTGACGCCCGTGATCCACCGGGCGATCCTGTACCTGGACTGGGATTCGTCGAACCATTGGTACAACGCGACCGACCTGAGCGGCCTGCCGTGCTCGGACACCTCCGCATCAACGTCCTACATGACGCCCGGGACCTCGGGCAACTGCACGGTCACCCGACTCGTCGTCGGGGATTCGATCCACCTCTACCACGTGGGCCAGATGGCCACCATCGTCATCGACATCGCCGGAGCCGGCCTCGGCCAGCACTCCGGTTACATCACGCTGGGCGACAACAACTCCTACATCGACCAGAGCCCTTCGGCCAACGGGACCGGGGCGAGGCTTAGCACGCTCGTAGAATCCGGCTGGATCATCGGCGTCGCGCGCGGGATGATCCCGTGGCTCGGCGCGATTAAGTTGGCCTTCGAAGGGGAGGGCGGCTTCGTCCCCCCTCAATCCTGGGAGTACCTCGGTCTCACCATCGCCGGCGTGATCTTCCTGGCGGTCGGCGTTCACCTCGCTCTGCGGAGGGAGGGGATCGAGAGCCGGTTGCGTAAGCGCGAGGAAGAAGAGGCGCGAGCGTCCAGGGCGGAGGACGAAGAGGAACCGCCGGTGCGTCACCGCTTCATGGCCGCGCTCCGCCCGTGGAGCGCCGACGAGGATGAGGACCCCTCCCCCGAGGAGCGGCGGGCGACCCACCGAAAGGCGTCGTACGAGGAGAAGCGACGGACCCACTTCGTCACGCACCGCGAGCGACCTCGCCCGCACGCCCGTCGCCCGGGAAAGAAGGGCTCGGACGACGACGAAGACGACCGGTAGCCACCGTTCCGGGTGCGGGACGGTGTCGCCGCCCCGGCAACCTTTAACCCTCGGCCCGGTCCGGACGACGGACCGAATCGCATGCACGTCATTGGAGGCACGGCGTCCACCGCGCTCGCCGAGAGGATCTCGCGAGAACTAGGGAACGCCCCGTTCGGGATCCCGTTCGTGAAGCGGTTCCCGGACGGCGAGATGTACATCCGCGTCGGGGGCCGCCTGGAAGGGGACGACGTCGTCCTCGTCCAGTCGACGCCCAGCGATGAGGACCTCCTCGAGCTCCTGCTGCTCGAGGACGCGGTTCGGGAGGCCGGCGCGAAGCGCACCTTCGTCGTCGTCCCCTACTTCGGCTACGCCCGGCAGGACCGCCGGTTCTTTCCGGGCGAGCCCGTCAGCGCCCGGTCGCTCTGCCGCCACGTCGAGCTGGACGCCGACGCGGTGATCATGGTCGATCTCCATTCGCCCACGACCCTCGGGCACTTCTCGAAGCCCGCGTTCGAGGCGAGCGGGATCCCGGCGCTCGCCCGGCTGCTTCGCGAGCGACCGATCGACCTCCTCGTTTCCCCCGACAAAGGCGGCGTCGACCGGGTGCGGAGGATGGCCCAGCTCCTCGACCGGCCCTGGTTCGCTCTGGAGAAGCGCCGCATCGACAGCGACAAGGTCGAGCTGAGCCTGCCCACGACCGATGTCCCGGCGTTCAAGGGCAAGCACGTCGCCCTGATCGACGACGTGATCACCACGGGAGGCACGATGGTCGAGGCGGCGAAGCTCCTGAAGCGGCACGGCGTCGGGGCGACCAGCGCGGCGTGCACCCACGGTTTGTTCCTGCGCGACGCCTTCGAGCGGATCAAGGCGGTCACGGACGAGGTCTACTCCACGGACACCCTCGAGAACCCGGCCGAGAAGGCGTCGGTCGCTCCCGACATCGCCCAGATCCTGAAGCGCGAGTTCGGCACGGCGTAGGGGCCGCCCGTGGACCCACCTCGGACGACGACCGGAGCACCTCGCGAGGAGCTCGAGGAGCTCCTCGGGATGGTCCGGCAAGCGCTCCTCCTTCGGGCGGAGGCGCCCACCGGCGATTGGGTCGAACAGTCGGCGACCGAGCTCCGGTCGGGCTCGAAGTCCGGCGTCTACCTCCCGCCGGCCGAGGGGGGCGGTCTCGCCTTCTACTCGAGCCGGGGCCGGGCCGCGTACGGCCATGTGCACGCCGCGAGCGGAGCGGAGGCGGCGTCGCGCGCCCTCCTCCTCGCGGACGCCGTCCTCGACGGCCTCCCGAGCACGATCGGCTCGATCGACCTGGGTTTCACCGGCCTCTCGGCGGCGGACGAGCGCTCGGTCGCGGACCGGCTCGCCCGCCGGCCGGGGTCGACCGTCATCGAACGGCACGCGATGGAGCGCGAGCTCACGCCCGCCGACGGCGAACGCCCGACCGGAGTTCCGGGAACCGCACGCCACGTTCCGATCCGCTCGGTCACCCTCGACGCCCTGGTCGACCTCGACTGGCGGTCGTTCCAGGGCACGGTCGACGGGCTCGTGATCGGCTTCGACATCGACGAGTACCGGCGCGTCCTGGTGTCGATGCTCGACGGCCGGGTGGGTCGATTCTTGGACGAGGCCTCGACCGCGCTCGTCGAGCCCGATCCGCCCCGCCTGATCGGAGCGATCATGACGACCGAGCAGTCGGCCCGACGCGCGGTGTTCGTCGACCTGTTGGTCGACCCGGAGCGTCGGCGGAAGGGGCTGGGCCGCTATCTCCTCACGTGGGGGATGCGCGCGCTCTGGGCGTTCGGTTACGAGCGGGTCCGGCTCTGGGTCACCGTGGCGAACGGTCCGGCGCAGAGCCTCTACGAATCGGCCGGCTTCCGCACGGTGGCCACCGCGATCATCTACCGCTGGGACCGGGACGCGCCCGCCCCGCAGCCGCACTCGTCCCGGTAGGGGCACGTCGTAAACATCCAGGCCGGACACGGATCGAGGTCGCCCGGGGCCCCGTTCGAGAGGGCCGCGCGGAGCCGTCGGGCCCGTTCGGAGGCAAGGCGGGCGAAGCCGGCCACGGGATTGAATCGAAGCTCGAGGACGTGCAATCGGTCGGCGTCGACCTCGGCCCGCTCGTAGCCTACGATCACGCGTCCGATCGACGTTCCCGTCGCGGCGCACCGAAACCCGAGCTCGAGCGCATACTGTGGGAAGCGAGCCACGACCTCTGCAGCCGGGATCCGGGCGCCAGCCCGGGATGTCCGGAGTAGGAACGGAGCCCCTCGGAACCCGACGACCTCCTCCTCGGCGGGTACCTCCCACCGCGCCGAGAGTTGGCGCACCTCGCCGACCGGACCGCTCTCGACCGTGCCCAGCAGACGATCGAAGAGGTCGGGGGGGCGCGGTACGGAGGTGGACGGTTCCTCCCGCTCGACGGGCGCTCCGGGCCGTAGGTCGAAGAAGGCCCGACGGGGGTATACCAGCTCCCGATACCTGCCGAGCGTAGGCGGTTCTTCGGGGGCCGATCCCAGGAGACGCTGCCAGCGTTCCGCGATCTCGGTGCGCTCGGTCAGAGAGCGCACTTGGTCGTCGAGCGTCGCATCCCCTAAACGCTCGTCGCCCCGGCAGTCGCAGGTTCGTGCCTCCTGGAACTCGCATCCGCGACCGAACCAACGGCAGCGGGGGAGTCCGTCCGAGCGGCCCCGATCGATCGCTTCGAGGAGCGCGGACTCCCGGGAACGCATCGCGTCGACCATCGGACCGAGCTCCCCGAAGCGCACGTCGGTCGCACGGACCCCGGACGTCCGTCCGTTCGTCACGGCGATGTGAACCAGTCGACCGGTGGATTGACCGAGCAGCGCACAGTACATCGCGAGCTGCTCCACATGCTCGGGCCGCTCCGCCCGGATGTCGGCCGGTGGGGGGCTCGCACCGGTCTTGATCTCCACCGGTACGTCGGCCATCAGGTCGATCCGGCACGAGATCCCCTCGCGACGCACCCGGACCTCGAGCCACCCCTCGCCCGCCAGGAGCTGACCCGCCGCCCGATGCCACGTTCTTCCGAGGTCCATCGTTGCTCGACGCTCTGGCGAAACGGGAGGTGAGGGTCCGTGTCGGCGCCAGAAGGCGCGCCGCGGCGCCACGAGGTCGGTGACGCTCACGCCGCGACGGGTGCCGACGAGACGGAACCTCTCGAGAAGCTCCTGCTCGAGCTCGGGGTCGTTACGGACCTCGACCGACCCCTGCCAGCCCGCGTCCCCCGCGCCGGGACCTTCCGGTGCCACGGCGCCGAAGGCGCGTGGCAAGAGATGAGCGCGACGCAGGCTCGAAAGGCGCTATACACGAGCCCCCGCTCGGCATGGCGTGAAGGACCCGTCCCGCCACCCGCTCGTGATCGGCAGCGGGATCGCGGGACTCTACGTTGCGCTCCGGTCACGGGAGCTCGGCCTCCGTCCCACGGTCGTGACGAAGGCCCGGCTTGAGGAGTCGAACACGCGCTACGCTCAGGGGGGGATCGCTGCGGCGGTCGGCCCCGACGACAGCCGGGCGCTCCACTTCGAGGACACGGTACGCGCCGGCGACGGCCTGGTCGACCGAGCGGCCGCGCGGGTACTGACCTGGGACGCTCCCGCACGGATCGCCGACCTCGTGCGCTACGGCGTTCCGTTCGACACCGAGGAAGGGCGGATCGCGCTCGGTCGAGAGGGGGCCCATTCTCGAGCCCGGATCCTCCACGCCGGAGGCGACGCCACGGGCCTGTCGATCGAAGAGACGCTCCGGCATCGCGCGATCGATGCGGGGATCGAGATGCTCGAGCGAAAGGTCCTGCGATCCCTCACCGCCGGCGACCGGGACGGCATCGTGGCCACGGTCGCGAGCCCGGAGGGCCGCGGGGCGGAGGCGCTCGATCCCCGGCCGGTCGTTCTTGCGACCGGGGGTGCGGGAGCCCTCTACCGGCAGAGCTCGAACCCCTCGATCGCGACCGGCGAGGGCGTCGCGATCGCGTTCCGGGCCGGGGCGCTCCTCGACGACATGGAGTTCATCCAGTTCCACCCGACCGCGTTCTACCGCGAGGGGGCGCCGAGGTTCCTGATCTCCGAGGCGCTGCGAGGCGAGGGAGCCGTCCTCCGCAACGAGGCGGGGGAGCGATTCCTCGTCTCGCAGCATCGGGACGCCGAGCTCGCGCCCCGCGACGTCGTCGCCCGGGCGATCGACCGGGAGACGCAGCGCTCCGGCCACCGGTTCGTCTACCTGGACGCCACGGAAATCCCGCGGGACCGACTCTACGCGCGGTTCCCTTCCGTCTGCCGGTTCCTCCTCACGTACGGGCTCGACCCGTCGCGCGACCGGATCCCGGTGGCGCCGGTCGCCCACTACATGATCGGCGGGGTGGCCACGGACCTCGAGGGACGTACCTCCCTTCGCGGCCTCTACGCTGCGGGGGAGGTTGCCGCGACCGGGGTCCACGGTGCGAACCGCCTCGCGAGCAACTCTCTCCTCGAGGGGCTGGTCTTCGGTGAGCGGGTCGCTCGCCAGTTGCTTCACCCCGCGGCAGGGGGACCCGCGGCTCCCGGCCGCCTGCTGGAGCTCCCACCGCCCAAGGGCGCCGGCCGGTCCGAGGAGCCCACGGCCGTCGAGGAGGTGCGCCGCCGGCTCTGGGAGGAGGTCGGCATCGTCCGCTCGGCCGAAGGTCTCCGCTCGGCCCTCGACGCGGTCGAGCGGATGGGGGAGAGCGTCGAGCCCGCACGGAGGGAATCGCTTCCGGGCCCGCTCGCGAACGCGGCCCTGACCGCTTCGCTCATCGCTCGCGCCGCGCTCGCCCGAACGGAGAGCCGGGGAGCGCACTACCGGTCCGACTGGCCGCGACGAAGGTCGGTCTGGCAGAAGCACATCGGCATCCGCCGGAACGCGCCCGAACGCTCGCCACGGTGAGACCGCCGACAATCGTTATCCTTGCTTCCGGCTCGGTCGGGCCGTGGTGGACGGGCAATCGGCGGAGGAACGCGACCTCGTCGAGGCGACGCGGAAGTTCGTCCGCAAAGAGGTCGCCCCCGTCGCGGACCGGATGGACCGGGAGGACTGGTTCCCGAAGGACGTCTTTCGCCGCCTCGGGGAGCAGGGGTTCCTTGCCCCGACGATCCCCACGGACTACGGCGGCCTCGGCCTCTCCTACCGCGCCCAAGCGATCATCCTCGAGGAGATCGCCCGGGTCAGTCCCGCCCTCGCCCTGAGCGTGGGGGCGCATTCGAACCTCTTCGCGGACAACGTTGCGCGGAACGGAAGCGACGAGCAACGCGCGCGCTTCCTCCCACGGATGGTGACCGGGGAAGAGATCGGAGCCCTCGCGCTGACGGAGCCGGACGCCGGTTCGGACGCGGTCTCGCTCCGGACCCGCGCGGAGCGAAAGGGGGAGGGGTACGTCCTCACGGGGACGAAGCAGTTCATCACGAACGGGCCGGTCGCGGACGTCGCCCTCGTCTACGCGAAGACCGCCCCCGAACGGGGGAGCCGCGGGATCAGCGCCTTCCTCGTCCCGGCAGGGTCCCCGGGATTCTCGGTCGCGAAGAGCCTCGACAAGATGGGGATGCGGGGGTCGCCGACCGGGGAGCTCGCGTTCCAAGGGGTCCGGGTCCCGGCGGACCAGCGCTTGGGCGAGGAGAACGACGGCGTCCGGGTCATGATGAGCGGCCTCAACGTCGAGCGGGCCGTCCTGACCGCGATACCCGTGGGGATCATGGCGGAATGCCTCGAGCGATCGATCGCCTACGCCCGCGAGCGCGAGCAGTTCGGCCACAAGATCGGGGCGTTCCAGATGATCCAGGCCAAGCTCGCGAACATGTACGCGGACCTCGCGGCGTCCCGGCTCCTGATGGAGCGAGCACTGTCCGACGTCACGGCCGATCCCGGCCGGCGGAAGGAGAGCGCGACCGCGCTCACGTACGCCTCCGAGGCGTCCACGCGACACGCCCTCGAGGCGATCCAGGTCCACGGCGGCTACGGGTACATGCGCGACCTTCCCCTCGAGCGGCTCGCTCGGGACGCGAAGCTGCTCGAGATCGGGGCCGGGACCTCCGAGATACGACGGCAGATCGTCGCCCGCGAACTGCTCGGCCCCGACTTCGACTCCGGCGCGGTGGCGGGTTCCTCCCGCTGACGACACCGGTCGAACCCCGCCGCGCTCAGCGAGACCGGGGCTTCCGGAGACCGAGGCCCTCCTCGATGTACAGCGCCGCCTGGGTCGACGTGGACCGGCGGTCCGCGTCCGCGGCGAGCCTTAGCTTCCGGAGGATCGACGGCTCAAGATAGACGGCCAATCCGACGCGTCGTTTCGCCTTGCTCTTCGGTGGTCGTGCCATGGTTCCTTCTTCTCCTAGGTCCCATCGTTAGACGTAGCGTTCCGGCACCCGGCGCCGGGGGGCATTTCTGCCGTGACGAAAGGGGGGTTCCGGACTTAAGAACTATACGGTCGGGGCGGCGGCGGGGCGACCGAGGCGCCACCTCGCTGCGGCCGAGGCCTTCAGGACTCGAGCAGACTAGTGGGCCGGCGTACCTGGAACCTACGTTCGGCACGTCCCGAGGTCGGTCGACGGTGCACCTGCAAGGAACGGAGGCGCCCCTCACGACCCGCGCTTACCAACATATATAGTATCACAGGAACCATCGGCGCTCGATGGCCGGTCGACCCCCCTCCGGTTCTGCTCCGACCCCCGCGCTCCGCGTTGAGGTCCTCAAAGAGCTCCAGGCGATGATCGACGACCGGGAGGTCCGGGACCGGATCGACCGGGGTGCCCTCGCGGAGGCGAAGGGCCGCGAGCACTGGGTCCTTCACCTCCTCTTGCGGGCCGAGGAGCTCGGTCAGGCCCAGCTAACGACCCTGATCGGGTCTTCCTATTCGAACCTGACCGCGCGGCTCCAGTCGGTCGAGGACCGGATCCAGCGGATGGAGGGATCGGCCGAGGGTTTCGACCAGGAGGTCAAGACCCGGTTGGACGGCTTCGAGACGTCGCTCGCCGAACGGGTCGCGAAGGAGGTCGACGGCGCGTTCGAGAGGCTCGACCAGAAGTTGATCGCCGTCCTCACGGAGAATCTGGACGCGAAGTGGAAGCCCGTGGGCGACTCGGTGGAGACGTTCGCGCGGTCCTCCCATCAGCTGACGAAGGACCTCTCCGATACCTACCGGGTCGCCACCCAGACCCGGCTCCTCCTCAACGAGAACGCCCGACGGATGATCGACCTCGGCCGGGACCTCGTCGCCCTCGAGGAGAGCCTGAAGCTCGCGCTCACGAAGGTCCTCGAGGAGGGCCTCCAGTCGCTCGACGACCGCATCGCGGCCCTCGAGGGTCGGCTAGCCCCCGCGGAGGGAGCCGCCGAGGGCCACGCCGCCACCGCGCCGCCAGGCTCCGGCTAGCCTTCTCGGCGGCCCGATGCGGCTCTCGCCCCGGCACCCTCGCTACCGAAGCCTTCTCACCCGCGCTCGCCTCGCCCGGGCCCATCGGACCGGGCTCGTCGTCCCCGAAGGTCTGATCGCGCAGGGTCGCGGGGAGGCGTTCGATTATCTCCTGGGCGAGAGAACGACCCCGAGCGCTCGGCGGGCCGAGCGGGTCGCCGCCCGGTGGCTGCTCGCGGCCCGAAACCCGGTCGTGAGCGTGAACGGCAACGTTGCCGCGCTCGCCGCCCCCGAGATCGCGCGCCTCGCTCGCTCGGTCCCGGGCCTGCGCGTCGAGGTGAACCTCTTCCACCGGACCGCCGACCGCGCCCGCCGCGTGGCCCGGGTCCTTCGGCAAGCGGGGGTGCCGAACGTCCTCGGCGTCCGGCCGACCGGACGGATCCCCGGCCTGCCCTCGGACCGATCGTGGGTCGACGCTCGGGGAATCCTCGTCGCGGACGTCTGCCTCGTACCGCTGGAGGACGGGGACCGGACCGGTGCCCTCCGTGCGCTCGGAAAGCGGGTCATCTCCATCGACCTCAACCCCCTCTCCCGGACCAGCCGCGCCGCCGACGTTCCGATCGTGGACGAGCTGTCGAGAGCGCTCCGGGCGATCGCCGCCGAGGCGCGGCGCCTCCGGCGTCAGGGGACGCAAGCCCGGTTCGTGGCGTTCGATCCCGGCCGGGCCCTCGAGGAGGCGATCGCCAGCATCCGGCGCGAGCTCACGCGGGAGGCGGCTCGCTCGCCGCCTTCGCGAGGGCGGAGGTGAGCCGGCGGGCGATCTTCTCGAGCAGGTCCCGGTCGCTCGCATCGAACGCCCCGACCTCGTTGCCGTCGATGTCGACCTCGCCGACAACCCGTTCCCCGTCCCGAATGGGAACGACGATCTCCGAACGGGTCTCGAGGAAGCAGGCGAGATACTCGGGCGCCGCGCGGACGTCCTCGACGATCACCGTTCGGCCCTCGCGCGCGGCCCGGCCGCAGATCCCCTCACCGACCGGGATCCGGGTATGCTGCGTCGCGGCGGGCCCGCTCCACGCCTCGAGGACGAGCGAGTCGCCGTCGAGGCGATAGATCCCTACCCATCGGTAGTGCGGGAACGACTCCCTCAGGAAACGGCACGCCTCCTCGAGGGCGGCCCGACCGCTGAGACGGGTCGCGATCGCGTCGACCTGGAGGAGGGTCGCGCCCACCGCCCGGGACGGGACGGTCACGGCCGATCGTCCCTCGCTGCGCGGCCGAGCGGGGCCGGGGAGGCGGCGCCGAGGGGGAGAATCTCCGCCGGGCCGGAGCGGCCGGCTCCGACGTTTGAACTCCCGAGGCGTATTCCGCCACGAGCTTTCCAGACTCGCGCCGTACCGGACTGAGCCACCTCGGCACGCCCGACCACTTCGGGGCCCCGCGGCCGATAAGCTTAGCGGAAGGAAGGCGGCCGGGGTCAATCGCGAAGAGGATACCAGCGGCAGTTCGGGCAGCCGAGACCGCGCTCCTCGCCCGGTATGGAAGCGCCGCAGCTTGGGCAGGCCGTCGGCGGGGCGACGGAGAGGGAAAGGCAGTCGAAGCACGCGCCGTGCCGCCGGTCGTCGGGGAGAACGACGACCTCTCTCCCGCAGTAAAGACACCGGGAGAACCGTTCGTCCGAGGTCTCCGAGCTACGATGGTCTGCGAAAGAAAGCATCGAGGTGGGGCCACCATGAACCGGGTACATAAGTGCTCGCGCGACGAACGACCCGGGCTCGCGTTTTCGGCCGCTACGGTTCCTTCCAGCGGGCCTTGAACGCGGCGATGGCCAGGAGGGCGACGGTCACCGCGACGAGCACCCCCCAGTCGAGAACGTCCGACCCGCACGCGCTCGGCGCGATGCCCACGGAGCACTGGACGAGGGCGGCCGCGTAGGTCGTCGGAGAGACCCGGGCGACCAGTTGGGCCCAGTGCGGAAGGTACGCGAGGGGATAGTAGACCGGAGGCAGGACCGTCAGGACGAGCGAGATGAGCGGGCTGAACATGAACGTCTCGCGGACGTCCTCGAAGTACGTGGCGAGCGTGAAGGCGAGGGCCGTCGCGAACCCCCAGACGAGGAGGAGGACGCCGCCGACGATCGCGACGCTCGTGAGCGTGACGTACCCTTGGACGACGAAGAGGACGACGAAGACCGCGATGCCGGGCAGCGAGTAGACGAGCTCGCTGAGCGCCATCCCGATCACGTAGACGGGGGCTTCGACCGGCGAGGCGACGACGACGTCCTGGAACTTCAGGTCGTGGCGGTAGTGGGTCAAATCCGACTGGAGGCCCGTCCCGGCCGTGAGCATCGTGAGGACGAGGCCGCCCGTGATCCCGAACGCGAGGAGCGTTCCGTGGGAGATGACGTAGATGAAGAAGAGGAACGAGAGCGGCGAAGCGAGGAGGTTCACGAGGTAGAGCGGCTGCGTCCGGATCGGGATCACGCCGTTGAGGAGGACGAGCGTGTAGAGCGAGCGAAGGCGGTGGCGTTCGCTCACGCCAGCGCCCCTGCGTCCTCGTCGTGCTCCGCCGACGGCGAGCTCTCCTCCTCGATCGATCGTCCGACGACGTCGAGGAAGATGTCCTCGAGGCTCACCGGGCCCATCGAGAGGCGCACCCCCGCCTCGAGCGCGCGGCGGGCGAGCTCGCGGGCCTCGGCCTCGCCCGTGAAGACGAGGTACCCGCCCTCGATCTCGGAGACCTTGCCGTAGCTCTCGAGCTCCGACCGGGGCATCGACCCCTGGATCGTCACCCGGTAGGGGTAGCGGACCCGCCCCCGGAGGTCGCCCGGCGAGCCCTCGAGCATCAACCGTCCGCGCTCGACGAGCGCGAGGCGGCCCGAGAGCGCCTCCGCCTCGTCGAGGTAATGGGTCGTGAGGAGGATCGTCCGGTTCTCGCGGCTCGCGCGACGGATCGCCTGCCAGACCTCCCGCCGGGCGAGCGGGTCGAGGCCCGTCGTGGGCTCGTCGAGGAAGAGGACGTCCGCGTCGGACGCGAGGACCATGGCGCAGATCGTCCGGCGCCGCAGCCCTCCCGAGAGGCGGCTGACGAGCCGGCGCCGGTACTCCGTGAGGGAGAGCTCGTCGAGAGCGTCCCGCGTCCTTCGCCGTGCGTCCGCGGTCGGGAGCCCGCGCATCTTGAGGTAGAGGTAGATGACCTCCTCGACACGGAGGAAGTAGAGCGGGCGCGATTCCTGGGGGACGCAGGCGATCCGGGCCCGGATCGCTCGCTCCTCTCCACGGACGTCGTGCCCCAGCACGCGGATCTCCCCGGAGGTCGGGCTGAGCTGCGTCGCCGCGATGCGGATGAAGGTCGTCTTGCCGGCGCCGTTGCGCCCGATCAGGCCGTAGACGCCGCCGGCCGGGATCTCGAGGGAAAGGTCGGAGAGCGCGGGTACCCCCGAGTGCGACCCGGGGTAGACCTTCCCGAGACCCTTCGAGACGATCGCCGACGGCATGGGAATCGGGCGGGGAGGAACGTCGTGGTCTTAATGCATCGTGGGTCGAGGCGGAGCGAGGGACGCTAGCTGAGCACTTCTTCGAGGCGACCCTCGGAGCGAGCCCGGAGGATCTCCTTCGCGATCCGTCGCCCCGTCGAGAGCCCGGGCTCGATCAGGTCGGAGTACGGGCTCCCCGAGACGAAAAGGTTCGTTCCGGCGACGATCCTCGTCGAGATCTCGAAGACCTTGAACTCGAGCTCCTCGGTCATGATCCCCTCCACACAGAACGGACCGACCATCCCGCCGAACAGCTCGATCGACCGCTCCACGATCTTCGCGGCGACGTCGAACGCCTCGTCGAGGAGGGATTCGCGGAGGATCACCGGCACGTTCCCGGTCACGACGAACGTCGGCCGGATCCCCGCCTTCAGGAGCTCCTCCTGGGCCCCCAGCTTGTAGAGCTCGTCGATGTTCGCCTCGTCCCGGCGGTCCATCCCGAGGAGCTCCAGGGAGCCGTGGCCGACCCGGTAGCCGCGGTCCGAGAGCGGCGAGTAGAAGAAGTGCATGTAGTAGCGCGTTCCCAGGACGTACTCCTGGATCACGTAGGGCCCGGTGGGCCGGAAGTCGGCGAGGGCCTCGCGGTTCTTGGCGAGGAAGAACCCCTTCCCTCCCTTCGCCCCGTAGTACTTCACGATCGCAGGACCGTCCACCTCGGACGCGCTCTCGTAGCGCTTCGGCATCGACACGCCGGCGGAGTCGAGCCACTCTCGCTCCTTCCGACGGTCCGACTCCCAGGCGAGGACCGCGCGGTTGCCGAACACCGGAACGTCCAGCGCGGCGAACGCCTCCGATCCGAGGTATTCCACGAACGAACCGTGGGGAACGAGGATCGCCCCGGCGTCCCGGAGCGGCTGGGCCGCCCCCGCGAGGTCCTTCAACCGGGGCACCGAGAGGAACCGATCGGGTCGGGCGCGGGGGAATGCGTCGTAGAACCGCGGGGGCCGGCCGACGGAGATCCCCAGCGTCGGCAGACCCTCGGTCCGGGCGCCGTGAAAGATCTGGAGCGAGGAGTGCGAGCAGAGCGTCGAGACCGCCGGCAATCGCCCGTGGAGGCAGGCGAGACGCTCCTCGGACGCGAGGGGAATCCCCATAGGGGGGAGTACCGGGTCCCCATCTTAGCGTTTGCGCGAAATCGAACCTTCGCGCGACCCGTTCACGGGCCGATCGGTGCGGTGCGGGAGCCCCGACGTCAGCGGGGCCCGTCGCTCCCGTTCTCCAGCTCCCAGTACCACCGGACCCTTCGCGAGCCGGTCTCCGCGACCTTCCGCCGAAGCTCAGCCGGAACGTCGGTGTCCCGCAAGAGCCGACGCACGTCCTCGGAGGTCTCGCGCCCGAGCCGTTCGGTCATCCCGGCGGTCTCGAGCAGCGGGCGCACCGAGTCGAGGGAGTACTGCCAGGCCTCCTCTCGGCGACGGATCGCGACCGTCCGCGATCCGGGAACCCGGTGGAGGCCGAGCTCCTCTGCGGCACGATGGAGGTCCTCCGCGGCCCGGGAGAGTTCGCCCTCGAGGCGGCGCTCGTCCTCCCGGAGCTTCTCGAAGCGGTCAACGAGCGCGACGAGACGGGCCTCTTCCGGCGCGGGAACGCTCCGGAACTCGGGGCAGATCGACCGGAAGTCGCAGCGAGCGCAGTGGCGCCCCGGCGTCGGCTCGAACGCTTGTTCGCGAATGCCGTCCGCCACCATCCCGAGGCGCATGTGCAACGGGTCGAGGGAGTTCCGGGTTCGGGCCGGCGTGCGGTGGGGTACGAGGGAGCGCAGGTGCAGTAGCGTCAATCGTTCCACCGGCTCCGCGTAGTTGTTCTCGACGAGGATCTGGTAGAGGGAGAGCTGGTCGGAGTCGCGTGCGTCCTCGGCGGAGAGCTCCCTCGACGTCTTGTAATCGACGATCTCGAGACCCCCGGCCGGTGTCCGGTCGATCCGGTCGATGTACCCGTGAACCGGGATACCGTCCCAGCGGGCCTCGAGGTGCTCCTCGACGGCCACCGGCACGACGGGGTGTCGGACGAACTGTTCCTGAAAGCGTAGCAGCAGGTCCCGACCCAGGTCGCGGTAGCGGCCCTCTTCCTCGCGGCTGGTGTAGCCGTCGCTCAACCACGCCCGGTCGTACGCCTGAACGAGCTCCTCGGGGCTCATCGTGCGAGGGATCGAAGCCACTGAGGTCCCGGGAGACCAGTCGTCGAGCGTCTTCTGGCCGTCCGTCGACCCGGGGCGACGGGGCGCGGGGACCACCAACGGCCGGACCAGCTCCTCAAGGATCGAGTGGATCACCCGGCCGAACGTGAAGTAGCCCCGCGGGACCTCCGGTCGGTGGTCAACGTAGAGGTACTTCCAACGGAGGGGACACTCGAGGTACGTCCGGTACGACGAGTAGCTTAGCGCCGCGGGAGAGGACACGTGCGAAGACCCCGCTCCGAGTTCATCTCTCTTCCGGGCGGCGAGGACGGCGTCCCCGCGCCCTGTCAGTGGGCGCCGGCCGCCGCGTCCGCCGCGACCTTCTCCGTGGTATCCGCGGGTAGCGTTCCGCGGGCCTGAGGGTTCGCGAGGTTCTTCGGAAGTCCGAGGAGGTCGAGGAGCTCCTTGTAGTGGTTGCGGATCGTCACCGGCGTCACGTTGGCTACGGCGGCGATCCGGTCCTGGCTCCGCGGTTCACCCATCAGGTTCGAGGCGATGTAGATGATGGTGGCGAGGATCCCGTTCGGGAGCACGCCGCTGGTCGAGTAGACCTGCTCGACCTGTTCCAAAAGCTCGAGCACCTTCTGTCGGACCTCCTTCGAGAGGTTCAAATCCTGCGTGAACCGAACGAGGTAGTCTCGCGGTTCTACCGGCTTGAGGCCCAGCTTGAGCTCACGGGCGAGGAGCGTGTAGGCGCGACCGACCTCGATCTTCGTCGCCTTCGAATGGGAGATGATCTCCTTCATCGTCCGGGGGACGTGGCACTGCCGGCAGGCCGCGTAGACGCTGGCGGCGACCAGGGCGACGATCTTCTTTCCGCGGGTCGCCTTGTGCTCGAGCGCCCGGCGGTAGATGTACGTCGCCGATTCCTTGACCTCGCGCGAGAGACCGAGGACCCCAGCAAGCCGGTTCAGCTCGCCCAGGGCCACCACGAGGTTGCGCTGATGGGTGCGCGCGGCCCGGAGACGGTGGTTGAGCTTCCTCAGGTGGTAGAACTTGAGGGAGGTGTTGCGGGAGAGCGAGTTCCCCTGAAAGTCGCGGGTCGGAACGCCGATCTCGCTGAACAGCCCCTTGTCCGGCATGAGGGGGGAGATCACGGGACCCCAGCCTCGTGCCTCACGGCCCGTGTCCTCCTTCGAGCCCCGCTGCCCGCGGTCGCTCACGAGCGCGCTCTGGTCGACCACGAGACCGCAGTCGGCACAGACGATCTCGCCACGGATCTCGTCTCGGATCAGGTGGGACGAGCCGCAGTTCGGGCAGAGGTCTGAAGTTGGCGCCGACGTCGCCGGCGTCGGCTTGACCGCAACACCCGAGGTCGGTTTGGGGGAAGACTTCGAGGGTGCTCGGGAGCGTGGGCTCGCCGGCGGGGCGACAGTGGGCTTCATAGCTTCTGCGCATCCTAAACAAGATGAGCTATTTATAACTTCATACGAACGATGTCTCGATTGTAGGGTACACTTGATACACGATGCGCAAGCGTAGCACGGCTTTGAAAACGGATAGCTCATTTTGGCTTAACCGTTTTCACGCCGGCAGATCTGATTTCACTAGGAGTGTGCGGCCCCCAACCATCGCAACCCTCAAACGAATTCTCGCGGTCGGTCGTCTCATGTGTAAGGGTTGCATGGCCTCGGTGACTCGGAAGGACAAGGGCCTCACCATCACGTTGGCCGATTGCATCTGCACCTGTTCGGACATTCCCACTAAGGTCGGGAACCCAACTTCCGAGGAACTTTGCTCCAAGTGCGGCCATGCTCACTCGACCGTCGAGTACACCATGCTTACCCCCGAGGGCCCCAAGCAGGTGCGAATGAGCCTCAGGTCCAAGCCAAAACCGTAGCCTCAATTTTCCCTCACGAACGAGGGAGCGATCCCGTTCTCAAACATTTCATGAACGACAACCGTCAAGTTGTACGCGATTAGTTTGCAGAGGACTTCGTTGACCTGGGCCACGGGGGTCCGGGATCGGATGTTCTCCCCGAATTTCCGCTTGAGCGCGGAGAATACAGATTCAACGTTCGACCGCCGGTGGTAGTTCCTGTCAAACTCCGCCCGGTTCGCCTGAAACAGGTGGTATGCCTTGACCCAGGCCTCGGGCTTCCTGACCCCGCGAATCCGATTGACTTCATTCGACACCGTGCCGGCACGGAAGGGAATGAACGGCTCGATACCGAGGGACCCGGCGAGAGCGTAGTTATCTGCAGAGAGGTAGCCTTTGTCCGCAACGACCGAAGACGGCCGAAAGCCATCCTCGACGGTACCCCTCAGCAGCGGCCCGAACTCAGGGGCATCGCCTGAGTTCTGGTCCGAGACAACGGCCCTGATGATTACGTGGGTCTTGGTCCCAACCATCGCGTGAACTTTGAGCCACTTCTTCTGCCGCTTCTCGCCGTGCTTCTCCTCACGCCAACCCCCGAACGATGTGGTTTGTACCCCGGTCGAATCCGGCGCTACCGCGCCGCCATCCTCCAACCCGGCGAGCGGAAGGGCACTCAGGCTGAGGAGCCGGTAGAGGATAGATGTGACCTCGGCGCGCGTGAGAAGGTTCGAGGCCACCATATAGCTCGGAGCCTTCGCGAGCAACCCTCGGTCGGCGACATTCGCATAGACACCACAAGCCCGGCGACCCGAGAGACCCGAATAGACCTTGAGGATCGCGCAGTAGAGGTCATCCTGAATCGAGGTCGGGGCGGGGCCCGGTAGGCCCGGCGCCCGGGGGAAGTCGTAGGCCTCGCTTACCAATTCACGGAGCAGCGAGTCGAGGAGCCTCATTTCCTCGGTTTGACCCTTGGTGTAGGTCGGGTGCTGGTGGTACTGCTTTCGCAGTACGGGCGCGACCGGAGGAGACGGTCGGGTTAATTCGCCGATGGCGAGTATGTGCTTACAGGGCCGTCGCCACTTCTCGAAATCCCTACACCCGCAAACCCAGACACCTTCGGTGAGAACTACCCGGTATCGCCCGAACCCGGACTGAGAAGGAACCGACCAGTCGTTCTCACCTAGACTCTCGATCTCCTCACGGCGAGAGGCGATTTCCTTCGCCCGCACAAGTCGTCTCTCCTGCTCCAACGTCATTACACTTTGCTCCATCCTCTTACCTCGATATTGGCTACTGTATTGCCCTATCGCACGAGAGTACTTAAGGCCAACGTATTGGCGTATGCGATAGCCAATGTATTTATTCCTCCGAGAATATGCCCGGTTCGGTTGAGGTATGGTGGGCAAGTTCACATCCAAGGTTCTCCAGACGGTCCCCGGGTCGCCATCCGTTCGGGCCACGGTCCCGGAAGCAATCGCCGCGATCCTTGGAGCCGCTCCGGGTTCTACCTTGGTTTGGGAGGTCGAGCCCGGGTCACTTCGAGTCACCGTCTCGGTAGAGGCGAAAGCGAAGGCGTCCAAGCGTAGCTGACGATTACCTGGGCAGCCTCTGAGACTAACCACCAATTCACCGCTCCGTGCGACCCTCCTCCTCTCGAAAGGCCTATTGTTTTACGTATACATTTACATCATGAACACGGGGACAGATATTTGTATACGTAAATATTGTCCACGGATATGCGAATGGACAAGGAGGAAAGGAGACCGGTGACAATCGTGCTGTCTACTGAGGTGTGGAAGGATGCGAAGGTTTTCTCTTTCAATCATGGAATTACACTGAGCCAGCTGGTCGAGAACGCCTTGTTACGGGAGATAAGGGGCAAGTAATAATAGCCTCGTCGCCTATGCTCCGGCATGGAGCTGGAGTGGCTTGCCGAAGACTTGGAGACCCTAGCGCACACAACGAAGCTAACGATCTCTGGGAAGTCGGCGGTCGCGCCGCAGATCGCTCAAACGGCCTCGCAAGGCCCGGTAGAGGCTAGGTCCTCTGCCGATGCTACCCCGAAGGACGTATCGAAAAAGGCACCGCCGGTTTCCAAGAGTGCTCAGGTCACCACGCCACAACGGGCTGCGACTCTGACCGAGGAGGAGACTTTCGGGTTTGACATTCCCAAGAATGCCCTTGTCGTTGTCGCGGAGTCGCTGACGAGGGCCACCATTGAAGGTCTAGGCAAGAGCGCGGGAACCACCGACGCTCTGATTCGTCGCCTAGGTTCTAAGGTAGTTCCCGATCACATCAACCTCGTCTACCCCAGGGTGCCCGTCGGCTCCGACCCGGGCGACCCTACGCGCATGCCGATACCGCCACTGAGCCGGGCGCAAATCTCTGTGCTTGTGGATGTACAGCTCGAAGTGGACGGGTCATTCGTCATCCCACCTCTTCAATCCGGTCTTGACAATCTCAAGCAGTTCCAGATTGCTTTGGACAGGACTACTGTCTCCATTCAAACGTTCCGGTCCCGCAAGGAAATCGTAGGCTACTTCCCTAGGATGGAGCGGACGGATATTATTCCGGACATGGTCGAGAAATACATCAGAGCCGGGGTCCATTTCTTCGCAGTTGATTTTTCTGGAGCCTCTAACGCCCCTTCTCAAATGCGAATGACGGTCTCGCGCATCCGTCAAGGCTTGAAGATCGGAAAGCGGGCCGGTGAGAGGGGCGAAAAGTACTACCTACACATCTTCAATGTCGCGACGGCACGGAAGTCTAGTCAGCTGGTCGCCCCAATTTCTGACATCATAACCCATCCCTACGGGGTCGATTCCACAAGCGGCGTCATGTGGGGAGGGGGTCAGCTCGACAAATCCCTGATGCGTTACTACAGTACATCGGACTACGGACACTACAGGCAAGCGGCACTTGACAATCTTGCGAAGTCGTGTTCCTGCCCTACTTGCTCGGGCTCCTCCTTCAAAGAAATGTACTCGGCGACTGACCACACAGTATTCCGTAGGCTCCGCAAACATAGGCTCTTCGCGTACGCCGAGGAATGTGGACGGATCGCTGAGCGAATCGCCGCCGGTGAGTCGGTGAAAAGTTACTGGCCATACCTCACAACGAAGCCGGCTGCCGCGTCCGATATTGCAAAGATAATGCGGGATGTCAGAGAAATCCGGGCAAACTTGAGGTGAAATTGATGGCCACCGAATTCCTCGTCGAAGCCCCTGATCCTCAGGCTACATTCCCGCAGATCCAAATGTGGGCCACCGGCAACGGGTTTCAGTTGAGTGGAGACACCAACTCCGGCTACTTCCGTGGGACGCCGAGCGGCCTCGCGGGCATGCTAATCGGTGAAATCACGGGCACCTATTCCGTAAATGGGATTCGAGTGACGATTCGAGTAAACAAGAACCTACCACCGGGCGAGGTCGCACGACGCCTTGCGCAGTTCGGTCTGAGACTCATAGGCCATAACTGAGGCAGGACGGAATGGTGGAGTTTCCCGCCCTCCGTCGGGTCTTCATTGACTCTGGCCCACTTGGAGTGGGGACGGAAGGCGCGCAGATTATCGTCTTCAAGGTAGAGGGGGCGCACGGACTTCCGGTCCTGACCGGGCACTCGGACTACTCGTTCGAAGCTAGCCCCATGGGTACGGTCACCTCGTCCACGGCTGCCCTGTCGGACATCACCCGCTTGCCGCTTGATAGCGCGCCTAGGTTCGGATACGACCGATCTCCGATGAAGGGGAACGAGGGATCCGACCTCATAGGCGTCTACTGGGCGCTGGACTTCCTGGGCCCAGTTCTTGAGGGAAGCGTGGTGGAGGTCCTCGGTGATGGACAAGTCTTTGACATGCTCCGCGGGGTGGGCCGGGTTGGCGCTAGGTGGGGGGGTAAGGACTGGGCTCCCGATCTTACGCGGCGGATTCGAGAAGCGGAAGGCTCTTTCGAAGATGTGAGCTATCGGACCATAGCGTCTGCCGCGAATCCTGCCGGGAACCTAGTTGACGAAGTGAAGGCTCGACTCAACCGGGAGCACCCCGGCCTTAGCCCCTAGCGGCTTACTGACGAACTGTTCTCCTTCGGACGCAAATCCGGTTCCGGCCGAACCTGTTTCATGGGGCCTGATCTCGTCTAAAGAAGGCAATCCGGTTTCAAGGCCACTTGAGCCTTCCGAGGAGTTATGGTTGCGAAGCCCCAATCGATGTAGAGGAGGGGGAGGCGGTTGAATCCGAAGTATCAACGGGTGTTGTGGAGAAGGTCGCGCCAGCAGGCGGGGGTGCAGCTGGTAAGCCTGGAGCCGAAGCGGGCACTGCTGGTGGAGCCTCTGCGGCACTCGCTGGTGGCATCAGAATCCTCTCATCGACTGCTTGAACGAGTTTGCTTTCGTTATCTATCCTTCGATCACGGATCTTTGTGTATGCCTGCCATCTGTTGATGACCGGTCCAAAGGTCAACACGAAAACAAAGACACCCACGAAGCTCCAAGCAATCGCGTACGAATCCGGTGTTGTAGCCAGGCCCACGGTCACTACGAGGACGATGAGACTCATTCCTAGCAAGCTGTTGACAAAAGATTCGAGTGCTCCAGCTTGGGCAGTGTAGTCTGAGCAGACTCCATCGAACAGCTTTCTGGGCTCCGTCACCTCATGCAACCCCGCAGTGATTCGCTCTATCTCCTTCTCAATCTGCGTCCTGTCAGAATCGGTGAGCCGACGAGATCCTGCGTCCTGAGCGGCCTTGCGCTCGAAAACATCCTTGAGCGTTTCCGAGCCGTAAATCGTTGAGAGCAACTCGTACTCGGCCCTCCCTCGGAGTTGGGTCACCTTGTCGGCATAGGTGTCATGAAAGCCCTTGCGAGCGTTCCGAAGCTGCCAGATTTCCGGTCTCAGGCCGGCAAAGTAGCCAGTCGCGATTCCACCGCCGTAGATAGCGACAATTCCGATGGCGACTAGTGAGCTGATCACAAGTCTGCGTCTGACAACAATTCGTCGCGGATTAGGGAGTTCTCGGTGTAATCGGGATACGTCCTGTAGACGTATACCAGAAACTGCCGGTAGGTCATCCCCCCGATCCTTGACTTGATTCGATAAAGGTCTGACCGCGCCTGGGGATCCAATCCCTTCCAGATCTGGGTTGCGAGTTTGCCTCCGGCCGGAGTAAGCCGAAGCCGCACCCCGCGACCGGAATTGATGGGCTCGGCTCCGACTTTACCCTCGCTAATAATCTCATCCAAGGTGTTCGTCAAGTCGATTGACGACGGGCCGTAGGGTCCGGGCGTGAACTGAAACTTGAGCAACCCATTGACACCCGATCGGGTCTCCTTCTGAGTGAGAAACAGTTCCTTCACAAGCCGTGTCTTTCCCTCAATAGGACTAGCCCATCGCCATTCGTCGTTGTCCTTCTTCCCGTCAGGCGCGAAGAGCAGTGCTAGAATCGCGTCTTGTGGGCTGAGCTGCCGGCGTGGCGGTACGGCGGCCACAGATTGCTCCGTGGCAGATTGATAGCCAGTCGGCATGGCTGCTTTCTCACACACTAGACCTAAGCTAAGTATTCTCCTCCACCGGCCGGTTCGCGAGAGCCACGTCCGTTTCGAGTTAAGGCAAGCCCAAACCGATCCGTTTTCATGGTCGGTCATCTGTTTTCAAAACGGCCTCCCGCCGCCATCTGTTTTCAAAGCCGCGTAGCACGGCTTTGAAACTTAACCTCTCCTCGCAGGCGGGTTTTGTTTCACGTTTCGGAGTTCTGTTTCAGAGGTCCACGGCTTCGGCTGGGGCATGCCCTTCTTTTGCCTAGCCTCGCGGGTCCAGGACTGCCCTACCCGGACTCGAATAGAGGGTACCGATCACTAAGCTTCTTGCGGGTGGTCTCCAATGATTATCAGTGCCGGTCCGAAGACTTGGCTGCGCGATACTCCTCGGCGAAGAATTCTGATAGCAGCTCATACACGACTGTCGTCAGTTCATCCGGGTCGATGCCTCTGGGCTCGAAGTCTCCAATGGTTACGATGCATGTCTTGTCATCCTTAGGGGCGTAGTAACTGACAAAACGAGATCCCGTTAAGGGACCACCGATAACCTCTCCCCGTTCCTCGAACGGTGGATTGTATGATGCCGCTATCTTCGATCCCTTGATGGTCACCACATGCTCAGTCTTGTGTACCGCATCGGGTGCAGCCGCCGCCCTAGCCGACTCGTCCACCGGTCCTAACTGTGAAACAGCCAATGGGTGAATCGTATTGAAACGAAACTCCAGATTCTTCAGTACTTGGTCGAAGGGCAAATCCCAGCAGCCTCCATCGTGGACTAAACGAACGGCCACATGATCCTCGAGATGGAAGGATTATTGCCGCCTTTATTATACCCTCCTTCCGGCGAGTAATTTGACAATTATCCGATGGATACTTCTGCTTGATTTGACGCCGGACTTCTGGCGTGTCTATCGCCGGAGGCTCCAAGCATGAGCCCGATGGCCGTCCACACCACTGGCCGGGGATGGACTGGCGGGCTCAAATGACTCCACCTGAACCGGGTGGGTCGGCGGGTTCCAAGCCGGTCTTGGTGGAGGAGGTGTTCAAGCTCTCGGGCATCCCCACTTTCACATTTGTCGAGCCAGTGGAATACACCCATCTGGTCCTCTCTATGAGGACACCGGGGCGCGGAGTGGTAGTCGAGGGACCATCAGGCGTAGGAAAAACAGTCGCTGTCAAAGCATCATTAGAATCATTACGTGGCTCCGGGCCGGGAAGCCATTGCACTGAACTGTCGGGGCGCCGATTGAGTGATCGAGAGGCCATCCGCTCGCTTCCATCCATGCCCAGCGCTGGAACCTTTATCATAGACGACTTCCACAGGCTCGATGAGGAAACTCGAACGCGGATTGCAGATTTCATCAAGCTCCTTGCCGACGAAGAGCGGAAGGACACGAAATGCGTCCTGGTGGGGATCAACAGGACAGGTGAATCTCTTGTGGCGTTGGGCTCGGACGTCAACGCAAGGGTAGAGACAATCAAGTTCGGGCTGAATCCGCCTGAACTCATCGAGAAGCTGATTCAGAAGGGCGAGTACGCGCTGAATATCAAATTTCCTTGGCCAGACAAAATCGTGCAGGACTCGTTTGGGACCTTTTACGTGGCCCAGCTCCTGTGCTTCGAGGCCTGCGCGCTCGGTGGCGTTACGAGGGACAGCACGACGCTAACCAAGCTGGAACTTAGCTACCCACAGGTTCAGATGCGTGTGTACCATCGATTCGACCGGCGGTTCCATCAGTTAGTGGAGGTTTTCGCCTCAGGGCCACAGCTCCGGCGAGGGGGGCGGGCACCCTACCTGCACATCCTGAAATGGCTCGCCGAAACTGACGATGGCGTATTGTATCTGGACCGGGCAATGCCGCTACACGACGCCGAGCGGGCGAGCGTCAGTCAAGTTGTCGAGAAGGGCCCTCTTGAGACATTCGTGAAAGATCACCCCGAGTTCGGCGAGTGTCTGCACTATGACCCGACCCGGCACATCCTCGCAGCGGAGGATCCTCAATTTATCTATTTTCTGCGTTCCGTCCCCTGGAACGCCTTTGCGGCTGGGTTAGGGTACATTGACGTGACCTTCCCCCGTCAGTACGACTTCGCGCTCTCGTTCGCTGGACGTGATAGGGACATCGCGGAGATGATCCGCGACGGGCTAGTCAGCTATGAATTGAACGTCTTCTACGACAAAGATGAGCAACACCGAATCCTCTCCTCCGACGTCGATGGTTACTTAGCCCCGATATTTAGATCCGAAGCCGCTTATGTGATCGCCCTAATGGGGCCCGATTACCCGAAGCGAGTCTGGACGAAAATCGAGGCCGGTCACTACCAACCGCGAATTCAGATGGGTGAAGTCATACCGGTGTGGATTGCGCCGGCTTCTCCCGCAATGTTCGACGGATCGTGGAAAATCGGCCACGTTCGACTCGTCCGCGGTGAGGGGCTGGTTCAGGCAGTCGATGAGTTAGTCGACTTGCTAGTCCGGAAAATCGAAGAAGCGAAGGCCACGCCCGCACGAGGTAAGACGGAACCGGCGTCGGAAAACCCATCGAACTGAGTTCATAGATAGATTCTCTGGCGATGGTTCGCATCCCCACTAGGCTAAGGCATTCGGAATCAGGAACTTGGAGTTGCAGTGGTTTGACTACGAACCCGCGAAGGTGGCTTCCTTCGGATTCGACGGCATCGTTTGGTGCGAGAAGCTCGGCGCGATTCCGTTCTCGAACATTTCATGGACCACAACCGTCAGGTTGTACGCGATTAGTTTGCAAATGATCTCGTTCACCTGAGCGACGTGTGTTCGGCTTCGAATGTTCTCTCCGAGCTTCCGCTTGAGCGCGGAGAAGACGGATTCGACGTACGAGCGCCGATGGTAACTTCGGTCGAACTCTGCCCGGTTTGCCTGAAACAGGTGGTACGCTTTAGTCCAGGACTCGGGCTTTCTCACTCCTCGGATCCGGTTGATCTCGTTCGACACGGTGCCGGCGCGGAAGGGGATGAATGGTTCAATGCCGAGAGACCCTGCGAGTGCATAGTTATCCGCCGAGAGGTAGCCTTTGTCCGCAACTACTGTGGCCGGTTGGAAACCATCCTCGACCGCACCCCGTAGTAGCGGTTCGAACTCGGGGGCATCACCGGAGTTCTTATCCGATACGATAGCCCGCATGATTACGTGAGTCTTGGTCCCGACGATTGCGTGAACCTTAAGCCACTTCTTCTGCCGCTTCTCGCCGTGCTTCTCCTCACGCCACCCGCCGAAAGAGGTCGTTTGGACGCCGGTGCTGTCCGGGGCAACGGCTCCCCCCTCTTCCAAGCCAGCGAGCGGGGCCGCACTTAGGCTCAAGAGACGATAGAGGAAGGGGGTCGCTTCGGGACGCGTAAGAAGGTGTGAGGAAACGACGTAGCTCGGCGTCCGGCTGAGAAGGCCACGGTCGGTCACGTTTTGGTAGACCCCGCAAGCCCGGCGGCCCGAGAGTCCCGAGTAAACCTTGAGGATCGCGCAATAGAGTTCGTCACGGAACGGGGTCGGGTTCGGGCCACGCGCGCCCGGGTACGAGGGAAATCGGGTACGTCGCTTACGAGGTCCCGAAGGAGCGAGTCGAGGAGCCGCATCTCTTCGGTCTGCCCCTTAGTATAGCTCGGATGCTGGCGGTACTGCTTCCGAGGCTTGGGAGCGACAGGTAGTGTGGGACGGCTAAGTTCCAGAACCGCGAGGATGTGTTTGCAAGGCTGACCACGCTTCTCGAAATCCCTGCACCCGCAAACCCAGACCCCCTCGGTGAGCACGACCCGGTACGTTCCAAACCCCGATTGCGAAGGGACCGACCAGTCATTTCGCCCAGACTCTCGATATCCTCTCGGCGCGAGACGATCTCCTTTGCTCTCGCCATTCGCAGTTCGTCTGCCATCGCCGTGATCCCGTCACCCGTCATCGCTCGCCCTCGCCTTAGATACCTAAGACTTAGAGAGTACATATAGGTATCTAAGGGCCTAAGATACGTAAGGTTCTTGTAGCGCCATTTCCTGACAGTGGATTGTGAAGCTTCAACGAGTAGTGAACCTGAAGGCCTACGGCAAGACGTACTACAAGTGGCTCCTGACTCTCCCGCCCACCCTGATAGAAGAGCTTGGCTGGAACGAGGGCGACGAGTTGGCCGGGAAGGCCGATCGAGGGGTGCTACGCCTCCGGCGGACCGAGCTGACCTCGGTGCTCCCGAGCGGTTCCTCCGGTCGTCAGCGACGAGAGAGCCCCAAGTAGGGAGACCCCCGCGCCGGCGTGCAACCCCCGTCATCGACTATCGAATAGTGTTTCCATCGTTTCCATCGCGGCCCAACCGGATGTACTTCTGGCGGTCGGAACTGCTACCCGGCCTTCCGAGTCGCCCCCTCTTCCGTCGCGACGCACCCTCTATCTGATGCCCCGTCCTCCCAAGCGGTGTGCCTCGCTTCTCGAAGGTTACGATTCCAGAGCCACGCCCGATCCCCCGAGTGCTTCTATCCGATTTGTCGCGTGTTCACCAGATCACGATATGTGTCTTGGCTGCTCTTGAAGCCCAGGATGATCAGCCGGTAGGACGAATTGCGCGCGTGATCCGTGCCGAGAATCGCTCGGTCAAGAGGGCAGCCACTTTCCTCCAGGCCATCGGGTGGGTCAGTCAAACCCAACATGCCGGCGACGAGCATCGCATCACCTATGTCCGGTTGACGACCCGTGGAAGAGATGCGCTTGGAGTCTTGTTCGATCACGTAGAAAGGCCGCCGGGCATTCTGGCTTTTGTGCGATCCGGTCGGGACGAGCCCTGATGGAAAACGATTAAATCGTACTTCCCACTACCCTGCTTGGCGGCGGGGGAACTTACTCGTGGTGGGCACCAAGCCGCAGCCGGGGGCGAACGGGGCGCTTGCGGCTCAGGTCCCTTCGGGAAAGATACTCTGTATCATTTCGAACAAGCTCCGGCCCGATACCCCGGAGGAACATGTTCGCCAGCGGATGGCGCGGAACCTTTTGGATGGCTACGGTTATTCTCGTGAGGATATCGAGATTGAGTACTCACTCAAGGTGGGTAGCAAGAAGGGTCGGAGGAAACCGCGGCTGGATATCGCGATCTTCAAGCCGGGCATGCCCCATGAGCAAGCGAACGTATTCATCGGAATCGAGTGCAAACGGGAGGACATCAAGGACACGGACATCAAGGATGGCACCGAACAGCTCCTCTATTACATGTCCGCATGTGCGAACTGCCGCTTTGGACTCTGGGTGGGCTCGACGACCCTCTTCTTCGAGAAGGTTAAAAACGTAACAACCGGCGACTACGAATTTCCCGAAGCCTCGGACATTCCCCGGAGCGGGTTCGACACACCGCGCCCGATTAAGCATGCAGACCTAAATCCGGCAAGCGAAGAGGATTTGGTTTCTGCGTTTCGCCGCTGCCATAATTACATCTATGCGAACCAGGGGCTGGAGAAGGAGCAGGCGTTTCGTGAGTTCTTGAAACTCATCTTCAGTAAGGTCTATGACGAAGATCGCGTCGGCGGCCCGGTTCGATTCTACATCAGCAACGAGGACCGACGCGCGGAGATTGGACAACGAAAGTTGGTGGCCACCGTCGGCGCACTGTTCGACGACGTGAAGCGCAGGTACAAGTACATCTTTGCGGAGCATGAGAAGATCGAACTGAATCCGAACGTTCTTGCCTACATCGTGAGCGAGCTGCAGCGCTACTCACTCACCGACTCCCCCGCCGATGCGAAGGGAAAGGCGTACGAGGAATTGGTCGGTACCAATCTACTGGGGAATCGTGGCGAGTACTTCACCCCCAGAAACGTCTGCGATATGGCGACGCGGATGGCGTTCGCCACGTATCCAAAGTCTCAGTGGACCCAGTTGAAAGTGCTCGACCCTGCGTGCGGTTCGGGCGGGTTCCTTGTTTCGGTTGTCACGCTTCTTCGAGACACTATCCGAGCCTCGCTGCGCGAGAGATATCCGGGTGACGTGACTCAAGTGGAGAGCGAGACGGCTCGCATCCTGAAGGAGGTCGCAACGCAGAACCTCTACGGGATCGACTTCGTGCAGGTCCTCGCGCGGGCCGCCCAGATGAACATGGTGATGCACGGAGACGGGTCGACTAACATCTTCCACGCGGACTCACTTCTACCCCCCGGTGAGTGGCCCAGGGAACATCACAACAACCCATACGATTCGATCAAATTCGGAGAGTTCGATATCGTCGTAACGAACCCCCCCTTCAGCGCCAAGAGCCCGGTTGACGATCCGCATGTTCTTGCTCAATACGAGATCGTTACTGAGGGCAAGTCCAGGGGGAGCCGAAGGTCTCTCCCGCCGGAGCGTCTGTTCGTCGAGCGGTGCCTCAAATTCGTAAAGCCGGGCGGGCGGCTCGCCATCGTCGTTCCCGACAGCATCCTCTCAAACCCGGGTCTCCTCTATCTGAGAACATGGATTCTTCGGAATGCGCGGGTCCTTGCGAGCGTTAGCCTTCCTTCCCTGACGTTCGCGCCGCAGACCTCCACTAAGACGAGCGTGTTGATACTGGAGAGAAAGTCCACCGATGAAGTTCGAGCGGAAGTCGAGGGGGGGACCGCACCGGACTATCCGATCTTCATGGCAACGCCACGGGCCGTGGGACACGATCGCAGAGGGGAACCGGTGTATCTCAGAACGCCCGACGGGGACACCATTGAGTATGCACGACGTAGGCAGGTCATTCGGAGGACTCCCGGAGGCAAGTTCGAGGAGACGTCGAGGTCAGAACTGACTACGGTCAAGCACGACGAACTCCCCGAGGTTGCACGTAACTTCGGAGAGTGGTTAGAAAGCGGAGCGATGGGAGATAGAAAGGGTGACTGAAGCGAAGGCCGAGCCGGTGGTGGCCCCGCCGGTCATTCCCACTACTCCTGAGGGAATACGGGAGTACCTGGAAAAGAAATCATGGTGGTTCGAAGTTCCGTGGGGTGAGGTCCGGTCCCGGCATATCGGCTCGAAACGCCTCCGACTCGATGCCGATTACTACAGTGCCTCGGCAATCCAATCTCGAAGCATCCTCGGGGCTCTCTCCAAAACGACCGAACCTCTTGATTCACTCGCTCAGGTTTACACGCTCGGCCGTTTCAAACGTGTCTACACTCGAGACCCTACCAAGGGCCACCCCTACTTGCAAGCAGAGGAGGTGTTCGCTTTTCGCCCCACCTCTGAGGGCAATCTTGCAAAGAAGTATGCGCCAACGGCTGAGGGTCACTTCGCAAAGGAGGGGTGGTTGCTAATGTCGTCATCGGGTTCAGTCGGGAACCTAATCTACGTCACGAAAATGATGGAGAAGTACTTCCTGACTCACGATCTTGCACGAATAATTCCACGAGAGGACGTGCAGAAGCCGGTCTCACCGGGGTACCTCTGGGCATACTTGGCGTCGCCAATGTTCCAGGCGATTGTCAAACCGTACGGTGCCGTAGTCCCGCACATAGAGGCGGAACACTTGCAGGACCTGCCTGTGCCCCGGCTCAGCGACGGCGAGGAGGCTCGAATTGACTCGATGGTGAGGAAGGCTTGGGAACTTCGTGACGAGGCCAACCGCTTGCTGGACGAAGCGGTGGAGACCACCGAGGAACTCATCAGAAACCGGGCTGCCAAGGTCAAGGACAGGCGGAACGGCGACAAGCTATAAGCCGGTATTGAATCTACGGCTGGGAAAGGTCCCTGAAAGGGGGCCGAGGGGCCCGGTGCGCCGGGCCCCTTAATTCCAATTCGTGATACCCGTGAGGATTAGCTGATGGTAGCTCGAGTAAAGAGCCGAGCAGAGCTTCAAGCAATCCACTCAACGGGTATCGGGTTTATTTACAACGATACTTGGTGCTGGATTCACAAAGCATCTTGCCCGTCCGTAGACCGAATGGAGGTTTACACTGGCCCCGGGGAGGATTACCACCCGCCAGGAGCAAAGTACTCCGATCAGAATAGGGAGGCTCTCGTTGCTTGGTTCCAAAGTTACTGGTGGCCAGGTCATTCCCCGAACTACTGCAAGACCTGCAACCCCTGATCGGACCCTTGGCGAGCTAGATACCGGAACGCTCGCTTGAAGGACAAGCGTGCGCTCCCCGAGCCTGGTCATGCTATAGATTGGAATCGAACTAGCTAAGCGCTAAGTGCGCTCGCGGGGCTGAGCTGAGGAAATGACCAAGAGAGGCCTTACTCAAGTTGGCGCGGTTTGTTTAGCGATCCGTCATCTCGGACATCCCTCCAAGGTGGCCTATATCCGACGCGAGGCTAGCAGAATAATCGACGGGCCATGGCTCAACCCGAAGCTTCCAAATCTAACCCTTATGCTCTCGGGTCGATCAAGCCTGCGGGGCGGTCCTCCGCTATTCTACCGAGCTGGGCCGGGAGTGTTCGGCCTCACACCTGACGGGGAGAAGTTAGCGGACCGGATGGAGGCGTTTGTAGCAAGCCAGGGCACTCTGGAAAAGAGCTGGTAGAACCGTTGCCGAGCGTCGCACGGTCGGAATGAGGTAGCGAGTGATAGCGCTCGTCACGCCCAAATGTGAAGGGTTACGATTGTGGGACCGTAGGGACCCTCATCAATAGCGAAAGAATATAATCCCGTGTCGTTCCTTGGTATCCTGTGAAGTTCCCTACCTATACACCACGACCCGAAATCGTCCCTGAGGTCACACCACCGCCCCAGCCGGGTACTGAGGTCTCTAAGGCGGTAACCGGTACTTTGCTCCAAGGACTAGTTCGACATGCGCTAATGGCCAAGCAGTCCCCCGTAGAGCGGCCGTAGAGCAGCAAGGGCATAGATTTCCAGCAGGACGGCGGACCAGGTCGCTGTCTGCGCAAGGACGTACCACCTTAGAATCGGTTTTTCTACAGCATATACGACCAAAGAAAGAACTACGATCAGTAGCGCGCTGAACAGCTCGATAAAGTCCGTGGCTCCGAGGTTGTGGGTCAGCCCCAGATAGAAACCGAGTCCCACCACGATCCATAGGAGTCCAGTGAGCAGCCGTATTCCTACCGCGGTTTGGGCGCGCACTCTCAATGAGGGGTCCTTAGCGAGAGTGGCAGGACTCGACCGCCGGATGTAATCGCGGGCCGTGCCAATGAAAGCTGCCACGTCTCGGATGGTCCCTTTACCTAATTGGATCTGTGTACCTTGAGAGTCGAATTCCCTCTTTACATCCTCAAACTCGCTGACCATTCGCTGACAGTTTTCGACCACCCGTTCCGCATCGTCCTCTCCGACGTATACGTATGCCGTCCTCGCATCCCATCTGGCCTCTCCGATGATGGACGTGCCCTCGAATGCGCCCTCAGGGAGCCCGGACGGAGGGTCTACAATCTCGAAGCCATCGGGCACGACTGTACGGACATGTAGGGAAAGCGTGTGAGCCCATGGCGGAGCGGTGAAGGCGACGAGCGGAAGTGATACATCGACGTCGATTCTCCCTAGCGCAAGGAAGGATAGCGCGTCACCCCAAGTGTACGGGTCTCCCGGGCCCCCTGACTTGCCTTGAATCCTAGATGTATGCCTTGTAAGGACATCTACTCCCTGGTGGATGTAAAGGAATTCACTCCTCTTCAAACCGGAAGAACTTACGTATGGAATGTAGAACTCGTTCAGCTGACGCGCGAAGTGGTCGAGGTCCTCCAGCTCAAGAGTCCCTCCATATCTTGCCTTTAGTTCATCCAGTACTGAGAGCACGTCCCTTAGCTCGACGGCCGAGCGTTCGAACTCGGATGATCGGTTGTCGCGCCTCACAGAACCGGCCACCCGGTCCCGATCAGAGGCGGGAATGCTAGACAGAAAGGCGTACCACTTTTCGCGGAGCGTTGCAAGCGTTAGTTGGATTCCCCGGCCCGACGGTAGGAACACGAGGTTGGTGTCCTCCGCATCCACGGTAACCATGTTCGCCTGAACTCCCTGATCTCTCCACAACAAGGGAAGGTAGGGGTGGCCGGACCAGTTGCTAAAAATGTATCTGTAATCCTCGTGGAATATTCGAAAATCCCGAAAGGACGCAGTGTAGTGGAGACGTTCGACAATGACGTCCAGATGTTTGGACTCCTTTGACGGATACCCGTCGCCTTCTTCCACTCAAGACCTCCGACGACTGCCCACCGCGATACCCAACCGAAAACTGGAAGTGGCATTAGTCAGACCTATCACGACTATGAAGACTAGTCTCTCCGGGGTGGTTTCAAATAGTCAATCGCGGGGTGACTCCGCGTGACCGTTTGCATCGCGGCTATCTGCGAGAAGGGAAAGTCGGTGGTCGTTGCTGCCGATCGCATGTTCACGTCTCCGCCGCCAGTAAACATCGAATTCGAATCTGACGAATCAAAAATTGAGACCTTCCTCGATAGCGTTTTGGTACTGCCGTCCGGCAGCACGGCAATAGTTACCGAGATTCTCGATGCGGCTAAGGAGTCCATGAGCGGTAAGCCGGCGAACATGGGGGAGGTAGGAGAACTCCTGCGAGCGGCCTATGCTGAGATTCGTGCCAGAAAAGCCGAGGAGATTCACGCCCTCCCTATGGCAGGCAACGATTTCATGCTGGCACGCCAGAATGGAACGACGCTTCCATCCTACTTGCAACCCCAGCCCGGCATCTACCAAGCGATTGTCGCACAGAGTGCGCAGTTCTCTATGGAGACCGAACTCCTAATGGCGGGAATCGATGCGGGTGGCTCAAGAATTGCCGCCATAGTCCACCCCGGCTCGATTTTCTGGCTTGACAAGCTCGGATACGGAGCGACGGGTAGCGGCGGTATCCATGCGGTATCTACGCTGAACCTCTGCGGGCAGACGCGGTCGCACGATCTCATAGAGACAATCTTCTCCGTGTACTCGGCAAAGCGGGCTGCCGAGGTTGCTCCGGGCGTGGGAGCAAAGTTTACGGACCTTGCGGTGCTTACCTCCACTAGGGAGGGAAAGAAGGAGATTCGGGAGTGCGAACCCGCGATTCTCGAAGAGTTGCGGAAGACGTGGGAGACCCACAAGGGGACCCCTCCGCCTGACCTTAGCGCACTCAGAAAGGCATACAACAAATGACGCGCAGAAATACGCCTTTCAGGTTCGAGAATTGGGTTGCACCTAGGGACCATTCTGCGGCCATCCAATCGATGATAGCGGCGAATTGGGCGGCCATTCGACGAGCTCCGTTCTTGGCCGGTATGGTAGCTTCGCAGCGTCCGCCAGCTCTTCCAACGCGTCAGGCTGGAGTTGCACGGCCGCGTCACAAGCACTGGGTGGGCTAGGCGCGGACCCGGATGCTGGGCGGCGACGACACCGGGGAGTACTTGGTGATCCATATTGAGGACGCTAAGTACACCTTCCCGTCCGTCGTCAAGTAATTCAGATAAGTGCCCCGTGTCGCAGCCACGACGCTCGGACGACCCGAAACCTCTTTCACGCGGCCGAAACCGATTTCATAACGGTCTTCCCGGGTCAACTAAATTCAAAGCCGCGTAGCACGGCCCTCGAACCGTTTCGGGTGGGCTAGGGCTGGAGATGCTTCGACGCTCAGCCCCTGCGAGGCAACGGCCGTCCGACCTCGAGCCATGCCGAGTCGGGATTCTGCGCCTCCTCGGTCGCAGTCGTGCTATGACGTACGGAAGTCCATAGTCCCGCGCGCCACACCGAGGAACGCGGGCAAATCGGAGCCCCTTCCCAGTTCGTTACGGTCTCCCTTTATCACGTGTCCAGGTCTCGAGACCGATGCTCGAGATCGGCGTACGCCGAGGGGTGTCGAGGAAGAGAAACGCCGACCGAAGAGGGAACTACGGAGTATGGGCGTTGGCGCTCGCCGTGGCGGCAGTCATGGCCCTCACCGCCATCGCGGGGGCAGGCCTGCCTCGACCGTCCGGTACTGGCGCCTCGGGCCATTCCGAGGGCGCTCCAATCATTCCGGCGGCAACCGCACCGAGCTCCGGTCCAGCGCCCCTCATCGCATCGGGGCCGATGGTATCCCTGGGAATCTCGGCCGAAGTCGGGTCGGTGATCGGAGGGACGCTGGATCCTTCGGTGGCCGTTCCTCTGGCCCAAGAAGACCTGGTCGTCGTGACGCTGCCGCTCCAGAACCAGACTCAACTGAATGCGTTCCTTCAATCCGTCTCGGACCCTTCCTCGCCGTCGTACGGGGACTACCTCACCAGCGCCCAGTTCTCCCAGATGTACGGTCCAACCGTAGCGGTGCAGCTCGGGGTGCTGAACTACCTCGCGTCGAACGGACTCCAGGTCGATGAGGTTTCGTCCGACCACTTGACCGTGGCCGCCCAGGGCACGCTCCAACAGATCGAGCAAGCGTTCTTGGTCAGCTTCAGCATGTACACCAAGGGCGGGCAGACGTTCTTCGCGCCTTCCTCGCCCCCCTCCGTTCCCGAGAGCCTCGCTCCGTGGATCCTCAACGTCGTTGGGCTGACGAACTACAACGTAGGATTCCACCCGGAGGTCCTCTACGATCCCGCTCTGAGCGCACGCGGCGAGCAGTCCAACGGGCCGGGCGTGGGCGTCATGGACTACCCGAACCAGATGCCCTACGAGTACCAACTGAACCCGCTTTGGAACGCGACCGGTAACCGATCGGCGGGCGTCGTCCCGTCGTTCCCGAAGGGTGTCGTGATCGCCACGGCCCTTTGGGACCTGAACACGTCCGCGTACTGTCCGTACTCGCTCACCGACATTGGCACGTTCTTCAACGGCACCACGAACAGCGGCGTCGAAACACGGGCCCCCGGGTTCCCGGCTCCCATCGATCTCGCCAACTACAACATCACGGGAGCCCCGACGTACGGACCGGGGACCGGGAACTGCGCGGCGGGAGTCTCCCAGCTCGGTCCCACGACGGCGTCCGAGGAGCTCGATTTCGAGATGACGATCGACCAGGAGTACAGCGGAGAGAACGCCCCGGGGGCAGTGATCGAACCGACGTATGTCGGAGGGTTCGGAGTGACGAACGGTGTCAACAACGCCAACCTCGAACTCCTCTTGGCCTGGCTCGCCGAGGGAAACGTTCCGAATCTCGATGTCCTCAGCCAGTCGTTCGGGGGCAACGAGTCCACGAACTTCGAGCCTTACTACACGGAACTGGCGGCGGAGGGCGTGACCGTGTCGGCCTCCTCCGGGGACAACAACGGAGCGTGTGGGCCCGGTGGGCCCACGGCGTGCTCCGGGAACACCGTCTGCGACACGGGCAGTCCTCCGACCCAGTACTCGTGGGATACCTTCGGTACGCCCACCGTCGACTACCCGGGCTCGTCCCCGAACGTTCTCGCTGTCGGAGGCACCGCCAACATGGCCTTCGGAACTCCGGGAGATCCGGGGGCCATACTCCCCGGCCAGACGGTATGGAACTGGTGCCCGACCTTCAACGGTGGGCTCAACGGCGGGAGCACAGGAGGAGTCAGCTCCCTGTTCACCGAACCCTCGTATCAATCCTCCGTCCCGATCGTCAACAAGGCGATGGAGTGGGCGTCCAAGGTGTTCAACACCGGAAACTTCACCAACGGACTCCTTCCAACAGGCTGTGAAGGCTGCAACGACAATCCGGCCGCCACCCCCACCGCACGCGCCGTCCCGGATCTTGCCGGCCCGGCGGCCGACATGACCGGTTACATGGCGGGGAGCTGGGTAACGGGCTACGGAGGGACGAGCTTCTCCTCCCCATCCGTCGCAGGCATGATCGGCTCGATCATCGCGTTCGACGGGCACAAGGTCGGGTTCATCAACACCGCGCTCTACCAGCTGGAGCAGGAGTACCTGGACGGAGCGTTCGCGGGCCTGCCGTTCCCCGTCGCGCCGACGTACTACGTCCAGAACTACAGCAACGCGTTCTTCAACGGCGCGACCGATTACAACACCTCGGCCGGCTGGGGAGTTCCGCAGGCGTACAACATCGCGCTCCTCCTCGGAAAGCCGTTCATCTCGACCAACCCCACCGGCCCCGCATCGGTCGGGTCCACTTACCCGGTGGCGGCGACCGTCCAGGATGACCGGTCGTTGAGCACCGTCAACGTCTCGTACCTCGAGCCGGGCGGAAGCTGGAGGAACTCCTCGCTGAAGCTCTCCTCGGGGACGCCGAACTCCGGCACCTGGACCGGCGCGATCCCGGCTCCCGCCCAGGCGGGAGTTCTCGAGTACTGCATCGACGCCGTCGACGTAGCGAGGGGAAACTCGTGGTCGCCGTACAACGAGTCCGCGTGGGTAGCGACCGGAGGGAAGAACACCACTCCCGGCGCCTTCGGTTGCACGGTGCCGTTCAAGGTCACCGTCCACGCGACGTATCCCGTGATCTTTACGGAATCCGGGCTCGCCTCGGGGACGACGTGGTCGGCCACGTTGAACGGGAACTCCGAGAGCTCGACGACGACCGCGATCCTGTTCAGCTACGTGCCGAACGGGACCTACGGCTACACCGTGGGGTCCGTGCCGGGCTACAGTGCATCGCCCGCTTCGGGAACGGTGACCATGAGCGGCGGGCTCCAGGTCGTCTCGATCTCCTTCACGCCGATTCCCGGGAAGTACACGGTGACGTTCACGGAATCGGGACTACCGACGGGAACCTCGTGGTCGGTCTCGCTGGGCGGGACCCTCGAGAGCTCCACGACGGCGACGATCGTGTTCTCGGGGATCGGGAACGGGAGCTACTCCTACTCGGTAGGGTCGGTCGCCGGCTACACCTCGAACCCTTCCTCGGCGCCGGTGACCGTGCGCGGGGCTACGGACTCGCTCGCGATCACCTTTGCGCCGGCGGGGACCCGCACGTACTCGGTGACCTTCGCCGAGTCCGGGCTCCCGCCCGGGACGTCCTGGTCGGTGACCCTCAACGGGGCACCTGAGACGTCGACCGGTGGGACGGGCCTCTTCGCCGAGCCGAACGGGACGTACTCCTACAGCGTGGGGAAAGTGGCCGGGTACTCCGCCGCCCCGTCGTCCGGGTCGGTGAGGGTCTCGGGAGCGCTCGTCAAGGTGGCCGTCGCCTTCTCGCGCGCGAGCTCGCCTGCCTGCGGGTCGGTCGCGAGCGCGATCCCCACCAACTTCAACGGCCAGGCGATAGCGAGCGGGTCGTACGTCTGGTTCAGTTCCGTGCTGCAATGGACGGGGAAGTCCCCGGCAACCTCGGTGACGGTCACCTTCGGCTGCCAGACGATCACCTTCCCCTCCGGTTCGGGCATCGGTCCGCTCTACCTTCCGGCCGCCAGCGTCACGTTCAGCCCGAACGCAACGAGGGCGACCACCGTCTTCTCCACGTCGACCGACAGCTGGGTCACGACGGTCCCGGCGTCGTTCTCGAGCGACGTGTTCCTCTCGGGATTCGCGTTCCCGGCCCCGTCGGCCGGAGTGCCGGGGGGCCTTCATGCTGTCAGCTGGAGCGGAGGGTTCAGCGGCACCGGAGCCGCGTCGGCGAAATGGCAGTGGGGGGCGGCCGTGTACTCGATCTTCTCCCAGACCTACAACGCGCTCGGGGTCAAGCCGGCCCACAGTTCGCAGATCGACGCGTATCCCAACTCGGATCCGGCGGGCACACCGGAGAACTACACGAGTTACCTCGTCGCCGGGGCTACCGGCGGTGGTGGGAGCAACTACACCGGAACCTACAGCAACAGCGCGAAAGTAAAGCTGGCCGGACAGCAAGGTCCGACTTCTTGACACCACCCAGCGACCGGGCGGGACCGAACCCAGCCCGGTCGACCCTGGCGGTCAGCCGATTACAAGGTTCCGGGGCCGTCAGGTCGTCCCACATCGTAGGTGGGGCCCCCAGATTCCACAAAGTCCGAACGTCGTTGGGTCTTGCGCTCGGTCGCTACGGCGGTTCAACGAAGGCCCGGAGACCAAAGAACCCACGCACGGTTGTGGCGTCTTGAGGATCTCTCGCCGGCGACTCGGGAAAGCGAGGGCAGGGCTAGCCGATCGCGCCAATCTGGCGGGGGGGTCGCGGCCGGCCCGGACCGGGCCGACCCGTGTCGGGCTTATCCCCGGTCGGCAGGTGCAACCTCTCGAGCATCGACCGGAAGCGAGGATCGTCTCGAATCGGGTCGTACGCGCTCCACTGGTGGCGCAACCAGAGCGACTTGGCTCCTTCGCCGCCATCGCGCTCAAGCCATTCGAGCGCCTTCTCCTTCTCTCCGATCGCGGCGTAAAGTCCGGCGATCCACGAAGGGCTGGCGTGCCGGGCCCTTGCGGCGGCCTCCAGCGCCTCCAGCAGCCGTCGAGCTTCCCCCGATTTGCCCAACCGGACCCAAAGGTAGGCTCGGTCGACCTCGACACGCGTCGGGACCGATCCGGCCGAGAGCTCCGCTTCGACCAGGGCATCATCCATTCGGCCCGCGTCGGCGTACATGTGGCCGAGCCTGACGTGGACGTACGGGTTCGCGGGTTCTCGATCCCGCGCAGCTTCCGCCGATACGATCGCCGAGGCGGTATCCCCCAAGAGGCATTGGACGGTCCTCAGCCCCCACTGGGGGACCGGCCAGAGCGGGTCCAACTCGGCGGTCGCCCGGAACTCACGAAGGGCGTCGTCGTACCTCTCCACACTCCTCAACAGAAACGCGTACCATAGGTGGGCGTTCGCATTGCTCGGGTTGAGCGAAATCGCCCGCTTGAATCCGGCCTCGGCGGTCTCCCAGTCCAGGTCGTGCTGCAGGGCCAAGTTGCCCCGCGCCAAGTGAGCGTCGGAGGAGTTGGGGTCGAGTTCGAGCGCCCTAGCGACCAGTTCCTGGGCCCGGCGGAACGTCGCGCCCGCGGGGAGAGTGTCTCCGGCAAGACCGATCAGCACGTTCGCGAGGTGGGCATACGCCTGGGAGAAACCGGGGTCGGTGCGGATCGCCTCCTCGAAGAACGGGATCGACTCCGTGAGACCTTCGTACACCGATTGGCGGTCGATATGGATCCCCTGGAGGTACAGGTCGTAGGCCGCGATGTTGGTCGTGGGCTCCTTCTGGATCGATTCACGCTCGGGAGGAAGGAGTTCGAGCTTCAGCGCGCTCGCCGTCTTCTCGGCGATCTCCGTTTGGATCGCGAAGACATCGTCCAGCTCGCGATCGTAGCTGCTGGCCCAGATGTGGTCCTGGGTACCGGCATCGATCAGCTGCAAGGTGATTCGGAGCCGGTTGCCTGCCTTCCGCACGCTGCCTTCTAGCACCGAGCTGACACCGAGTTCGTCCCCGATCTGTGCGACGGTCTTGGACGTGGACTTGTACTGGCCCACGGAGGTGCGCGCGATGACCCGAAGGCCCCGGAGCCTCGAGAGGGAACTGATCAGCTCCTCGGTGAGGCCGTCCGCGAAGTACTCGTCGCTCGGGTCCGGGCTGATGTTCGTGAGGGGAAGGACCGCGAGGCGAGGCCGGGCGCTGCCGTCCAAAGTCGGCTCCGGGGTCTCCCAGGGCAGGACCACCCGGAAGACGTCCACCGGCAGCCGGAGGCCCTTCAGCGGCTTCGACTCCAGCTTCTCGAAACGGTTCGGTATCTTTCCTCGGAGCTGGGTCGATACTTCAGCAGAGAGACAAATCCCCCCCGGTCGAGCGAGGGGTTGGATTCGCGAGGCGATGTTCACGGCGTCGCCGTAGACGTCGCCTCCGCGCTCCTCGACGTCTCCCAGGTGGATGCCGATCCGAAGCTGGATCGGTTGAACCCCCGCCCGAGCGTTGCGCTCCTGGAAATGTTGCTGAATGTCGATCGCGCATTGAACCGCGCGAAGGGCGCTCTCGAATTCGACCAGGAAGCCGTCGCCCGTCGCCTTGATCTCTCGCCCCTGGTAGGCCGGAAGAAGAGGGCGAACGAGATCCTCTTGCTCCCGTAACAGTCGGAGGGCGCTTTCCTCATCGGCTTGGGTTAGCGCGGTATACCCGACGATATCGGTGAACATGATGGCGGCGAGTCGCCGGACCGAAGCCACGAGCCGAGAACGGCGGGCGTTAGATTAAGTCCCCGTCGCGGGGGGAGTCCGGGTCGGCCGTCCAGGATCTCGAGGCGGGCGAACAGCCACGTTTGGTCGCCCACTTCCCGTCCCTTCGAATGCGACAAGGGCTCGGCCCGAGACGAGGCGGATGCTCGGTTCTCACGGAGAGGCGACGGGGCGAAGCGTGCGGGCTCATGCTCCGAGTTCCCGCCGGAGGAACAGGGCTCCCCACGGACCGAGCAAGGCCTCGTCCCGGGTACCGCTTCGGGATGTTGCGGAGAAGGGTCCGGCCCGTTCCAGCGCGGGACCCGTGATCCCGAATGGCCCCTTCAGACTTCGGGGTACCCGCTCGGGTCTACCGTCATCCTGCTCAGCGGCGAGCTCTTCGCGGAAGAAGGAACGGAACGGTTGGCCCGCGCGCCCGCTCACCGCACGCCTTCCGCCGTCTTCGAGGTCGCCCGACCTCCCCGGGCTGGGCGGCCGGTCAGTAAACCCTTCCGACGCAGACGATCCTCGGCCAAGTGGAGGCCCACGAGAGTGCTACCTCCGAAGAATCGACCTCCGTGCAAGCGGCGGTACACCTCGCCGATCGGAAGAAGCACGGGTCGAACCGACTCCCCGGGGTCGGGGCGGGGCGAGCCACGGGTGAGACCCTCTCCGAGGAAGATGTGTCCCTGGAAGGTTCCCCAGTGGGGGTTAGGGTAGTATCGTCCTAGAGGTAGCAATCGCTGGGCTCTCCATCCGGTCTCTTCCTCGAGCTCCCTTCGGGCGGCGTCCCGGGGGCTCTCGCCGGGCTCGATCCTTCCGCCCGGTAGTTCGAGGAGACGGAGGCCCGGGCTGGGGTGGAGGTTCTTCACGAGGCAGATCTCGTGGTCGTCGGTCAGCGCGACGACGCACGAGAACGAGGGTGAGTCGAGAAGGGGGAACCGAATTCGGGTGCCGTCGGGGAGGATGGAGCGGCCCTCCAGGACCCGAAAGCTACCGTGCCGGTAGACGACGCGGCCGGCTCTCCGCTTCCGCGCGGGCACGGTGCCGGCCAGCGGTCCCGGACGGATAATGGTGGGCGGGGAGTACCGGATTGGGCAGGGCGTTCGTCGGCCGCGGGTTCCGGAGCACGGAGAGATTCTTCGACGTCCTGGCCGATCGATTGCCCGGGGGGGCGAGCTCGCTCGCCGGCGGTCCGCCGATCCGTCAGGGGGAGAACCCGTTGCGTCACGCGGCCGTGGCGGTGAAGACGCATCCACGGGCCGCGTGCTTCGTCGGGTCGGGCTTCGAGACCTCCCACCGACCGCCGAGGCGGGACTCGAGGATGGCGCGGAACAGCTGCGGGCAGATCACCCGTCCGATCTCGGGAGAATCGCTGGTGCACGCGAAGCACCCGGTGACCCGCAGGGTCAGCGGATGGTCCTTCACCACCCCCAGGTGGCCCATCGTGTGGGTGGCGTAGTAGCGGGAGAGCGACCGCGCGACCTCGCCGACGGTCTCGCCTTCCACCTCCTCCGCGATCTCCCGACCGAGCTGTCGCGCGATCGTCTCGATCATCTCGGGGAGCGGGAGCTCGAACTTCCGGATCCCCGAGGCGCGCATCCCGAGCTTCGTGATCTCCTTCAGCCGCTGGAACGGGACGGCCTCTCGCCCTCCGATCACCGGCAGGACCGTCTCGGGAGGGTTCTCGAGCTCGACGAACCGGTTCTCGGCCCGCTCCGAGGAGGTCCAGAGCCGCCGGTGATAGTCGCGAACGCGACGGACGAACCCCGGCGCGGTGGACCAGAGCGCGACCTGCTCCTCGTCCGACTGGCCGAGGCCGTCCTCGCCGGAGACGGCCACGAGCGCGCCTCCCCGGTCGATCACGACCGCACGGTTCGATACCGGACTGTTCGTGTGCCGAAGCTCCGAGAACGACGCGAAGTGCTTCGCCTGGGGAAGGTTCGACGAGTAGACCTCGGTCACGACCCGGACCTTCACGCCCCGACCGACGGCCTCCCGGAACGCCCGATCGATCCCCCCTTCGATCATCGAGGAGAGCAACGGCCCGCTCGCGCTCACGAGGATCTGGGCCTCCGCGGTGCCGACCCGCTTTCGGAGGACGGCGCGGATCGCCTCCCGGCCGTCGACGACCGCGAACTTCTGCGGGTCGCCGTCCGCGAGATCGGTCCGTTCTTCCTCCCAGTCCTGGAGGATCTTGGGGCGGCCCTGCTCGAGCTGGCGGAGCCGGTCGGACGCGCGGTGGATCCAGCGATCGACGAGCTTGGCCGGAGGAAGGGCGGCGAACCGGTGAGGCCGGGTCCCGTTCGCGCTCAGGAGACCCTCGGCCACGAGCTGCTTCACGACCCGGTACGCCTCGACCCGGCTGACGGCCGAGAGGCGGGCGAGCTCGCTCACGGGCTGGGGTCCGGCCCGGCACGCCGCGAGGTAGAGGCGAGCTCCCTTCTCCGGAACGCCGTGCTCGGTGAGGAGTTCGAGAAGTCCCGAGCCGGCCCGGCTCATGGGCGACAAAGACCCGACCCCGATAAGACGGTACCGGACCGAGGGTCGGTCCGGCGCGGTGGGACTAGAGGGCCGCCTGGAAGTCCTCGATCGAGAGGGCGTACTCGGACTCGGCACCGCCGGCCCGAGCCCGGAGGACCTCCCTCGCGAGGAGCCAGTAGACGGTCGCGAGCGCGACCCGCCCCTTGTTGTTGGCCGGGATGACGAGGTCGACGTCGCGCGTCTCGTTGTTGACGTCGCACAGTCCGACCACGGGGATGCCGATCGAGACCGCCTCGCTCAACGCCTGCTGGTCGGTCGCGGGATCCGTGACGACCAGGACCTTCGGCTCGAAGTACTCCGGGAGGTTCGGGTTCGTGAGGCAGCCCGGCACGAACCGCTCCGCGAACGAGACCGCGCCCACGGTCTTCGCGAACACTCGGACCGGCTTCTGTCCGTACTGCCGCTGCGAGACCGCCAGAATGCGATCCGCGGGGAGCCGGGCGAGGAACTTCGACGCCATCCGGATCCGCCGGTCGGTCTCCCGGACGTCGAGGACGTGGAGCCCGTCGAACCGGATCTTGTAGACGAACCGGCGCATCGAGGCCGACTTCTGCTGGGTCCCGATGTGGACGCCCGCGGTGAGGTAGGTGTCCTCGGGGATGAGGAGCTCGCCGGGTCGGATGTCCTGGCCGTCGGAGGCGCTCACGGGCTCTTCGGCCATCGGCTCGTCGTCGGGCATCACTCGATCATCCGGTGGCGCGGCCGAGACGCAGGAGCTCATTTAGTTTTGCCACGCGCTCTCCGCCGAGAACGCCGCACTTGAGGCCCCGTGCCCCGGTGGCGATCGCGAGATGGGCGAGCCATCCCTCGGGAAGGTCGCCCGAGCGGTGCGAGGTCACGGTCGCGAGGCCCCGACCCCGGGCGAGGTCGACGGTCGCGAGAGCGTCCGTGAGGGTGCCGACCTGGTTCACCTTGATCAGGATCGCGTTGCTCGACCCGAGGGCGATCCCGCGCTCGAGCCGCTCGACCCGGGAGCAGTAGAGGTCGTCCCCGACCACGACCGACCGGTCTCCGATCGCCCGCGTCAGCGCCGCGAAGTCGTCGAACGCTTCCTCGTGGAGCGGGTCTTCGACGTACCGGATCCCGTAGCGGTCGACGAGCTGGGCCACGAACGCGACCTGCTCCTCGTCGTTCAGGGTCCGGTCCCGGTAACGGTAGGCTCCGTCCCGATAGAACTCGCTGGCCGCGAGGTCGACCCCCGGGCGAACCTCGGTCTTGAGCTCGTCCCGGGCCCGTTCGCACGCCGCCCCGAGGAGCTCGAGCGCCTCGACGTTCCCGATCGGGGCGACCCACCCCCCCTCGTCCCCCCGCCCCAGGGCGAGCGTCGGGTATCGACGGTGGAGCTCCTGGCCGAGGATCTCGTGGACCCGGACCGCCGCGCGCACCGACTCGTCGGGGCGACGCGCTTCGGCGAAGGCGATGAACTCCTGGATGTCGGGCCCGCCGATCGCGTGCCGGCCGCCGTTCAAGCAGTTGCCGACGATCGCGGGGAACGCGGGGACCTCGACCCCGGGGCGAGCGAGGACGCGCCAGAGCGGAACGCCGGACTCGGTCGCGTGCGCGATCGCGGCGGCGACCGAGACCGCGGTCGCGGTGTTGCCTCCGATCTTCGAGAAGTCCGACGTGCCGTCCGCCGCGTGGAGGGCGCCGTCGACGGCCGACCGGTCGGCCGCGTCCACCCCGGCGAGCCTCGGAGCGACCGACTGCGGGAACAGCCTGAGGGCCGCCGGCGCGCCGCCGTCCGGGAACGCACGCGCCTCGTGAACGCCCGTGCTCGCGCCGCTCGGTGCCCCGGCGCGGCCCCGAGCCCCCGATTCGAGGACGATCGTGGCCTCGACCGTGGAGTGGCCGCGGCTATCGAAGATCGGCTGAAGGTCGGCCGAGACGACGCGGCTCAAGGCGACTCCACGAACTCGACCAGCACGCCGCCGAAAGCGCTGGGGTGGGCGAAGCCGACCCGGCGGCCCCGGGCCCCGGGGCGTCCGACCCGGTCGACGACCTTTCCCCCTCGTCCAACGACCGCCGAGAGGGCCTCGTCGACGTTCGGAACCCCGAACGCGAGGTGGTGGATCCCCGCCCCTCGCGAATCGAGGAACCGGCCGACCGCGGAGTCCGCCGTGGTCGGTTCCAGCATCTCGATGTCCGTCTCCCCGACCCGGAAGAAGGCGACCCGGACCTTCTGCGATGGGATCTCCTCGGGGCTCGTCTCGGCCTCGCCGAGGAGGGGCCGCCAGCGGTCGAGAGCCTCCCGAAGGCTCGGGACCGCGATGCCGATGTGATCGACCCGCACGACGAACCTCCCGCTAGAAACTTCGGGATGGAGGCTGCTCCCCGAACACCGAGCGCCAGAGGTCGGAGACCTCGCCCAGGGTGCACCCCGCGACCACTCCGGCGAGGACGGCGGGCACGACGTTCCCTCCCGACTCGGTGGTATGACGGAGGCGGTCGAGCGCGGCCGCGGCGAGGGCCGGGTCGCGCGAGCGTCGCCAGCGGGCGAGCCGCTTTACCTGGGCCGCTTCACCCTCCGGGTCGATCCGCTGCCCCACGACGCCCCGGCTCGAGCCGGGGAACAGCGAGAACGACGGGTTGCCCTCCCGGTACTCGTTCACCCCGACGACCGTCTCGTCCCGCCGCTCGCGGGCGCGCGCCACCCGGTACGCCTCGCGCGCGATCTCCCCGGCGACGAACCCGCGTTCGATCGCGGCCACCGCTCCGCCCATCGACTCGATGCGCTCCAAGTACTCGCCGGCTTCTTCCTCGATCCGGTCGGTCGCCTGCTCGATCGCGTACGATCCCCCGACCGGGTCGATGGTGTTGGTCACCCCCGATTCCTCCGCAAGGGTCTGCTGGGTTCGGAGCGCGAGCCGGGCCGCCGGTTCCGTCGGAAGCCCGAGCGCCTCGTCGAGGGCGTTCGTGTGAAGCGATTGGGTTCCCCCGAGCGCCGCGGCCAGCCCCTCGAGGGTCGTCCGAACGACGTTGAGCTCGGGCTGCTGCGCGGTGAGGCTGGAACCGGCTGTCTGCGTGTGGAACCTTAACTGTCGGGCGCGGGCGCTCGTCACACCGAACGTCTCGCGGACGATGCGCGCCCAGAGACGGCGTGCGGCACGGAACTTGGCGATCTCCTCGAGGAAACGGATGTCGGAGGAGAAGAAGAACGAGAGCCGGGGTAGGAAGCTCTCGAGGTCGAGCCCGCGGTCCCGGACGGCTCGGACGTAGGCGGTCGCGTTCGCGAGGGTGAACGCGACTTCCTGGGGAGCGGTCGCCCCGGCCTCGCGCATGTGGTAGCCGGAGACCGAGATGAAGTTCCAGAGCGGCATCTCCCGCGTCGAGAACTCGATCAGGTCGACCGTGAGCCGCATCGACGCAGCGGGCGGGTAAATGTACGTCCCGCGGGCGACGTACTCCTTCAGGACGTCGTTCTGGACCGTTCCCGCGAGGCGGGCCCGAGGAACCCCGCCCTCCTCCGCGACGGCGACGAGGAGCGGAACGAGGATCGGCGCGGTCGCGTTGATCGTCATCGAGACGGTCGCGCCGTCGAGCGCGATGCCGCGGAAGAGGGTCCGCATGTCGCCGAGGCACGAGACGGGCACGCCGCACCGCCCGACCTCTCCGCGCGATCGCGGGTGGTCCGAGTCGTAGCCGTTCTGCGTCGGGAGGTCGAACGCGACCGAGAGACCGGTCTGGCCGCTCTTGAGCAGGAACCGGAACCTCCGGTTCGTCGCCGCCGCGCTCCCGAACCCCGAGTACTGTCGGATCGTCCAGAGCCGGCCCCGGTACATCGTGGGCTGGATCCCGCGGGTGAACGGAGGCTCACCGGGGAACCCCAGCTTCTCGAGGAACTCCTCGTCCGGGTCGGCCGGGGGCTCCGCGAGGAGCGGGAACCGGCCGCCCCCGGCCCGCTCCCCTATCGCCCGACGGGCGTCCCGTTCCCATCGAGCTCGCCGCGGGTCGGGGCGCGACGCACGCCGAGGACGTCCCATCGCCGTGCGACCGGGGGACGCTATTAATCGGTGTCGTGACGCGCGACGAGAGGCCAGAGCGACGTGAGGTCGAGCTCGGCCCAAGCGCACGGTACCGGCACGCCGATCTCCGAGAGGATCCTCGGATGCACCTCGCCCATCTCGGCGACGATCTCGCCCGCGACACGAGCCCGCGCGGCCCGTCCGGGGATCGTCCCGGGCAACTCCGCCGGCTCTCGGACCGCCCCGACATCCAGATCGCCCAGCACGTACTCGACGAGCGCGGCGGCGTCCGCGAACCCCGCGCGTTCGCTCGCGACCATCAACCCGGCGTGGTAGCGGGTCTCGCTGCCCGACTCCGCGTCGGCCCGCCGCACGACGACGGGGGCGACCTCCGCGAACCGCTGGGGATAGCCCCGTCGCGTGTTGCGCGCGAGGACGTCGAGGTGCGAGGGGAAAAGCGCATCGCGGACGAAGCCGAACTCCGCCGACACCGGATTCTTGAGGCGGATCGGCGGGGGTCCACCCAGGCGCGCCACGCTCCCTTCCGAGACGAGGAGCGGCGTGTGAGGCTGGGCGAACCCGAGGCCGAGGAGGACGGTAGCGACCCGTCGTCGGAACAGCGTCTCCTCTCGGCGACGCCCCCGGGTCGGGGCGGGCGGCACGATCCCGTCCTCGGCCCGGACGCCGCGCGCGAGGACGACCTCCTCCGCGACGTCCACCGGCGCGAGTAGGTCGGGGCGCCAGGGCGGCGCCGCGACCCGGAAGCCTCCTCGGACGCGCCGGACCCCGAGCCGGGCCCGGGCGAGCGACCGGGAGGTCTCGGCCGGCGTGAGCCCTACCCCGGCGATCCCCGCAAGCTGCGCTGAGGGCAGCTCGAGCTCGGACGGCTCGACCAAAGCCGCCCCCTCGTCGCGCGAGCCGTCGGGACGCTCGACCGCGACGGGGGCGAGCGACCAGCCGCGTGCGACGAAGACCACGAGGAGGAGACCGAGCCCCTCGCGCACGGTCCTCGCCCGGGTCCCGGTCGCCTCGATCAGGAGCTCGCGGTCCCCGGTGCGACCCTCACCGGCATCGCGGCTGTTGAGGACCGGAGGGAGGCTGAGAATGCTCCCGCGAGCGTCGCGAAGCGTGAGGCACGACTCTCCCACGGAGCCCAGGGCTCCGTACTGGGAGGCCATCGGGTCGTTCGCGAAGAACTCGGAAGCGGCGATCTCCTTGGTGCCCCGCAGGGGCGTGAATCGGACGGAGGAGAACGGCTCGAGCGAATACCGGATTGGCGGTCGGATCCGTTTCGCCGGGTAGATCCCGAGACTCATCGCGCGTCGGTCCCGGCCGACGGTCGCGTGCAGGATCTCCTGGAACCGCACGGCCTCCGCGAGCGTTCCCTCGTCCAACGGTCGGCCGCTCGGGGCCCGGATCCGCGCCCCCGCGATGAACGGACGCAGCGGCTCGACCGAACCGTCCACGAGGAACGTCCACGGCGGGGTCGTCGGCCGGGCGTGCCGGGGTTTCGGCAGGCCCGTGGCCGCACCGAGAGCTCCCTGGAGGAACAGCGCGAGCCCGCCCTCGGAGAGAAGGTCCAGGCGATCCGGGGTCACAGAGAGGTCGAGCTCGTCGCCGACGTGCCGCTCGACCTCCGCCTTGGACGTGAACAGGAGCTCGTCGACCGTCGCCTCGGTCGTGCCTTCGGGCAGGAGCTCGAGTACTCGACGGAGCGACAGCGTCGATCGGGGCACGAGCTACCCCCGTCCTCGGCCGAGCGCGTCCAGGTCGTCCTCGAACAGCTCGCGGATGTCGTTCCGCCCCAGCGAGACCATCGCGAGGCGGGTGACACCGACGCCCCACGCGAGCACGGGAACGTCGATCTGGAGGGGCCGGAGGACTTCCGGCCGGAACAGGCCCCCGGGAAACGCCTCCATCCATCCGAGGCGCGGGTGGCGAACGTACCCCTCGATCGACGGCTCGGTGAACGGAAAGTAGCTCGGCCGGATCTTGAGCTCGTGGATCCCGATCGCCTCCGCCAGCGACCGGAAGAGCCCCACGAGGTGGCGGATCGTCATCCCCTCGGCGCCCACGATCCCCTCTGCTTGCTGGAACTCGAGGTGATGCTTCGCATCGACCTCCTCTCTCCGGAAGTTGCGGTCGACCGAGTACATCCGGAACGGCGGCTTCGGGTGACGCGCGAGGTACCGGGCGGAGACCGCGGTCGTCTGCGAACGAAGGACCGGTCGTGCCGCGATCCGAGGATCGTACGGAGCCGACCACCCCGGTCCTACCGGGGCGGTATCTCCGGGCATTGGCCGCCCTTCGTGGACGGCCGCCACCCGCGCGAGCAGGTCGGCGGGAGGAGGTCGCCCGACGACCCCCTCGACGGACAGGGCGTCGTGGATCGATCGCGCCGGGTGGTCCTGCGGCATGAACAGCACGTCGTTGTTCCAAAACTCGGTCTCGAGAAGGGGCCCCTCCGCTTCCTCGAACCCGAGCCCGACGAGCACCTCCTCGAACTCCTCGAGCCAGGCGACGTACGGGTTCGGGCGTGCGCCCGATACGAGCGGGACGGGCGCGCGCACGTCGTACGGCCGGAAGACGCGCTCGCGCCAGACCCCGCTCGACAGGACCGTCGGGGTGACCGCCCCGATCGGCGCTTCCCCCTCCTCGACCAGCGTCAGCCGTCGCCCGTCGTCCGACGGCGCCCACCGCTTGAGCGAACGGTGCTCGGTCCGGACGAGGCCCCTACGCTCGAGCGCCTCCACGATCGGAGGGTCGGCCTCCGATTCCTCGTTCGCGACCTGGCGCAGCACGAGCTCCTCCGCGAGCGGGCCCGGGGGAGGCCCGGTCCCCTCCTTGAGGCGAAGCGGGACGCCGTCCGCCAAGAGGCCGCGCCTTCGCAGGATGCCGATCGCGGCCGACCGCTCTTCGTCGCGAAGCCCGAGCGCGCCCACGTCGTCGGTCGAAAGGGGCCCGCGGCTCCGCAGCGCGTCGAGGAGGCGGCGTTCGGGAAGCCCGTTCGCCAGCACCTCGTTCCCCCGGGGCGTGAGCCGGACGGTCGTCTCATGTTCCTCGTCCACGACCGCGAGGTGCTTCGACCGCAACCGCTGGAGGCTTCCGCGAACGGAGTCGAGCCCGAGACCGACCTTTTCGGCGAGTTCGTCCTCACCGACCGGCAGATCGGGGAAATCGCGAAGAGCCGCGAGGACCGCGCGCTCAGGACCGGAGAGGGCGACCGGGGTCCCCCCCTCGGGGGCTTCCCCCGACGCTCCGGGCACGACGCCGCGAGGGAACCCCCGGATTAAGTGTTTTGGGGCTTTTTCGGTGGCGGAGCCTGGCCGCTGCGGGGAGGAATCGGCGCGGGCGGCGGGGATCCGGCCGGTGGCGGGCCCCCTCCGAGTGGGGTCGTGCCAGTGGGGGGCGACGGTTTCGTCGGCATCGCGGATCGCGGAGTGGGCCCGGGCCCGGCCGCCGGAGGCGCCACGGGAACGGCCGCCGCCGGGGAGACCACGACGCGGGGGCGGGCCGGGGGCCGCACCCGGCGACGCCCCAGCCAGCCGCCCGAAACCACCGCGAGCGCCATGATCGTGACGTAACTGACGTACGTCCAAGGGGCCTCTTCCAGCACCTCGAGGGGAGGGTAGAGACCGAGGAGGTTCACGGCCACGCTCGTCTGATTGTTGCCGTAGAGCCGATCGGTCGTGACGAGGACCGAGACGTTCGCGTGGGAGCCGAGATAGCAGTACGGCACCGAGAGCTCGGCCGACGCCCAGCCGGTCGCGTTCGTCTCCGGGGCGGACGTGGAGAACGTACCCGTGCACGGACCGATCGAGCTCTCGGAGACGGCCGCCATGCGGACGGTCGTGTTGGCGATCGGCCGCCCGGTGCTCCGGTTCGTCAGCTGCGTCACGACAGAGACGGAGCCTCCGGGGGCGACCGTCGAAGGGGAGACTGCGAGCGAGAGGTTGACGTACGAGCCCACGAGGTCCTCGTACAGCGGAATCGCCCGGGGCGATCCCCAGCCGGTGGCCTCGTCCCACCCGGCCGTGGCGCTGGCGGCACAGTTGCCACCCCCGACGACGTCCTCCAGCCCGATTCCGATCTGGCCGCTCGACTGGCTCGCGGCCACGTGGTAGAGCCGGGGCGTGAACCATCCGAGCGCGTGACCGTACTGCTGGTTCATCTCGGCCACGAGCCCGGCCCAGAGGGGCGTCGCGAAGCTCGTGCCCCTCGCCTCCATCGCCCCGCCTTTGAAGTAGAGGAAGTCGTCGGCAGCCGTGGCGCTCACGTCGGGAAGGCCCCGCTGGCCATCCGCCCCGATCGGCCCGGCGGCGCTGCCGACCTCCTGCCAGCTCGGCGCGCCGAACTGGCTGGAGAACCCCCCGCCGCTGCCGTTCCAGGCCGATTCGTTGAACCCCGAGTAGAAGCCGAGGTTGTAGAGGAGGGTGACGTTCGTGCCCCCGACGGAGATGGCGTACGGGGACGAGGACGGGTACCCCACGGAGGCGCCCCCGCTGCAGTCGGTGCCGGCGGCTCCGCCGTCGTCCCCCGACGCCGCCAGCACGGTGATGCCTCGCCCGGCCGCCTCCGCCAGGAGCGAGTCCCACGTCGATCGGAGGGAGGCGTCGCCGGACTCGGGCACCATGAACGACATCGAGATCACGCTCACGTTCTGGAGCGAGAGCGCTTCCTCGAACGCGTCCGTGAGGTCGGCGCTGGACGGGGAGTAGTCGGGGGGCGGCCCGTCCGGTGCGTAGACGGCCTCGAGGTTCGCCCCCGGCGCGATCGAACCGGACCATTCGAGGTCGAGGGTCATCTCCTCGACCGCTCGCGAATCCGGGGCGGAGAGCGCCGAATCGCTGGGGCTCGGGGCCCCGTCGACGGGGTGCGGAGTGTAGCGGGGCGTCGGAAAGCCGGAGCTGTAGTAGCTGGTGAAGAAGGTCTGGAGGTCGCTCGGGGCGTAGCCGGCGCCCCACAGGACCAGGGCGATCGTCTGGTTCGTGGGGTAGTTGGAGGTCCCGGTGAGGTTGTAGAGCGCGGAGACGCCGTAGATGGAGCGAGCCAACGACGGGTAGACCGTGTCCGGCGAGAGCTGCGCCGGCGCTTGCGTCCCGGCCGGGCGGGCAACGGTCGGGCCTAGGGAGATCGAGAACGTCTCAAACCCGGCGCGAAGCCCTACGACGCCGGCGACGTGCGACGCCATCCAAGGGGGGAGCGAGGGAGGGGTCGCCGGGAAGGTCACCTCGCGGGCGTTCTGCGTCCCCGAAACCAGCGTGGTTCCGAACGCGCGGTCCAAGGCCCCGGCCGAACCCGACAAGGAGAGCGCCAGCCGGTCAGGCCACTCGTGGGTGACCTTGAGGCCGTCGTCGACGAAGTACCGAGCGGCCCGGGCGTAGTCGGCGGCGCTCAGCCCGTGCTGCGCAGCAAAGCGGGCGGCAGGCTCCCAGCCGGTGCGCGGGAGGGAGGGGCCGGAGTCGGGCGAGAAGACCACGTCCACGGCGATCGGCCCCGTCGGAGCGTGGGGCTCGGCTACGCGCGAGGCGATCCCCGATTCGTACCCGGCTCGGATTGCGAAATCCGCCCCCGTGGAGTGGACGGCGGTCGAGACCGAAGGGCTCGCCGGTCCGGCCGTCGCATGGCCCACCGTGGTGGCCGGGAGGCCGAGGAGCAACGACGTCAGTACGACCGCCGGGAGCACCCGGAGGAGGGCGAATCGTCCGGAACGCCGCACGCTGAGTACGGGGCCCGAGGCGGCTCAAATACCTTCGTAAGCCCCTCGCGGGCGCCCGTCGCTACGACCGAATCGGCGCCGTGTACCCCGGGGGAAGCTTGAACGTCCCGGACCCCCCGAACGGGTCCGGACGGGCGGTGGCCGCCTCGCCTCGTTTGGCCGAGAGGTAGGCGTCGATCGCGTTGGCGGCCTCGGTGGCGGCGCCCATCGCGTAGACGACCGAACGGCCGCCGGTCGCGAAGATCCCGGGCACGCCGGTTTCGAACCCCTGCCTCTTGCCTTCGGGCCACCCTTGGGACGTGATCTTGAGGTCGAGCTCGGGGCCGAACCCGGTGAGGTCCGCCTTCTGACCGACGGCGACGATCACGGTATCGCACGCGAGGATCGCTTGGGAGCCGGGCACCGGTACCGGCGTCCGGCGGCCGCCCGCGTCGGGGGGTCCGAGCTCCATCGTTTGCACCTCGAGACCCTCGACGTGCCCGCTCCCCACGACACGGACGGGTGCCCGTTGGAACAGGAATCGAATCCCCTCCTTTTCCGCACCGTGGACCTCCTCGGGGTCGGCGGGCATCTCCTCCCGACCTCGCCGGTAGACCAGCGTGACCCGACCGCCGCCGGATTCGCGGAGCGCCGTCCGGACGGAGTCCATCGCGACGTCCCCGCCGCCGACGACCACGATCTCCTTGCCGACCTTCGGGGGTCGGCCCGCGTTCGTCTCCTTGAGGAAGAGGAGCGCCGGCAGGACGCCGGGGAGCTCCTCGCCCGGCACTCCGAGCGTCCGGTGCGCGGGCGTGCCGACCGTCAGCAGGACCGCCTGATACCCCTCCGTCAGGAGCTGATCGATCGGGCGGTCCTTCCCGATCTTCGTGCCGTCCACGAACGTGACGTCGAGGTCCTTGAGCCGCTCGCGATCGGCCCGGACGTCCGCGTCGGTCATCCGGTACGCGGGGATCGTCTGCATCAGGCCCCCGATCCGCGGCTCCTGCTCGAAGACGGTCACGGAGTAGCCCCGGATCCCGAGCTCCCACGCGGCCATGATCCCGGCGGGGCCGCCACCGACGACCGCGACGCGCTGTCCCTTCGGCTTGGAGGGAACGTAGGCGAGGTCGCTCTTCCCGAACTCGAGCGCGGCGCGCTTCAGGTGGCGGATCGCGATCGGGACGCCTTTCTTCGCGATCACGCACGAGTCCTCGCAGTAGTGGTAGCAGACCTTGCACAAGCAGGTCGAGAGGGGGTTCTCGCGCAGGGTGACGCGGGCCGCCCCGTCGAAATCGTCCGCGGCGATGAGGCGGATGTACTCGCGGCAGTCCTGGGTGATCGGGCAGGCCTCGACGCACCACGGTCGGCGGCACTGGATGCACCGCTTCGCTTCGAGGATCGCGTCCTCCTTCGTGTAGGCGTGAAGAACCTCTCGGAAGTCGGACGTCCGTTCGGCGACCGACTCCTCGGGTATCGCGACCCGGACCGGGTTCAGCTTCGGGGGCGTCGGCCGTGGGGTCGCGGGCTTTGCCGGCGCGGAAGCCGCCGCGGACGTCTCCGGCGACATGAGCTCCGGAAATCGAGCCCGTCCGGTTCTTATGACGTTTATCGTCCTCGGCGGCCGACCCCTCTATGCGCCGCGCTCGCCGAGCCCCCCGAGCCCGAGATATAGGAGCGCCGTTGTCGCCGGGCGGCCGCCGGCCGCCCTCGAGGGTACGCGATGGTTCTCGACTCGCTGGGAAAGTCGCTGCGGGGCGTGCTCCAGAAGATCGCGCGAGGTTCGGTCGTCGACGAGGCCCTTCTCTCCGAGGTCGTCCGGGACATCCAGCGAGCGCTCCTTCAGGCCGACGTCAACGTCCAGCTGACGCTCGATTTGACGCAGCGCGTGCGCCGTCGGGCGACCGAGGAGAAGCCTCCCGCCGGGGCGAGCCTCCGCGACTTCCTCGTCCGCATCATCTACGAAGAGATCCGGGGGATCCTCGGAAAGGACCGACCGTTCGAGGCGAAGCCGAAGAGGATCCTGCTCGCCGGCCTGTTCGGTCAGGGAAAGACGACCACGGCCGCGAAGCTCGCCCGCTACCTGCAGAAGAAGGGGGTCCGCGTCGGCCTCGTCGCCGCGGACGTCCACCGGCCGGCGGCGATCGACCAGCTCGAGCAGCTCTCGAAGAAGATCGGGGCCGACTTCTACGCCGATCGATCGGAGAAGAAGGCGGAGGAGATCGTTTGCGCCGCGCTCAAGACGCTGCCCCCCCACCTCGCGGTCATCGTCGACACCGCGGGACGGAGCGGGATCGACGCCGAGCTCATCGAGGAGCTGAAGCGGGTGAAGGCCGTCCTCGCGCCCGACGAAGTGTTCCTGGTCCTGGACGCGGCGATGGGCCAGGCGGCCGGCCGGAGCGCCGAGGCGTTCCACAAGGCGGTCGGCCTCAACGGCGTCATCCTGACGAAGCTCGACGGTTCCGCGAAGGGCGGCGGCGCCCTCTCCGCGGTCGCCGTCAGCGGGGCGCCGATCGTCTTCCTCGGCACGGGCGAGCACATCGAGGAGCTCGAGCGGTTCGAGCCGACCCGGTTCGTCTCCCGACTTCTCGGGATGGGCGACATCCAGACGCTCCTCGAGCGGTTCGAGGAGCTCTCCAACAAGGAGGCGGCCGAGGAGGCCGCGAAGCACCTCATGAGCGGGCGCTTCACGCTCCGCGACATGCGCTCGCAGCTCGACTCCCTCGGCCAGATGGGTCCGTTCTCGAAGATCGTCTCGATGTTCCCGGTCTTCGGCGCGAGCAAGCTGGACGATAAGCAGGTCGAGGACTCGCAGCGACGGCTCCGCCGATATCGGGCGATCCTCGATTCGTTGACCCCCGCCGAGCTCTCGGACGCGGCCCTCATCAAGGCCGAAAGGGTCCACCGGATCGCCCGCGGGAGCGGACAATCCCCTCAGGAGGTCCGGGCCCTCCTCAAGCAGTACGACCTCACGAGGAAGTCCGCCCACGGCATCGCCTCGAACCGGCGGCTCCGGCGCCAGCTCGAGCGCCAGCTCGGAGCTTCCGGCGGGCCGGCGGAGTGAGCGCCCCGCCTCGATGAACCCGTTCGCGATCCCCGAAGCGATCCTCGGGGGAGCTCTCCTCTTCTTCCTCCCCGGCTTTACGGTCACGCGCGCGATCTTCCCGAGGCTCCGCCTTCGCGGACCCGACCGGCTCCGCGGGGCGCTCGAGACCGTCACGCTCTCCTTCACGTTGAGCGTCGTCCTCACGGTCCTCGTGGGGTTCGCGCTCCTCCGGCTCTCCCCGGGCGGGTTCGAGGCCGGCTGGACCGACCCGCTCCTCGAGGCATGCCTCGGAGCGATCGCGATCGTCGCGCTCGCGGTGGGCCTGCTCGAGGGATCGTACGCAGCCGTCCCGCCCCCCCCGCCTCCTCCCGAGCCGGGGTCGGAAGGAGCGTGGGAGCTCACGCGCGAGCTCGACCGCCTTGGTCGCCAGGAGCGAACGATCGTCCGTCAGCTCGCGCGCGCCCGCTCGGACCCCCAAGCGACGGGGGAGCTTCAACGCCGACTGGACGAGGTCCGGAGCAAGGCGCGCGCGCTCGAGGAACGCCGGGAGGACGAGTACGATGCCTGATCGGCGGCGGGGGAACCCGGGGTCCAGGAAGATGGTCCTCATCCTCCGAGGCGAACTACGCTTGACCGCGGGAAAGGCGGCCGTCCAGGCGGCGCACGCGGCCGTCCTGCTCGTCCGCCGGGCGGAGACGCACGCTTCGACCGACCTCGATGCGTGGCTCGCCGAGGGCCAAAAGAAGGTCGCTCTCGAGGTCGGAACGCTCGAGGAGATGGAGGCGATCCAGCGGAAGGCCCGCGCGGCGGGGATCCCGACGGCGTGGGTCGAGGACGCGGGGTTCACCGAGGTCCCTCCCGGGACCCGAACCTGCCTCGGACTCGGCCCCGCCGCCGCCTCCGAGCTCGACCCGATCACGGGAGAGCTTCCGCTCCTGTAGGAGCGCGGCGGCCACGCTCCGCGTGACGGAGTGGACGGAACGGGATGCCACCGAACCTCCCCCCGCCCGCCACCCTCCCTCCGACGGGGGCGCCGGCTCGGGAGGACGATCCAACGCCCGCGCGGGCTCCCGCTCCCGACGCCGTACCGGACGGCGAGGTGGTGCTCTCGGTTCGGGACCTACGAACGTACTTCTTCACGTTCGACGGGGTGGTGCGGGCTCTCGACGGGGTCACGTTCGAGCTGCGACGGGGCGAGACGACGGGGCTCCTCGGAGAGACCGGGTGCGGGAAGAGCGTCACGGCGCGCTCCATCCTGCGGCTCGTTCCCGACCCTCCCGGCCGTGTGATCGGGGGGAGCATCTCCTACCGAGGCGTCGACCTCCTCTGGGGGCTCGAGCGCGAGGCGCGGTACGACGGCGACCTCCGAACGGACCGGGTCAAGGTCCGTCGATCGTCGCGCGGGATCAAGGCGGCGCACGAGCGGATGTCCGCGATCCGCGGCCGGCGGATCACGATGATCTTCCAAGAGCCCAGCGAGGCGTTCCGACCGGAGCTCACCGTGGCGACACAGCTGGGGAGCGCGTTGCTCCTCAGCCGCGGGCTCGAGATCCTCGACGGACTGCTCGGCGCCACGCCGGACGACCCGGCGGTTCCCGCCGCCCTCGAGGCGGTCGTGGCCGCCACCGCACGTCCGCCCCCCCGACCGCTGCGTGCGGCCGCGAACGCTCTGGGAGAGGCCGCGCGCTCTCCGGACCTCGCGACCGAGGCCTTCCACCTCGCCCTGGAGAGCGGGTCGCCCTCAGCGACGTCGTCCGACCTCGCGCGGGCGGTCCGTCGCCGCCGCCTGACTCGCGTCCAACGACGGTACTTGGCGCACCGTCGCCGATTGTACGCGCTCGACGAATCGCTGAGATCCCTCTATCTCGCCGAAATGCGCACGCGCACGTCGAGGCGGGGAGCTCGACGGGCCAATCGGGTTCGCGCCGCCGCGGAACGGCTTTCGCACGCCTACTTCGGGCTGTGGGGGCTGCGCGAGCACGTGGCGGGGCCGCTCTACGACGAGCTCTTCTGGCGCGTCGTTCGGCTGCTCGAGGGGGTCTCGGTCGCGAACCCGGTCGAGGTCGCTCGAGGATTCCCTCACCAATTGTCCGGAGGGGCGCTCAAGCGGGTGATGGTCGCCGAGGCGATCTCCCCCGATCCCGACGTGCTGATCGCGGACGAACCGACGGGCTCCTTGGACGTCGCGATCCAGGCCCGGGTCCTTGAACGGATGCGGGAACTTCGCGAGCGGCTCGGCTCGGCGGTCCTCCTCATCTCCCACGACCTCGGCGTGATCGCCGAGGCCGCGGACCGGGTCTACGTGATGTACGCGGGTGAGATCGTCGAGGGAGGGACGGTCCGCGACGTCTTTCACCACCCCCTTCATCCGTACACCCAGGGGCTCCTCGCCTCGGTCCCGCGGTTCGACCGCCCCGGAAGCGAACTGCGATCGATCCCCGGTTCCCTGCCCGACCCCCTCGACCACCCTCCAGGGTGCCGGTTCCACCCGCGGTGTCCGTCCGTGATGCCGATCTGTCGGGAGGAGCGGCCGCCGACGACCCAAGAAGGTTCGGGTCGGACCGTCGCCTGCTATTTATATTCGGGGCCTCGGGTCGTACGGTAGGGGGGACGAAAGGTCGCCATGGCCTACGCCACGTCGCCGGTCGTCATCTCCGCCCGCAACGTGCGAAAGTACTTCCCGATCCGAGGCGGGATCCTCTCGACCCACGTGGGGGACGTCCGCGCGGTCGACGGGGTGAGCTTCGACGTCCGCGAAGGCGAAACGGTCGGGCTGGTCGGCGAGTCCGGGTGCGGCAAGACCACGGTCGGGCGGCTCCTCCTCCGGTTGATCGAACCCACGTCCGGCCACACGTTCTACCGGCCCCCTCCCCAGGTTCTCGCCCGACTCGACGAGCTCTACGGGACGCTCAACCCGTACGCGGGGGCCCCGAACAACGGGGGAACGCTTCCTCCGGCCGCCCATACCGCTCTTCGCGAGCTGGACGAGATCGCGAAACAGTACTCGCTCTACCGAAGGCACGGCCGCGCGATGCGCGAGCTTCGAGGCAAGCTTCAGATCGTCTTCCAGGACCCGTTCGGTTCGTTGAGCCCGCGGATGCTCGTGCGCGACATCATCGCCGAGCCGCTCGAGATCCATCACACCGGGACGCGTTCCGAGCGGCACCGTCGCGTGACCGAACTCCTCGGGCAGGTCGGGCTCAACCCCGAACACGAATGGAGGTTCCCGCACGAGTTCTCGGGAGGTCAACGCCAGCGGATTGGGATCGCGCGTGCGCTCGCGCTCCGGCCCGAGTTCATCGTTCTCGACGAGCCGACGAGCGCACTCGACGTTTCGGTGCAGGCGCAGATCCTCAACATCCTCCGCCACCTCCAGAGCGAGCAGCGGCTCTCCTACCTGTTCATCTCGCACCACCTTTCGGTCGTTCGAGCGATGAGCCAGCGCGTGGTCGTGATGTACCTCGGCAAGATCGTCGAGCGCGCCCCGACAGACCCGCTGTTCTCGAACCCGCTCCATCCGTACACCCAAGCGCTCCTCTCCGCCATCCCGATCCCGGACCCGGACCTGAAGCGGGAGCGGATCGTCCTCCAGGGGGACGTCCCGAGCCCCGCCGCTCCGCCGCCCGGCTGCCGGTTCCACACGCGGTGCCCGGCCGTGATGCCCGTCTGCTCGAAGGTGGAGCCTCCGCTGATCGAGGTACGACCGGAGCATTTCGTCGCGTGCCACCTCTACCCCGCCGAATGGACCGGCCCCGCAGCGTCGCGGGCCGCGACCCTCTCCGTTCCGCTGCCCGGCGACGAGCCGCCGGCGACGCTCTCGGAGCCGCTCGCGGAACCGACGTCGGGACCGCCCTCGCCCCCGCTGCCTTCCGGCCAGGAACCCTGAGCCGTGTGGCGGTCCAAGGACAACGCTCCCGGCCCCGGGGGCCCTTCCCCCGCCGGCGTCCCGGACTTCGACGAGGAGGCCGCGCTCCAGGCGCGCTACGACCGGGTCGCCGAGGAGAAGCGTGCGGCGCTGGCCCACCCCGGACTCTCCTGGCGGGAGTGGTTCTTCTATGACGGGGCAAAGTGGTTCGTCGGAATGGCGTTCCTCGTGGTCGACGCATGGATCGCGCTCTACTGGATCGACGTCGGGAGCAATCTCGGCCTCGGGCTATCGATTGCCGCCGCGCTCTACGCCGAGTTCCTGCTCTATCAGTTCCTCTGGTACCGTCCTTCGGCGTACCACCGAGGCTATCGCCGGACCTTCCGGCCCGACCCGTTGCGCCCCGTGGCGTTCGGACGATGGACCCCCGAGGTACGCCGCGTCGACGCCGAGCCCGATGCGGTCGGGCCCGAGGGCGGCCCCGACCTGAAGGAGTTCGTCTGACCGGGGGCGTCCGACCCGGGGTCCCCTAAATAGGCGCCGAGAGTCACGGGCGCGGTGCCGAACGCGCCGCCCCTCCGGCTCGCTCCGTCCCTCCTGAGCGCCGACTTCGCCGACCTGGCCGGGGCGATTCGGGCCGCGGAGGCCGGGGGCGCTGATTCGTTCCACCTGGATGTGATGGACGGCCACTTCGTGCCCAACCTTTCCTTCGGACCCGCGCTCGTCGCGGCCGTACGGGCCCGCACGAAGCTCCCCCTCGACGTCCATCTGATGATCGAGGACCCGCTTCGGTTCGCGGAGCCGTTCCGGAAGGCCGGAGGGGACACGCTCGTGTTCCACATCGAGTCGGGCAGCGACCCGGTGGAGGTGATCCGGACCGTGAAGAAGCAGGGCGGTGCGGTCGGCGTCGCGCTGCGCCCCGCGACGCCGTTCGCCCTCGTCGAACCCCTGATCGACCGGGTCGACCAAGTCCTGGTCATGAGCGTCGAGCCGGGGTTCTCGGGCCAGCGGTTCCTCCCGGAGGTCCTCCCGAAGGTCGCGGCGGCCCGGGCCCGCCTCGCGAAGGACGGGCGGGCTGCGGACGTCTCGATCGACGGGGGCGTCACCCCCGAAACGGCCGTCGCGGCGGCCCGGGCCGGTGCCTCGTTCTTCGTCTGCGGAAACTCCGTCTACGGTGGAGGAGCCGTCGCGGAGAACCTCCGGCGCCTTAGGGCCGCGGTCGAGGAGGGGGCGAAGGGTGCGGTTCGCTGATCTCGCCTCGGCCTACGAAAGGCTCGAGGCGACCCCCAAACGCCTCGAGATGCGCACGATCCTGGCGGAGCTGTTCCGGCCGCTGAGTTCCGGCGACCTCGAGAAGGTCGTCTACCTCTCCCAGGGACTGCTTCGGCCCGAGTACGAGGGGGTCGAGCTCGGGGTCGCGGACTCTCTCGCCCGCCGGGCGGTGGCGCTCGCCACCGGCACCGAAGAGTCGGTCGTGGCCCGACGGACGAAGGAGACCGGGGACCTGGGCTCGACGGCCCAGGAGCTGGCCCGGAAGCGGCCGGAGTCCGACGCCGGTCCGGACCTCACGGTCGCGGGCGCCTACGCCGACCTCGAGCGGATCGCCTCGGCGAAGGGAGACGGGTCCCAGGAGGTCAAGGTCCGGGCGCTCGTCGAGCTCCTCGGCCGGGCGACCCCGCTCGAGGCGAAGTTCCTCGTCCGGTTCGTCCTGGGCACGCTTCGGGTCGGGGTCCGGGAGATGACGATCGTCGACGCGCTCACGGAAGCGTTCGCGTCGGGGACGAAGGAGGCCCGGTCCCGGATCGAGGGAGCGTTCAACCTGTCGAGCGACCTCGGGCTGGTCGCGACGACCGTCTCCGCGAACGGCGTCGACGGTCTCGAGCGGATCGGGCTCACGGTCGGCCGGCCGGTCCGACCGATGCTCGCCGAGCGCGAGCCGACCCTGGAGAAGGTCCTGGAGCGGATGGGGGGGCGCGCGGCGTTCGAGTACAAGTACGACGGCCTCCGCGTCCAGGCCCATGTCGCGAAGGACGGCTCGGTCCGGCTCTTCTCCCGCCGGCTCGAGGAGATCGGGGCCCAGTTCCCGGAGCTCGTCGCCGAGCTCCCGAAGGCGATCCGCTCCCCCCCGGCGATCGCGGAGGGCGAATGCGTGCCGATCGACCCGGACACGGACGAGATCCAGCCGTTCCAGGAGGTCTCGCGCCGCCGCGGACGCAAGCACGACCTCGCACGCCTGCAGGCGGAGGTCCCGGTCTGCCTCTTCCTCTTCGACCTCCTCCTCGACGGCGGCGAGGCGGTCTACTCCGAGGATTTCCCCGCGCGCCGTCGGCGGCTCGAGTCGGTGGTCCGCCCGACCGACCGAGTCCGACTCGCGATCCAGCGGATCGTCACCGACGTCCCCGGTGCGACGACGTTCCTGGAGGAGGCCGTGGCGGCGGGAGGGGAGGGCATCGTCGCGAAGTCGCTGAAGGCCGGTAGCTCGTACCGCGCGGGCGCGCGAGGGTACTGGTGGATCAAGTACAAGCGGGACTACACCGAGGGCCTGATGGATTCGATCGACGGCGTCGTCGTCGGGGCGTTCGCCGGACGCGGCCGACGAGCCGGGGTGTTCGGCGCGTTCCTCCTCGCCGTCTACGACCCGAAGCGCACCCGGTTCGAGTCGTTCTGCAAGGTCGGGAGCGGGTTCGACGACGCGCAGCTCGCGGAGATGCCGAAGCGGCTCGAGCGGTTCGCGTCGCCCGAGCGCCCCCTCGAGGTCGAGACGGGGCTGGTCGCGGACCGATGGTTCCGGCCCGGGCTCGTCCTCGAGGTCCAGGGCGCGGAGCTCACGCTCAGCCCCGTCCATCGAGCCGCCCCGGGGGCCGTACGCCCCGGCTCGGGGCTGGCCCTCCGCTTCCCGCGGTTCACCGGCCGATTCCGCGACGACAAGAGCCCCACCGAGGCGACGACCGCGCACGAGCTTCTCGAGATGTACCAGCGCCAGGTCCGGCACGCCTCCCCCTCGACCGATGGGGAAGCCGGTCCGAGCTGAGCGGACGAGGGCCCCCGCTGCGGTGGACGCGGCCCGGCACCGGCCCGCGGGTCCGTTCGGCAACGAACGGCACGTTCCCCTCGTGCGCGTTGCACCTCCGCCCAAAGGCATAAGAAGGGCAAGCCGCGTCGCGGGCCCCGGGAACGGGCGATGCTGGTCGAAATGACCGAACTCATGGGACGGCAGATCTACACTCCGGACGGACGACTCCTGGGCGAGGTCGACAACGTCGTCGTCGACGTCGAGGGCTCGAAGATCGACGGGCTCTACGTCGGCGAGACGAGCCCGATGTTAGTGGACGATTCGCGCTCCACGAACATCCCGTACCGCTGGGTCGCGGCGGTGAACGACGTGGTGCTCCTCAAGTACTTCCCGAAGCGGGTGTCGCTGAAGAAGGCGCCCGCGCGGCCGGCCGCCGAAGAGGAGACCGCCGTTCCCGCGCGCTGACCGGCGCGGGGATAGCCAAGCCCGGAAACGGCGCAGGACTTAAACGACGGGCGTGCCCCGCCGAAGAGATCCTGTCGCGTAAGGCGTTCGCCGGTTCAAATCCGGCTCCCCGCATTCCGGTCCCCGGGGTTCGCGCGGGGCGCACCGTCATGCGGTCCCGGCCCTAGCCGGGGCGTGCGACGGTCCGAGCTCGTCCGCCGGCTGGAGCGCGTCCCTCCGTTCGCGCGACCGCGGGCCGACCTCGAGCAGGTCGTAACCCCCGCCGAGGCCGCCGCGACCCTCCTGGCGACGGCCGACCGGCTCGACGGCCTCGCCGGGCGCTCCGTCCTCGACCTCGGATGCGGTACCGGACGGCTGGCGATCGGCGCGTCGCTCCTGGGAGCAGAGCCCGTCCATGCGATCGACGTCGACCCGGCCGCCGTCGCCCTCGCCCGCGAGGCGGCCCGGGGCGCCGGCGTCCGGGTCTCGTTCGACGTGGGGGACGTCCGCGACGCGACGGCCCCGGCCGAGCTCGTGGTGATGAACCCGCCGTTCGGGGCCCAGACCCGGCACGCCGACCGACCGTTCTGGGACGCGGCGTACGCCCGCGCGACGCGGAGCATCTACGCGTTCGCCCTCGACGACTCCCGAACCTTTATAGCGCGGGGCGCGGTCGAGCGCTCCGCTCAAGTCCTCGTGGTGGAACCAGTGCCCTGGGCGTTGCCGCGGACGTTCCCGCACCACGCCCGGCGCAGGGTCGACCTCGATGTCGACCTCTGGGCGATCCGGACGACGCGCGACCGATGAGCGATCCCGAGCTGCCGAAACTCGTCCTCCCCGGAGAATACCTGGGAGCGGCCGAGCAGTTCCTTCCCGGGCGCGGCACGTACGAGGACCGGGGCCGGATCTACGCGTCGGTCCTCGGGCAGCCCGCCGTGGATCCCAGGGACCGGACGGTCCGCATCGAGCCTCGGAACGCCGTGCCCGAGGTCCGTGAGGACGACCTCGTCTACGCCCGCGTCGAGGAGATCAAGACGGCGATGGCGATCGTGGAGGTCCTCGTGACCGCCACGAGCAAGCGGCCGGTCCCGGGCCAGCCCGAGGGGACGGTCCACATCTCGAAGGCGAAGGACGGCTTCACCGAGACCCTCGCCGGCGAGTTCGCGGTCGGGGACATCCTCCTCGCCCGGGTCCTCCAAGCGCACCCGTCGATCAAGCTCAGCACCGCCGCCGCGACGCTCGGCGTCGTCTCCGCCCGATGCCAGGTCTGCCACGCGCTGCTCACGATGGGCCCGAACGAGCTCGTCTGCCCCCGATGCGGGCACACCGAGCGGCGGAAGTTGGCGAAGGGGCCGAGACCGCTTCGCCCGGGGGCCCATGAACCCCCCGCCGACTGACGAGGAGTCCCGGCTCGCGCGCCTCGTGCGTTCCCACGACCGCTGGCGCGGGAGGGAGGTGTTCAACCTCCTCGCGAGCGAGAACTCGCTCTCTCCCACGGCGCGCCGCTACCTGGGAAGCGACCTCGCGGGTCGCTACACGCTCCCCATCGAGGCCCGGGTGGAAGGGGAGACGCTCGACAACAGCTACACGGGCACCCGCTACACGGACCGGATCGAGGCATTGGCCAACGCGGCCGCGGCGCGGCTCTTCCGCGCGAAGCGCGCGACGACCCGCCCCCTCTCGGGGCACATCGCGGCGCTCTCCGTGCTCGCGCCCCTCCTCCCTCCTCGGTCCCGCCTCCTCGCGATTGCTCCCAACGAGGGAGGATACGACGGCTACGCCCCGGGGTTCGTCCCGGCCGTTCTCGGCTACACGGTGCGGCCGCTTCCCGCGGACGGTCCGGGGTTCCGGGTCGACGCGGAGGAAGCGAGCCGGACGATCGCCCGGGAGCGGCCGAACGCGGTCGTTCTCGGCCAGAGCTTCTTCCTGTTCCCCTACCCTCTCCGGGAGATTGCCGAAGCCGCCCATGCGGTCGACGCGCTCGTCCTCTACGACGGCTCCCACGTTCTCGGCCTGATCGCCGGAGGCGAGTTCCAGGACCCCCTCCGGGAAGGCGCGGACGTCCTCTTCGGGAGCACGCACAAGTCGTTCCCCGGACCCCAGGGCGGGATCATCGCGACCGACCGCGAGGACCTTTTCGACCAGATCGACCCGGCGCTCGTCTGGCGCGTGTTCGACAACGCCCACTGGAACCGGATCGCCGGCCTCGCGCAGACGATCCTCGAGCTCGAACGGTTCGCTCCGGAGTACGCCCGCACGGTCGTGGCGAACGCCCGGGCCCTCGCACCGGCGCTCGAGGAAGGAGGTCTTCCCCTGATCGCCGGGGCGGAGGGTTTCACTCGATCCCACCAGCTTCACATCGACCGACCCCGGCTCCGCGCCGCACGCGGCGAGGGAGCGGGCGCGCTCGCCCGACGGCTCGAGCGCCAGGCCCTCCTGATCGACCTCGTGGGCCGGATCGGGACCGCCGAAGCGACGCGGCTTGGGCTGACCCCGGCCGACATGCCCCGGCTCGCGAACCTGATCGTTCGGGCGGGCCTTCGGTCCGAGAACGTCGGCTCCGAGGTCCGAGCCTGGCGGCGGACGTTCCGGTCGCTCCGCTTCCTGTGAGCCCGTCCTGCCTGCGACCGCGCGCCCGGACGAAGAGTCCAGGGGTTCGGCAGGCGATGGGCTCTTCCGAGCCGGTCCCTCGGCACCGCAGATGACGGGAGCCGTCGCCCTCACCGGGACCCCCGGCACCGGAAAGAGCTCGGTCGCTCGGCGGCTCGCCCCCCGGTTCCGCTCCGTGGAGGTCCGGGACCTCGCGAAGGCGCTCGGGGCGTCGAGACCGGGCCGGAACGGCCTCCGCGTCGACCTCGTCGCCCTCTCCCGCGCCGTCCGTCGCCCGGGAACGCTCGAGGGCATCGACCTTGTCGTCGGCCATCTCGCCCACCTCCTTCCCCTCGAGGAAGCGATCGTTCTCCGATGCCATCCTCGCGAACTCCTCGCCCGCCTGCGTCGTGCCCGACGGGGTTCCCCGGCCGACCGGCAGGCGAACTACGTTTGCGAGGCGTGCGACACGATCGTCATCGAGGCGCGTGCTCTCCGCCGTCGGGTCCGTGAGATCGACACGACGGCCCGGAGCGTCGACTCGGTCGCGCGGGCCGTGGCGCGGTGCCTGCGCGGACGGGTACCGACGCGGACCGCCACGGTCGACTGGCTCTCGGACCCCGAGGTGACCGCGCACCTTTTGGACCGGCCGACGTAGAGGGCCCCGATGGTTCTCGAGGAGTACCGGGCGAAGGTCCGCCCGTACGTCGCGCGCCTCGCGCGACCGTTCCTCGGCTGGAACCCGGATCGGCTCAGCGTCCTCGCGCTCTCCTTAGCGATCGCGGCGGCGCTCCTCGCGGTCGCCGTCCGCTGGTCGACGCCCCTACTGTTCCTCCCGGTGAGCGTCCTGATCTTCCTCAGCGGCGTCTTCGACGTCCTGGACGGGGAGGTCGCCCGGACAACCGGGCGAGCGAGCCCCCGCGGCGACCTTCTCGACCACGTCTTCGACCGGTACGCCGATCTCGCCCTGGTCCTCGGCCTTGCCGTATCGAGCTTCGCGAACCCGATCCTCGCGCTCCTCGCCCTCGCGAGCCTTCTCCTCACGAGCTACATGGGGACCCAGGCGCAGGCCGTAGGCCAGGACCGGCTCTACGCCGGACTCCTCTCCCGGGCCGACCGGCTGATCGTCCTGGCGGCCGCGACGTTCCTCGAGTTCGACTGGTCGCTGCCCTGGCCTTGGGCGACGACCGAGCCGTGGTCCCGGTTCCAGCTCTGGGGTGTCGGGTTCACGGTGATCGACGTCGCGTTCGTCTACTTCGTCATCGCCGGACAGTGGACGGCGTTCGCCCGCGCGCTGCGGACGTACCGGGCGTTGGTCCCGAAGTGACCGGTCCGTCCGCGTCCGGGGGCCGCTCCAGCGTCGTGCCTCCGCGGATGCGGTAGTACTGTAGAGGGTGCCGCAGCGAAGGCTGAAAGCAGAGATCGTCCCGAGCCCGGTCGACCGCGTTCGCCGCGCTCGGGTCCCCCTCGCGGGCGCACAGCCCGTGGCTGCGCAGCGTGTCGCACTGGGCGGGCTCGTAGCCCATCTTGTCGTTGCGCGACGTGATGTGCTCCACCTGGTAGCGGGTCACCCCCTCGTCGAAATCCGGCGCGCCGCGGTAGGCGTCCACGATCGTCTCGAAATCCGCGCCCACGCGGTGGAGGAAGGCGGCCAAGCAGAACCGGCCGGCGTGCGAGAGGTTCTCCCCCTTCTCGAGCGTTCGTTGCATCCGTCGGATGCACGGAGGGAACCGGTCGCGACGCAGATCACCGGGGACGACCCCCGGCCGTCCGACCGGAAGCGGCATCCGACGCGAGAGCTCGGCGAACAACTCCGCCTCCCGCTCCCGGACGAGGGCGACCACCGGCTCCCCGAGCGGCACCGGGGTCGCGAGCGAACGGCGGACGGCCTCCTGGAGGAGGCGGGCCGCCCGCTTCGCGTCGACCGTGACCCGCCCTCGCCGCACCGGCTGGTTCGCGAGGCGGAAGTCGGCCTCCCGGATCGGGGTAGCGAGTCGAACGTAGTCCGCGACGCCGAGCTCGACCTGGCCCCGGACGGTCTCCCCCGGGAACCCGAGGCGCCGAGCGATCTCCTCGAGCTCGTCCGGCGGGGCCTCGACGAGGCGAGCGTAGCTGCGCTTCGCCTCCGCCACGGCCCACCGGCGGAGACCCGCCGGGGCGGGGGCGGCGGAAAGGGCGAGCCGGGCGAACAGGAACGAGAGGTAGCGCACGTCCGCCGCCGCGGCGTTCAATTCCTCGATGTCGTGGAGGGCTCGAGGGTCGTCGGCGGCGGCCAGGACCCGGGCCCGGCCGATCGCACGGGGACGGTCGTACGCCGGATCCTCGAGGAGGGAGCGCACGGAGACCGGCTCGTTCCCGAGGAGCGCCTCCGCGCCGGGGAGGAACGGGTACTCCGCGAAGAGGGAGCCCGCGTCTACAGGAGACGAGGTACCACGAACTGCCATACCAAGAGGACCAGGACGACGACGGAGGATACGGCGGCGGCGCGCCCCCCGAACCGGTCGAGGCGCGCCGCGTCCCACCCGGATTTCACGCGTGCGGCAAAAGATTGGGCGAAATCGCGGAACAGAAGGCCGCCATCCAACGGCACGAGGGGGAGGCTGTTCGAGAGCCCAAGGAGGAGGCTCATCCAGGAGAGCCAGTAGAGAAGGTTGGCCCCCAGCCAGAAGTCGTTGGGGTCGGTGTGCGCGAACGGCCCCGACAGATGGAAGAAGCCGGAGGTCGAGCCCGAGATCGGCTCGATCATGGCCAGGGGAAGGACGATCCAGTCGACCGTCCCGACCAGCGGGCCGGAGGATGAGCCCCATGGCCAGACGAGCGTCTGCTTCAACTCCGAGGGCGTGAGGGCGTAGATCTTGACCCCGAGATACCCCCGTCCCTGCACCGACGGGCTCGGGGCGAGCGTCACGGTGAGGTTCGTGACGTGCCCGAGGGCCGGATCGTAGACCCCCAACGTGACGTTCTGCCCGGGATGGGTGGCGGCGAGCGCCGACTCGAACAGGTCGACCGAACTCGTGGACGTGCCGTTGACCGAGGTGATGATGTCGCCCGCAACGATCGTCGAATTGTTGCCCGCGGGGGTGTTGGGCTCGACGGCCGCCACGCCCACGCCCGACGCGTTCGGTTGGACGGCCGACGCCACGAGGAGCGCTACCGCCGCGAAGAAGACGACCGCCAGAAGGAAGTTCGCGAGGACCCCGGCCGCCGCGACGCGGTCCCGTCGCCGACGGGAAGCCGCCTGCATCTCGGCGTCGTCCTGCTCGACGAACGCTCCGACCGGGATGACGCACCATAGAACGCCGAGCGACTTCACCCCGATCTTCTGGGACCGGGCGAGCACGCCGTGCATCAGCTCGTGGAGAACGACCCCGACCACGAGCGCGACGATCCCGTAGCCGAGGGGAATGATCGGATTGATCCCGGGCAGGCCCAGCGCTTCGGAGGGGCTGGGCGCGGTCGAAGGGGTGAGCCGGAACGACTCGATCGCCCCCAGGACGAGGAGGACGACGATGAGGGCCATCGCCGCCGCGGCGAGCGCGATCCCCACGTCGCCGGCGGCCGTCCAGAACCGGACGAACCGACCCCATCGGTCGAGCGCCGAGCGCCCCTTCTTCGTCTTGATCATCAACGCGGGGCCGAGAAGCGAGAACGTCCGATCCGGACCGATGCGACCCGTGGCCCACAGCGCGTAGACGATCCCCGCGTAGACGAGGACGGCGAGGAGCGCGATCTCGTACCCGAGGTAGGGGTCCACGGAACTCCTCGCGGAGAGTTCGGGCCCGGGTTATGAGCTCTTGCGCCCCGAGGGCCGGCGACCGGCAAGAAGGATATCCTACCGCCCGCGTTTCTCCTCGCGGCACGAGAGGTCATGGTCCGTTCCCTTCCTGCCGGGGTCGTTCTGGCCGTGGCACTGCTCGCGGTCGTCAGCGTGGCCCTCCCCACACTGCCGTCCTCCGGGGCCGCGATCCCGGCTCCGAGCGGGCCGATGCGCCCCCTCATCGCGCTCCCGTCCACGACGCCGATTCGCGTCGCGCCCGGGTACGTTGCGCCCTCCGGGGTCTCGCTCGTTGGTCCCCTGGCCAGGACCGCTCCCTTGGACGTCGTCGTCGGACTTGCCCCGAGGGATCCGGGCGGTCTCGCAGCGCGCGTGGCCGCCGAGAGCCTACCCGGGACCCCCGCGTATCGGAGCCACCTCTCCGCGCCGGAGGCGGTCGCGCGGTTCGGCGCACCCGCTGAGTCGGTACGGGCCGCGTCGGCCTACTTCGAAACCTACGGGCTCAACGTCACCTCCGCACCCGACGGGCTCCTACTCTACCTTCGTGGGTCAAGCGCCGCGATCGGTCGATCGTTCGGGACCACGTTCGACGAGTACCGGTCTGCGACGGGCAGAACGTTCGTCGACCACCCGACCCCGGCGGTCCTCCCGGCGATCGCCCCATGGTCCGGCGCCTTCGGTCTGGGGAACTCGACGGCGTTCGTCCCAGTCGCCACCCGGTCGACCTCGTTGAGCTCCGCCGTGCCGGCCAGCCTTTGCTCGAGCTCTGCGGGGGAACTGAGCCCGTGCGAGGTCCAGACCGCGTACTCCGTCCGGCCGCTGCTCGCGAACGGGACGAACGGATCGGGGGTCCGCCTCGCGGTCGTGGACGCGTACTCGAGCGGTCAGACGGAGACGCAGCTGACCTCCGACCTCGGGGCGTTCGCGAGCGCGACGGGGCTCAGCGTGGGCAACGTTTCCTACCTCTATCCGGATCGAACGACCCGCGACCTGAACTCGAGCGGCACGAATCCCGGCTGGGCGCTGGAGGACGCCCTCGACCTCGAATGGACCCGGGCGATGGCCCCCGCCGCATCGATCGAGATGACGTTCTCGCCGGACCCTGGGCCCGGTCTCTACGCCGCCATCGACTGGCTCGTCGGAGGGGGTCGGACGGACGTGATCTCGCTGAGCTGGGGCGAGCCCGACGTCGGGGTGTTCGGCCCGTTCAACTCGACCTGCTCCTCCGCGTGCAACGCCTCGACCGACGGGTCGTACGCGATCTTAGGTCCGGTCCTCGCGCTCGCGGCCGTGGAAGGGATCAGCGTCTTCGCGGCGAGCGGCGATTGCGGGTCGTCCGGGGGAACCGGCGGGGTCTCGACGTTCTTCCCGGCGTCGGACCCGTACGTCACCGGCGTCGGAGGGACCGACCTCTCCGTCTCCTCGTCCGGAACCTACCTCAGCGAGTCCGGTTGGTCCGGCAACTCTTCGGGGAACGCGCCGCCCGGCTGCTACTACAATTCCGGCGGTTCGGGCGGAGGGTTCGCCCCCATCCCGGCCCCCTGGTGGCAGGTCGGGCCCGGGTTCTCGGGGACGGGCCGCGGCGTCCCCGACGTTGCGGCCGACGCCGGGACCCCCGTCGTGGTCTACACCAACGCCGGGGCTACCGGCGTGGAGGGAACGAGCGTCGCGACCCCGATCTGGGCAGGGATCGGGGCTGATGCCGACCAGTACGCGCGCTCGGACCTCGGCTTTCTGAACCCCAGCGTGTATCGCATCCTGGCCGGTTCCAACCGTTCGGTCGACTTCCACGACATCGTCTCCGGGAGCAACGGCTACGACGCGGGGCCGGGGTGGGACCCCGTGACCGGCGTGGGAAGCCCGATCGTCTCGTACCTTGTCCGGGACCTTGCGAGGGCGTTCCCGGCGAGCCCGACGAACCTCAGCACGACCGTCGCCGCGTCGCCGTCGTTCGGGTCGGTGCCCCTGACGACCCACCTCACGGTCTCGGCGACCCGAGGTTCCGGAGTCTACCCACTCGAGGGGATCTACTTCGGCGACGGCAACGCCTCCCTCGTGGCCGGAGGGTCGGTCCAGCACACCTTCCCTATGCCCGGCGTCTACGACGTCCAGTCGTTCGTGTTCGACAGCCGCGGGAACGAGGCGGCGTCGCCCCCGGTCGCGGTCGTTGCGGGAGGCGGGAGCGAGCTCCTGGTCCAGCTGAACGCTTCGAACGCGACGCCCTCGCTCGGAGCCCCGGTCCACTTCTCGACCGTCGTGCACGGAGGGACGGGACCCTACACCTACGACTTCTTCTTCGGGGACGGGGCTTCGGAGACGAACGATTCCTCCCCGAACGCCCAGCATGCGTACGTCGCGTCCGCAGTCTACTGCGCCGAGGTGGTCGTCCGCGACAACGCGTCTCCGACGAACGGAGGCACGAGCGCCCCCCTACCGATCGAGGTCGGAGGGGCGACGGCCCCCGGATGCGAGGCCGCCTCTCCCCCGATCGTCGTCACCGCGAACGCGAGCGCGGGGGTCCGCGACGCTCCGGCGGATTACCCTTCGCTCTTCGCGACCTCGGGGGGCGCGCCGGGTTCCGGTCTCGCCACGACCACGACCCTCGGCTCGAGCGACCCCTACGTGAAGGCGTGCGACTGCGCGATCTTCCGCTCTTCGGGCACCTACCGCGTGAGCGAGTGGGTCAACGATACCGCCGGTACGCTCGCGAACGCGAGCCTGAACGTCACGGTCGAACCGCCACTCGACGTCTCGTTCGCGATCTCGGCCTCCGCGGGACCGGCCCCCCTCACGGTCAACTTCTCGTCCCGGGTGGTCGGCGGCGGGTACGACGCCAGCGCCGTCGCGACCCGCTGGACGTTCGGCAACGGGGTCGGCGGCGTCGGCGACGCGGTCCAGGAGACGTACGGCGTGCCGGGGGAGTACCTCGCGATCGGGTCGCTCTCCGACCTTGGCCACGGGAACGCGAGCGAGGGGTTCCTGATCGACGTCGAGCCATCGAGCGGGTCCGTCCCGCTGGGCGCTACCGCGACGATCTCGCCGGCGGTCAACCTGAGCTCGGGAACGACGGTCGACTACTCGGCCGAGATCCTCGGGCCGCCCGGCGAGACCGCCAACGCGACCGTCCTCTGGGACCTGGGCCAGGGTCACTCCGCATACGGGCGGTCGACGGCGGAGACCTACTACGGCCCCCTGTCCCCATCGCGGAGGAACGTCCTCGACCTGAACCTCACCCTCCAGGATTCGTACCTCACCTCCCTCGTGACGATCCCGTTGACCCTTTCCGGCTTCTTCGCGACCGAAGCCGGAGGGTCCGTTCCGGCGGCCGACGGTCTCGAGCTCTCGACGAGCGCGGCACCGACCTTCGGGGTCGCCCCGTTCGGGGTGAGCGCGTCGGGGAGCGCGTCCGGCCCCGGGGGAGCCCGGCTGGAGTGGCGGTTCGGCGACGGGGGCAACGCCACCGGGGGAACCGCGGTCCACACCTACCGATCTCCGGGGGGGTTCACGCTCGAGGCGAACGCGACCGATCCGTTCAACGACCGCGCGGTCAACGAGATCGCCGTCACGTCGAACGGCGCGGTGGGCGTGACCGGGGGCCCCAGCTCGGACGGAGGCTCGCCGCCGTTCAGCGTCCGCTTCACCGTGAGCGCCTACGGCGGCAAGGGACCGCCGTACACGTACACATGGACCCTTCCCAACGGGACCCAGTCCACGGGCCCGGACCTCAACCTGACGATCACGGCGCTCGGAACGTTCACGGTGACGCTCAACGTGACGGACCGGGCGGGCGCCCTCTACCAGCGGAACTGGACGCTGTCGGTCCGCCCTGTCCCGATCCTGTCGCTCGCCGAGATCGTCGCCTTGGCCGCGGGAGCCGGGGTCGTCGCCGCCGTCGTCGGAACCGGCGTCTGGCGGAAGCGTCCGCCCCCTACCCCTTGACGACGCCGAGGGGAATGAGCCGCGCGACCCTCCGCGTGAGGCCCGCGCCTTCGGCGACGCGGACGACCTCTTCGACGTCCTTGTACGCGCCGGGCGCCTCCTCCGTGACCCCCTCCTTCGATGCGGAGCGCACCAGGATCCCCCGGCCCGCGAGCGCCCGGGTGACCTCGTCGTAGCGGAACGTCCGGACCGCGGCGTGCCGGCTGAGCCGCCGTCCCGCGCCGTGGCAGGACGAACCGAACGACCGGTCCATCGAGGTCGGAAGCCCGGCGAGCACGTAGCTCGCCGTTCCCATGTCCCCCGGGATGAGAACGGGCTGGCCGTAGGGCCGGTACGGGGCCGGGACCTCGTCCCGGCCCGCCGGGAACGCCCGGGTCGCGCCCTTTCGGTGGACGAGGACCTTCTTCGAACGGCCGTCGGTCCGGTGCTCCTCGACCTTGGCCATGTTGTGCGCGATGTCGTAGACGACCTCGATCCCGTCCCCGCCGGAGCTGGCGCCGAACACGGCGGTGAACGAACGACGAACCGCGTCGGTGATCGCCTGGCGGTTCGCCCACGCGAAGTTCGCCGCGGCGGCCATCGCCCCGAGGTACCGCGTTCCGTCGTCCGATGCGATCGGCGCGCAGGAGAGCTGACGGTCGACCAGCACGACCCCCTCGGTCGCCAGCCGGTGGTCCATCCTCTGGATGAAATCGGTCGCGACCTGATGCCCGAGCCCCCTCGACCCCGTGTGGAGCATGACGACGACGTGGCCCTTCGCGAGGCCCATCGCCTCGGCGAACTCCGGGTAGAACAGCTCGTCGACCGCCTGGACCTCAAGGAAGTGGTTCCCCGAGCCGAGCGTCCCGAGCTGGCGTAGGCCCCGACGGTGGGCGCTCTCGCTCACCTCCGAGGGAACCGCACCGTGAAGGCGACCCCCTTCCTCCTGGAACTTCAGGTCGTCCGGCCGTCCTAGGCCGTGCTCGACGGCCCAGGCGGCGCCCCCCGCAAGGACGTCGTCGATCTCCCCTGAGGTGAGCGCCCTGCCGCCCTTCGACCCGACCCCGCTCGGGACCTCCCGGTAGAGCCGGTCGACCAACGCCGCGAGGCGGGGCCGCACGTCCTCCACCGTGAGGCCCGTCTTGAGAAGGCGAACCCCGCAGTTGATGTCGTAGCCGATGCCCCCCGGCGATACGACCCCCTCGGCCATGTCGAACGCCGCGACCCCGCCGACGGGGAAGCCGTAGCCGAAGTGGATGTCCGGCATCGCGAGCGCGTGCCGCTCGATCCCGGGGAGCGTGGCGACGTTCGCGAGCTGAAGGAGGGACGGGTCGCCCGAAACGCCCTGGAGGAGCGCCGCGTTGGAGAACAGAACCCCTGACACCCTCATCCCGGGGACCTCCGATACCGGGATCTCGTAGGTGAACGGGTCGAGCTGCACGAGGGCGGGTACCTTCGTCACGGCGAGCTACCAGCGCCCCTGGCTATTAGAGGCCCCCCGGCGCCGACGGCCCGCCGGCACCGCAAGCCGTGCGGGACAAACCGAGAAGTAGGGGAGGACGGATTCTAGAGGACGGGTAGAACCGTGATCGCCCGGACCCTCTTCTCGCTCCTCAACATCGCCGCGATGGTCGTCACGATCGTCGCATGGTTCACCGTGCCGCAGTACGCCGCCTACGTGCTGTACGCGTTCATCGCGTGGATGGTCGTCGGGTTCATCGTCCTCTCCTCCGCTTGGGGAAGCCGGCCCCTAGGGTCCTCCGCTCGGGCCGCCGCCGGTCCGACCCCTCCGGGCGGAGCGCCCCTTCCGTCCGCCCCCGGGGCTGCGACGGGCGCTTCGGCTCCGCTCACGTTCTGCGTCTACTGCGCCACCGACCTCCCCTCCGGGGCGGAACGGTGCCCGGCGTGCCAGCGCGCGGTCCGTCCCCTCTAAGCCGCCGGGACGTCCGTCGGTCAATCGGGGGCGATCGTCAGCATCGGCTCGCGCGCCCGCACGCTCGAGCCCACCGAGACCCTGAGGTCCCGGACGAACCCGTCCGCCGGGCACGTGACCTCGTTGCGCATCTTCATCGCCTCGAGGACCAGCAGCAGTGCGCCGCGCATGACCCGGTCACCTTCCCGGACCTTGAGCTCCACGACGCGTCCGGGCATCGGAGGGACGACCACGACGCCGTGCGCCAGGGTCGGAGAGCCGGCGGCGGGGCCCCGGGCCTCGGTTGGGGCGACCGCCGAGGCGGCGGCTCGGGGGGACGAGGCCGACCGATCTAGGGCGAGCTCGACCTCCCAGCGCTCCCCGTCCACGACGACCTCGGTCGGCGGAGCGGCGAACGGCTCCGGCCACTCCTCCACCACCACCTTTTCGCCGGCAATCTCGAGCTCGACCCGCGTGGGGGTCCGGGCGACGACCCGCACGGCGTAGCTCCGGCCCTCGAGGGTCACGGTCCCGCCGTCGTCCGAGACCTCGAGGGGCGTGCGCCTACCGTCGCGAGCGACCGTGACCCGCGTCGACCCACCTCCCCTGCGCGTGCTGGCGAATCCGCCCCTCGAGCGCCCACGCGCTCGGACGCCCCGCGTTCGCCGACGGCGCGGGACCGGCCGCGGCTCGGCGTGGAGCGCGGAGCGCGGCGACCACCCCGAGCGCAGCGGTCGTGAGCACCTCGGTGGTCAGACCTCGGTCGAGCCGGGCGCGGTACGCTCGGTAGACGGCGGGGAAGAGGGCGTAGGAGAGCGCCTCGGCGGTGTCGGCGGAAGGCACGAGAGCCCGGACCTCCGCCACGCTCCTCTCGAGCTCCGGCGCGAGAAGGTCGGCGGGGCGGCCGGCGATCGCCGGGGCCTCGGCCGTCACGCGGGCACGCAGCGCCGGGTCGATCGGCCCGGGCGGGGTCCCGTAGAGGCCCCGGACGTAGTCGCGGACCTCCTTCGTGATCTGCCGGTAGCGCCCCCCGGTGAGGACGTTGAGGACGGCCTGGATCCCGACGATCTGGCTGGTCGGAGTGACGAGCGGCGGGTACCCCAGATCGGCCCGGACGCGGGGGACTTCCGCGAGGACCTCCGAGAGGCGGCCGATCGCGTCCTGCTCCTTCAGCTGGGAGAGGAGGTTCGAGAGCATCCCTCCCGGGACCTGGTGGGTCAGGATCAACGGGTCGGTCTGGAGCGACCGGACGTCGAGGAGCGGACGGTAGTGGTCGAGCACCCCTCGAAAGTAGTCGGCGAGCTCGGCGAGGGCTCCGAGGTCGAGCTTCGGGTCGTGGGGGCTCGAGCGAAAGGCGCTCACGAGCGTCTCGGTCGGGGGCTGGCTCGCTCCCCCCGCGAACGGGCTGAGCGCGCCGTCCACCGCGGTCGCCCCGGCGTCCGCGGCGGCGAGGCAGGAGAGGGTCGAGAGGCCGCCCGCGGAGTGCGTGTGGACGACGACCGGCAGGCCGACCTCCTTCACGAGGGCCCGGACGAGGGCCCCGGCCTCGCCGGGGGGAAGGAACCCGCCCATGTCCTTCACGCACAGCTCGTCCGCGTCCATCGCGGCGAGGCGCCGGCCGAGCTCGACGAACGACTCGAGCGTGTGGACGGGGGAGCTCGTGTAGCAGATCGTGCCCTGGGCCCGGGCCCCCGCCTTCTTCACGGCGGCGATCGCGACCTCCATGTTGCGCGCGTCGTTCAGGGCGTCGAACACCCGGAAGATGCCGACGCCCTGACGCGCCGCCTCCTCGACGAACCGTCGGACGACGTCGTCCGCGTAGTGCCGGTATCCGACCAGGTTCTGCCCCCGGAGGAGCATCTGGAGCGGGGTGTTGGGCATCGCCCGCTTGAGCGCGCGGAGCCGCTCCCACGGGTCCTCGTTCAGGAACCGGAGGCAGACGTCGAACGTCGCCCCGCCCCACACCTCGAGCGACCGGTACCCGATCGCGTCCAGCCGCTCGGCCGCGGGGAGCATGTAGCGCGTCCGCATCCGCGTCGCGATGAGCGACTGGTGCCCGTCCCTCAGGACCGTCTCGGTGATGCGGACCATCCGAGCGCCTCCGGCCGCTCAGAGCGGGATGTTCCCGTGCTTGCGGGAGGGCCGTTCCTCGCGCTTCGAGGAGAACACCCGGAGCCCCGCGACGAGCCGCGCTCGCGTCTCCGCCGGGTCGATGACGTCGTCGACGTACCCCCGCTCCGCGGCGAGGTACGGGTTGAGGAACTCCTGACGGTAGTTGTTCGAGAGGCGCGCCCTCAACGCGTCCCGGTCGGCGTCCGCCGCGGCGTCGAGCTCCCGTCGGTAGAGGATGTTGACCGCGCCCTCGGCGCCCATCACGGCGATCTCGGCGGTCGGCCAGGCGAGGTTCAGATCCGCCCCGAGATGCTTCGAGCACATCACGTCGTACGCCCCGCCGTACGCCTTGCGGAGGATCACGGTGAGCATCGGGACCGTCGCCTCCGCGTAGGCGTAGAGGAGCTTCGCGCCGTGCCGGATGATCCCCTCGTGCTCCTGCCCGGTCCCCGGAAGGAATCCGGGGACGTCCACGAACGTGATCAGCGGTAGATTGAACGCGTCGCAGAATCGGACGAAGCGCGCCCCCTTCGTCGACGCGTTGATGTCGAGCGTGCCCGCGAGGCGCGCGGGGTTGTTGGCGACGACCCCGACCGATCTGCCCTCGAGCCGTGCGAGACCGACCAGGACGTTCGTCGCCCACGCCGCGTGCACCTCGAGGAACGACCCCGGGTCGAGGACGCGGTCGATCACGGCGTGCGCGTCGTAGGGAGCGTTCGCCTCCTCGGGAACGACCCGGGCGAGCTCCTTCGCCGCGGACTCCGGCGGCGCGACCGCCTCCACGACGGGCGGGTCCTCGAGGTTGTTGAGCGGAAGATACCCTAGAAGGCGGCGGGCGAGGTCGACCGCCTCGCGGTCGGAGCCGACGGTGAAGTGGGAGACCCCCGAGACCTCGGCGTGGACGTCGGCGCCGCCGAGCGCCTCCATCGAGACGCTCTCTCCCGTCACCGCGCGGACGACGTCGGGCCCGGTGATGAACATCTGCCCCGACCCGCGCGCGATCACGACGAAATCCGTGATCGCCGGCGAGTAGACCGCCCCGCCCGCGCACGGACCGAGAACGAGCGAGACCTGGGGGACGACCCCCGAGAGGAGGACGTTGCGGTAGAACACCTCGCCGTATCCCCCGAGGCTCTGGACCCCTTCCTGGATCCGCGCCCCGCCCGAGTCGTTGAGCCCGACGATCGGCACCCCCGCCTTCCTCGCGGTCTCCATCACCTTGACGATCTTCATCGCGTGCGCCTCGCCGAGCGCACCGCCGAAGACGGTCGCGTCCTGGGCGAACGCGCAGACCGGGCGCCCCTCGACCTCCCCCCATCCGGTGACGACGCCGTCCCCCGGGATCCGCCGCTTGTCGAGGTCGAACTTCTCTACGCGGTGGACGACGAACGGGTCGATTTCCGTGAACGACCCCGGGTCGAAGAATGCCTCGAGGCGCTCGCGCGCGGTGAGCCGACCCGTCGCGCGGTGTCGCTCGACGCGCTCGGCACCGCCTCCCTCCCGGGTCTTGCGCTTGAGCACGGCCCACCGGTCGAACGGCCCGCTCATGCTTCCCCCTCGACCTCGACGACCCCCGAACGCACGACGTGCCGTTGCTCGCCCTCGTCCACCAGGAGCGCACCGTCCTCCCCGAGGGTCGCGATCCGGCCGAAGCGCACGCCGTCGACCGTCACGGACCGCCCGACCCCGTAGAGGAGCTCTTCGCAGGACCGACGCACCGACGCCGCACCGTCAGGCGTGAAGAGCCCTCGCCGGGCGGCGAGCGCGGCGTCGACCACGAGCCGCTCGACCTCCTCGAGCGAGGGGGGAGGGGTGACGAACTCATCGAGGGACGCGGCCCGCTCTAGAAGCTCCTCGGGGAACGAGTCCGGGGGCGCCCGGACGTTGACCCCGATCCCCGCGACGGAGGCCTGCCCGAGCGAAGGCGACGGGACCACGTCGACGAGTATTCCGGCGAGCTTTCGAGGGCGGCGACCCGCCGGCGCGGCGAGGAGGTCGTTCGGCCACTTCACACGGACCGGGACCCCGTAGCGATCGCGGAGGTCCCTACCGAGGAAGGCGCCGATCCCGAGCGCGAGCCAGGTCGCGGGCTCGGGAGGCGTTCGAAGCACGATCGAGGCGTAGAGGCCCCCCTCGGGCGACGACCACGAACGGCCTCCGCGCCCCCGCCCCCGGGACTGGCGTCGCGCGACGACGAGCGTGCCTTCCTCCGATCCCTCCCGGGCGAGGGCCGTTGCCCGGTCCTGGGTCGAGGAGATCTCCTCGTGGAACTCGCGAGGCCCCATCGAGACCGACCCCGACCTTCCCGAGCGGGACGGTCGCTTAACGGTTGGGGCGGTATCTTCGAGCGATGCGGTCCCGCGATCGACTCCCCTCGGCGGCGTCGACCTAATCACCCCCTCGGTCTCGGGAGGCCGATGAGCTGCCTCGAGGAGCTCCTCACGAAGACGGCCCGATCGTTCGAGGGGGAGCTCCGGTCTCGCCTCGGGGGGTTCTTCGGGTCGATCGTCCGGGCGTACCTACCTCAGGTCTGGGTCTTCAGGACGGACGACGGGACCGTGTCGCTCTCGATCGACAAGGACGGTCGCGCCACGGTCGCCTCCGGGGTCCTCCCGAACGCCGACGTGACGGTCGAGATCCCCCACGACCGCCTCCGCGCTGCGCTCCAGGAGCGACGCAAGGGAGCCGTCCCGCCCGGCCCCCTCACGGTGACCCCGCACACCGCGAAGGGAAGGGTGGCGTTCGACTACCTCAAGGGCCGGATCGGGTTCTAGCCTGGTCCCCGGACCTCGCGCAACCGCCGCACCATCTTCACGGCGGCCCTCACGGCGTTCGCGGCGTTCTCGATCCGGTCCTGCGCCTGGAGGCGGGTCTCCCCGGGCCCCGAGATCCCGAGGCCGACCGGCTTTCCGTACTCGACGGAGAGGTCCGCGAGCTTGCGCGCGGCCTGGTTCATCACGACCTCGTCGTGCTGCGTCTCCCCTTCGATCACCGCCCCCAGCGCGACGACGGCGTCCACCTCGCGTCGCTCGAGGAGCGCCTTCGTCGCGAGGGGGATGTCGAACACCCCGGGGGTCTTCACGACCGGTCCCAGCGTGGCTCCGAGGAAGTCGACCTCCTCCTTCGCGCGCTCGAGCATGAGCAGCGTCACGTCGAAGTTGAACTCGCTCGCCACGAGGCCGATCCGGATCCCCTTTGCTTCGTTCGTTGATTTCGGCATGGTTCGTTAACCTACCTCTTTCGTGCTCTCGTCAGCGCGTCCGACGGGCCGGCCCGACGTCCGAGAACCCCTGGCGGAGGCCCGTCCCGGCCGCGCGCGAAAGGTCCCCAGGCCGAAACAGCATCGACCAGGCGTTCTCGGCGTGCTCTTCGGCCCGACGGCGCGCGAGGCGTTCCAACTCCGTGGGAGAATCCGCCTCGCTTTCGAAGACGAAGCACTCGACGATCGGCTTCGCCTCGAGGACGGCCGTGAACAGGAGGCCGAGGGACGCTTCGTGGGCGCAGGTCTTGTCGTACTCGGCCTTCCCGGGCATCCCTAGGGCCAGGCAGAGGTCCACCCCTTCCTCGAGGAACATCGTCCGGCACGCGAAGGGGAGGTCCTTGATGCCGGGGACCGTCCGACGGACGATCCGGTACCCCGTCCCCCGGGCCTTGAGGGCGTTGGCGGCGTAGCGGGCCATGTCGACCCGGGCGAACGTCGTGTCGGCGATCCCGATCTTCTTCACGCGCCGACCTCCGTCTTCTTCGCCGCCCGCTCGAGGATCCGGTCGACGATCCGCCGCGTCGCGAGCTCGTCGTGCGGCAGCGGGCCGAGGCGGACGACCTTCACCGGGACCCCCCGGCGGGCGCATTCCTGCTCGACCTCCCTCTCGTTCCAGACCTGGTCGTAGCCGAGCGCGATGACCTGCGGGCGCTCGCGCACGACCGTCTCGTAGATGTCGGTCGCCGACCCGAGGATCGCCCGGTCCACCGGTTTCATCGCCTCGACCATCTCGCGTCGAACGTGCTCGGGGACGTACGGCTCGTGCTTCAGCCGACGGGCGGTCTGGTCGCGTGCGACCACGACCACGAGCTCGTCGCCGAGCTTCTTCGCCTCGGTGAGAAAGTAAAGGTGGCCGGGATGGAGGAGGTCGAAGACCCCCGTCGCCATCACGCGGACGACCATGCCCGCCACGCCTCCACGATCGCCCGGCCCTCCAAGAACGCCCATCCTCGCGATGCGGCCAGCCGCCGCGCGGCCGCGGGCTCGCGGGCCCCTCCCGAATCCCCGAGCATCTCACAGACGGTCGCGGACTCGGAGAGCCCCGCCATCCGGGCGAGCGAGATGACGAGCTCCGTATGGCCCTTTCGCTCGCCCACGAGCCCGGGCGCGGCGTAGAGGAGAGGAACGTGGCCCGGCGAGACGAACGACGTTCGAAAACGTTCCTTAAGGTCGGCGTCGGAGAGCGTCGGCGCCTCGCGGGCGATCTCTCCCACGGTGCGGATCGTCAGGGCACGGTCGTTGTCGGGAACCCCGGTGAAGTTCGACCGGTGGTTGACCGTGATCCCGAACGCGCTGCGGCGGTCGTAGCGGGGAGCCTCGGAGAGGCCCGCGACCGGGGGAAACCGTTCCGCCGCGGCGTCCAAGAGGTCGGAGTAGAACGGGAGGCCGAGGCGGCGGCGCAACTCGTCGGAGATCGCGGCGCACACGAGACCCCCTGCCTCGGTGCGCGCGAGGTGCACGAGCTCGGGCGTCGCCCGTTCGGAGAGGAAGACGAGGTCGGTCTCGCCCTCCCGCTCGGCGGCGTCGAAGACGAGGATCGGCTCCCCTTGGACCAGCGATTCCGCGGCCCTCGCGATCGCGGGAGCGACGCGCCGTCCGGTCTCGGCACGGAGCATGGCCCGAGGAGCGAAACCGCGCAGATAAGTTGGGCGTAACTACTCAAAAAAGGGTTGATGACCCGGAGGGCGGAGACGATGACGATCGCGACGGCTCGGTCGGGATACGACCCTTAGGACGCCGGACGAGCCGGCGTTCTTAGGAGGTGATCCATCTGCAGGTTCCCCTACAGATACCTTGTTACGACTTAGTCCCCCTTGCTGAACCGAAGTTCGAGCGACCCAGATGAGCCACCCTCACTCCGACCCAACTCG